>Ga0206851_1049_pt1 | contig 38039 bp, 34 predicted proteins | sample Alteio_BWOrgCont_13_FD_152904 | JGI IMG/M metagenome (GOLD analysis project Ga0206851, IMG submission 152904) | Enriched cells from forest soil in Barre Woods Harvard Forest LTER site, Petersham, Massachusetts, United States -... | ecosystem: Environmental > Terrestrial > Soil > Temperate forest >... | reverse complement strand
TTTGAGTCCCTCCGCCTGTTGCGCGGTTAACTATTCTCTCGTCGTCATCCTCAGCGTGCGGCCCCCCGACCCCCGCACTCCCTGAGGAGACAATTTAGGTTCCGACATGCTGGCCTGGATCGAGTTCATTACCCGACTGCTGAATCAATGGTTTGCGGCTCCCGCCGACGCCATGCTCGCCGCTCTCCACATTCAGCCTGTTCATCCGTCCCACCCCATCAACGAGACCCTCACCCTCGAGCTCATCGTTTTCACCGGCCTCGTTCTCTTCTTCCTCATCGTTCGCGCCAGCCTCAGTGTCGAGAAGCCCGGCAGCGCGCAGCATATCGCCGAAATCGTTCACGAGTTCGTCAGCGGCCAGTCCGAGCAGGTCATGGGACACGGAAATTCCCCGTTCCTCCCTGTCCTCACCTGCATGCTGCTGTTCATCCTGCTCTGCAATCTGATGGGCCTCTTCCCCGGCCTCGAAACCCCGACCGCTAATCCGGTGGTCCCCCTCGGCCTGGCCTTGTGCGCCTTCGTCTACTACAACGTCAACGGCCTGCGCGCTCAGGGCGTCATCGGTTATGCGAAGCATTTCATGGGACCGGTCTGGTGGCTGGCCTGGCTGCTCTTCCCCATTGAGATCATTTCCCATCTCGCCCGCATCATGTCGCTCACCATCCGTCTTTACGCCAACATGTTTGCCAGCGATCTCATCACCCTCATCTTCTTTTCCGGGCTCCCGCTGCTCGTCCCCATTGGCGGCCTCGTCCTGCACCTCTTTGTCGCAATCATCCAGGCGTACATTTTCATGCTCCTGAACATGATTTACCTCTCGGAAGCCACCGCGCATCCGGAGCACCACTAACAGGATTTCCCGCCGGAGCACCGCTTCCACTCCGGTTTGGGAACCGCCGTTCAGCGTGAGGGGGCCAGCACGGTGAGCCTCAACCACCCACTGGCGGCATATCTTACGGAAGCAGGAGAAACACAATGCGTAAGCTACAGTACTTCTTCATGACGATGGCCGCCCTCTGCATGGCGTCGCCCGCGTTCGGACAGTCCACCGGCGGCAGCGCCGCCGCCAGCTGGGTTCCCATCGGCGCCGGCATCGGCATGGCCATCGCATCCGGCCTTTGCGGCCTTGGACAGGGCCGCGCCACCGCCTCCGCCACCGAGGCCCTCGCCCGCAATCCGGGCGCACGCGCCGGAATCCTCACCCTGCTCATGCTCGGCCTGGCCTTCATGGAATCCCTGGCCCTCTTCACCCTGGTCATCATCATCGTCAAGGTGAAGGCGTAATTCCAGCTGCTCTTCGCACGAAAGCAAAAACTCCCTGCCGTCTCCAACGGCAGGGAGTTTTTTCGTGCAGGGCCTGCTTACTGCTGCAGGGTCTTGAGGTAATTCGTCAGATTCGCGATCCGCTGATGCTCCTGCATGTCCGACTGGAGACCGCTCCCGTCCAGGCTGCGGAGTGCAGGACCCCACACCGGCATGTTCTTCGTTCCGTGAGCGCTCGTTTCTGTTCCAAACTGCAGCACGGCATAGATATGCGCGCCAGGGAATTTCCCGCCATTGTCCTTTGCCAGCTGCACCAGATTGGTCGGCTGTACCTTCAGAGCGACTGCGGCCGGCCCGTTACCCCGGCCATCTGCTCCATGGCATACCGCGCAATAGGTGGTGAACATCTGTTTCCCGGATGCCGGCGATGTTTGGGTGACCGGTACTTCTTTCAATTGGGTAGTTGTCTGGGCTATTCCGAAAGCAGCGGTGGCCAACAGCCCCGCCACGAATGCGACGTGGATTCGATTCGGCATAATAACCCTCCTTTCCGGGAACTAATCCTCTTCCGCCGCCTCCACCGCTGTATGTGATGGCGGGCACATTGAAACTCGTTAGTAATGCGAATCCACGGGCCAAAATAGGACCTCATTGTCTTGGAATTGGACAGCCTGCGCCAAACGCCGCCGTCAAACGCGCTGAGTCCGCCACCGCCCATGCCGGAAGAGCACCAGGCTGGCAATCGCAATCGAGCTTTCGGCAATCACCACTGCCAGAAAAGCGCCCTCTTCCCGCAAATGGAAGCCCTTCGCCAGCCACCACGCCAGCGGCAGTTCGAAGATCCAAAATCCAAAGAAGTAGACGAACGTCGGCGTCAGCGTATCGCCCGCCCCATTGAACGCCTGCAGCGTCACCATCACCCACGCATAAGCAATATTGCCGCAGCTGAATGTGCGCAGCGCCTTCGCCCCAATCCGAATGACCGCCGGATCGCTCACAAAAATCCGAATCACCGGGTCGGCAAAGATGAAGAAAAATACCCCCAACACTGCCAGAAACACCATGGTGTAGATGCCCGTCCGCCAAACCGCTTGCTCTGCCCGGTCAGGCCTCGCCGCACCCAGATTCTGCCCCACCAGTGTTGCCGCCGCATTGCTCAAACCCCACGCCGGCAGAATAAAAAACGCAACAATCCGCATCGCTACGGTGTAGCCCGCCACCGCCGGAGCGCCAAAGATCGCCACAATCCGCACCAGGCCTATCCAGCTCGCATTGGCAATCGTAAATTGCAGAATGCCGCCCAGCGAAATCCGCAGCAGCCGCCAAAACACACCCAGATTGAGCCGAAGATGCCGCACCAGCACGTGAATGCGTTCCGTCCCCCGCATCAACCGCCAGAACTGGTAGAGCACGCCGATGCTGCGTCCTGTGAATGTCGCCAGTGCCGCGCCGGTCACCCCCAGATGCGGAAACGGCCCCAGCCCAAAAATCAGGCAGGGATCCAGCACCAGGTTGATGATGTTCGAAACCCACAGCAGCCGCATCGCAATCGCTGCGTCGCCCGCCCCGCGAAAAATCGCGTTGTTCAGGAACAGCATGATGATCGCGCCGCACCCGCCCAGCGCAATCCGCGCATAGCCCGTCCCCACCGCGACAATCGCCGGAGTCGCGCCCATCATCGCCAGAATCCTCGGCGCGAAAATCCACGCTGGAATCCCCAGACCCACCGAAATGATCAGCCCCAGCACCACGGCCTGCACCGCGGCAATCGCCGCGTCTTCTGGATCCTTCTCCCCGATCCGCCGCGCCACCATCGCTGTCGTCGAAAGCGAAAGCCCCAGGCCAATCGCAAACGCCAGCGCCAGCATCGCTTCGGTCAGTCCAACCGTCGCTACCGCACTCGCGCCGAGGCGCCCCACCCAAAATGTGTCGACCACCGCAAACAGCGACTCCAGACACATCTCCAGCACCATGGGAATCGCCAGTAACAGAATCGATCGATTCAGATCACCGGTGGTGAAATCCTGGTGTGACCCCCGCAGCGCATCGCGCACGGAGGCCCAAAACCCGGGCTGGGGCTCGGACTGGAGTGAAAGATTCATCGGTCACAAGAGTCTACCGGATACCCCGCATCCCCGGTGGGCAACATCCGCATAAGCTCTTCCCCCCTCGCTAACCACCTCACCGTTAGATGAAATAACAACTGTCATCCTGAGGAGCGCAGCGACGAAGGATCCGCGGTTGTCTTGTTCGGATAACTCTTTCCTCCATCAGTTTGCAGCGAGGAAGATCCGCGAAGCGAATCGCGCTTCTGTGTAAAGCGAAGAACTTTATGATTGTCCTTGCACCTGCGCTATCCTTCTGCAATGCGGAAATTCTGCGCTTGCGCCCTGCTGCCTCTCTGCCTCGGTTTCGTCTCGCTGGCTCACGCCGCGGGCGACGACCACTTCCCTTCCAACGAAGACCTGCGCCACGTCCGCTCCATGTCGCAGCCCCGCCTCTCGCCCGACGGCCACAGCGTCCTCGTCCAGATCACCGACTCCACCGCCGACGGCGCGAAAACGCACATCTGGCTCGTGGACGTCCAGCAGAACACCGCACGCCAGCTCACCTTTACGCCCGCATCCGAAAAACGCGGCGAGTCCAGCGCCGAGTGGATGCCCGATGGCAACGCCATCCTCTTCCTCGCCCATCGCGGCGAACATACGCAGCTCTATCAGTTGCCCATGAACGGCGGCGAAGCGCACCCCTTCGAAGTGAAGCTCGCGCCCCCCGTCGACGAATCCACCCGCCCCGGCGCCATTCCACCCGCATCCGGCACGCCGTCCGCCACATCCGCCAAACCCGAGCCAGTTGAATGTGATGTGGAGCGCTACTTCATCGCGCCCGACGGCCGCAACATCGCCATCCTCGTCCACGATCCTGAAACCCCCGGCGAGAAAAAGGAGCAGGACGCCAAAGCCGATGCAGTCTGGGTCGATCACGATCCCCACGCCTCGCGCCTCTACTTGCTCGATCCCGCCACCGGGAAAATCACGCCCACCGCCGTTCCCCCCGATGTGGAGCACGTTGCCTGGGCGCCGCACAGCGACCGCCTCCTCGCCATCGCCGAAGGCATGAACGACGCAGGCGATGTTGCCCCCGACGCGACGGCCTGGACCGTTTCCGTCGCCGATCCCGCGCATCCCTCGCAAATCAAATCCGTACCCGCCACCATTGGCGCAGCCTCCTGGTCGCACGATGCCGCCAGCGTCTTCTTCCTCGCGCAGAGCCAGGCCGATGCGCCTCCCGGATACGAAGACCTCTACCAACTTGGCTTGTCTGACTCCGCTCCGCACAACCTCAGCGCCGACTTCACCGGAAGCATGGGCCACGATGTCCCGCTTTCAGTAGGCGACAGCGTCCTCGAACCCGTCGAAACCGGTACCCGCACCACCGTGATGCGCTTCACCGGCAATCGCCGCGAGCCGCTAACCTTCACCACGTCCACAGTCGCTCAACTCAATACCAACCAGAGCAAGTCAGCGTGGGTGTGGATCGGGGCGTCCGGCAATCAACTGCCCACGCTCTACTACGCAACGAAGCTCGGCGAAAATCCAAAAACGCTGAACACGCCCAGCCTCCTGTCCGCTCCGTGGACGCAAATCGAACCCCAGGTCGTCTCCTGGAAGAGCGACAACTTCACCGTGGAAGGTCTGCTTTATCTGCCTCCGCAAGCCGCGAACCAAAAGGTTCCGCTCATCGTCGACGTCCACGGAGGCCCCACCGGCGCTTTCAACGATTCCTGGAACGCCTTCAGCGAATTCCTCCTCGGCCACGGCTGGGCTATCCTGCGTCCCAATCCCCGCGGCAGCACCGGCTACGGAGCAGCCTTCGCCGCGGCCAACAAAAATGACCTCGGCGGCGGCGATTACCGCGACATCATGACCGGCGTCGATTCCGTCATCGCCCGCTTCCCCATCGATCCCAACAAGCTCGCGCTCATGGGCTACAGCTATGGCGGCGAAATGGCCGGCTTCGTCGAAGGCCAGACGGATCGCTTCAAAGCCATCATCAGCGGCGCTCCCGTCATCGATCAGGAAAGCGAGTACGGTACCGAATCCGGCTCCTGGTACGATCGCTGGTTCTACAACGGATATCCGTGGGAACACGCCGCCGACGCATGGCGTCAAAGCCCGCTCGCCAATGCCTCCCACGCGAAGACGCCCTTCATGCTCCTCCAGGGCGAAAGCGACCGCACCGACCCCTTAGGCCAGAGCGAAGAAATGTATCGCGCCCTCCGCCAAAAAGGCGTCCCCGTCGACCTCATCAAATATCCACGCGAAGACCACGGCCCCTTAGCCGGAGGCATCTTCGGCTCCCCCAGCCCCGAACCCTGGCACGGCTTCGACGGCCGTCAGCGCATCGTCGACTTCCTCAACAAAGCGTTTGGAAATTGAAGCGCCGACTGCAAATTAAGACGCCAAATTGATGGGCTTCAGCCCCAACGCTTCGTGTCAGGGCACGACTTCAGTCGTGCCATTTAGCTCCCCAAATGAACGGGGCTTTAGCCCCCGGAGACGATCCCCCTAAATCAGCACCTGCTGCGCCGCATCCCCCACCGGCACACTGGCAAAATGCAGATCCGGCAAATCCTCCACCGCCCGCCGCAGCGACTGCTCCCAATGCCCGTGAATCGTCTGCAATTCCGCATCGCCGTGGTTGAACTTCCGATAGCAGTCCAGCATCAGCGTGTCCCGCCGGTACAGCAGCATCTCAATCGGCGGCCCAATCGCCCCATTCGATCGCATGGTCGCGTCGAACGAAAGCAGCGCGTACTTCGCCGCCACCATCAGACTGGTCGAGTCGTACACCACGCCACGATCCAGCAGCGGCCGCCCATATTTGTATTCGCCCAGTTGCAGAAACGGCGACTCCTCCGTCGCGCTGATCGGGTTCCCCTGCGGATAAATCATGTAGAGCCCCGGCTCTTCGCCCTTCACCTGCCCGCCCAGCAGCAAATGCACGTTGAACGAATAGTTGTCGCGCTCCAGCGCCGCCCGGTCCAGTTCCGCCACCTGCCGCACGCACTCGCCCAGTTCCCGCGCCGCCTCATACAGCGACCGCGCCCGCGCCATGCCTTCGCCGGCCGCAAAACTGGCCCGTGCCAAACTCAGCACCGACTGGCTCAGCGACAGGCTCCCGCTGCTCAGCACCACGAAAGCACGCTCCCCCGGCTGGCTGAAGGTGTGCATCTTCCGAGCGATATTCAGATCGTCGAATCCCGCGTTGGTCCGCGAATCCGATGCCATTACCAGGCCTTCCTGTGTCATGATGCCCAGACAGTAGGTCATTTTAAGCGGTGCAGCTCCCGTCCTTTGTACGTGCCGATATGCCATTGTGACAGCTTTCTGCTCTCGGTCAACGGCATTTGACCAACGCAACTGGTTTCCGCCACATCCTACGAGCACCGTGGAGGGTCGATGCTTCTTCGCCTGGGCTATGACATTACGTTTGACGTTCCCGAACCAGTAGCGTGCGTCGCGCAACTCCGCGTCCATCCCTCGCGCGTCCCCGATCTCCGCACCCCCGACCAGGTCCACGTCGAACCCGCCATCCCCGTCGAAGACTACACCGACTCCTTCGGCAACCTCTGCACCCGTTTCCTCGCCCCCGCCGGCACCCTCCGCCTCACCAACTCCATCCTCCTGGATGATCCCGGCCTGCCCGACCCCATCAATCCCCGCGCTCTCGCCCACCCCATCGCCGAGCTGCCCCACGACGTACTCCGCTACCTGCTCCCCAGCCGCTACTGCGAAGTCGATTCCCTCGCCGGCGCCGCCTTCGATCTCTTCGGCTACACCACCAGTGGTTGGGAGCGCGCCGCCGCCGTTTGCTCCTGGGTCTACAGCAAAGTCCTCTTCGGCTATCATTTCGCGCGTCCCACTAAAACCGCCCTCGACGTCTTCACCGAGCGCCAGGGCGTCTGCCGCGACTTCCAGCACCTTGCCATCACCTTCATCCGCGCCCTCGGCATCCCCGCGCGCTACGTCGCCGGCTACCTCGGCGACATCGGCGTGCCGCCCTCCGACACCCCCATGGACTTCAGCGCCTGGTTCGAGGTCTATCTCGAAAATCGCTGGTGGACCTTCGATGCCCGCCACAATGCTCCCCGCATCGGTCGCGTCCTGATGGCCACCGGCCGCGATGCCGCGGATGTCGCCTTCTTCACCTCCTTCGGCGCAGCCCATCTGAAAAGCTTTCTCGTGGTCTCCGACGAAGTCCCACCCGAAACCGCGAAGCCAGCCACCACCCCCGCGCAGACGGCCTGATCGCACCTTGCATGAACAGCTTGCGGAAAAATCCGCGCCTCGTATAAGGGCGCGACTTCACAGCTTGCGGACAAACGAAATGTTTTGAAAGGGCTCGGCTTCAGCCGTGCCGGAAATGGCTGAAAACTCGCTGGGCTTTAGCCCCTTAGGCATCGTGTCAGGGCACGACTTCAGTCGTGCCGTTAAGCCTGAAAAGCAGTCGGGCTTTAGCCCCTGAGAGATGTCTTTTTCGTCTTGACCCAGCCTTTTCCGCAAGCACTGCGCAGCACTTTCTGTTGACCCCGAATCATCGGATTCGTAAACTTGCGCGCAGGAAACCCCCATGGAAATTCGCTCGTCCCTCACTGCCATGGAACTGAGAGAAGTTGCGCGTCTCTCCCGCTCCCGCTACTTCTGGCTTCGCTTTCTCGCCGTCAACTGGTACGCGACCCTGCTCGCCGGGGCACTCATCGTTGTCACCACCCAAACAGCGATCCACCATCAGCCGCTGAAGTGGAGAGACTTTCTCATTGTGCTGGCCGTCGTCGCCGCCCTCTACGCGTATTCCTGGTTCCGCTATACCCGCAACTTCTCAAGACTCGCGGCGCGCTCCGCATCTCGCAATCGAACCATCACTCTCGAGAGTGACGGCATTCACTCGCTGGCGGAATCCGGCGCAACCAGCTTTGTGCCGTGGGAAAGCTACAATCGCTGTATCGAGGGGAAATTGATCTTTTTGCTGAAAGGGAACGACACCGTCATGGCGATCCCCTTCGACGAGATGACTCGCGACTCGCTGCGCACCTATCTCCGCAGCAACATCGTGGCCCATATGATGGATGAATCCTACCGGACTTAACTCTTCGCCCCGGCGCTCTCCAGCTTCGCTTCCGCTTCAGCCATGACCAGGTTGGCCTGCTCGTACTTCTCCGGATCTTCTCCGGCCTCGTTCCACATCTGCTCGCCGCGCTGCAACTGCTCCTGCGCCGCGCCGGTGTCGATCTCTTCCGGCTTCTGTGCGGTCTCCGCCAAAATCGTTACCCGGTCCGGCAGCACTTCCACAAATCCCCGAGCCACGCTGTAGCGCTGGTCCCCGCTCTCGCCGCCGTGCAGGCGCACTTCCCCCGCTCCAATTTCGGAGAGCAGAGGAGCATGCCCGTACAGCACCTCGAAGTACCCGTTCTTCCCGGGAACCTCCACCGCATCCGCCGTCTGATCGACGAGGATGCGATCGGGGACCACCAACCGCACTGTCAGCTTGCCGTCTGCCATAGTTACTTGTTGACCGCTTTCATCTTCTCGGCTTCTTCCAGCACTTCTTCAATCGTGCCGCGCATGTAGAACGCCTGCTCCGGCACATCGTCGTGCTTGCCCTCAATCACTTCCTTGAAGCTCCGCACCGTGTCCGCCACCTTGCAGTAGCGGCCCGGAATGCCCGTAAACTGCTCGGCGACCGCGAACGGCTGCGACAGGAATTTCTGCACCTTGCGGGCCCGCGAAACGGTAATCTTGTCCTCTTCCGACAATTCGTCGATACCCAGAATCGCGATGATGTCCTGCAGATCCTTATACCGCTGCAGAATCCTCTTCACGCCCTGCGCCACGTCATAGTGCTCCTGCCCAACCACGCGCGGCGTCAGAATGCGCGAAGTCGAAGCCAGCGGATCGACGGCGGGATAAATGCCCAGTTCCGACAGCGGCCGCGAAAGCACCGTCGTCGCATCCAGGTGAGCGAACGTGGTCGCCGGAGCCGGATCGGTCAGATCGTCGGCAGGCACATACACCGCCTGCACCGACGTCACAGAACCGCGCTTCGTCGACGTGATGCGCTCCTGCAGTTCGCCCATTTCCGTCGCCAGGTTCGGCTGATATCCCACGGCCGACGGCATGCGCCCCAGCAGCGTCGAAACTTCCGAGCCCGCCTGCGTGAAGCGGAAAATATTGTCGATAAACAGCAGCGTGTCCGAGCCTTCTTCGTCACGGAAATACTCAGCGACCGTCAGCGCCGTCAGCGCCACGCGCAAACGCGCTCCAGGCGGCTCCGTCATCTGGCCGTAAATCAGCGCGGCCTTCGACTTCGGCAGATCCTTCAGGTTGATGACGCCCGACTCCTGCATCTCCAGCCACAGATCGTTGCCTTCACGAGTCCGCTCGCCCACGCCGGCAAACACGGAAAATCCACCGTGCTTGGTCGCGACGTTGTTGATGAGCTCCATGATGACCACGGTCTTGCCCACGCCTGCGCCGCCGAACAGGCCGGTCTTGCCGCCCTTCAGGAACGGCTGGATCAGATCGATGACCTTGATGCCGGTTTCGAACATCTCCTCGCGCGTCGACTGCTCGTCGAATGCCGGCGCCGGACGATGAATCGGCATCCGCTTGGTCGAGTTCACTGGTCCCAGCTCGTCCACCGGCTCGCCGATCACGTTGAGCACCCGCCCCAGCGTCGCGCGCCCCACCGGAGCGGAAATCGGTCCGCCCTGGTCGATCGCTTTCATGCCGCGAACCATGCCTTCGGTCGCTTCCATGGCAACGCAGCGCACGCGGCCTTCGCCAAGGTGCTGCTCCACTTCGAGGATGACGTTGATCGGATTCGGAACGGTAAACCCGTCGCTGACCACGCGCAACGCCTGGTAAATCGGCGGCATCGTCGCTTCTTCAAACTGCACGTCGACCGCCGGACCGGAAATCTGAACCACTCTGCCGATGTTTTCTGCCATAAATCTTTCGTCGCCTTAAATAGCGGCTGCGCCGCTCACAATTTCGATAATTTCTTTGGTGATCGCTGCCTGACGCACCCTGTTCATCGTCAGTGTCAGCGAGTCGATCATGTCTGAAGCATTGTTCGTTGCCGAATCCATGGCCGTCATGCGCGCCGCATGTTCCGCTGCCATCGACTCCAGCGTCGCGTGATACAGCTGCGACGTCACATACCGCGGCAGCACATCCGCGAAAATCTCCTGCGGCGGCTGCTCGTAGATGTAATCCACTTCCGCCGTCCCGAAGTGCTGCGACTCTTCTTCCAGCTGCTTCTGCGCTGCTTTCGCTTCCTGCGGATACAGGCTCACGCCCACCGACAACGCCGCCTCAGCCGCCCGTTCGCGCTCTTCCGTCGTCAGCTCGTGCGCCTCGGCAATCTGCTGCTGGCCAATCTCCACAATGGGCAGCACCCGCTCCACCACCACGCGCTGCTGGATCACCGATTTGAATTCGTTGTAGACCAGGTACACCGCGTCAATCTCTTCGTGCGCGTACTTCGCGACAATCTCTTCGGTCATCTCGCGTATGCGATCGTAGTTCACCCCGGCCAGCACCGCCGCCGGATCGCCAATGACCTCGATCGCGCTGCCACGTTGCCGCTCCGGCCGCGTATGTTCTTCCGTCGCCTCGGCAAACTGCGCTGCCGGATAACGCCTCCGGAACAAATCCCGCCCCTTGCGGCCCAGCGTTTCAATGTCGATTTCCTTATCGCTGTTTTGCAGAATGAAACTCGCCGCAGCCTTGAAAATGTTCGTATTGAACGCGCCCGCAAATCCCTTGTCGCCCGAAACCACCACCAGCAAAATGCGCTTCTCCGGCCGCGTCAGCAGCAGCGGGCTCCGCACTTCTCCCGTTACCGGATCGAAAATTTCCGCGCGCCGCTTCAACGATTCCAGCACGCTGGCCAGCATCGATGCGTAAGGCCGCGCCGACACCGCGCGATCCTGCGCGCGCCGCAGCTTGGCGGCTGAGACCATTTTCATGGCCTTCGTGATCTGCCGCGTGTTGCGCACGCTGCGGATGCGCCGCCGTAAATCCAGGACATTCGCCATGGTCTTCTAGTGCGCCGCTCCTGCGGGTTGCGCCGTCTTTTCCGGCGCCTTTTTGCTGTCCGTCTTCGTTTCCTTTTTGTCCGCCGCCGCTTCCGCACCCTGCTTCAGCTTCGCGTCCTCGTGCTCGGCTACAAAGTTTGCCTTGTATTCCTTCAGCGCCGCGTGCATGCGCCCCTTCAAATCATCGTCCAGCGCCTTCTTTGTCGCGATATCTTTCAGCAACTGCGACTGCCCCGAGTCCAGATACTTATAGAGCCCGTCCTCGAACGCCCGAATCTGCTCCACCTTCAAATCGTCCAGGTACCCCTGCGTTCCGGCAAACAGGATGAACACCTGCTTCTCCGCCGTCAGCGGCTGGAACTGTGGCTGCTTCAGCAGCGCGGACAAGCGCTGGCCGCGGTTCAACTGGTTCTGCGTCACCTTATCGAGATCGCTGCCAAACTGCGCAAATGCCGCCAGTTCGCGATACTGCGCCAGGTCCAGCTTCAGCGTCGCACCCACCTGCTTGATGGCCTTGATGGCCGCCGAGAATCCTACGCGCGAAACCGACAATCCGACGTTCACTGCAGGCCGCTGGCCGGAGTTGAAAAGATCCGTCTCAAGAAAAATCTGTCCGTCCGTAATCGAGATGACGTTGGTCGGAATGTACGCCGAAACGTCGCCCGCCTGCGTCTCAATAATCGGCAGCGCCGTCAGCGATCCGCCGCCCAGCCTCTCGCTCACCTTCGATGCCCGCTCCAGCAAACGCGAGTGGAGATAGAAAACGTCGCCCGGATACGCTTCGCGGCCCGGAGGACGCCGCAGCAGCAGCGAAATTTCGCGGTACGCAATCGCGTGCTTCGAAAGATCGTCGTAAATCACCAGCGCGTGCTTGCCCCGGTCGCGGAAGTACTCGCCAATCGCGCACGCCGCATAAGGCGCCAGATACAACATCGGAGCCGGTTCCGATGCCGACGCCGCCACCACAATCGTGTGGCCCATCGCGCCGTACTCATCCAGCGTCTGCACTACCTGCGCGATCGACGACCGCTTCTGCCCAATGGCGCAGTAGATGCAAATCAAATCGTTCTTCTCGTTGTTGATGATCGTGTCCAGCGCTACCGCGGTCTTGCCGGTCTGCCGGTCGCCGATAATCAGCTCGCGCTGTCCGCGGCCAATCGGGATCATCGAGTCGATGGCCTTCAACCCGGTCATCATCGGCTCGCGCACCGGCTGCCGGTCGATCACGCCCGGCGCCAGCCGCTCTACAGGATTCATGTCCGACGTCTGAATCGGCCCCTTGTCGTCAATCGGCTGCCCCAGCGCATTCACCACGCGGCCGATCATCGCGTCGCCCACCGGCACGCTCAGAATCTTCCCCGTGCGCTTCACCTGGTCGCCTTCACGAACCTCGGTGTAGTCGCCCAGCAGCACCGACCCAACCTGATCCTCTTCGAGGCTCATGGCCAGACCCGCAATGCCATGCGGGAATTCAAGCAGCTCGCCGGCCATCACTTTGTCGAGCCCATGCAGCCGCGCGATACCGTCGCCCAGCGTAATCACGGTCCCAACTTCGTCGACGCGCATCTTCGCGTCGTAATTTGCAATCTGCTCCTTCAGGAGCGCTGTAATCTCGTCTGCTTTTATCTGCGCCATGCTGTGTTTGTCCTAATCTTCCCGTCTTCCGCCTCAACTTCGAATCCCTGCGTCCGTGTTGCTTTTCGCTGACCGGACTCCAGCTGACCGGCCCTTAGCTGACCGCTTTACCAGCTGACCGCTTCTTAGCTTCCCACCAGTTCTTCCCGCAGCCGTTCCAGCCTTCCACGGACTGACCCGTCGTAAACCGTGCTGCCTACCTGAACGATGACCCCGCCAATCAGAGCGCTGTCTTCTTCAAACTGCGCTTCGACCGTGCCCCCGGTCATGCCGGCAATCTGCTTTTCCAAATCGCGCCGCTCCTGCTCGTCCAGGGCTCGCGCCGAAATCACCTTTGCCTCGGAAATCCCCAGCCGCCGGTTCACTTCACGCTTATACTCCGCCACCACGTCATCGAACCCGGCAATCCGGTCGTTCCGGATCAGCACTGCGATCAAATTCCGGGTCGGCTGCGCCATGCCCAGTTTCGCGTTCAGCTTGTCCAGAAACGCGACCTTCTGCACCGCCGGGAACGAAGGATCCAGAAAGAATTCCCGCAGCGGCTGGCTCTCATGCCACGCGGCCCCAAAATCTTCCAGCTGCCTCTGCGCGTCTTTCGCGTTCAAATGCGATTCAAAAACCACATCGGCGTAGGCCTGCGCGTAACGGGATGCAAATCGTGCCATTTATGCCTTCCCTCCCGGGCCGCCGCCAGCTAATCCCTTGCTGAAATCCCGTACCAGCGCCCGGTCCGTATCCGACGAAAGCTGCATCTTCCGCATAGCCTGATCAATCGCCAGATCAGCAGCAAACTTCTTCAACTCGCGTTGCGCGGCTGCCTGCGTTGCGGCAATTTCCTGCTCCGCCGACGCCACAATTCTCTCGCGCTCCAACTCCAGCGCCGCCGCAATCCGCTTCTCGTCCTCAACAGAATCCTTCTCCGCCTGCAACCGAATCGCTTCAATCTCCGTATCCAGCCGCGAAAGCCGCGCCTCCACTTCGGCCAGCCTGCGATTGGCGTCCTCCGTGGCTGCGTGCGCCAGTGTCAGATCCTTCTGTAGAGTCGCCGACCGCTTCCGCAAAATCCCCGGCACCACCTTCACCAGCAGCACCACCACCACCAGGATCAGGATTCCGGAATTGATGTCCTCAAAAATTTGCGCTGCGGTCTCGGTCTTCACGTGCATCATGCGCGCAATCGACTGCACCGCCGCGGAATGCCGGTACTCCTCCGTCTCCGAGTGCGGATCCGGGTAGTCCATGCGATTTTCATTCTTAATCGGATGCTGTGGCTGCGCCGGCTCCTGCGCATGCAGCCGTACCCCGGCGGCCGCCACCAGCAAACCCAGCACCAAAATTGAACTCAGAATCCGGGGCATTTTCCTCAACGCGAATTCTCCGCAGCTGTTTTGGGAAGAATCGCCGCCAGCACCTGAGCGGCCAGCTGCCCCGCGGAGACTTCGATTTGCTTTTTGGCGTCGCTCGCCTGTGCTTCCAGCGCTGTCTGCGCCTCGTGCACCCGCTGCTGCGCCGCCAGACGCGCTGCCGCCAATGCGCTTTCCCGTTCCGCATTGCGCTGCTGCATCTTCTGCTCCCGCCGCCGGAAAATCTCTCCCCGCGCAGCCCGCAACTTCGCTTCATATTCCTGGGTGCGCGCATCTGCCGCTGCAATCGCCAGATGCGACTTCTCCATCGCGCCCGCCGTCCGCTCCCGCCGCTCGGCCCGCACCTTCATCAGTGGGCCGTACAAAATAAAGCGGTAAGCCAGAACCAGCACAATGAAAATAATCAGCGTCGGGATCGCGCCGATCGCGAGAGCTTCGAGTTGACGCAGTAATTCATCCATAGATCGAACGATGTGAACTGTTGGGAACGATGAAGAATGGCTTCGGTGGAACTATTGGTTCTAACAGACGTAAAAATTGCGTGTCAAATGACGAAAGGCAGTTACCAGTGGGGACCTGACCTGCCTGTTTCATCTCCTGAAAGCGGAATCGTTGCGGAACGTCGAAATCTTACTGGCCGAGCCCATATTTGCTTGACCGGGCGGCTATCCGGCGTAAACTAAGAATACCACCTCGACCCGGTTCAGGGTCGGCGAGCCGGACGAGCGGAGTTCCCACCACTCCCTCCTCCGGCTTGTTCTATTTTGCCCCCGCTTTGCTGGCTATCGTCTTCCGAAAACGCCGGTACCTTCCCAATAACGATGCGGGTCCCGCAATCGTCATCCGCACCAGATTCCCGTCATACACTCGATCCCGGATCACCGCTCCCGCTTCCAGCGCTGCCAGTGCCGTCCCTTCCGACTGCGGAATCTGAAAATGCCCCTCAATCACCGGGTCCTTCATCAGTTCCTGGTCGATGCGCTCCATCAACGCGTCAATGCCCGTCCCGTCCTTCGCCGAAACCAGAATCGATCCACCCGCCCCGCCCGAGTAAGCCGCGGCCGTCGCAAAGGTCTCCTCTGCCGTCAGCAGGTCCGCTTTGTTCATAATTTCCAGCCTCGGCTTCCCCTGGACATCCAGCTCGCCCAGCACCTTCTCCACTTCAGCTTTGTGCTCGTCGCGCATCGCGCTGGAAGCATCCTGCACATGCAGAAGCACTTCCGCCTGCCTCACCTCTTCCAGCGTGGCTCGGAACGAAGTCACCAGCGTATGCGGCAGGTCGCGAATAAATCCCACCGTGTCCGATAGAAGCACTTTTCTCCGGCTTGCCATCTGAATCGAGCTCAGCTTCGGATCCAGCGTCGCGAACATCCGCGCCGACTCCAGCACCCCTGCCCGCTTCCCGCTTCTCCGCGCCGGCTCTCCAAATCGCTGCGTCATTGCATTGAACAGCGTGCTCTTCCCCGCGTTTGTGTACCCCACCAGCGCCACGGTCGGCACCGGAACCGCTTCCCGCCGCTGCCGCTGTTGGGCGCGTGTCTGGCGCACCGCCTCCAGTTCGCCGCGAAGCTGGAGCACTCTCCGCTGTATGCGCCGCCGATCCGTTTCCAGCTGCGTTTCGCCGGGGCCGCGCGTGCCAATGCCGCCTCCCAGCTGCGACATGGACTTCCCCCGCCCGGTCAGCCGAGGCAGCATGTATTCCAGCTGCGCCAGTTCCACCTGCAGTTGGCCTTCGCGGGTTCGCGCATGGCGCGCAAATATGTCGAGAATCAGCTGCGTCCGGTCGATCACCCGGCACGGCAGCGCGTCTTCGAGATTCCGCATCTGCGTCGCGCTTAAATCGTGATCGAAGATGGCGAGATCCACATTGCTCGCAGCAGCCGCGCCCGCAATCTCCTCAACCTTCCCGCTGCCCACCAGCGTCGCTGGATCGGCCTTCGGTCTCCGCTGTACCAGCTCGCCGGCAACCAGCGCTCCCGCGCTCATCACCAGCTCGCGAAATTCCTCAAGGCGCGAGTCGTCCCGCGAGACCTCCCCGCCCGTAATTCCGCCCGCAGCTTTGCCCGAGCCCGCCATCGCGGCCCCGCGCGCCTGCGCTGCCACAGCAGACAGGGCTTTCCTCTCGGCGCCGAACGCTACCGTAATCAGCAGCGCCCGTTCCTGTGGGATATTCGCAGAGCTCAACGGCATCGCATAGGGACCGTCCCCGCTACGAGCCGGAAGCCTCCTGCGTCGACTGAGGCGATGCCACTGCCACTGGGCCGCCCGTCGTCAGATGCGGCGGACGATGCTCCCCGTGCAGCACGCTGCGCGTGCTGACCACCGTCGAGATCGCATGCTTGAAAATCAACTGCTCCTGGCTGTTGTTCTCAAGCAGCACGGAATACTTATCGAAAGAACGGATCTTTCCGGTCAGCTTTACGCCGCTTACCAGATAGATCGTAATGGGGGTCTTATCTTTGCGAACAGTGTTCAGAAATGTGTCCTGAATGTTCTGCGCCGGCTTGTTATCCATGAGCCGATCTCCTTCGCATTCTTTCAAGTCGAACGGTGAAATTGCCAACCACAGAAATAATCCGTGGCGAAGTCGAAAGTGCAAGCGCCGCACCCACCGTAAAGGTGTGTAAACCAAGATACGGGGTGATGAACCATTCGTGCAACAGGCCCACCATTCCCAGACATTCTTCCTAAGCATTCCGGTCCCGCACAGACAGAAAAATCCCTGTCCATCCGAAGCCAGAAAATCGCGAAGAAGTCTCAGTTCATTAGATGCGGATTTCCGCCCTAACTCGGCCGCTTCTTCCGCGATTTCTCCCGCCGCTCTGCCGCAGTACCCGCGCCATTGGCTGCCAGCGCTCCATGCATGTGCGGTGCCTCATTTCCAATCCGGTGCACCAGCACGCCCTCCATGTGGAAGCTCTCCGTCACCGTCTCGCCGGGCTTCACTGTTCCGGTTTCCGGATCCAGCGCAACCGAATCTCCCGAAGCTACGCGATACGAGAAAACCGGCTCTTCCTGCTTGCCAAACACCTGCGTTCCCACCGTTACTGGTAAGTAACCAGCGATACTGCGTTCCCGGTACGCCGTCTCATAACGATGCTTGCGCGTATTCCACGTAAATACCCGCACCTGATCGAAATCGTAGGGCAGTCCATCTTTCCACGCCGACATCACCGCCAGATATTCACCTACCTGATTGCCCGGCACATTGGCCCCAGGATCGTCGACCTTCCGCAGAACGTACGCGCCCACAATCTTCTGCCCCTCCGCCAGCCCCGCAATCGCATCCGGCACATCTTCATCCAGAGTCCGCGCCCGCACCCAGCCCACATGGCCGGCGCTGTCCCGAATCAGCCAATAATCTTCCATTGGTGGAGTCGCCGGAACTGGAGCCGTCCCACCCTTCTCCACTTTGGCGGACGGCATCGGCACCGGTACGGCCTGCGTTGACTCCGGCTTCGGTACCGACGCCCGCTCCAGCAATTGCAGCTTGTCATTCTCGGGAAGCAGATAGAACCGGTCCGACTGCCTTCCCGGCGCATCGCGCAGCCAGTACTCGTCCAGCAGGATCCCGGTGGCCACCACAGGATCGTGCGCGTGCTGCGTCTCCAACTGCGCAAACTGGTCGAAAACCTTCTGGTCGACGATCCCGTGATCCTCGATCCAGCCCACCTCGCCGTGGTCCGTCTTCACCTTCAGAAACCGCCGCCCGTGCTCCACCACCTGCAGCCGCTGCCCGTTCGCGACTTCCGCCACCCGGTTGCTCACCACCGCCACGCGATCCCGCAGATACGTCTCTTTGGGCCACACGTACACGTATTCCCGCGGACCATGCACCTCGAAACGCGCACACCCCTGCAGCAGGAGCAGCGCGAAAACCGCCCCGCCCGAAATACGGCGTATGAAAAGTTTGGGAAAGAACATCGGCACAGACTAGAGACGCAAGTTTGATGTCGCGGGTTACACAAAGGATACAACCGCGAACCCGCACCAAACGAAACCCGCACACTCCGAAATGTTTTCTACCCAACGGACCGGGTGCCTCATGTCCCTTGGTTTGGGGACATGGGCCTGAGCGCGAAGCGCCGGGTGCCCCTTAACCTGGCCTGAGCTAAGCCGAAGACTCTGCCCGGTGTTGGCAGATGGGGGAGAATGCGCGAAAGCGCATCCCGCTTCGTTTCAGGGCACGGCTTCTAAAGCCCGTCCTGAGGGGAGCGCCAAAGGCGCGGAGTCGAATGGGTGCCGTAAACCGTCTCAAATAATTTGGGCTTCAACCCCTGAGACGTGCCTACACCTGCGGCTTCGGCGTCAGCCGCACAAATTTCGGAGCCACCTCATCCCACCTCGCCAGGAACGAATACGCCCGCGTGCTGGCCGTCTTCTCCGCGTGCAACTGCACCAGGCCCAGAATGCTCTCCCGAGTCTCGGCATCGAGCGTCTCGTAAGGCTCCGGGATCAGGAATCCCGTGTGGTACCGCTGCTGCGACACAAATCGCCCGTCCTCATCGAAGACCCAGGCCTCGCCGCCCGTCATGCCCGCGCCGAAGTTGGTTCCCGTCGCGCCCAGCACCGCCACCAGTCCGCCGGTCATGTACTCGCAGCCGTGGTCGCCCACGCCTTCCACCACCGCCAGCGCTCCTGAATTGCGGACCGCGAACCGCTCTCCCGCACATCCAGCCGCAAACAACGCTCCGCTGGTCGCTCCATACAGTGCAACGTTGCCCAGAATCACATGCAGTTCAGGCTGCAGAGCGGCCCGCCCCTGCCCGCGCAGAATAATCTCTCCGCCCGACAGGCTCTTTCCCACAAAATCGTTGGCCAGCCCCTTCAGGATGAGTTGCATCCTGGGCACCGCAAACGCTCCAAATGATTGCCCCGCTTCTCCCGTCAGCCGGAAAGTCAGCGGCGCTTCGGATGTGATGCCCGCGCATTGCAGCATCGCCAGTTCCCCGGCCAGCCGCGCGCCAAACGTCCGGTCCTCGTTGGCGATCAGCGCATCCTTCACATACGGTTCGCCCGCTTTGTAGGCCGCGATCGCCGGTTCCACCCAGGCATCGTCGATCGGCGCGTGATCCTCCGGCCGCAAATTCCGCTTGCCCTGCCAGTGCGTCGCGCCCGCCTTGCCGCCATCCGGAGGCGCGGCCAGCATCGGCCTCAAATCCAGACAGCCGTCGAAGCGCACCTGTTCCAGCAAATCCGTCCGTCCAATCGCCGCTTCCAGCGACGGCAGACCCAACTCCGCCAGCTGCGCGCGAATCTCTCCCGCCAGCCCCTCGAAGAACCGCACCAGATGCTCCGGCTTCCCGCGGAACTTCGCCCGCAAATCCGGCCGCTGCGTCGCAATACCCGTTGGACAGGTATTCAGGTGACATTGCCGCGCCATATCGCAGCCCAGCGCCACCAGCACCGCCGTCCCAAAGGCAAACTCATCGGCACCCAGCATCGCGGCCATCACCACATCGCGCGCCGTCTTCAGGCCGCCATCGCACCGTAACCGCACGCGTCCGCGCAGCCCGTTGCGGATCAGCACCTGCTGCGCCTCCGCCAACCCCAGCTCCCACGGATTGCCCGCGTACTTAATGCTGGACAGCGGCGACGCGCCCGTCCCGCCATTGTGCCCCGCAATCACGATGTAATCCGCGTAAGCCTTGGCCACGCCCGCAGCCACCGTGCCCACTCCACACTCCGAAACCAGCTTGACGCCAATCGCCGCCTTGGGATTGATCCGCCGCAAATCGTGAATCAGCTGCGCCAAATCTTCAATTGAATAAATATCGTGGTGCGGCGGCGGCGAAATCAGCTGCACCCCCGGCTGCGCATGCCGCAACCGCGCAATCAGCTCCGTCACTTTATGCGCCGGAAGCTGACCCCCCTCACCCGGCTTCGACCCCTGCGCAATTTTGATTTCCAGCTCTTCTGCATGCATCAGATACTGCGCCGTTACGCCGAACCGCGCCGACGCCACCTGCTTCACCTTGTTGTTCAACAGGTGCGCGGGCACCATCCTTCCCACCAGCGGCAACTCCACCCCCGGCTCGTAGACCGCCGGATCTTCTCCGCCCTCGCCGGTGTTAGACCGCCCGCCCAGCATATTCATCGCGGCGGTAATCGTCTGGTGCGCCTCCGGGCTCAGCGATCCCAGCGACATCGCGCTGGCAATAAACCGCCCGAACAAATTCGACGCCGGTTCCACCTCGTCCGCCGGCAATGAATCCCCAGCCGCGCGCATCTCCAGCAAATCCCGCAGAACCGCCGGTTCCTTCTCCGTCGTTTGGCTGCTGTAAGCCGTCCACGCCGCTGCCTGATCTGTAACAGTCGGCCCAGCCGCAGCCACCGCCTGCCCCGTCGTTCCCGCTTTCGTCGCTCCCGTAATCGTCTGCAGCAAGCGCACCGTCTGCGGCTGCCAGCTATGCGGCTCCGCCTTGTCCGCTTTGCGGAAACGGACCCACCCGTAATCCGGAAGCTCCTTCGTCGCCGCCACCGTCACCAGCGGCCCATGATCGCCCGCCCCATCGCCCGCCTCAGGACCATCCGGCGCAACATCTCCGCCGCCATACACGCTCGTCCATAATCCCCGCAGCGTGTTTTCCAACTCCGGAAATCCAATCCCGCCGATCGGCGCCGGCGTTCCTTCGAAACACCGCTGCACCACATCCTGGCTCAGCCCCAGACAGTCGAAAAGATGCGATCCCCGGTAGCTGTCCACCACCGAAATCCCCATCTTCGACATAATCTTCGCCAGCCCCAGATCGAACGCGTGCAGCAAATTCTCTTCACCGTGTTCCGGATTCATCTGCCGCGCTGCCTCCAGCGCCAGCCACGGACACACCGCGCCCGCGCCCATCCCCAGCAGCACCGCGGCATGGTGCAGATCGCGACAGTCCCCAGCCTCCACAGCCAAACCCACCTGAATCCGTTCTCCCGCGCGAATCAGCCCGTGATGCACTGCCCCCAGCGCCAGCGCCATGGGAATCGGCAATGCATGCTCGCCGCAGCCGCGATCCGTCAGCAGCAGAATCGCCGCCCCGCCCCGCACCAACTCAATCGCCTTCTCGCACAGGTCGGTAATCGCCGTCACCAGATTGCAGCCCGGCGCAAAAACGCAGTCCAGCACCGCCAGCGGTAAGTCACTGGCCAAATCGTGCCTCCGGCTGTGCAGCGCATCCATCTGCGCCAGCGACAGGAACGGTGACTGCAGCGAAAGCCCCGGCAACCGCTCGCCCTTGCCCAGAATGTGCGGCCACGGACCCAGCCGCGTATGCAGCTTCATCACGCACGCTTCCCGCAGCGAATCAATCGGCGGGTTCGTCACCTGCGCAAACCTCTGCCGGAAGAACGCGTACACCGGCCGCGGCGCACGCGCCAGCGGCGCAATCGGCGTGTCGTCGCCCATCGACCACACGGCGTCTTTCCCGTCCATCGCCATGGGCTTCAAAATCATGTTCACGTCTTCTTTGGTGTACCCAAAACCAAGCTGCAGCCGATTCAGCTCCGCCGGTTCGATCGCCGCCACGGGATTCCCCGATTCAAGCGTCGCGTTCTCCAGCAACGCCTCGTACTCCGGCGCCGACGAGTCAAACAGCGTCTGCAGTTCGTCGTCCTCGTAAAACGTGTGCCGCTCCAGATCCGCCAGCAGCATCTGCCCCGGCCCCAGCCGTCCGCTGTGCACAATCGTCTCCGGATCCAGATCCACCAGCCCCGCTTCCGACCCGGCGACGATCAAATTGTCTTCCGTCACAAAGAAACGGCAGGGCCGCAGCCCGTTCCGGTCCAGCGCCGCGCCAATCAAATGTCCATCGGTAAACGAAACCGCAGCCGGACCATCCCACGGCTCGATGCAGTCCCCGTGATAAGCCAAAAACGCTGAGTGCCGCCCGCCATCCGCCGGAGGCATCACCATCCGCACCGATTCAGCGACCGTCCGCCCATTCCGCGTCAGCAGCTCGATCACTTCATCCAGGCTGGTCGAGTCCGATCCGCTCGGCGTAAAGATCGGCTGCAATTCGTCAGGCAGCGTCACCGCGCGCGCCGTCATCCGCGCCCGATTGCCCCAGATCGTGTTGATCTCCCCGTTGTGCCCCAGAATCCGAAACGGCTGCGCGCGATCCCACGAAGGCGCAACGTTCGTCGCATACCGCTGATGGAACAGCGCAAACGGCGTCACAAAGCGCTCATCCGCAAGGTCCGGATAAAACTCCGGCAGCAGCTTCGCGTCGCACATCGCCTTGTAAATGATCGAAGAAGAAGAAATCGAACAAACGTACCCATCGGCGCTGCGGCGCTCAAACTGCTTCCGCGCCAGATACAGTCGCCTGTCCATCTCCGCCTGCTCAGCGCGAGGCGTATCCGTCAGCAGGATCTGCCGGATCACCGGCAGCGTCGAAAACGCAATCTCGCCCAGTATCTCCGGCCGCGTCGGCACATCGCGCCAACCCAGCACCGCAAATCCCTGCGCAACCGCGGCCTCTTCCAGACTTTTGGCCGCAGCAGCCGCCGCACCCGCCTCCGCAGGCAGGAAAACCATCCCCACCGCCAGCGGCCGGTCCGCGCGTAGCGCAAATCCTGTCGATTCCAGCAGCAGCGCGCGCGGAATCGCGGTATGTATCCCAATGCCGTCGCTCGACTTGCCATCGGCGGCCACAGCGCCGCGATGCGCCAGACGCGCCAGCGCAGTCAGCGCCTTCGTCAAAATGTCATGCGAGGGCTGGTTTGTGAGGGTAGCGACAAAGCCGACGCCGCACGACTCGTGGTCAAACCGCGAATCAATGAGGCTTCCGCCCCGGCGGGGCGTGGGTCGGGAGCCGCCGGTCGACACGGCCGGTTCAGCACTTTTTCTCGTTCCCATATCCAACTATAAGGCCTTCTTTTTCCCCTGCAGGAGAAAAGCAAAATTATTTCGAGGAAATCCCGTCTCCGGGACGAATGAATAAAACGATTAAGGCTTGACAATCAGCCACTTGAATATTTATACATCAATGCTGTATTTTTATACATAGTGAGGCGCGGCGAGCTGCCCGGCAGCTGGCCGCGATTTTTCGTTTGAACAAACAGCTCCCTGGAAAACCCGAAAGACACTCTGCGATCCGCCAGTTGGTGGCCGCCGAGCCCATCTCCAGCCAGGACGAGCTTCGCCGCAAACTCCTTCGCCGCGGATTCGACGTGACTCAGGCCACGCTCTCGCGCGATATCCACGAGCTGCACCTCTACAAAGGCCCCAACGGCTATGCGGTGCCCAATGGCAACGGCCATGCCGTTCAGGAAGACGATCAGCCCGCCATCGACGAAATTCTGTCGAGCTTCGGGCACGGCGTGAAGCAGGCGCAAAACCAGCTGGTGCTTCGTACCGCCAGCGGCGCAGCCCAGCCCGTTGCCCTCGCCATCGATCACGAACAGTGGAGCGACGTAGTGGGAACTTTAGCCGGGGACGACACCGTATTAATCATCTGCCCTGACCCGCGACGAGCCTCCGCCATGCGCGACAAGCTGGAACGCATGATCGGCTAAGCGAAAAAGAAAACTTCAGAAACCAGAGAACAGAAAAACGCAGCACGAAAAGAATCGCTGCACGACGAACTGGGTCTAATTAGTTTTGCGAAAAATGTCGATACAAACTTCCAACTCGACGGCTGCACCAGCGAGCGCCCAATCGCAGAGCACCTCGCTGCACCCTGCACCCTGTGCCCTGCACCCTGTTACGCTCCTCGGCGTCAGCGGCTACGCCGGCTTGGAGCTCGCCCGCCTCCTGCTCCATCATCCCCGTTTGACCGGGCAAAAGCCTCTCTTCCTCGGCCGCGCCGACTCCTCATCCGAACCGCTCGCCGCCATCCATCCGCAGCTCATGGACAACAACGGCGCCGGCGGCCTCAAAATCGAACCCTTCTCCTGGGATCTTCTGAAATCCCGCGGCGTCCAGGTTCTTTTTCTCGCCACGCCCCACGAGCAGTCCCGAGAACTCGTGCCCCTCGCCCTCGAACAAGGCATCCGCGTGATCGACCTGAGCGGCGCGTGGCGTTTGAACTCCTCCGCCAACCGCGCCGTCTATCAATTTGCGGATGAAGGTTCCCCAGTCGCAACCGCGATGCAAGCCAAAGCCGTCTACGGCATGCCCGAGCTGCATCGCGACTCCATCCGCGACGCCGCCCTCATCGCCAACCCCGGCTGCTACGCCACTTCCGTCATCCTCGCGCTCAAGCCGCTCGTCGCGTCGGGCTTGCTTGACACCAACCGCGGCATCATCTGCGATGCAAAATCCGGCGTCTCCGGCGCAGGCAAAGCGCCCACCGCGAAAACGCACTTCATGCATGCCGCCGACAACCTCTCCGCCTACGGCGTCTTCTCGCACCGTCATACCGGCGAGTTGCTGGAGCAGCTCAGCCTCGCGTCCGACCAAATTATCTTCACGCCGCATTTGCTGCCGATTCCACGCGGAATTCTCTCCACGATTTACGTCGGATTTAACGAACCGCAAACACCCGCGAGCATCGAATCTCTATATCGCACTTTCTTTCGGGCGAGTCCGCTCGTTCGCGTCTTCCCCGCCGGCCAGCTCCCGCAAATCCAGTATTCGGTCCACACCAATTACTGCGACATCGGCTTCCAGCTCTCTGCCGACGGACGACGCTGCGTCATCGTCTCCTGTCTCGACAACCTGCTCAAAGGCGCCGCCGGACAAGCGGTGCAGAATTTCAACCTGATGTCCGGATACCCCGAAGAAGAAGGCCTCCAGTAGAGGCCGCGGAAGGTTTCAAATGAAATACGTAGTCAAACTCGGTGGGGCCACGCTGGAGAATCCTGAGCTCCTGCACCAATGCGCCAAAGCCATCGCCGATCTGGTGAAGGATGGCAACCAGGTCGCCATCGTTCATGGCGGCGGCGTGCAGCTCACCCGCACGCTCAAGCAGCTCGGCAAGCAAAGCGAATTTGTTGCCGGCCTCCGCGTCACCGATGCCGAAACCCGCGACACCGCGCTCATGGTCCTCGGCGGCGGCGTCAACAAAGCTCTGGTCGCATCGCTCGACGCTCACGGCCAGCCCGCAGTCGGGCTTTCCGGCGGCGATGGCCATGTCTTCCGCGCCCGCAAAAAGCGCACCGCTCCCGATCTCGGATTTGTCGGCGAAATCGCCGCAGCCGATCCTCGCTGGCTCGAAGCCATCTGGAACATGGGCGCAGTTCCTGTCGTCTCCTCCATCGCCCTCGGCTTCGATGGCGAGTATTACAACATCAACGCCGACGAAATGGCCGCGGCCTGTGCCTCCGCCTGCAACGCCGACGCCCTCGTCTTCCTCACCGATGTTCCCGGCGTGCTCGCAGCCGACGGCAGCGTGATGCGCTGGCTCTCCATCGACCAAATCGCCGTCCTCACCCGCGACGCCGTCATCAGCGGCGGCATGCTGCCCAAACTCAGCGCCTGCCGCGATGCTCTGCTCAACGGCGTCAAGCGCGTCCGCATCCTCCCCGCCAACAACGCCGAACTCCTCCCCGATCTCTGCACATCGCGCGTCAACTACGGCACGGAGGTGATGGTCGCATGAGCAACACGATGCTCCCCGTCGAGCACCCAATGGAAAAGACAATGTCAAAACTCGATGAACTGAAAGCTGCCGAAGCAAAGCTTCTGCTCGGCACCTACGACCGCTATCCCCTGCTCTTCGTCAGCGGCGAAGGCGTGCACCTTATCGATGAAAACAACGTCCGTTACCTCGACCTCCTCAGCGGCATCGGCGTCAACGCTCTCGGCTACGGTCACCCCGCCATCGAAGCGGCCATCGCGGAACAGAGCCGCAAGCTCATCCACACCTCCAACCTCTATTACCACCAGGGCCAGTCCGCTCTCGCGCTGCGCCTCACGGAAGCCACCGGCATGGATCGCGCCTTCTTCGCCAACAGCGGCGCTGAAGTCAACGAAGCCGCCCTCAAGCTCGCGCGCGCCTACGCAGGCCTCAAGCGCAGCGAAGGCGTCCATCTCGGCACAAAATTTCTCGCCCTCGAGCACAGCTTCCACGGCCGCACCATGGGTGCAGTCGCCGCGACAGCAAAAGAAAAATATCGCGAGCCCTTCGCGCCCGTCATGCCCGGCGTCGAATTCGTGAAGTTCAACGACGCCGCCGACCTGAAAGCCAAATTCTCCACCGACGTCTGCGCCATCCTCGTCGAAGCCATTCAGGGAGAAGGCGGCATCAACCCCATCTCCCAGGAATTCTTCCAGGCCGCGCGCGATCTAACCCGCTCCACCGGCGCCCTCCTCATCGCCGACGAAATCCAATCCGGCATGGGCCGCACCGGCAAATGGTGCGCCTACCAGCACTACGGGATTCAGCCCGACGTGGTCACCCTCGCCAAGCCGCTCGCCGGAGGCATCCCGCTCGGCGCGCTCCTCTGCACCGAAGAAGCCGCGCGCTCCATCCACGCTGGCATGCACGGAACCACCTTCGGCGGTGGCCCGCTGGCCTGCGCTGTCGCCTTCGCCGTCTTCGAAACCATCGAGCGCGACCACCTCCTCGAACATGTGACTGAGATCGGCACATATTTCCGCGAGCAGCTCAACGCCCTCGCGAAAACCCACTCCGCCATCGTCGATGTCCGCGGCCTCGGCCTCATGGTCGCCGCCGAACTCGATTCCGAAGACCTCGCCAAAACCGTGCTGAGCGAAATGATGAAGCGCCATATCCTCATCAACCGCACCAGTGAAACCGTACTGCGTTTTCTGCCGCCGTTCATTCTCGAGCGGCAACACGTCGACGAGGCTATCGCCGCGCTCGGCCAAATTCTGAGCGAGCAAACGGCCACCGCTGCTGCCGCTCCGGCCACAGGAGGAACCAAAATTGGCCAGTAAGCCCGCTGCTCTTCAGGAACTCGACGGGGTCATCCCGCACGACTCCCTCGCCGGACGCGACCTTTGTTCCGTCGCCGACCTCACCACCACCGAACTCGCGGCCACCCTCGCTCTCGCGCACGACGTCAAGACCAACCCCGCCGACTACCGCTGGGCCCTCGACGCGAAGCAGATCGTCATGTTCTTCGAGAAGGCCTCGCTGCGCACCCGCCTCACCTTTGAGACGGCGATGAACACCCTCGGCGGCGCGGCTGTCTTCGTCGACCAGACGCAGTCGCCTCTCGGCGAGCGCGAGTCCCTCGCCGACATCGCCCGCAACGTCGAACGCTGGGTCTCGGCCATCGTCCTCCGCACCTACGCGCACGAAACCATTACTGAAATGGCGCAATACGCCAGCGTCCCCGTCGTCAACGCCCTCAGCGATCTTGAGCATCCCTGCCAGGCCATCGCCGACTTCATGACCCTCCAGGAGCGCTTCGGCGACCTGCGCGGATTCAACTTCACCTACGTCGGCGACGGCAACAACGTTTGCCACTCGCTCATGCTCACCGCCGCGCTGCTCGGCGCGCACTGCACCATCGGTGCGCCCAAAAACTATTCGCCGAAAGCCGACATCGTCGCTCAGGCCCGCGCCATCGCCAACCTCACCGGCTCCAACATCGCGCTGGTCAACGACCCCGTCGCCGCCGTCAAAGATGCTGATGCCATCTACACCGACATCTGCACCAGCATGGGCTTCGAGCACGAAGCCACCAAGCGCGCGCCCATTTTCAAACCCTACCAGGTCAACGAGGCGCTCATGGCCCACGCCGCGCCCACCGCGGTCTTCATGCACTGCCTGCCCGCGCATCGCAATGCCGAAGTCACGGACGCGGTCCTCGACGGCCCGCAGTCCGTCGTCTTCGATCAGGCGGAAAACCGCATGCACGCCCAAAAAGCGCTGCTCCTCATGCTCCTCGGCAAAGGCGCCCTGCACCCACGGAGCAATCGCTAAATGTCTGTAATTCTCGAAAGTCTTCCTGCAGGCCAAAAAGTCGGCATCGCTTTTTCCGGCGGCCTCGATACCAGCGCCGCGCTCCACTGGATGAAGCAAAAAGGCGCGCTCCCCTACGCCTACACCGCCAACCTCGGCCAGCCGGACGAATCCGATTACGACGCCATCCCCCGCAAGGCCCTCGAATATGGCGCGGAGAACGCCCGTCTCATCGATTGCCGCGGTCCCCTCGTCCGCGAAGGCATCGCCGCCCTCCAGTCCGGCGCGTTTCACATCTCCACCGCCGGCGTCACCTACTTCAACACCACACCCATCGGACGCGCCGTCACCGGCACCATGCTCGTCACCGCCATGCAGCAGGACGGCGTCAACATCTGGGGCGACGGCTCCACTTTCAAGGGCAACGACATCGAGCGCTTCTACCGCTACGGCCTGCTCGTCAATCCCAACCTCCAGGTCTACAAACCCTGGCTCGATCCGCAATTCATCGACGAGCTCGGTGGCCGCGCTGAAATGTCGGCCTTTATGCAGCGCTCCGGCTTCGCCTACAAAATGTCTGCGGAGAAGGCCTACTCGACCGACTCCAACCTCCTCGGCGCAACCCACGAAGCGAAGGATTTAGAGCACCTCTCGACCTCCATCCGCATCGTCGATCCCATCATGGGCGTCGCTTCCTGGCGCGACGACGTCCCCGTCCCCGCGGAAGAAGTCACCATCCGCTTCGAACAAGGCTTCCCCACCGCCCTCAACAACCAGGAATTCTCCGACCCCGTCGAGCTGCTCCTTGAAGCCAACCGCATCGGCGGCCGCCACGGCCTCGGCATGTCCGACCAAATCGAGAACCGCATCATCGAGGCCAAATCCCGCGGCATCTACGAAGCCCCCGGCCTCGCCCTGCTCTTCATCGCCTACGAGCGCCTCATCACCGGCATTCATAACGAAGACACCATCGAGCAGTACCGCGACAACGGCCGCAAGCTCGGCCACCTCCTCTACCAGGGTCGCTGGTTCGATTCCCAGGCCATCATGCTCCGCGAATCCGCGCAGCGCTGGGTCGCCAGCCCCATCACCGGCCAGGTCACGCTCGAGCTCCGCCGCGGCAACGACTACTCCATCCTCAACACGGAGTCCCCCAACCTCACCTTCCACCCCGAGCGCCTCAGCATGGAGAAGACCGACTCCGTCTTCTCCCCGCGCGACCGCATCGGCCAACTCACCATGCGCAACCTCGACATCACCGACACCCGCGCAAAGCTAATGACCTACGCCAGCACCGGCCTCATCACCCTCAGCAACGGCTCCGAGATGCCGAAACTCAACAGCGCCACCACGAAGAATGAGGAAGCGCAATGACCGACCAGTCCAACAAAATGTGGGCTGGCCGTTTCCGCGAGCCGCTCAACGAAAAGTTCGATCACTGGCAGCGCTCTTTTTCATTTGACTGGCAGCTGCTTCCCCAGGAGCTAAACTCCAGCCGCGCCCACGCGATCGCTCTCGAAGCCGCCGGCATCCTCACCACCGAAGAGTCCTCGCAGATTGTCGCTGGACTCGACCGCATTTTCGACGAATACATTGGCGAACCTGAACTCATGAGCCGCCACGGTGAAGACGCCGAAGACATCCACCACTTTGTCGAAATGTCCCTGGTCAAAAACATTGGCGATCTCGGCCGTAAGCTCCACACCGGCCGCAGCCGCAACGAGCAAATCGCCACCGACCTCCGTCTCTACATCCGCGACCGCGCGAACCAACTGCATTACCAATTAACTCGCTGGACCCAAGCCCTCGTCGTCAAAGCCACCGAAGCCGGCGACGCCGTCATGCCCGCCTACACCCACCTCCAGCGCGCCGAGCCCGTCCTCGTCGCCCACTGGTTACTGGCTTATGTCGAAATGCTCCTCCGCGACGCCTCCCGTCTCGAAGACTGCAACGCCCGCCTCAACTACTGCCCGCTCGGCTCAGGAGCAGTCGCCGGAGCCACGCTAGCCCTCGACCGCTCCATCGCCGCGCGCGAGCTCCGCTTCACCGCTCCCACCGCCAACAGCATGGACGCGACCTCCGACCGCGACTTCGTCCTCGAATACCTCCAGGTCCTCACCCAGATCGCTCTCCACGCCAGCCGCTTCGCTGAAGAAATCACCCTCTTCGCCACTGCGGAGTTTGGCTTCGTCGACCTTCCCGAAGCCTTTTCCACCGGCTCCAGCGCCATGCCGCAAAAGAAAAATCCCGACCTCACCGAGCTCGTCCGCGGCAAGGCAGGACGCATCCACGGCGCCGCGGCAACCGTCACCCTCCTCCTCAAAGGCCTGCCCCTCGCCTACAACAAAGACATGCAGGAAACCCAGGAGCCCGTCTTCGAGGCTTCGCACGAAATGATCAGAATGCTGCGCGTCCTCGCGCCCTTCACTGCCGCGCTGGTCTTCCGCACCGACCGCATGAAGGCCGCCTGCGCCACAGGATTCCTCAACGCCATGGCCGCCGCCACGTACCTCGTGCACAAGGGCGTTCCCTTCCGCACCGCGCACGAGAAAATCGGCAATGCCGTCCGCTACTGTCTCGACAAAAAATGCGAGTTAGGCGATCTCTCCCTCGAAGAGCTCCGCCAATTCGGCGAAGAATTCCAGGAGGACTTCTTCGCAGCCGTAACCCTCGAAGCCACGCTCGACTGCCACGACGTAGTCGGCGGCACGAACCGGGCCCGCGTCCGCACCGCGCTCACTGAAGCCGAAAAGCGCGTCCAGGCCCTCGCCGCGCGTTACGCTCCCGCACCGGAGGTGCCCGAAAATGCTGGTGCGTAAAGCGCGTCTCCAGGACGCCACCAACATCTACGAGCTGGTCAACAGCCTCTCCCACGACGGCACCCTGCTCCGCCGCGTCTTCGCCGAAATCTGCGAAAACGTTCGCGACTTCACCGTCGCCGAATCCGAAGGCGGCATCTTCCTCGGCTGCGGCGCGCTGCATCTCTACGGCCCGCATCTCGCCGAGGTCCGCTCCATCGTCGTCCGCCCCGAAGCCAAAAGCCACGGCGTCGGCGGCGAACTCCTCCAGGCTCTCCTCGCCGAAGCCGAAACCCACGGCGTCGGCTGCGTCTGCCTCTTCACCCGCATCCCCGACTTCTTTTTCCGCTACGGATTCCGCGAGGTCGAAGACCGCGCCGCCCTCCCCGACAAAATCTTCAAGGACTGCCAAAACTGCCCCCGCCTCTACAAATGCGACGAAGTAGCAATGGCAAAAGGCCAGGTCCCCAAGGTCTCAATCCTCGGCCCCAGAATCGAAGCCGAACAACTAGTCCGCCTCACCACCTGAACAGAGCTTTTTTCACCCGGACGCCCTCACCCTCACGACTGTCATCCTGAGGAGCCGCGCGACGAAGGATCTGCGGTTGCTTTGTTCGGGTCCCCGCAAACGAGGAAGTTCTCACGCCGCACCATCCTCACGACGGCTGATCTCACCACCACGCCTGGTCTCACTCACCACGACTGTCACTCCCCCCACAGCTGTCATCCTGAGGAGCAACGCGACGAAGGATCCGCGGTTGCCTTGTTCAGGTTCCCGCAATGCGAAGGATGTGCCGCCGCCTTCGACCCACCAACGCCCGTCATCATGACAAGCCAAGTGACGAAGGATCCGCGGTTGTTCCTTTTCCAGGCCTCCCACCGCTCCCCGCCCATACCATGTCTCCATGCACGAAGGCGCCTACTGCACGTACATCATGGCAAGTCGCACTCACACCCTCTACATCGGAGTAACGAGCGACCTCCACAAACGCATCTTCCAGCACAAATGGAGAGAACACGAAGGCTTCACCGCACGCTACAACTGCGACCGCCTCGTGTGGATCGAGCGCCACCAGGACGTGCACGCAGCAATCGCGCGCGAGAAAGAGCTGAAAGGCTGGCGTCGATCAAAGAAAATCGCGCTCATCGAAGCGTCGAATTCAACCTGGGAAGACCTGAGCCGCGACTGGTACGACCTGGAGCCCGCTGATTACAGCCGCGCCCTCGACCGCATGGACACCTGACAACAACCACAAACGCCATCCCACCACATCGGCTGTCATCCTGAGGAGCGAAACGACGAAGGATCTGCGGTTGTATTATTCGATCTCCACGGATTCCCACGCCGCACGGCAAACCCCACATTCCCACCACAGTCTGTCATTCTGAGAACCCTGAGCAAAGCCGAAGGGGACGAAGGATCTGCGGTTGCTCTTTGCGAGATGCCGCACCTCGTGCCTTCTTAACCCCCACCGACTCCATTTCCCGTGCATCCCGCCAACCCCTCCCCTTATTCAGGGATTTTCTGCTCTCCGGAACAGAGCTCTTCTTTCCCCCCTGGCGCCCTTACTTCCGCTTCGACCGCCGGCCTTTCGCCCGCCGCGGCTCAAGGCTCTCCGCCGTTTCCCGAAGCGCTTCCGTCATGCCTTTGGCCGAAAGCGCACTCGCCGGATCGATGAGCCACTGCAGCACAAGCCCGGAGAGCAGCACGTGGAGAAACGTCCCAACCGTGCGAACCGTCTCCTCGCCGATCGTGCTCTCATCCTGATTCAGAAACATCGCTGCCAATCCAGCACGCGCCACTGTCAGCTTGTCCGCAATCACCTTCTGAGCGTCAGGCTGCCCCACCATCTGGGCGAAAATCTCGAAGTTGGCTACCCAGAGCGACCGATGGCTTTTGAAAGTGGCCATAATCTCCGCCCAAATCGCCTCAAATCGGTGCGCAGGCGCAACATGCGCCGGAACCGCTTTCCGCAGCGCCCGCTGCAGGTCCTGGTCCCACTCGCCAAAGGCCAGCAGCAGCGCTTCCGTCAGCAGCGCTTCCTTTGACGAGAAGTGGTACCCGATGGCCGCCAGGCTCACTCCGGCCGCCGAGGCAATATCTCGCGCGGTGGTCCGGTTGTATCCCTTTTCCAGCAGACACTTCTTCGCCCCCAGCAGCAAAGCCTCCCGGTTGCTCAAAGATTTTTGAGGATCCATGGAACATTTGTACCAGACAGACGTATAGTACATTTGTGTAAGACATTCGTACAATACCACGCCCCAAAGGAGCCCCCATGCAAAACAGAACCATCCTCATCTCAGGAGCGAGCATCGCTGGTCCGGCCCTGGCCTTCTGGCTCCATCGTTACGGGTTTCAGCCCACCATTGTGGAACGCGCGCCGGCGCTGCGTCCGGGCGGGTACGCAGTCGACTTTCGCGGCGCTTCCGTGCGCGTGCTCGAACGCATGGGCCTCCTGCCGGAAGTGCGGCGCAAACAAACCCGCATCGGGGCCATCACCATCGTCGATCGTAATAACAAAAAGGTCGCCAGCATGCCCGACGGATTTACCAGCGGCGAGCTCGAGATTCTGCGCGGCGACCTCGCGTCCATCTTTTACGAGGCCACGCGCGAATCGACCGAATACATCTTCGACGACAGCATCGCCGCAATCGAAGAAACCGAAGCCGGAGTGGACGTGCAGTTCGAACGCGGTGCCCGCCGCAGATTTGACCTGGTAGTCGGCGCCGATGGCTTGCACTCGAAAGTTCGCTCCGCCGTGTTTGGCGACGAGAACCGCTTCGCCCGCTATCTCGGCTATTACGTTTCCATCTTTACCATTCCCAATTACCTCCATCTCGATCACGCCGGCTTGTATTACGGCACTCTGGGCAAGAAGGTCGGCATCTTCAGCGGAGGCGATCCCGAGGAGGCCAAGGCCTCTTTCTTCTTCTCAACCGATCCGCTCGACTATGCCCGCCGCGATCCCGCGCAGCAAAAACAAATCCTCCGTAAATATTTTCAGCAGGAAGGCTGGGAGCTGTCGCGCCTGCTGGAATACATGGAGAGCGCCCCGGACTTCTATTTCGATTCAGTCAGCCAGGTAAAAATGGACCGTTGGTCCGCCGGCCGCAGCGTTTTGCTCGGAGACGCCGCCTGGTGTGCCTCCCCGCTCTCCGGCATGGGAACCGGAATGGCTGTAGTCGGGGCGTATGTCCTCGCCGGCGAACTGGCCGAGGCCGATGGAAACCATGAGTTGGCATTTGAGAAATATGAGAGTGCAATGCGCGGCTTCGTCGAGAAATGCCAGGGGATCGCTGATGGCGGTACGGACTGGTTCGTGCCGCGAACCCATTTTCGCCTCTGGCTCAGTACCCAGATGTGGAAGATTCTCCCCTACACGCCATGGAAAAACATGATGCTCGAAGTCCCTCTGAAGATCGCAAACTCGATCCATCTCAGGGACTATCGAGTCGGGCAGGAAGTAGGTGTGACCGTCGGCTGACTTGCTGCCGTTAGCCCGTACCTTGGTAATCCCACACCAGCCCATTTCCCTTGCATCCACTCCCGCCGCGCCCTACCCTAACTTCAGCAAAGCTCTGTTCTTCGCCCTCCGGGGTCCCCGGCGAGTTCGCTCGCTGGGGTGGTTGAACAGAGCTTTTCCATTTGCCCCCGCCCAGGCGGGTTCTCGGCTCTTTGAGATGAACGCAGGACATCCCCGCTCCGGGCCACAAATCGGGCCCGGGCAGAACCGGGCCACGCTGGCTCGAACCTGCAGGGCGCAATCCGCAGTTTTAAGGGCCTCAAACAACTACCTAGTTTCCGTCAGAAGACCCGAAATCCTCCATTTGAAGCCCCTGAACCGGGCCCTGTTTTCAGGTAGTTGCAGCTCAAGGCCTTCAAACGAAAAACGCTGTTAACGGCAAACAAAGTATTTGACGGGAAACTTAACCCCATCCCCCCGGGGGGGCCACCCGCCGCACCACCATGGCCTGCGGAAAAGCCACATCTTGTATCAGGGCATGACTTCAGTCGTGCCGCAAGGAGCAGGAGATACGTTGGGCTTCAGCCCCTGCTCTTCGAGGTACCAGGCAGGATCGGGCCATGTTGTCCACCTCGACAACACCAGCCCACACCCATCACAAATCCATTGGAATGAACGACCGTCCCGCACGCAGGACCAGGGGGAGGGGGGGACCCTACGAATCCGCCTTCCAGACGTAAGCATCCGTCTGCGGCAGCCCCACATGCGCCAACACCCGGTCGGCAAAATTCTTCGCCATCCCCGCAGCGTCCGCCGGCTCCGCATAAAACGCCGGGATCAACGGGAAAATCGTCGCCCCCGCATCCGCCGCCAGTCCCATATTGCGAATGTGAATCTTGTTGAACGGCGTCTCCCGCAGGCACAGAATCAGCGGCCGCCGCTCCTTCAGGCAAACATCCGCGGCCCGCTCAATCAAATTCCCCGCCATGCCGTTCGCAATCCCCGCCAGCGTGCCCATGCTGCACGGCAGCACAATCATCCCGTCGCTCGGATAGCTTCCGCTCGCAATCGCCGCCCCAACATCGCTCTCCGCATGCTGCGTGATCTTCGGCGATTTATGTCCCAGCAGCTTCTCCGCCAGATCGTTGCGCCCGGAAATCCCCAGCTCTTCCGCCAGCACCCGCAGCGAATTCTCCGAAGGCACAAAGTGAACCCGGTTCACCCGCGCATCCGCATCCAGAGCCCGCAGCAGCGCCTGCCCAAAGATCGCGCCGCTCGCACCTGTAACAGCGACTGTTACATTCATCGCAGCTCCTCGCTGAACGCTGATCGCCGAACGCCGATCGCTGCCATCACGGTCCATACTCATGCCCAGCTTCTGTTCCTAAAACCCGAGCGAAAATCCCATCGACATTCCCAAGCTGCCGCTGCAAGTCAAACGTCCGCTCGAGTTTGTCAGCGCTCAGCAGCTTCGCAATCTCCGCATCGGCGCTCACCAGTTCGCGAAACACCAAATCGTTCTGCCACGCGTTCATCGCGTGCTTCTGCACTAACCGATACGCATCCTCGCGCAACATGCCGGCTTCAGCCAGATCCAGCAGCAACTGCCCGCTGAAAATCAAACCGCCGGTCGAATCCAGATTCTTCTGCATCCGCGCCGGATAAACCACCAGCTTCTCAATCAAATCCGCCGTCTTCGCCAGCAAGTAATCCGTCAGAATCGTCGAGTCCGGCAGAATCACGCGCTCCACCGACGAATGCGAAATGTCGCGCTCGTGCCACAGCGCCACATTCTCCAGCGCGGCCTGCGAATTCGCCCGAACCACGCGCGCCAACCCGCAAATCTGCTCCGCGGTAATCGGATTCCGTTTATGGGGCATCGCCGACGAACCCTTCTGCTTCGCCGAGAAAAATTCTTCCACCTCGCGCACTTCCGTCCGCTGCAAATGCCGAACTTCCGTAGCAATCTTGTCCAGCGTCGCCGTCATCACCGCCAGCGTCGCAACATAGAACGCGTGCCGGTCGCGCTGGATTACCTGCGTCGCAACCGGTGCCGCTTCCAGTCCCAACCGCGCGCAAATCCGCTCTTCCTGTTCCGGACCAATGTGCCCAAACGTGCCAACCGCGCCGGAAAGTTTGCCCACGCGCATCTGCTCAGTCGCCGCCGCAAACCGCTCCTGGTTGCGCCGCATCTCGGCATACCAGTTCAGCATCTTCAGCCCAAACGTCGTCGGCTCCGCATGCATCCCATGCGTGCGTCCAACCGTCGGCGTGTTTTTTGAACTCGATCGCCCTCTTTTTCAGCACGCCCAGCAACTTCTCAATGTCTTCCGCAATCAGCGACGAAGCCGCCTTCACCTGCAGCGCCTGCGCCGTGTCGACGACATCGTTCGACGTCAGCCCGTAATGCAGCCACCGCGATTCCGGACCCACTTTCTCCGCAACCGCCGTCGTAAACGCGATCACGTCGTGCTTCACTTCCGCTTCAATCGCGTGGATGCGCTCGACATCAAAATCGCCTTTTGCCCGGATCGCCTTCGCCGCATCTGCCGGAACCACGCCATCCTCAGCCAGCACTTCGCTGGCCACCGTTTCCACTTCCAGCCAGGCGCGGTACTTCGCTTCGTCGGTCCAAATGCGGCCCATCGCGGCCCGTGTATAGCGCGGAATCAATCGAGAAAACCTCCGTGAGAACTAATCATTCTATCGTTATCGCGAAATAAAGGCCTGCCAGCCCTCACCGCGCGCACGAATCACATCCAAGCTGTATAACTGCGGAAACAGGCAGACGAAGCATCGTAGTCCCGCACGCAAAAAAGGAGAATTATGCCAGACGTGGTGACAATTGCCAGTTTCAACGAACCCATGGAAGCCGAAATGGCGAAACTGCGCCTGGAATCCGCCGGCATTGAGGTTTTTCTCTCCGGCGAAAACGCGCGCATCATGGAACCGGGCCTTGGACCTCTTCAAATGCAGGTCAGTTCCGACGACGAGGCCGATGCCCGCGCCATCCTCGCCGATCCCGGCGCGCCACCGGATACGTCCTCCGATACAAACCCTCAAATGTCGTAGCACGATATATCCTGATACGATATTCACATGATGTTTGCGGAGAACTCAGGGGTCCTCACCCTCGCACGCCAGAATCACAAACAGTCCACTCCCAGCGAACCAGCTCCACTCACCCGTGCACAGATGCGCCGCCTGGCGGAGTTCCGCTTTCAGCAACGGAAATTCCTGCATTTTTCCTCAATAGCCGCTGAAGCCGCAGGCCTCCGCGCCCAGCAATATCAACTCATGCAGTGCATCTGGGGCATGCCGGAAGAGCTCGACCCCACCATCGCCAATGTTGCCGCCCGCATGCTGCTCAAGCACAACAGCGCCGTCGAACTGGTCGATCGCACCATCGATCAGGGCCTCATCCGCCGCTGTCCCGATCCCACCGATCACCGCCGCATCCTTCTCCGCATGACGCCTCACGGAGAAAAACTGCTGGCTTCGCTCGCTGCCTGGCACCTGCGGGAACTCGAAGAAACCGGCCCCGAGCTCATCCGCGCGTTGCGCCGGGTCCTGCTGACCCCGCCGCAGATACCCAACGGCCACAACGC
>Ga0206851_1048_pt1 | contig 38098 bp, 31 predicted proteins | sample Alteio_BWOrgCont_13_FD_152904 | JGI IMG/M metagenome (GOLD analysis project Ga0206851, IMG submission 152904) | Enriched cells from forest soil in Barre Woods Harvard Forest LTER site, Petersham, Massachusetts, United States -... | ecosystem: Environmental > Terrestrial > Soil > Temperate forest >... | reverse complement strand
CTAACTACAAAATCAATGAGGTGACACGAATCAAGACAGCCAATTTTCAACAGATCTCTCTACTCATGTATCCGACTAATACACCCTACACTCAGATTCTAATAGATATTCCAGGATCGATCGTGAAGAATCAGAAAGAGTATGTGACAAATCTTTCTGGTCTAGTGGGACTATTTCAGCAGCAGGGTTACTCCACTCTCTTACCACTTACAATTACAGATGAAGAGACATTTCTTACTGATGAAGAGATTCAATTCACAAAAATGTTCTCATATGCGATTCAGCAGAAAAATTAAATCTATCTTTTTTCTTTGTATAAAGAAAAAGAAATTAATGTCCGAATCAGTACGAAGATTGAATTTTGAGACCACAGAAGAGTCTCCGAAGATGAATCGTTCTCCTCTCTCGTCTCTCTCTGCTTCAAATATCACAGAAAAAGATGTTGATAAACTTGTCTCTTCATTTGAGAAAGGAGAGATGAAGAAATCACCTTTTAAGGCTGCAGAGGAAGAATGTGTTGGAGATTTTTGTCCGGTTCGTAAACCAGTAAGAACTCAAGAACCTCTCTTCAAAAGAGAACGTATGACAGTCGATCCTGGTATGGCGAGTAGATTCAGAGCTCAAGAAATAATTAGAGAGAAAAAGGCTACAAAATCTTGTAGCACTGATTATTGGGTTGGTCCATATGGAGTTAAAGTTCCGAATGAAATTACTAGTATAAAAGCATCTGATGGTGGAAATATACTCTATAAAGATGGTAAGGAAACAGAAATGTTTGTGAAACGCCCTTTAACTCGCGAACAATATTTGGAAAAATATGCAGTGTATTCTGAAGATTGTGGATATTTATATAAGATTAGAACTAGCTCTAAATCAGAAGAGGAGGCCAACGAAGTAGAAGAAGCTGTTCTGAAAGCTGAACGTGCTAAGGCACTATTGAGAGAGGAGGTAAGAGAGGAGAGAGAGGAATTGAAAACTAAGAAGATAGGTTTGAACGATCTTAAAACATTAGCTGCAGCTGGAACAACAAGAGCGACACTCGACCGAGAGGAGAGAGAGACTCTTCGTCGAGGAGATCTTCCCTCTATTCGAACATTGGCTAGAGAATCGGAATCTGTTATTCGAGAGGCGAGTAAAACAAAACCTGTAGAGGAGAGATTGAGAAAGACTGCAGAGAGAGTTTCAGAATTGGAACAAGAGAAAGACTTGGAAAGAGAAAAGGAATTCTATCGCAATCGTTCTCCCCTCAGACAAAATCAAATGAAAAGATCGCCAGAGAGAGCAACTCTCTCCAGACTCCGCGATGATCTAGCGGAAGAGGAGGAGCTAGAACGAACTGGTGATCTCACAAGAGCAAGAATTGGAACTCTGACTGGAGCAAGAGATCGTTCTGCTCAAAGAGAGAGAGCCACTTTGAAAAATTTGAATAGAGAGATTGAAGAGGAGGAGACACAGACTCGACTGCGGGCTAGACGAGATGAAACTGAATTTGAAGAGCAGGAAGAGGAGAAGATCACATCTGATTATCTATCTAATCTTCTATCAAAGATACCACCAGTCAAATCTACAGAGAGATATTCAATCGCTTCTCTGCGAGATCGATTGGCTTCAACTGAGAGTAAAGAGACTCAAACAAAACGATCAAATGATGAAGATGTAGATGACAAAGTTTCTATTGCTTCATTGCGAAAGAGATCGCCTGAACGAGACGTTCTAGGCCTATCAGAGCGAGAGTTGCAGGAGGCTCGTGATCTAGAGTTGGCAAGAGAACTTCAAGAAGAGGAGACCCGTGAAGCAGAAAAAACTCTCCTCTCTCGTGAAGCTTATCGAAGAGATGAACCGAAGTATTCTCTTAAGGAGCTGCGTAGAACAATGCAACAGAGAGAAGCCAATGAAGAAGAATTTGAAGAGTTTGTACTTCTTGATCGAAATCGTACAAAGTTGCGAGAAGATATGAATAGACGTCGTTCGGAGAGACGTGAGAGATCGGAACTCCCTCCTATGCCGACTCTACCTTACGAAGATGTTTCATCATCTTCAGGGCGACTCCCTCCTATTCCTCCCTACGACGAATCTGATATAACAATTTCTTCATCTACCGGACGGCTTCCTCCAATCCCTTCTATCTCTCGTCTCTCTGAACTCCCTCCTGTCTCTTCGTCTGAATATGTTGGAGGTCTACCCTCTCTATCGACTAAACTTCCTACTATCTCAGAAGTCACAGAGACAAAAGTAGCTAAACCGACTCTTCAACTTGCCACTTTCCTAACCGATCTGGAATCTGGACCACTACACTGGACTTTCACCGCAAAGCCAATCCCGGCCTCCCCAAATTCAGAATATATTCGCGTTGGAGCAATTGGAGATGGAAACTGTTTCTTTCACGCGGTTTGCAAAGGACTTGCCGACAAATATCGACAGTCCTATTCGATTCCTGATCAAGTGAACGAAAAGTATCTACAGGATCTTGAGAGTTACATTGGAGGAATCGAATTCTTTACAACAGCCACGTTTACTCCTCTTGATCCTAATATCAAAAAAAGAAGTCGTACGAATCCTCCCACAACCGAATACCAAGTGAATCGAATGAACTTAAACAATGAGATGGGACGATATCGTCGTGCATTTGTTCGTAAACTGAGAGAGGATATGGCAGATAATGTGATCAGAGAAGAGAGATACAAAACAATAGTTACAAATAATACGCAAGGCCGAATAGCTCTTAAACTCGAGGAGTTGGTTGTCAATCTCGGTATCAATATTGAAGGACTCAATTTGGCTACAACAATCAAAGATGTGATTCAGAAAGAGGGTTATGAATACAGTGATTTCTATAATCCAGCTGTTAATAATGTTCTGAATGAGATAGTGATCGATCTGAGAAATATGAATCCTGTTGAACCATTCTATTCGAATATTCTCAGTGATATTATCGATGCAGATATCTATATTCTTCGCGATAAAGATCTTATTAAACCCCCAGGTTCAAAATCAACTCCTTTCTATTCGGGTGTCAGCTTCCATCGTAATATTCGCGGACCAGCCAATATGAAGGGTCCGAATGATTACTATTACGGTCTACCAGATCGTAGAGCAATAGTTATCATTTCATATGGAGATTACCATTATGAGTTGATAGGAAAACAGGAGAGACCCTTGGGAGAAAATAACTACATTATCACTACCTTCTTCAATCAGAATGAACCCTTGATTCAGAATCTATACGGCATGTTGCAGGAGTTGAGAAAACGCGCAGAGGAGTGAAAATTCAAACAGAGCTCCACTCTGATATTTTTGATGAGTCTCGTCGAAAATTGACACAGAGAACAGAGCTCTGCTGTGATATTTTTGATGAGATTCATCAAAATAGGAAGAGATTCTTTAGAGCTTTACGGTAACAAAACATCTGATAGCTTAAGGAGATCAGAAAAATATTAAAATATTTCAGCGACTCTAAAAACAGATTTTGTCATTTTTAAGAGATGACTGGAATCCTCATCAATAGCTGCGAGACTCAAAATGGGTATATTTTCAAAAATTTCATGTCGATAAACGGCTCTAAACAACACTGCATGCTCATCTTTACAGTGGATAAAATCTACACACAGAATTGCACAGACGATAATGAGCTCTGCTGCTGTGGTATGTTAAAAGGTGAATTGATCAACTTGCTTTGGAATGCAAGTATTCCAATTAACGAGCAGTTTCTGGTACTAAAAGTAGAGAAATCAAAGATAGCTGAAACTTTCGGAAAGATAAAGATGAAGGAGTCTGCTAGATTATCTATTTATTGTAAAGATGATATAAGAAAAGAATATACTATCTTCTTGCGTAGTGGTTCTCTGGGAGGAGATTTTAGAGAGGGGATCCAAGCGATCCCAGCTATTCGCTCTGAATATAAACCTACAGTGGTCAGAGAACCCACCTTTCATTGCATACGATACTCTATACCTATCACGCAATTCAAGAGAATGATTGGCTCTTTCTCAAAATTGAAGAAAGGAAGAATTACTATACAGATATATTATGCTACTTCACCTGAATATGGAAAACACGGTGTAGGATTCTCGATATCAAATTCTATTGGAGCAGAGGAAGTAGCCACTATATTTGAGAAATATGGCGAACTGTATGAGGATCCAACGGAAGAAGCGGATATTCGTCAACAACAGTTAAGAATAGCTCCTCCTAATTCGGTGGGACCTTTAGGAACTTTAGGAAGTTTAGCTCCATCTGGCAGCTCTTCCATCCCTTCGGGAACAAGCTCTACTGGTTCCTCTTCGAATAGCACATCTGGTTCCGGTTCAGGTGCTCTCACTGTTCCTGTCATTCGTAAACCTTCACAGTTTATATTCAGTGCTGATAAGATTCCAATGTTGCATAAGTTTGCATCGATACACAAGGAGGGAAATGTTATTATTCAGTACGAGAAAGGATGTCATCTATGTATCTCGGGCGAGATGGGTAGTTTCGGTACATTTAAACTCTATTTATATAATCCTTATGTACAAGTTCAGCCTCTTGCTATCGCTTATACTCAGAGTGTTCCGCATGTTTCATCTGCGACGACTGTTCAACAGAAAGCTCTTCCTGCTCCTGCTACCCAAACTACTGGTGGGCTAATGAGTCCTGCGCCTCTCGCTTATATCCCTATCACAACAAATGCAACTTCAAGCACATCTACTATCTCCCATCTCAATTGAATTTATTATTTTCTTGCGAATTTTTGTGCTGAGCACAAAAATTCAATTATATAAAATTCGAATCAGCGCCTCCATTTGAATCACTGTATCTGCTAAATCATCAGCTTTTGTCTTCGTCTTCTTTTTATGAAATTTAATTACATCGATTGATGATTGATCTCCTCTTGCTTCGAGTAACTGAAGCGCCTCCGTGATAGCCCAAGCTTTCAGTTGTGCACCCGAGAATCCCTTTCCAGAAGGGAACATTTTGCTCTTCAGCTTAGGAGAGATATCGAGTACCATACAGTCTCCTGTGCAATTAATAATAGTTAAGCAGAAGAAAGTGAGAACGTGTTGATAAACTCTACTCGCTTTGTAATTAGCAGCCAGTTGTCTCTCTATCCCTACAATATTATTGTTATTCAGTATAGGAGAGATAGATAAGAGAAATTGAGTGATGCGTGCGAAGATCTCTGGTGCAATCTTAGTCGAACCAGTTTCTGTTAGATCTGTACTTTGTAGAGTCTCTGATCTAAAATCTAATTTATTGAAATAGATAGGTTCAACTGCTCCATTCGGATGTCGTCTCTCAACTCGAATGGCAAAATTCTTTATACCTACATCGATTGAAGTTGTCTGGAGACCTCTTATTCCTAATTGCGGCATCTGCCCGTGTAGACAGTAGATCGTATAATCCTCTTTCTCATCATGAACTCGAAGTTTCCTTCCATTCATTATTTTATAGTTGATAAGTCTCCTTAGAGGAACTTCCTTACCAAATTTTAATTGGTAAGTAGAAGATCTTGTTCTTTATTCAAGAATTAAAATTTGGCAAGAGTAAAATGAATCCTCTCCCCGAGTCGAAAACGAAAATGAATCCTCTTCTTATCGGTATCTTTATTCTTCTCTTTTTGCTTATACTCGGAGGGGCTATCTTCTTCTTTGTACGAACTCTGCAAGTGAATAATTCTAATTCATCTCAATCCACCTCTTCCAATACAACAGGGGGACTTTCAGGAGGACTTTCAGGAGGACTTTCAGGAGGACTTTCAGGAGGAACAACAACCACAACCAATACCGGAGTGAATTCAAATGTTACAACTTGTAATCCGGCAAATATAACTGATCCAAGATTCACAAGCTGTTTTCTTCTCAATACTAATATTCAAGACAGTTCGAGATTTTATGACACACAAACAGATATGACTATAGCCACTATCAATCCACAAACTGTCCCATCAGGTACAGAACTCTGCATTCAATTCTGCAACAACACTACTCTTCCGATCACCTGCTCCGATCCAAATTTCCAATCTTGTGTAGCGAGTCTCAGTAGCACTTGTCCAGTAGCTAAATCGAATTTGATAAATTTCTTTCCGGTCGGTAGAGGCTTTATCAGCTGTTATCCACCAAAAACTTAGATCGAGAACCATCTTCTTTTAAAACGGTCAAATTACTTGTTTGGAGCTAAATCGAATTTGATAAATTTCTTCCCGGTCGGTAGAGGCTTTATCAGCTGTTATCTGCCAGAAATTAAATCTCTTCTCTACTTTAAGAGAAGAGCGAACAAGTGATAATTTGCAAATTTGTGAAATGGATACTGCTAATATGCTTCTTCTTCTTAAGAAACAACCTAGCAAATGAGTCAAGGCGGTATTGTGAACTTAACGAAGAGATACGAAAATTGAAAAATTTTTAAAATGATTTTTAATAATTAAAATTAGACTTGTTGCAAAACAACTCTTAAACTTTCAATCTCAACTACAAAAGAGACAATGGCATCAACATCGTATTCAGTTGGAAGCGCCTCAGCGCAAGGCGCTCGCAAGAGTGGAAAGGCACTGCTCAAACAGCAGTATCGCGAAGAGTCGGAGGAGATTGTCAAGGCTCTCCGAGGCATGACACGTCTTGCCTCAACGATCTATGGATCAAAGACAGCGACAGTTGTCAATTATGGCGGAAAGTCAATCACTCTCACCAAGAAGGCGTTCGGCGAATACAAACGCGATGTTATCGCTGCTGTCAAGGAGCACACGAAGCATGCCTTCGCGCTCACAAAGCGTCAACCTCGTACTGGTGCGGCGAAATCGGGATTCACCAATGCTCTTCGCATTGACGATACCCTGATCAACTATCTGCAGCGCGCGAATCTCGGCCCTGTCTTCCAGGGAGGCGTAGTCGGCACTGATTCGAAGGGAAAGACTGTCGTCACCGGTCAGGTTCAAGATGTTGGCGGTTCTCTCGCTTCGACTCTCTCGTTCTTGCAACCCGGCAGCCCGCTCTTCCGTCTCGTGCCGAGCGGCACGCTGACTCAGCTCTACCACATCATCATCAATCGCGATGGTCAGCAGCAGTTCCACAACTACAAGAAGGCGATCTTTCTGACGGCCCAACAGCGTCAGGCGCTCGGTCCTCTGATTCAGGCTGCCATTCAGAAGGATGTGGCGACGATCGCTGAGAAGATCTACGCTGGCACACCCGACTTTCAGCAGCGCATGGGTCAAGTTCAGAACTACGCCAATCAGATGATGGCGAAGATTGGACAACCGCCGATGTACAACGCCAGCACAGATGCTGGCACAGTTGTGAATGCTCTGAGCGCTGGTACATTCGTTATGCCAGCTGGAATGAGCACCAAGAAGAAGCAGAAGCACTCGGTTCTGAACCCAGATGCTCTGATTCCGGCTGATCTGAGCAAGATCTCGACTGTCTCGAGCCCCAAGCTGAGCCCAGCCGAGAAGGAGGCTGATCGTGCGAAACTCGCTGCTTCTGGCGGCCAGCTCCACGAGCAACTTCTCAACATTCTGCGTGCCGCTCTTCCGGCGCAGACAGTTCGCAAGCAGGAGCAGCAGCGTGCTGCCAAGCAGAAGCGTGCGATGAACCCGAAGCCTCGCCGTGCCAAGAAGTGAGAAGATTGGTTTGCAATAGAAGAAAACTAGTTTCTGTTCCAGAAACGTTTTTGTTACAAAAACTAAAAAGTCATAAAACTCAGAAAAACAAAACATTATTCTTGATGGTCGACATCAAAAATACCTCCTTTGACTTCTCTAGTTCCTAGACTCTCTTCTTATTCTAATTTCTATCTCTCGTCCTTCGTCTAATTCAACTTCTCGCTTCTAAATTTCTATCTTCTGTATTCTCGTCTAATTTCTATCTTTTCAACCGAATCTATTTTCCAATCTCAAGTTTGATATCTACTTTTTAAATTTTTTATCTAATCGAGAATGAAAAATTCAACTTATAGATTCTATTCAAAAGTTAGAAATTAGACGAGGGACGAGATATAGAAGTTGAATTAGACGAAGGACGAGAGATAGAAATTGAAAGAGGAACGAGAATATAGACAAGGGATGAGGAAATTAGATCAGAAGATCTAATTTAGAAAGATTTACAGAGTAGTGATCATGAAAGTTATCTGACGACTTGTTGTTGAGCTGGAGCCAGAGGGAGGATAGTTGTTGCAGGTAGTTGTTCCAGGGATAGCAGGGAAGAAGGCTGTGCCAGAAGTTGAAGTCGACGTGATCCCCGCATACTCGAGTATCGATCCACAAGGCAAGCTCAACTGAACAGCCGACATATTCGCGCCAGAGATACAGATCGGCTGACCTGTGCTGTTAGTTGCAAACGGTTGACCGTTATTAGTAGAGGCTGAGCTTACAGAGACTGGCCAGGTCATAGTAGGTGACAAAGAAGTGTCGGTAACAGCCAAGATCTGAGTCGCTTGTGTATAAGAGTAGGTTCTTGTAGAGGGAGCAGTCAGAACCAAAGCGGCACCCGTAGTTGTTATATCCAAGAAGTATATTTTACCCTGAATAGTAGATGATAGAGTGAACTTTCCCAATGAACCGATAGGATTACACAATGTAATGATTGAATTTGTCGGTTCGAGTGCACAGACTCCCTGAATACACGATAGACCAAATCGACAATTGTCATCTGTTGCGCAAGGAGAACCAGATGTACCTCCGCCTCCAGCTATGCAGATACCCGATGAGGAACAGTAGTAACCAGCATTGCAACCTGTCTGATCAACACATGTGATGGGATTAGAAACAGGTCGAGTCACTATATATCCGATAGCTACTCCTATACCGATGATAAGTAGAATAAGTATAATGATACCTACCCAGAATAGAATATTTGAGGTCTGTTTTTCAGAGAGGGCAACAGTCTGGAGACTAGGCGCAGGACCAGCAACGATCACCTTCCCCTCTGATATTGTACCGATTGGAGCTGCAGTAGTTATGGTTGATCCAGTCACAACTGGCGCCGTAACAACAGGTGTAGTTGTTACCACTGACATATTTTCTCTCTGTTATATTTTATTTTCCTGATTTTTCAAATCGATAGATAATCTTCAAACTTGAATTTGGGAATTTCGAGTTGAGTAACTGCTCGTATTCAGATGAGAGTATATTAGAAATTGAAGTTGAGATGAGAAGTTCTTTATCTGATATTATACTTAGAAGAGGAGCCGAACTGAGATGATCGCAAGATAAACGAAAGTTTGAATTTAAAGTTAGATGGTTCTTGATTTGAAAATTACCTCTTGATATAATATTATGTTTTGTTCCCCCCTCTTTAAAATCTATATTAACAAGAACTAATAAATCAAGAAACGGATATTTAACGAAAGCTTCGGAAGAATCAAAATGAAAAGAGAGAGGAATATTGAGATAACCTAGAATCAATAGTTCTCTCTCTTCCGGAAATCGTACAACCTGGAAATCTATTTCAGTGAGAAGAGAGCTGAATATCGATCTCTGATGTGAAATTAGAAGTTCTCCGATACTCAGAAGTAGTGGAGAAGTTGAATTGGAGATATAGAGATCGACATTACTAAAAGAATATTCTCCTTCTAGTGAGCGAATAGCAATATCGAGAGCAGTTATGAATCTTTTATTCTTTTCAGAGAGATAAGAGTAGAGATTCGGTAGAGGTTTATCAGGGTAGAAGTATTCATAAGCGAGTTTCGCTACTGATTCACCCTCTTCATAAACTTTATAATTCTCTGTTATCTGTTCGAGCTTCTCTTTCGAAGCTGGATTTGAATCAATAATCACTAAGTTTAACGATTCGTTGATGAATAATTTGTATTCTTCTAATGTATAAGAACCTCCAATCACAAATAGAGCAACACTCGATATTCTCTTGAGTAGCTCCGTCTTATCTGTCTTACTTGATATAGAGATTACGATAGGTGTTCCGTTGTAGTATTTGAAAATTGTATAGGCGGCGATAAAATTGTCGAGTCCTCCCTCATCGTACAGAACGATAACAGGAACTTCACCAATCTCTGTCATCTCTCGTTGTTTCTTTTGATTCTTTTAGAATCAAAAGAAAATAATTATATATTTTGGACTTCTATGATCTCTTCTGGAGAAGGTTCGTTGACCTTAACAGCAGCCTCCGGTGTCGAGGCGATCTCCTCAAGTGATTCAGTACTTGTATTCGCTTTTTCTATCTCTTCTACTGGTATCGAGACAACAATCGGTTCTTTAGCTATCTGCTGGACGGGTATACAGAGAGTCTCCGAAATGATAGGAACCATAGGAACAATCGGCACAACTATCTCTTCATTCTTTGGTGCAGGAACACAATTCAAATTAGATTCTGGAAGCAAGAAGGCAGCTGAGAAACACTCACAGACGATTGGAAACTCTCTCATCTCACCCTCTTTGAAATTAAATTCCTTCATGATCACACATCTCTCCTCTGGAGTGAATGAGATTTGGAGCGAACTATTCTGTTCGCAAGCAGAAATATTCAATTCGCCACTCTCCACCTTCAAAATAAAATTAAATGTCTTTGATTCGCCACATTTAAAATATTGAGAAGTCACTTGCAGAACAGAGGTCAAACCACAAATTGGAATGTAGATTTCTCTCTTCTCATTCAATTTCAAGAAGAGCTCGCAGATAGCTATATGTACCTTAGTTGTCTCCAACTCTTTTCTTCTCAGCTCTGCATAATCTCGCAGAGCTAGCAGCTCACTCTCAAAGAAACTCTTTGTCAGCTGTAAACTATTCATATTTTTAAATAGAGAAAATAAAATTTAAAAATGAGTGAAGAATCAGTAACAGAAGTTGCTATAATAAATAATGATAGTATTTCAGAAGCTAAAGATCTGACACAAATGGAGATAGATAAAATTGAGAAGGAGATCTCTGAGACACCTGTATCGGCTCAGATGGCTACAATAGAGGAGATTAAGAAACGTGGTAAGACAAAGAAGATTATCTGTTTCAATATGATATTCAAAAACGAAGCCCATCTATTTAAGAACAAAGAGGTGAAATCTATGATAGATACAATAGTCGATTGGATAGATTATTATATAGTTGTGGATACAGGATCAACTGATGATGGAGTTGAGGAGTTGAAAAAACACTTCGCCAAATATAAGATACCGGGCGAAGTTCATTATAAACCGTTTGTCAATTTCGCTGTTTCAAGAACGCATGCTCTCCGTTTGTGTCAGAGATACAAATGGATCGACTATGTATTTGTTGGTGATGCTGATGATCTTGTGATTGGTAAACCAGAATTGAAAGACCTCAAGCTGGACTGCTACGAATTCGTGATGAAAGATCAACTCGGAAGTACGGATCTTAATGTCGAATTGAACATCTCTCTGGAGGAATCCTCAATGGTCTACAAACGTATGTGTCTATTCAGTAATCAATTGAATTTTGTCTATAAGAATGTGGTGCATGAGTATCCGGAGGCGACAAATAAGAAGAACAAGACGGTGGGTATGATCAAAGGATCTTATATTCTCTCTCGCCGTCTGGGAGATCGTTCTAAAGATGGCAAGAAATTTGAACGTGATGCTAAAAAGTTCGAAGGTCAATTGGAGATTCAACATGATCATTCAAGAAATCAATTCTATTGCGCTCGTTCTTGGTACGATGCTCAAAATTATGAGCGATCTCTATATTGGTTTCAAGAGAGATTGAAATGGGATAGACCTGGCAGACATTGTTTTCGTGGAGAGAGATTCTTTGCGGCAGTAGAAGTGGGAAGATGTATGAAGAATTTGAAAAGGGAACCTAAAGAGATAGAAGAGGCTTGGCTATTCGCTCACACAATTGTACCGAATCGTATTGAGGCTTTGTATGAACTCGCTCTCTTCAGTCGAATAAGAAATGAGTGGGAGAAGGCTTATGTTTATGCGAAGAAAGGAAGTTGTATACCACCTCCTAATCCTACAGACACCGATGCCACTTTCTTTTCAAATGCCTCTCTCTATAAGTTCGGTATCTTTGATGAATTGAGTATAGCTGCTTTCTATTATGCTAAACAGAAAGAGATGGAGAATAAAAGATCTGTTGCAAAAAAGCTTATGATAGAATGTATTTCAGTTCTGGAAATGTTATTTGAAGAGAAGATTATTGATTCAGAAGAGGGTAAAGGGAAGATTAAAGCTCACAGAGTTCCTCCTGAACATGTACCTCGAGTACAAGCGGGACTAGATCATGCAAAGAAGGAGTTGGCTCGATATGAGAGAGAGAAGACGTTTCGTATAGTCTATCTGAAGATATTGGATTAAAGCTTTTTTCTGATAATAATATCAGAAAATTTTTAGGCCTCCATAGTCACTGGGTTGTTAGTAACAACTGAACTCTTGGTAGAATAATGATGATTTTCATTGTTTGAATATCCATGTACTCGTTTTCCAAGAGCATTTGCGAGAACAAGTTCGGGATGAAATTCGTTTGGGCTACGCGAAGTTCGATGAAGATACCATCGTAAAAGATCAAATACAATTCCTCCACCATCTTTTGTATAGACAGTAGAATGAACATCACCTTCAACAATTATCCATTGATAATTAGGATACATAATTTGTGCCATTCGAAATAGAATATGTGCCATTTGATGTCCCCAGTGCATCGGAATCTGTACATGAATCATATAATCTTGATCATATTTGTTAAAAATATAGTTAAATATTTCAGAGAAAGTCTCTTGACATTCGTCGCAATCATTAAGATCGCAATTATTTCCACAACCGCTATAAGTTGCTTGAAGAAATTTGTACTCTTCATCAGATTGAGTTAAACCATCAATCACCATATAAATTCCATCACTTGTAACGATGCTTGAGAGCGGCAATTTCATATGAAAATGCGACAAAAGTTGAACAATCTCAGTAGACTTCAAAAGATTCAGAAATTGATCCCAATTAGCTTCAAAATCGAAATATTTCATACCTCGACAACTGCTCAAAATTTTGTTATTCGTCTCTCCAATAAGAGGCATCAATACTTCTTGTTCATTCAATGCGCAATTGAATGGTTTGAGTGTTCGGAAACGATCGAAATCCGGGGAAGCAATATAATGAGGAAACCATTTCGTAAAGCTCTTGATGCCTATTTTAGACGGTCGAATAGAACGATCTGAGATCATTTTCCTATCTACTTGTATTTTAATTAAGTTTCAATTTTTCTCGATTATATAATCGGGAACACTTAAGAAGTTACAGAGGCTGCTATTATACTATCTATTTCAGGAAAATGAACTTCAAAATCATCATTGAATAATTTTATTTGATGTTTAGTTGTGATCACAATCTTGCCGTAGATAATTCTCCAAATGAATCCATCTCTAATTATATCCTGATATGTTAAAATTGTGCCAAAATAAGGTTTTCTATTTTTACGATGATATTGACCTATATTTCCTACTTTGCTCTCTATATCTGGTCTGAACCCAGAACTATTGATAAATCTTCCTAGATATACACTTGAACCGTTAGTTAAGAGTTCATACTGTTCTAAAGTAATCTTATAATTACCATCATGAGGTTTACAAAGAAAGAAGTCTAAATTCTTATCTTTGTTCTGATGATAAAATTCTCTCGTGATATATTTGAAAACAATACCATAATACTTATAGTATCCTTCAACTCGATTTTGATTCTTAATACAAAGATCTTCGAACATCGAAGATACTCGTTCAACCAAAAGTTTTTTAAGAACATAAGATGAAGCAAATACTGCTAATAGATTTCCTTTTACATCATATGCTGCAATACAATTGTTTCTTTTTCCAGCTCTTATATAAATTAATTCGCAATTAAAATCTCCAGTAACCCATTGCAAATTACTTAAACTATTATCATTAGTATTTCTAGATTTATGATCTGCAATTAGATCATAGTAATGAATTATTTGACCTTTATCTATAACAAATTTTTCTGTTCCGTGCAAAAATAATACTAATCTTGAAATAAGAAATTCGATTTCTCTGTGTTCTTGTGAACGAAAAGTTATTTTATAATAACCCGTAGTGAATTGTGGAGTCATCATATTAATTTCACCATATTTAAAGCTTCTCACCATTCCATAATTCGAAACTTCATATTCGGGAAAATTATATGTTGATAATGATTTGTCACTCGCTCTAACAGTAATATCTATGACCGGCTTCCAAACTTCATCTGGTTTAGGAATATATTCTTTCTTATCTTCTTCCTTATTAGTTGTTCTACTCTCCATGCGTTTCAATTGAAAGATTCTTTCAGATGAATCTTTTATCGTTACAGTCTCGTTCTCTCTTAAATATTTAGATAAACGAGCGCAATGAGGAAGTCGTCCCTCGATTTTAAGATAAGTTGTATTTCCTCTCATATAAATCATATCTTGATGATCTTCATAACACATTTTGATATTCAAATGAATTTTAACATGACCATCTTTATTAGTTTCTTCCACTGGTATACCGCACTTAGATAATTTCTCTGGATTTCTATGAGCTTCTCGAGAATTAATTCGTTGATTAGTGGGAAATAAATTACGCAAATCATTATTAAGAGGATTTGCATCAATATGATGCACACTTTTAACTTTACCAGTGATTGAAAGAAATGCAAAAATTACTGCTCTTTGAATTCTATAATTATAGTTTTTGTTTCCATTATTAGATATTTTAAATCGTAAATAACCATCTTTCGGTGTTTTGGCAAGCAATCTATTGCATTTTAATGACCATGCTTCTCCATAACATGAGATTAAATAATGACGAAAATCTTCATTAATAATTGTAAATATTTGAATAGTTGGATGAGCATTCATAATAGAAACAATCATATTATAATTCCATGTTCTGTTATAAACAGTTTGAAATTCAGGAAAGACAATCTCTAAAGGAACAGGAGATATAATCTGTGTATTATCCGTTATCATTGCATATAAAGGTTTAGTCTGTAGTTTAGACTTCAGTTCAGCTGGTATTTCAGTCCGAGTTGTTGGATTTAGTTCGGCTGTGATTTCATTTCGAACTTCATCCGATGAAACTACATCAGACATGATATAGTTTTATTCTAAAATTCAAATCGAATTAATTTTCAATTTTGTTTTCTCTGGCGGAAATCCGGGAGAAAAGAATGAATAATTTCGTTCTGAAGAGATTTTCTGATATTGTTATCAGAAAATTTGTTGTTTTGAAGTTTTTACAGATTTTTAAGTCTTTTCGAGCTTTTTCGCTTACCAGGCACCGCAAGCGCTGAAGACACCGCAGCAGCAGACAATGTACAAAAACACTGCGATAACGACGGCAAGGACAAAAGAATATCCCGCAAGTCTGCCCCAATTGACTCGGCCCCAGAAGCCATCACCACAGTCATCCTCGCTGCGATCGTCATGACGATCTTCGCCGCGACGACCACACTCAAGAAATCTCGGTCTCGCCACAATCAAAATAATTGCGATCAAAAGCCACAAAGCCAAAAATGCAATAAGCAGGCGGCAGCACGAGCTTCCGTCCATGCAACCGTCCTTGCGGTGCATCTTTTTGGCTTGTAGGCTTTCACGCAAACCCCCAACTGAGTAGTTCTCTGTCGACATTTGAATTGTATTGTTTTCTTATCCGAAATAAATTTTTTCTATTTTTATTTCATCTTCACAATTGTGATCTTTTCAGATCTGTGACGATTTTCTGTTATTGAATAGAGCAATCAATATATCTATTGATTTTCATTAATTTAAGAAATCTGTGATAAAATTCTATCACTAATCTCTTCTTATTTTGATTCTTTGTGAATCAAAATACATTTTTAGCTTTGCTAGTCTTCATCCTCCTCTTCATTCTGTTTCCAATTTCTATCATAGATGAATCCGACACCTCGAGGGAACCGAGGTACCCCTGCATCGGTCAGCTCCTGAAATTCATATCTATACATTTGTCCCAGAAATGCTTGTCCATTTGTTGCTACCCATTTCTGATAATCTGCAATTCTCCCCTCGATATCTCCTTTCGGTCTACACCAGAATTGCGCTCCGTTTTTTGCTTGAATACACCATACAATCGCTCCCTGTTCATCTCCAGTCGCTGGTTTCGCTCCAATGATCAGACCTTCATCATCTTTGAAATTTTTATATTTGAGTAGTCCTACACTCCTTCCAGATTTATGATACGAGATCTTCCTCTCCGCCTCTGTTCTTCCTCCGATATACCGAATTATTATTCCCTCGTACCCGAGTTGCACAAATTCGTCATGTTTAGTTTTTATCTCATCTATGGAATTGACTTGGAATGGATTTACCATGAGGAGGCTACTATTCTGGTTAACCGCAGAGTATTCCGAGTAAGCCCTATGCAACAGAGTCATTCTCTCATCATATGTCAAGTCTCTAGCCACAATCAGATCGAATATATGATATTTCACCAATCTCTCTTTCTCGGAGACCACCTTGTTTGCACTTGTTCGCGACATTCCGTTCAGAAGTTGAAAAGGCACCTGTTGATCATACAGTTCTCCATCTAATCGAAATAGTGGATAGTGACCAGGAAAGACCTCTGTGAGTACTCTCTGAATGATGGGGAAGAATCTCTCCAGATCTCTTCGAATATGATCGAAATGTGTAATCACCATCGTGTTTCGCGAGATGAGAAGAGCCCTTGATCCTTCGTGACTTTCATCATATTCAATATTCACTCGGCATCGAACTCCGTCCAGTTTCGGCTGTACCCAGACCGGAAACCTCTTGATCCCCTGCTCTGGTTTCCATTCTTTTGCTAAGATAGCTGTCTGTGTCAGAATTGTCCCACTCATGATCTGTTCTGAGTATCCCTCTTTGTCATGTTTCAGTTTCCATCTTGATTGAGCTTCCAGAAGAGCCTGCTCCTGTAGATTTCTTCCTGATGAATTTAGAGTGATTGGATGATGAGAAGATTGCATTTGGCCAACTTTATAATCTTGATCTGTTCCCCAATAACTGACAAGATTTGTGCCATTGAAGACTATGAACCAGACTCGAATTTTTCCAAATGAGCCGATTCGATACAAGATAGGAAGCTGAAAAGACTGAGTTTGTATCTGATGAATAGCGACAGCTGCACTGGCAAAATTATCAGTCATTTTAATAACTCTTAAACGGAATTTTAGATTGAATCAGTTTTTACAAAACTTCTTAAAATTCGAAGTGATTAATAAAATGCTGGCGGCGGGGCAGACTCAGCCAGTTTTTAGTAATGTAGGAAAGTATGGTGTCGGAGGCCTCGCACCTGCTAATATTAATAATAGCAGTGTTGCATGGAATCCGTCTGTTCCTCAGCCTCCAATTTCTAAAACCTACAATCCTCATGATGATAGAAGTGGATCGAGTACAACTTCTACAAATAGAAGGCCTAATATTCATACTTCTAATTTATCTAATTTACAACAGACTCATTCTCAAGCCAATTTCACTTATGCTTCTAATTTTGGAACAGATGGAGTGAAACCTTTGAATATAACTAAAAATACCAACCCGGACGTCCCAAGAACACCTACTGCTTCTCCGATCTCTGTAGGTATCCCTGCTGATTCGCAGAGGAACTCTGTAGCCTCTGCAGGTGCTAATCCACCAATAGGTTCTATGTTACAGACAGTTGGAGACAAAACACCAGTACGAGTGACTAGATTGGACGAACCGAAAAATGTAAACTCAAACTTATCAGGGCTTACAAGCTTGCCGAAGGTTCCGAACGTTGCTGTCTCCTTGCCCACTCTCCCTGAAAATCAACAACAGCGATCTACACAAACAACAAAAAGAGATATAGAAATGTTCAATACAGTGACTGCCAATTTGATAGAACAATATAAACAATCGACTACTCCTAGAATAAGTGTTCCGACGGCGACGGTTGGCCAATATCCAACAGGTGTTCCCGTTCAACAACCACAGGTTCAACCTCCTCCTACACAGCAGCTATACACTCAAGCTCAAATGGAATACATGAAAACTCATCAGATTCCGCAGATGGAGATTCCAACTAAACCTCTCGATTATTCCGATCCGACTGCTATCTATACTCCCGGTCAAGAGGCAAAAATCAGAGCCGATTTTCGAGTCAAATTCTCTATTCTACGAGATCATTCCCCGAATATGATAATACCGGAACCTCCAGACACGATGCCGATCTATCTTATAAATGCTGCTTATCTAGAATATATTAAAAAGATTCATGTTGAATCTTCAGTTGAACAGAATAAGACGTATCTTCTAATTGTATGGCTTCTAATTGAGGTCTTCGCTTGTAGAATGTGTAATCTTCCCTGTGCTGGATTTACAACAAGTCAATTCAAATATATGAATAAATATCAACTTCTTTTAATAGAATTGGGAGAGAAATCTTACACATCTGGGGTAGGATCTCCCTGGCCGATCGAAGTTCGTCTATTCTTTATGGCAAGTATGAATGCAGTTATCTTTGTTCTAGTGAAGATGCTATCTGATTATTTGGGAACAGATCAACTTGGAGATCAGTTACGAGAGATGATCTCAGAACTACTTACATCTAGCAAAGGAGCCAATGTTATTAAACGAGCACAGGAAGCGACATCAGATAATATTCCACCTCCTCAGGCAGAAGCTGCTCCTCCAATGGGAAATCTGGGAGGGATCATTGCGCAGTTGGCACAGAGCATGTTGGGAGGAAATGGTGGAGGACTCGGCGGACTGGCTAGCGGATTGGCGAATGCAGCCGGGGGAGCAGGAGGAGCCGGTGCAGGAGGAGGACAGGCGAATGCTCCTCCTGCTGCAAAACAGAGACCGACACCTTACGGTTCAAGAAAGAGGGATTGAACTCTTGTAGAGTTCGGCTTGTTTATCAACAAGTAGCAGATCAAAGATCTGCGTCCTTAATTAAAAATTAAGAACTGAACTCTACAAGAGTTCAGCATCTTTAATCAAAGATTAGATGTGAATTTTCATTATATTAATGAAAATTATAGATCTCAAAGATCAATAATAAGTTATCTGTTCGATCTTTTTGAGTTCACCCATTCTGCTACATCTAATTGACCATATCCTTTTGCTAAATCTATCGTATTTTGATCCGGTAATCCTGAAGAACCAATTTTTTCGTATATCCACTTTAATACTTCTAGACGACCATTATATGTTGCATACACTATTCCAGTTTGATCTGGTAGTATTCTAGTCTTTTCGTATATCCATTTTAATGTTTCTAAACTTCCATGCTGAGCGGCTTGATTTACCCCATATTGATCTGGAACAATTCCAGTCTTTTCATAAATCCATTCTAATAAAGAAATTTTATTATAAGCTGCTGCCCGATTAGAACCTGATTGATCAGGAAGAGAACCATTAAGACTATGTATCCATTCCAATACATCTAATTGGCCATTTCCGGCTGCCCAATATATTCCCGTTTGATCTGGTAACAAATTAAAGGTCTCATATAACCATTTTAATATATCCAAATAACCCTGTTCAGCTATATAATTTATACTTGTTTCTGGATCTGGAAACAATCCATTGATTGAATAAATCCATTTTAACACATCTAAATGACCGTTTTGACCTGCAAGATCTACTCCTACTTGATTTGGAAGTACTCCTTTTATCTCGTATAACATTTTCAACTCCAGTAATTTTCCTTCATCGGCTAAAATATCAGAATAAACTCTATCGATATTCTTAATAAATTCTCGTGTTCTATCGTAAAATTCTCTCCATTTCATCTCTTTAGGTTTGAACTCGATTAAATCTTTTGAAAATCTTTTCTCTACCAATTTTCTTGCTCGTTCATCATAGATTCTTTCGGAGAGAATTGACTTGCTCGAACAGAAAGACTTGAATTCATTCGATGAACATAATTTATTAAAAGTCTCGTCATCAGCTTCGATTAACAATTGAATAATCACATCTGGAGGAAAAGGAAGAACAGATTGAGTATATTTTAATTGAGTTTCAGAAGGATATTTCAGATTAGACATTTCTTTCATATGAAGGAAATTATATTTTAGAATTTAATTTCTTTCATATGAAGGAAATTATATTTTAGAATTTATACAATAGTTACACTTGATGGTTGAATTGTTCGTGTTACAACAGGAGTAGTAGATACAACTGGAGTGGAAGTGACTATTTCGGAAGTTCCAGTAGGAGACATATTCGTGACAGTGACAGCAGATTGAACAGGTACACCAGTTGTGACACCGCCAAGTGGAACAGCAACTGTCCCGACAGGTGTTGTACCGATAGCTACTCCTGTTATCTCTGTGATAGCCATCCTTCTTGTAGCAACAATCACAAATATAATAAAGATGATAGCCAAAATAATAATAATTATATATGTGACCCAACTCTTCCATTGACTGAAAGAGACACGGCATGACCATAGACTTGTGTCAGTATTCTGAGTGCATTGAGAGAATCCGAACCACTCTTGAAAAGTATTACATGTTCCTTGACATTCTCCACCACACGCCGCATTTGCACGACATACTGGTGTCCAAGTATGAGCAACAGGATCTTCATCACATGTTGCATTCGGATTGATAAGATTTCCGAAACAGAATTTGGGATCGCCGCATTCATGATCGGTACAAGCTGTGCAGGGAGCAGTTGGATTTGTTGGATCGTTGAAAAAATTTCCTTGTGTGCTGCAGCATATACAGGTACTCGTGGTGGTATTGAAGGAGGAATTCGTGACACTCAAACATTGAGAAACTGTTTGGGGAATCGAGCCATCCGGCAAGAAACATGGTATTTGTCCTGCAGGCAATGTTCCAGTTACGTTAGCTGCCATTCTATTTTAATCTTGTGATATTTTTATATCTTATGTTTTTTAATTAGCGAATATTTTTGTGATCTGTTGAGAATTCAGAAGAGTTGAGTATAAGAATCGAATTTGAACTAGATTCGCAAGAGTATTCTTCATCGCTGTAAGATGTTGAGTCTGATGAAGATTCGACATAGACTGTAGAAGAGATTTCGCCTTCTTTCAATCTACTGATCTCTACAGAATCAGATGAAGAATCTTGTATAATTTCTGAACTGAAATGTCTTTTACTCGATTCAATTTGCATATCAGTTGATTGTTTCAGAGTAGATTCGAGTAGAGTTGATGGTTTTAGAAAAGATTCGTTTCTCTCCTTCGGAACAAGAGAGAGCACATCAGACGCTTTTCTGTTAAAGTTTGCTACAACTGGATCGAATCCAGGATAGCCAGTGTAGTAGAACATACCTGTCAGATTACTTTCAGAATTGTACTTTTTGTTACAAGAGAGAGGAACCAACTGTATAAAGATCTGTCCATCTCCATGTTTATGAGTGGAGAAGCCGAAGAGACTGTTTGATGTGAAACCTCGAAAGAGATAGTAGACCTTATTTTTAATTAGAAAACAGCAATAGTATCTCTTACCTGCTACTAGACTTGAGAATTGAAATATATTATTATTGATATCACAGAATAGAATCTCTATACTATTATTATAATTGCAATCGAAGTCTAAAGTATATCTGTCTAATTTACAATCGTATGAGGTTATATTCAGAGTATGATAAGGAAAATCTTTCTCCTTATAAGATCGTTTGATCAGATTCATTTTAGTTATAGAGAAATATTTTGAATTTGGAATTCAAAATTAATTGTACTTCTTGCTCAGTTCAACAAAAAAATCATATCTACTCTTATATCTCTCTCGTATCTCCTGCGGAATCTGTTCTACAATCCACGGAGGAGGAAAGATCTTAGCTATAGCAAATGTTCTCACCACTGAATAAATACTATTCATCCGAACAGCTTGTAAATTTGTACCATGTTTACGCAAATGATCTAACACAGTTTGAGTCGGAAGTATATATTCAAAATTTGGCAACATTTTACGAGAGACAATATAAACAAAGATATTATCATCAATCTTTATTCTATTCAGCATATTATAGGAGATATAATTCGTCATGAAAGAGAGTTCATTTAATCCAATATGATTCCACGCCCAATCTGCAATCTCCCCAGTATTATTGACAATATCAGGTACCATTATATCTCGAAAGAGAGATGTAGAGGGAACCTTGCGAATCGCTTTTATAATATAATCCTTTATTCTCTCTTTATCATTGCTCTTTTTAATCAAAAGATTGTAGTAATTCCAGATCTCATCTCCTTCTAAAACCTCTATGATAAAATCATTTGATCCGTTGTCAAGATAATCTATAAAATTTCCTCGAAATCCTCCAAACTTATTTTCTCTGAGTAATTGCAGAAGTGCTTTGGTTTGATCTATGAGATTTTTAGATGATGCAACTGTTAAAAACTCTGCAATAATTATATCTATCTCATCTTCTATTCCATAATCTTGCTTGAACAGATGAACAAAATTATTGTTCAAGACTATTGAATAATCAAAAAGAAATTTTGTCAGATATCGTCCTATTCTTCTTGCTAAAAGAGCAATCTCAACTTCTAAATCATGGTCTACTCCTGCTACTGTAGCAGTATTAATCTCATCGTTTAATTTGGAATATTGATTGAATAGAGAAGCTATCGGATAGAATTCTCTCCATGTCAATCCAGTCTGTATTTTTGTGGCGACAGTCTTTGGATAGTATCTCTTCAGTCTCTCCTCCCATAGATCCTGATGCGAACAGAGATCTCTCATGGTTGTTGAAGTTTGACATGTATTCATAAATTCAGTATCATCTTCAATATTCAACAGGATCTGCTTTGCAACTAAATCGTTATCAGGACCGAGACGAGTTGTCATTTTTATTCTTGGATCAAAATTAAATTTATGTTTTCTGTCGCCAGATCAGATAACAGATAAGAATAATGAATAGAATCAGAGCGATAATAAGAAGAATAGTCACTGTCCAGGTCTGTTTTTCATTCTCATGCCAATGTTTTACTATCATATGTTCAACAGTTTCGCATTCTCCTGTTTTCGTGTTGCAATTCATACCTACCGGACATCCGCATCTGTTCCCACAATCATCAAAAGCATTACATTTGCGTCCATAACATGAATCAATACAATCTCTTCCTATTAATGTAATCGATTCAGTCATGCTTATTCTCTCTTCTTCTCCTAATGGTGAAAAGTAACATTTTCTATTTTCAAATTCTGGAAGGCTCTTAGCCGAATCCTTTCCGACGAATAGATAATCTATAGTAGATATGTCATTTGTCTTAAGATTCTTTCCAGGAGGAACTCGAATATAGAGTGCATCATCATCGAGTATAGTCTGATCTAGATTGATAAATTTTAAATCGACTCTCCCTCTGTTTATCACTCTCTTCAGTACATAAGTACCACATTCGAATACTGCTCCTACATAATACTTTTGATTTTCCACAGAGGTTACAGAGTTACCCTGCGGTAAATTCAGTATCTCCTTCTTGCTCGTGATAAAACAGATTTTCGCAAATTCACAATCTGCTTCTTTCAATTCTCCATTCGAATTTAACCAGGTCTCTGCGAATTTCAATTGCTTAGAACGAATAGCTACACCGAACTCCCTCTTATCTACAATAGATGAGATAGTTAGAAACCAATTATCCATTTTCTGTAAGATTTAAAAAATGATATAAAATAATAATTTATTAAGTACCGAAAATGTCTTCTTCCTCTTCAGAGACTCTGAATCTCCAGGCGTATCAGTGGGAGGAGGAAACGAGCGGTTACTACACAATTCGAATCGCTTGTCACAACAGAGATTCGGAAATTGTTCTATTGAGAGTGGAGGATTACAAACCGTATTGTATTTTTGAATTGCCTTCTACAATGAGTGGCGTTGCTATCACTTGGACTCAAGATGCACTTCTCTGTTTTAAAAACTGGCTCATGAGATGTCTCGATTCGGATGCTCCAGTCAACATGGAGTATTATATGCAAGAGAAACTCATCTACTACTCGACTGCCAAATTCCCTGTGATCAAATGTTATTTTGATACTCTAGATGCACGGAAGCATTGTGTCAATCTTCTTAAGAAGAGAGCCTATGATATCTGGAGACTCGGAACAATAAAAGCGACCGTCCACGAGACTGAAGTCTCCGATCTTCACAAATTCGTTACAGATTGTGGATTACAGTACGCATGTTGGCTCTCTATTTCTGAATGGCAGCCAAAAGTCGTAGATGATGAGAATAAAATAAGTTGTGCATCTCAGGAGCTAATTGTCTCATATAAAGATCTTATTCGAGTCTCTGATGAGGTCTGTAAGCTCTGGACAGTGACACCAAAGATAGCTGGCTTCGATTTTGAATGTTATTCATCGAATCCATTAGCGATGCCGAATCCTCTTCACTTATCAGATGTTGTATTTCAATGTTCATATATTATACAGAGACTTGGAGATCCGAAGTCGAGAAAAAGGTACTTACTTCAGCTGGGTCCTTGTAAAGAGATAGCAGATTGTGAAGTGAGACGATTCGGTACAGAGATTGATCTATTCAATGGATTGGCTCAATTGATCAAAGAGACAAATCCATCAATCATTACAGGTTACAATATCTTTCGTTTTGATCTCCCGTACATGGACGATCGAATGAAACATTATATGAGAGAGACCCTGACTCAGTGTGGTATCATACTCGATCAAGAGACAAAAGTCTCGATGTACACTTGGCGATCAGGTGCTTATGGATTCATGACAATCTCGAGTCTGACAACCTTTGGAAGAATCTATGTCGATATGCATCCAATTATTAAAAGAGATTATAAGTTTAATAGTTATACTCTCGACGCTGTCTCGAATCATTTCTTGGAGAGAGGTAAGCACGATGTCTCTCCTCAACGAATTTTTGCGGCATATAAGGAGCTCTGCGCTGCTCAGAAATGGTTTATTGAATTGGAGAAGGATAATAGAACAGAGATTGCACAGCTTGCAGCAGCTAAAATCCGTTTGAATGAAGCTCTCGACGAGATGAAGACTATTGCAGAGTATTGTTTAGAGGATTCAGTTCTTTGTATCGATCTGTTTGAGAAACTGAATGTCTGGCTCGGTATTACAATCTTGGCGAATGTAGTTGAAGTGCAACCAGTTGCAACTTTTGCTCGAGGACAACAGATTCGAGTTTTGAATCAGCTCTACAGTCGAACGCATAGAGAAAAGGTACTGATGGATTCGAGAGAGGAGCAGGATCTCAGTTTCACAGGTGCAATTGTGGTTAATCCTATAATCGGAGCTCATGAATATATGATGATTTTTGATTTTGCTGCTATGTATCCGAGTATTATCATAGCATATAATCTCTGTTATCGAACTCTTGTTCCTCCAGAACGAACTGATATTCCGGATGAGGATTGTCATGTTCTCGATTGGACAGAGGAAGAGGAGATAACTGAATCTGTTGATGAAGAAGTGAAGAGTCAAGGTATTGCTTTAGTTTATCCGGACGGTAAAGCAATTGAATTGGATGCTGGAGAGACTCTCTCTCCATTAATTCATATTCCGGAGGGTTGTAGTTTGGTTCAATTTGAGAAAGTGGAGATTGAGACTAAAACCCGAATTAAGAAAATAGTTAAACATTATCATCATCGATTCGTTAAGGCTCACATTCGCAAAGGGATCCTTCCACAGATCTGCGAGGATCTCGTTAATACTCGTAATGCAACGAAAGCAGAGATAAATCCTCAGAATGATCCGGTTAAGAATTTGATTCTCGAGACTAAAGGGAATGCGTTGAAAATCTCGGCCAATTCTGTTTATGGGGGTCTTTCTGCTCGATATGGTAAGCCTCTGATTGAGGCCGCCCGAGTTGTGACTTACTGTGGACGAAAATTGAATCTTGAATGCCAAGAGATAGGTAAACAGAATGGAATGAATATTATTTATGGAGATACTGATTCAATTATGACAACTTTGGTTTCACCAATAACAGATCCACGAAAATACAAAAAGATTGGAGATAATTTTGCAGCTCTTCTCTCTTCTAAATTTCAAAAGCCACTACGAGTGGAATCGGAAGGTACATGTTATCGTGCATTAATTCTAAAACCGAAGATGTATGCAACTATTAAGCTTGTAACCATTATGAAGAAGAATGTGATTAGTATAGAAGAGGTGCCTTTAGCCGAAGAGTATGGGATTGGAACTGGAAGTTCCAATCCGAGGAGCGAGAATATTTTACTTAAAGTTGTACATAATAATAAACAGAAGGTGGAGACAGATTTTCTTCTGTTTCCTAAACATTTGGATTATAAAGATTGGGTGGATGATTGTGTTGCGGGTTGTCCTGTTCTCGAATTTGGAGAACCGAACACAAAGAAGATCAATAAGAAAGGGATCATCATAGCGAGACGAGATAACTGTATCTGGGTTCGAGATGCATATCTGAAGATCTTAATGAATATTTTGTTTAAAAGACCGATAGATTTGTCACTACAGATACTCAACGAGGCGATTCTCAAAATGATGGCACGCTCTGTTCATTATCGAGAACTGTTGATCAATAAGGAGATTGGCACAGAGTATAAGGCGAATTCATCTTATCCGATGAAGATCTTCGCTGATGAATTGAAGAAGAGAGGAATTACAATCGAAGGCGGAGAACGAATCGATTATCTGATTGTACGATTACCGATTCAGAGAACAGAGAGAGGAGCGATTGTCAAACAGAAGCAGGGATACAAAATGAGGCTTCTGAACGACTTTCTTTCTAATTTCGAAAATGAGCCGATTGATACTCTCTATTACGTGGAGAATCAGATGAAGAATCGTTTGGACGCACTGATGCAGATAGGGTATTCGGAGGAAGTGATCACATCAGAGCTAAGCTCGCTATGGAATGTAAAGAAATTCTATACACCTGTTCAATCAAAGAGAGGAAAAGCAAATATGAGAGTTGGTGCAAGTCTAATTGCAAATTATGTGAAACTGATCAAACAGAAATCGGTCTATATAACTAATCTTAATATGATTTCGGATTATATACAGAAGATCGATTTTGTGGATTCGATTAAGAAGAATTGCTGGAGGTATTATGATAATGTGAAAGTAGATATTCAAGAGATTGAGGGGCTAGTAGAATCAGTTAAGAGTAACAAAAGAGATTACAGAGAGGAGGTGAAGAGACAGGTTGAGGAAGTGAGAGTTCTATTAGAGAAGATTAGAAAGAAGAGAGAGAAGTTGTGCAGGGAGAAAAAATAAATGATTCCTAATTTTCCTAATTTTCCATCAACAGATAGAAAATCGAAGCTTTATTAAACTACATTCCGATCAATAAAATGGCCAAGAGGCTAGATGATATACTAGAAGAGGAGACAAAACTATTCGGAAAGAGAGTCTCTAAGTTCCAAGAGACTCCTTCTGATACTAATCAATCAGAAGTAGAGAAGATAGAGAGACTACTGAATGTTAAGAATCCAGTTGGACATTTTGTCTCTTATAGAAATGATTTCTATATTATCTCGCAACTTTCGGGATCGAATATCACTCTTCTCTCTCTAACTCGTTCTGAGATACTCGATCTTCTGGTTAACGAAACTTCCGAACTTCAATTCAATTTCACATTAAGACCGATAGATATAAATACTTTTCCGAATTTCACTCTGTATGAGAATCTCTCCAGATGCAAGTTGATCTATTCAGCTCCAATTTTTCCAGAACTGACCGGAATTGATCTTTCGTCAGATCGTATAGTTGAACTCTGTTCTTTTCATTTCGAGATGCAGTTCAGTTGTGAACATTTTGATGCTCAAATAACTAAAATAGAAGTGGTTAACAAGAAGATTCAACTCGAATGTGCTCTTGCAGGCTTAGAGAATAATGATTATAAGCACCACTATTTGAAATTGTATTGTGAGTATGTTAAGACAAGATATTCAAACATTAAACAAGAGTTGGAGTGGTTTCATCGAATCTCACAGATTCCTACTCTTCTATTGGAATTTAGAGATAAGTTCACAATAAATATATCCGAGGTCTATGTTTTAAAATTTAGATTAGAGAGGATTACTCCTTAGTTTTTGTAACAGAAACTAGTTTCGAATAAGTTTCGAAACTGAAGATTCACTATCTTCTTAGAGGATCAGAAGAAAGATAAAATGGATATCTCAATCCTCTTTGCAATTCTTATAATTCTAATTCTCTTTGTGGTCTGGGGATCGACTCTAGAGAGTGAAGAGAAGATAAAAGATGAATTCGAGGAATATATTAAGAATGAATTGTACGGAAAGAATGTAGTTGAGAGAAAGTTCATAGATAATTTTCAACTGGAAGATAATTCAGAGCTGTATATTTTCGGAATCGATCATCTGAAGACTCTCGGTTGGTACTGGAGATTTCAGATATTCACATTAGATAATAAGCTGATTTATACTCATACGTCAGATGAGTGCAATTCCAAATTCTATACGATAAAGCTTACTGGTGGTATCAAGAAAGGCTTTATGACTATCGATTCTTCTAATTTTCGATTTCAAGAAATGGTATGGACCAAGAGAAAGATCCTCAATCCGAAAGTCTATCTTGTCGAATAAGCTCTTCTTATTTAGTTCAGATGAACTAAATACTATCTTCTATTTTATTTCCGAATTTCTGATCTTATTCTAAAATTCAACTTATATCTGGATTCTACTTTTCATTCTCAAAGTAGATATCAAGTTTAAAAAATATTTATCTAATTGAGAATGAAAAGTTCATTAGATAGAAATTCACTTCTGTAAAATTCTCTCAATCCAAAAATTCAACTCTTCGTCATAATATCCATTTGCAATCAGATACGGTACAAAATCCTCTTTGATAAAAGATTTAAGGAATCTATGATAACGGTCGACATCTATTAAACGTTGTTCCAATACATATTTTCGATCGGTTCTAATTTCGCTCCAATCAATTATATAAGGAGTATATGTTCCATTCTCTATCTTGAACATTATATTCTCAGTGTGTAGATCTCCTTGAACGAGATTTGTTTCACTCATCAGATACCTCTCTAGTATCTCAGTCAGACCAGAATCAACTAAAGATTTTATCTCTGGATTCTTGCGTAGATCTTCATAAGTTGCATCCAATCTCTCTATTATCATCACTTTAATCATTCTCGCTACTTCATTTGTACTATTTCGAATCAGAGGACATTTTAAAACTTGAATAACTTTTGGTCCGAGTCCAACCTCTCCAGCCAAAACGGTCGCTTCAATCTCACTATTGAGTGTTCTCTCATTAGCCTCAAGATCCACTTTAATAACTGTATTACATTTGTTGTCGGTTGTGCAGGTTATGTAGATTAGACCGATAGATCCTCCTTCTATCTTTCTATCTATTCTGTATCCAGCTTGTTTAAGACAACTCAAATCTAAACTGTATCCGAAAGCTAAATTAAAATGTGAAGCAGAATCTCGGAATAGATGATTCGTCTCAAGGAAGAGAAGAAGTTCTGGGTCATGTTCCATAATCTCTTTTTCAAATTCAGCCGAGATGAAGATATTTATACTCTTGAGATATTTCAATACTTCGAATTGTCTCTCCTCTGCAGCAAAATCCGCCTCATCTTCTGTCAATGGTTCAATCTCATTTGCTATCTTCAGTTCAAGTATTCTATTCTCTTTGATTAATCTACTCAGTTCCGCATTCTTAACATTCAATACTGCATTATATAATCTCTCCCAAGAGCCATTGTAGAATTTAACAAAATCTGACATATTAGTCTCAACTAGCTTTTTATATTCAGATTCACTCATTTTGTTTCTTAGAAACAAAATAGTTTTTGTTACAAAAACTAGTTTTGATTTATTCGACGAAATGAGGAATTTCGTACGAAGGTATTTTCCATTTGCCACTCTCTTTGTCTAGCTTAATTTGAATAATTTTGCCATCTAATAGTGAACAAACCGCTTCAGTTGTATATTGATTCCCCCCAATAATAGATTTACCAATGGTGAGAACTTTTATTAAATATTTCTCTGAACCGATAACCAATTTCAAATTGTAATCCACTATTGGACATACAGTGTCAAATGCAATTCTTTGGATACAAGGGTTGTTTGTTGTGAAACTTGGTGGAGGAGTTGGAGCAGAGACAACAAGAGGTGCACTAAAATAGTTACCTATCGTGGAGCTTGTAGAAGTCTCGCCAGGATCTGGTTTCACTATTCCGGCAAAGATGGCAAGTACAAGATCTTGCAGCTCCTTCATCTTGTAGAGAGAATAACAGTAGCCTTCGCGACCACCGTCTCTACAATTCAAGATGAATGTCCCTTTCATTTTGTCGTTTCCAGTCAGCATGTTTTTGTAAGCTTTGAAGAAATAAGGAGGAAGAGCATCAGTCTGGCGCAAGATAATAGATTTTGGTGTGTATTGTTTGATAGTGTATCGCGGATCAATCACTTCATTCACTGAAATAGTAGTAGGAGGTGTATAAGGAGTTTTAGCTTGAGATGTTGTAGATGCGTTGAAGAAAGAGGAGTTCTGTTGAACCTCTGATTTCATCTGAGAACTTGCTACGCTGCCCTGCGGAAAAGTAACATAGCTCTGAGTCTGTGGGAAACTCGTCGGGACAACAATCGGAACGATTCCAGTCTTCAGTTCGATATTTCTCTGTTGAAGAATCGCCAGTTGAGCTTCTGCCATCGCAGAAGTCTGTCTCTCAATTTCTTTGCGAGCCTCGAGAGAAGAGTCGATCTCGGCCGAATTTGAGCCTAAGCTAGAGAGTCGAGACTGATCTTTGTGACTGTAATCAGTCTCTGCATCGTCTCGTTCATCTTCCTCTTCATGATCCTGATATGAACTCATGAGTTAGATTTTAACTTCAAACTTCATTTTATTTAAATTTCAGATTTCAGAGAAATCTGAAATTGGCTCAAACGCCAACTTTCGATTTTCTTTGAAAATCGGAATTATGAATAAATTCGTCATTTCAGATTTCAAAGAAAATCTGAATAGGTTTAAAAGTTAATTCATTTTAACAAAAGCTTTTTACCGAATGTTTCCGATAGGTGTTGGGATTATCGGAGAGAGAGAGACTATCGAAATCTGTCAAGATCGAGAATACGGCTACAAAGAGCTGATGTTGTTCGATAACAATTCATTCACCAACTGCTCTTTTCCTTCACTGGAGAAGATTACTATCGTGAAGACTCGAGCAGGATCCTACTCTCCATTCTCCAACTGCAAGTTTACCTCTTCATTGAACTTACATGTGATCTCGAAAGAGGAATCTACTATTTTTCTCAATGATATACATATTCAGAATCTCTCATCGGCTTTTATTGGCTCTTCTAAAGTCTATCTTGCCGGTAGCTTCTTCCTAACAGACAATTATACGAAGCCTTTTGATAGAGCGGTATGGATGGCTATAGGAGATGAGGTACTTCCGGTGATTGAAAGTACAGCAAAGAAGTTTATTTTGGATCCAAAATTCTTCGAAGTGTTCGTAGAACCTGTAAATTATCCAGAGCGCTTCCTAACACCTTTTGAAATAAAAATCACATGTTGTTTGATAAAGAATCCGGAGATAAAATATCGATTAGGCAAAGTGAGATTCGAAAACATGCATGTGATTGAAGATCCTTTGACTTTAGCACTTATTGAACAGCGAGGTAAGTATGAATTTGTATATAAGGGAGATGTGTGGGCTAATTGGTCAGCGAGTGTTCCAGATGTAATTCTCAATATAATGGAGAGTTTTGATAAGATCACAATTGAAGGAGATATTCAAGAGATTGGTTTGCGAAAGGCTGCACTCACTTGTGGAAATCTTGTCGTGAAAGGTAATATCGGGAAGGAGGCTTTTAATCCGGATTCATGTTTTATTCATATCTACGCATATTCTCTTTCAGAATATGCCCTCTCGGATCTTCATTTCAGTGAAGAGAAATCGAATTCGATTTCAGTGAATGGAAGAGCAAACCATCATTCATTCGATAGAACAACAGGTTTTATTTCAGATTTAATTATTGGCAATCTCCGTTGTGGGTTCCCGAATGAATTGATTATTGATAAATTGAGTTTTCAAGAGTATAATGTAATGCTGACAGTCGAAGAGGCTACCGATTGGAAAGGAATTGAAGCTAATATTGTCTCCATACCGAAATCATCTCTCTGTACAAATATCGAATCGGCAATCAAGATTATAATTGATAAGATCGATAAGAAGACAATCATTATACCAGATGATACATTAATAGTAGAGATTAAGAATTTTGATCCTTCAATCGAGACAAAAATTCTTCAGAGAGGCTGTTCTTCTCTTCTTGATCGACCATACTATTTCTCTTTCCTTAACAAGATTGAGATGACAAACGAGCAGTTGGATGAATTTTTGGAAGAGTTTAAGGTCTACTTGCCAGAAGGATCCAAGTTTTTAATCAGAGAGTTGATGAATAGATTATGTGCTATATCTATTCAGATCGAAGATCTTCAATATGTTCTAGGTTCAGTAAAGATAACTTCTGAATCTCTTCGAAGTAGACTCGAGGAGAGTCTACCTGTTGCTCTCCCTTATCTCTTCTCTTTCACTGTAGTCTCCTGGTTATTTCTCATTTATCTGAGTATAAAGATTTGATGATTTTCTTGAGCCCAAGAAAATTAAGAGACTACAAAATTGATCTTTAAATAATTCCTTTTAATTTGTAATAAAGAATGGGGATCGGATCGTTCTCTGACCTCGAAAAAGCATTGTTTCCGAATGCCGTGGAGCAAGTCCCTCTCGAGGTATTCTCTGGAAAGCGGATAGCTATCGACATGAATCTACTCTGTTGGAGGATGTTCAAGAAGGCAGCTGATATCATAATCAAATCTACCAATGTGGTTACTGATCAGGTTGATTATGCTGCTATTGAGAAATTCGGAATAGACAAAGTGATCCAGAAGATTAGTACTTTCCTTCAGTATAATATCACACCTGTCTGTGTATTCGATTCGAAACCTCACGAATTGAAGCAGCATGCCGGCAATAAACAAGCAGATCAACGAGAGAAAGATTTAGCGAATTTCGAAGAGGCGAAAGTTGAACTCTCACACATGGATCCTATTCTTGTTTCAAGAAAGATAATAGATACATACAGTTCAAGATTAGTCTCTGTTATGAGACCAGAGCATAGTTTTATGCAGAGTATAATTATCATTCTGAAACAGCTCGGGATTCCTGTTATTATGACAGCCGAGATGAATCTAGTCACAAAAGATGCAGAGGGAATCTGTGCAACTCTCTGTATGCCAGGCAATGACTACTGTGTCGCAACTTTCACAACTGATAGTGATTATCATTGCTATGGAGGAAATGTCTGCATCACAGAAATCGAAGGTAAGAAGATTGGTGGTAAATATCGTCATTTTGCAACTGTTCGATCTCTCTACAAGATACTGATTGAGTGTCAGATGACATTCCCAATGTTTGTAGATCTCTGTATAATGATGGGCACTGATTTCAATTCGAATATGAACAATTGTGGAGTGAAAAGAAACACAGATCTGATTCGTAAATTTGGATCGATTGATGCAATTGGACAATTCGGTAGAGATATCTCGTGTCTCAATCATATTGCTGTTCGTCAAATGTTCGCATCGACTGCAGTGAGAGTAGAGGGGGTGAAATGTGAAATAGATAGGAGTCTGTATATTGGTGTAAGAGATGTACTTACTGAAGCCGATCTACTCAAATATATTTCGGCATTCGAAAGTTTTCGATTTTAATTTTCAGTTTAATTTCGGTTTAATTTTCTATCTTAAGATAGAAAATATAAACGTAAACGTAAACATAAACGAAAATATAAAAGTAAATTTCAAAAAGAATAGAATGGGAACAAATAAACGTAAAAAGAAAATAAGGTATTCTGAAATAAGATTAGCTAAATTCGTAGCTCTCTGGTTACAAAAACGATCAGAGATTATAGATAGTTATGTCGCGACTGGAAGAACAATGCAAAGCAGCGAGAGAAGTGGAGCTGAAACTTCCAAAGTTATATCAGAGTGTTGTGATTCCCTCTGTAGAATCTGGAACTTTGCACGAATGTACAAATTGTGGGAGGAGGGCGCAATCACTTAGAAAATGCAAATTTTTCTGTTATACAGCTGTAGCAATCGGAACAATATATCTTCTATTCTTGCCTATTGTCATAATATTTATGATGAATGATAAATAATTTTGTTCAATTGAACAAAATTTAGTTTCTGGAACAGAAACTACTGTTTAAGATTTCTCAGATGAACAAATTCAAGTGTTCTTTGAGAATCAGATAAATATGTAATCTGTTTTGCTGTAGGTATAATACCTTTCTGTTCGAGTGCGAAGATTGTAACATCACTTAATTTAGCTCCTGTTGTCTCTCTGAACGCTTCATAAGTCACAGGAAGATTAAATTTAAGACAGAATTGTATAAAATTATCGGCAAGATTCTCTGCTCCATAATATTTTATTGGAAGATAGATATCATCAAACACATCATTTATCTTGCTCTTTAATTCATTAATATAATATGAACCATATAAAAGATGAGCTGTCGAATATAATCCGAACCATAAACATAGACCGAACGAAATCTGTTTATCAGCTTCGGATTCAATAAGAAAGATAAAAGCTTTTAGATTCGACCAACGAAACCCGTACTCTTTAAAAATATAAAAAGGAGCTACTTGTAAACTCGGATTATCATCAACATCGTAATAAGAAATATCATTCACATCTTGAATATCATTCTCTTCCATATGTTGCTTTAGAGCTAATCGATACTCTTCTTTAATTCGTTTTGCATATCTGATCATTACAGCATCTGACATGTAACCGACTATCTCGGGTTCATCAATTCTGCCTTCAATGATCATCTCTTCTGCTAGTATATCATTTCCGTCCACTGCAAATTTTATAGCTATTGATATTTTAACATTTTGGATTATTGCGCTAGAAAAACTACCACTTGAATCCAATGACTCACTTAGAATATCGCAAATATATGTTAGAATGGCAGAGAGATTCTTCAGATCTTTAATTCTTGGATAGAGAGCGTCAGCGAATGCTCTCAGATAAAATTTAGCATTACGATTGCTTTTGATCAACAATTCAGTCTCGAAAATATCTATGGTAATTTTATACAATAATTTGTAACTCAACTCTTTAGGTCTCTCTTCAAATTTGAAATCATAATCCCCAAACTTGAATATCAATCTATCTCTCCAGAATGTTTCGTTTTGGCATAGAGTAGCTGCTCTTTTGTTCACGACACAATATTGTATGAGATCTTTATCATCCAGTTCAGCCATAATTTGTTTGATAGATAAATCATGTTGAGCTGAAAAGGAATCTTCGCTCATTTGATCAGTTTCTGATACAGAATTAAAATTTATCACTTTTATTATTCCCTTATGATAAATCTATGGAGGAGTATTCAAAAAGACTTCGAGATTTAGGGTATGATCCTTCTACTCTGAAAGAATATGATGTAGAAGATATCTTATATTCAGAAGAGCACCCTTTCGACGATCTCGTTGATAAAGAAGATCGATCGATACATGGTGATCCAGAGATAGGAAGAATCTCAAGAGAATGTCTACTGAAAAACGGTCTGATTCCAATTAAAAGATTATCTTGCGGTGTAGCTGGCTGCGCATATCACGTCTGTCAAAATCTAAAAGATTCATTGAAAAGATGCAACTTGGTGATTAAAGTAGGAAGAATAGATGATCAAGAGATCGAAACAACGAAATTGGCAGGAGAATTTGGAATCGGACCAAAGTACTACGGTTCATTCTCTTGTCCAAATATCTCTTCCGAATCTGTTGGTATTAAACCAGAGATAAAAGTGATGATATTGGAGAGATTAGATGGTCTCGGAGATGTTTATATTAATGAGAGAGTACTTGAACCATTGAAGGAACTCATTGAGAAAACTTATCGATACGGACTTCTTCATCTCGATATACATTACGCAAATATAATGACAATAAATGATAATGATGATAATATATTAGAGTTTCGATTAATAGATTTTGCTAGTGCAAAATTTGATATAAAAGAACGGGAAGATATATTACAATTATGGATAGAGTATTTAACAAATTTTACAGATGTTGCCGAATCTGTAATAGACGATCTCGATTTATTTCTGAACGAACTCCCGAATAGAATTCGAAACTAAATTATTTCTTTATGATAAAATAGAATGGTCTCAACAGCTTTAGGCGCAAGTATTTTCTTTATTCTACTTTTAGCCCTTTTGGTTCTCACAACTATCACTCTCTTCTATTACGATCAAGTGCAGAAGAGAAACAAAGATACAACAAAGAGTATCAATCCATTTTGCTTTCGGCAGATCTGTGCAAGTTCTGGAACAGCTCCAGATACTCTGAATGTTAATCAAGATCCACAGAAATATAATAATCAAGTTGTGAATTATTGTTTGACTAATGCTATAGATTGTGGCCTACAAGGAACCTTAGGTCTCTGTGCATCTGGAGATACATCTCAAGTGACAGCTGCTCAAGTTACTTCTCTAGCAGATTTCTATAATAACCAATATTATCCTCGTTGTCAGTATGGTCTTGGTTCGAATCAGACTACACCTGCTACTGCTTCGGGTAATGCAACTGTGAATTCGACAAATTTAGTTTCTGGACCTAATAGTGATGCTTTGGTCAATCTTGTCCAATGCGCGAAGAAACTAAATCTCTCTTCAAATCCTAATGTGCAAGCCTTAAATACTATCTGTGGAACTCTCTGTCCGGGAGTCTAAAACAGACTTTAACCTCGATTTATTTTTATCTGTTGATAGAAATGAGTGGTGAGATTGGTGGAATTCAATTCGGAATAGTCACTTTTATTCTAATTGCTCTGATTATAGCTGCCTCTGTTCTTTTATTTCTCTCTGTTTCTGCTTTGAATGATAAATCCAATACAATTGGCGGTCCGAATCAAGCAGCAGGTTGTCTAAATCCAACGTGTCCATCTGGCAATCCAAACATAGTGACAGTAGGATCTGGAACTGAGACAGTCAATTACTGTTCAGTGAATGCAGCACCCACATCTTTTGTTCAGGCTCTTCAAGTCTGTGGAACTAATTTGATCACAGGCTCTTGTCCACCACCGAACCTTCCAACGATCACAAACGATCAAATAACTTCATTTGCGAATTTCTATAACAATTCGTATATAGATTCTTGTTCAAGTTCTTGGGGAGATACACCGAATCCAGTAGGTCAAACTGATACTCTTCCAGCTTCGACAACTATTAATGCATTATTAGCATGTGCTGGAAAACGAAATTTATTAAATGACCCTAATATTCAGTCTCTGAAGACAAAATGCGGTACTGCTTGTTCTTAATCTAATATTTCATTCTGAATTTCGGAAGATAAACTGTGAAGATAAAAGTTTTAAAAACTTGACAATTAAATAAAATATAAGATAACTTCTCTTGCTCCGGAAAATTCAGTTCCTGATAAATTCAAAGTTGGATTGACGAATCTAATTTATAATACAGTTTTCTGCCCAATAGCTAAGTATGTGACAGATACTAAACATACTTCAGTTACAGCAAATGAATTGTTGAATTTTTGGAGAAATTCAACAATTGATATTGAAAAGAAATACAAAGAATGTAGTGATAAGAAACACCATTTATGGGGATCTCCGCATCCAAAAACACGAGTTCCTATGGAAGATTTTTTGAAAAATAAAAATAATCCAAATTCACAAATATGTAAGACATGTTGTTATTGTCGCGAATATAGTAGAACTATTTCTATGCGTATTAGAAATATCATGAAGAATAAGAGTCTCATTCAAAGTGAATTAATCAAAGAAGGTAAATTTCAATTTGGTTATTGTAATTGTGTAAGGCACGATTCATATATTAAAAATTTTACTTTGCAGTATCCTCGTGATAAAGTACCATTACAACATATATTAAAGGATCCTTCTAATATCAGAAGTGGGTGTTATAATCAGTGTCGGTCGTGTCATTATTATGGTAAAAATTTTAGGAAAAATTTGAAAGATAAAGCAAAAGAAAATGGCAATTTTATGTGCTCTAAATGTTGGAAAGAAAAAACTTCAAAGGAAATGGCTTTTAATAAAGGTGGATCTGTATCAGCGTATTGTATCCATTGTTTTCCAGCTATGAATAATAAACATCGTGAAAGACGTAAACAGTTGCTCCAATGGAAAATCGATGCTAAAATAGAAAAGATTGTAAAATCTGGTGTTAGTTGTCTGCACTGTATGCGAATTTGTTTAAAGCCT
>Ga0206851_1045_pt1 | contig 38495 bp, 37 predicted proteins | sample Alteio_BWOrgCont_13_FD_152904 | JGI IMG/M metagenome (GOLD analysis project Ga0206851, IMG submission 152904) | Enriched cells from forest soil in Barre Woods Harvard Forest LTER site, Petersham, Massachusetts, United States -... | ecosystem: Environmental > Terrestrial > Soil > Temperate forest >... | reverse complement strand
CTGGCGGAATTTTTGAAATCCCGTGTTGGAATCACAGAAAACATTATAGTCGAAAAACCGGATTTCGGCCGCACCGAACATTTCGCCCCGGTGAAACTGAATGGTGCTGCCGTTCCCGGCACACTTACCCGCCTCAAGATTTCCACCACTAATGCTGAACATTTAATCGCAGCCTGATGCTATCTTTCAGTAGTAGGCTCTCCTCGATTTTCAGCGAAAGAAAAATCGATACTGTAACCCTAAGCGAGCTGGAAGAGTTACTTATCGAGGCAGATTTGGGGGCGAAAACCGCCAATGAAATCATTAAATCACTTGCCAAAACCCGCATGGGTAAAGAAGCGGGCGCGGCAGAAATAAAACTCGAATTAGCAAAAATAATCGCCGGAACCTTGCAGCCGTTTGCAAAGAAATTGGCTATCGATAAATCCTTGCATCCGCATGTAATATTGGTTGCTGGGGTAAATGGCAGTGGCAAAACTACCTCCATCGGCAAACTAGCCTATCGCTTGAAGTCCGAAGGGTTAAAAGTGATGCTGGCAGCCTGCGATACATTTCGTGCAGCCGCAGGGAATCAGCTTGCCGTCTGGGCCACGCGAACAGATTGCCCGTTGGTTTCTGGCCAGGAAAATTCTGATCCGGCGGCAATCGCATATCAAGCACTGGAACGTGCGCGGAAGGAAAATTATGATGTTCTATTAATCGACACCGCTGGTAGGTTACAGAATAAGTCCGCATTGATGGAAGAATTGGCAAAAATTATCCGCGTGCTGAGAAAATTTGAGCCTTTAGCACCGCATCACTCGCTATTGGTGTTAGATGCCACCATAGGCCAAAACACCATAACCCAAGGCGAGGTCTTTAAAGCCACAGCAAATATAAATGGGTTAATAATCAATAAGTTAGACGGCACAGCGAAAGGCGGGGTTATCCTAGCTCTGGCCGAGAAATTTACCCTACCGATATATCTGATCGGTACCGGCGAAGAAATAAAAGACTTACAAGATTTCAACGCCGAAATATTTGCAAAAAACCTAGTTGGATTGTGATTTTTTGGCCGCTTTCTTACGGAAAATGCGCTGCCAGCCAATATTCCAATTACGAAAACAGTTTACATATTTATTAAAATTTTATACAAACCTCAAACGGCTTATAAAAGCTGATAAATTAGCCTTTAACAAGGAATTAGTATACAGTGACGGTGATGAAGAAGCTCAAAACGGTGAATAAGAAAATATTTTTTCTATACGCCGTTCCTTTCGCCTTTTTTTGCCTGATCTCAGCTGCCGCAATTAATTCTTTTGATTTTGCCCCAGCCATTACCGAGCAAGATTCATCCTATATAAAAGAACAATACCAGATCACTGTCGAGCGTCAGGAGTCAGAGCAGAATGCTGAACAAAGTTCCGAGCAACCGAGCCTGCCATCCGCCACTAACGCTACGGGTAGTGATTATTTCAGTGTGACGGTCAGGAAAGGACACAGCTTTAGCGACACTTTGGCTGAAGCGGGTATTGACCGTTATGAGGCACGAAAAATCAGTGAGTCAGTGCGTCAAGTTATTAACCCGAAATCACTCGGTGCTGGACAGGAAATCTTAGTAGCTTTCGACGAAGATGGCAGACAGAGAGGTGGTAATATCATGCTTGCCTCACTTAAAATTTCTGCACCGGAACGTGATATTGAGGTCATGCGCGATGACGGCGGCAATTTCGTTGCCAAGTCAACACAGAAAAAACTGACACAAAGACCGGTTAAAGCATCTGTCAAGATAGTCGGCAGTCTTTATCAATCTGGCATCAATGCCGGAATATCGCCAAACATCATGCTCGAAATCATCCGCGCCTACAGTTATGATGTCGATTTCCAGCGCGATATAAAAAGCGGCGATGAGCTAACGGTTTTATATGGAGCATCCTTCAACCCACAAGGACGCAAAGTACGCGACGGGAATATGATTTACGCTAGCCTAAATACCGGTGGAAAAGAACTAAAAATATACCGCCATATCGCTAAATCCGGCGATGTTGGTTATTTCACTGCCGAGGGCCAAAGCGTAAAGAAATCCCTGCTTAGAACGCCTGTGAACGGCGCGCATATAACTTCCAAGTTTGGGTTCCGCATGCACCCTCTGCTGGGCTTTTCCCGGATGCACCAGGGTATAGATTTCGGCGCGCCAGCAGGAACTCCCATCCTCGCATCAGGTAGTGGGGTGATTGAGGAAATGGGGCCAAAAGGCGGCTATGGAAAATATATGAAAGTGCGCCATAATGGCGATTACGCTTCAGCTTACGCGCATATCAGTCGGTTTGCCTCTGGCATGCGGCCTGGCCGGAAAGTGAAGCAGGGTGAGGTTATCGCCTATGTCGGGTCAACTGGACTCGCCACTGGCCCACACCTGCATTATGAAATAATATTTAAGGGCGAAAAAGTAAACCCGCTCAGCGTTAAGAGTACACCAGGCGTGAAGCTAGCTGGCGCAGAATTAAAGATTTTACGCAAAGAAACGAAAGCGGTTGATTCCATGCTGGCCGCATTGCCGCAGCAAGGTGGAGCTAAGATCGCGAGTCGTTAGTTTGATGATTGGATGATTCTGAATCATCAACATCATTAATTATCGAATTACCTAATCATCCAAATGCCGAAACACATTAAAATCGCTCCATCTATTCTTTCTGCCGATTTTGCACGGCTTGGCGATGAAGTGCGAGCAATAGACAAAAGCGGCGCTGATTACATCCATGTCGATGTGATGGACGGTCATTTCGTGCCAAATTTAACTATCGGACCGGATGTGGTGAAGGCTTTACGCCCACACAGTAAATTGCCGTTTGACGTGCATTTGATGATCGAAAAACCGGATAATTTCATCAAGGCTTTCGCCGATTCCGGCGCTGACATAATCACCGTCCATGCCGAGGCAGTGACGCATCTACACCGCACCATTCGGCTAATCAAATCATTCGGGAAAAAAGCTGGAGTTTCTCTGGTGCCATCAAGCCATGAGGAAAAATTAAATCATGTCATGGATGAAATCGACTTGGTGCTAGTGATGTCGGTAAATCCGGGATTCGGCGGGCAGGAATTCATCCGTTCGTCTTTAAAGAAAATCACTGCCATCAGAAAAATGATCGACACAACCGGCCGTGAAATTGATCTTGAAGTAGATGGTGGGATAAACCGGGATACGGCAAAAGAAGCGGTAAACTCCGGTGCAAATGTGCTAGTTGCGGGGTCGGCGATATTCAAGGGCGATGCTTCCCGTTATGCGGAAAACATCAAAGCGTTGCGCAGCTGATGTCTTTGCTCAAAAAAGCAGTGGCCGAACATCTTGAAGCGGTTTCAGAATTTTTCTCCCGTAACGAAAAGGCACTTGGCGAAGTGGCGAAGAAAACCGCTGCATGTTTCAAGAATGGCAATAAAATAATGTTTGCTGGAAACGGTGGCAGTGCTTGCGATGCCATGCATATCGCCGGGGAATTCGTCGGCAGGTTCGTGGATGATCGCGCAGCGCTCCCAGCCATCGCATTATCTGCCGATAGTGGGATAATCACCGCGGTCGGCAATGATTACGGATTCGAAAAAATCTTCTCCCGTCAAATCGAAGCCTTGGGCAAAAAAGGTGATATATTCGTGGCACTTTCCACTTCCGGTACCAGTCCGAACATAATCGCTGCATTGCATGCGGCAAAAGATAAAGGAATTTATACGGTACTCCTTACCGGAAAAAAGGGGAAAGCGAGTAAAAATGCCGATCTGGTTTTATCGGTAGAAAGCGCAGCCACTGCACGCATCCAGGAAACACACATCGCCGCTTTACATATATTGGCACTATTAGTTGAAGCAGAAATATTCCCAAAACCAGAAGAAATCGGCGGGCAATCCGGCCCGGAACCCACCCGCTATGGCGATTGGGAAAACAAAGGCCGGGTCAGCGATTTTTGAGCACTAATAATTTTCCCGGGGACTTATATATTAAACTCACCTATTAAGATTTGCTTGGCTGTTCCTTGGTTTTATCGTCGGTTAAATCGGTACGCTTGACCCAATATTGAGTCTTTGAATCATAAGTAGCTTCCATAGTTCCCCGATACTTGAAGTCTTTTGGCCTTTCCGGGGGTTCTGCATCGGGATACGGCAAATCTTTTGGAGTTTCACCGCCTTTGCCTATGGTAACTCTTTTAAATCCATACTTGGGTGGTGCGCCAGTAGCTATCTCCTCAAATTTATCAAGAAAAGGTTTAAGCAGGAAATTATAATCGCCGCTTAAACGTTCATAAGAATCAAAGGTAACTGCATTGTTTTGGCTTATCCATGCCCAACTTTGAGCTATAATTGGGTCATCCTCTGTTATTTTTCCGTCAGTTTTCTTCTTCCATACATAGAAACCGCCATCTGCCGAAGACGCACCATGTTTGGCAAAAGGATCTCCTTCTTTACCGATAGATTGACAGCAATTGGTTATGTCACCGAGAAAAAGAGCTCTCGGGTCGCTGGCATCAAGTTTCACCATATAGAACCCAGAAATCTTTGGATTTATGGCACTATCTTCCTTAAATAAATCATTTCCATCTAAGAAAATTGGAGGAAGATTATCAGAGGCTTTTCCATTTTTCTTGAGGAAGTCCAGAGCCATATTAAAGCGCTCCTCAGATACTTTATATTCCATTGCAACTCTGGCAAGATCGGGTCTTTCTGCCGCTCTTTCATAATGGAATTTTGAGGCTAGAGCCCTAATCTTTGCCGGACTATCAGGAAATTCAATTTTATCTTCTGTTACTACCCGTTCAACTTTAGCTGCATGTTCCAAATATTCTGCAAAGCCATAGCCATATTTCAGCACTAAATCCTTCCAGCGGGAAACGTTCCATATTCCATTTATTGGTAATTCAAAAAGACAAGCATCGTGTATAGGTTGCTTTTTCTCCTTATTAGTTTCGGTGTAATCGCGTAAATAACGCAGCGCTTCTTGGGTATTGGGAAATAGAACGGCAAGCTTATAAGTTCTGTATTCTGCCTCAGCATTTCCTTCCACTTTTGCTACCTCGCGCATTAATGGTAGCAAATCATCATATACTTTCTGGCTGAAGAAATATGGTGAGGTAATATCCGCTCTGACTCTTTCTGGCGGATTCTTTCCCCGATTTACGGCTTGCCACCGCGCCCTACCTTTACCGATTTCTTGCCACAATAAGTGGCGCTTTGGTTCATCTGAGAGAACCTTCTGCCATTTCTCCGGTATATGACTCAGGGCGGCAGATTTGTCTGCCTCAGGAACTTTATCCAGCATAAGTTTCACGCTATCAATTAATCCTTTTTTTACTGCAATTCTTAATGATAGGTAGTCATCTTGCTTAACTAATTCAAAAGCATTATCAGCCGCTCTTTCCAGCAATACCGGAATAAATCTCACTTTTTCCTTATTTGCTGCCGTCTGTAATCCAGAAATGCTGTGAGGTTTTTTACTCGTAAACATTTCAAGGCGATTTTCTATCGGAACAAACTCCAGAATTTTATCTAGCAGCTTTGTATAACCGCGGTTACAAGCGGCGTGAAATGCCGGATATGTCCCCTTTTTATCATCAAGACCAGAGATTAATTCTTCGTCAACATCAGGCAGAATTTTTAAAAGTCGGTTTACTATACTTGCATGCTCCAAATATTCGGCAGCAAAATAAGCATCATAAACTAGATGTCGTACCATTTTCTTTTTACCAAAAAGATACATAAACACCTTCTGCTTATTCTGCTTTAGTGAGCTACCTTCCAGTTGGTGCACTTTATAACTATCCAAATATGGTCTTAGTGCTTTAACTAAATCTACGCTATCGCGTTTAACTGCGGCCTCTATCAATTGATGCGGAAGTGGAGGGCGGCTGCTCGTATGGTGAAAACTGCCATATGCAATTTTGTATTCATCAATTAGAAATTTTAGAATATCGGCGTGATTATTTTCAGCAGCCATATCCATAGATTTACTATCACTAAGGACATTTAAAAGTATTAAATAATCAATTCTATCGTCTATACGAGAATGTATGCTTTTATATGCAGCTACTAGCAATTTCACTACATCGAAATGACCGCCTCTAGCGGCTTCTTCCATAGCTTGGTATTGATGCTTATCGTCTGATGATAACGGTCTATCGTAAAAACTTTTTTGGAGAAGATTTGCAGGAGTTGATATTTCATAAAGAAGGTAATTAACCATCTCCGTATGACCAGCCTTGCTTGCCTCTACTAATGCCTTACCTGTGACAATATAACTCTTGAGATTTTTGGCTTCCCCTATGGTTTCTACCATCCGCTTAATAAGATCAAGCCTTCCAGCGCCAGCAAGATATGGTATATATTCCGGGAAAAGCGACTTCAATTCATCGGCAGTGATTTCCGATTTTTTATAAAGTTTTTCTAATAATTCAAACTGCATCAGATACCTTTAATGCCATGCTTAATATTTCATCATCTTGCCATAGCTTTTCCAAAGCCACGCTATCTCCACTCTCCGCCTTTCTAATAAACTCATCAATTTCTTGGTGGCGTGGATGAGCAGTGTATTTTTCCTTATCAAGAAATGGAATAGTTGTTTTTGGCCAAGTTAAAAATCCCTGGTGTTCATCAGCGAATACTCGATGAATTAATGACTTCTTATTAAAACTGTATGCCTTCATATCGGTAGAGTTATAAGAAATAAAAGCAGCCGTTTGGTACGCGAGCACTAAACCGTAAACGGGTCTTTGACAGAAATTGTATCATCCCGTTCTGGGCTGGTGGAAACAATAGCGCATGGCGCTTCGATCAATTCCTCAATGCGGCGGATATATTTGATTGCACCAGCTGGTAAATCCTTGAAGCTCCGGGCACCATGCGTCGAATGTTCCCAGCCTTCAATTTCTTCGTATATCGGCTTGATTTCTGCTTGGATTCTCATAGAGGCCGGGAGATAATCATAGAACTTGCCATTATAATCATAACCCACGCAGATTTGCAGCGGGTTTATGCCGTCTAATACATCTAGCTTGGTGAGCGCGATACCCATGATGCCGGAGAGTTTCACCGATTGCCGCACCATCACCGAATCAAACCAGCCGCAGCGGCGTTTTCGGCCCGTAACAGTACCAAATTCCTTGCCGCGCTCACCCAATCGCTGGCCAACTTCATCGTGCAACTCGGTCGGAAATGGCCCGCTACCCACCCGCGTAGTATAGGCTTTGGTGATCCCCAGAACATAATTCACCGCAGAAGGGCCGATGCCGGTTCCGGCGAATCCAGCACCAGCAACCGTATTAGATGAAGTAACGTAAGGATATGTTCCGTGATCAGTATCCAGCATTATCCCTTGTGCGCCCTCGAATAATATCCGCTTACCTTTTTGCCGCATCCGATCCAATACTCGCCATACGGGCTTGGCATAGGGCAGGATTTTTGGTGCTACCGCAATCAGTTCATCGAGCGTATCTTTGGTGCTTATCTCCGTAGCACCTATACCGCGCCTCATGCAATTATGATGCGAAACCAGAATTTCTACACGCTTTTGCAGCGTTTCTCTATCATCCAGATCACAGACACGGATGGCACGGCGGCCGATTTTATCCTCATATGCTGGGCCGATACCTCTTCCCGTCGTGCCAATTTTAGATACTCCACGCATCTCCTCCGCCGCCACTTCTTGTTGGCGGTGCAGCGGCAAAATCAGTGGTGCGTTTTCAGCAATCATGAAATTATCCGGTGTCACATGCACGCCCTTCTTCCGCTCCTCCTCAATTTCCGCCAGCAGCGCATAAGGATCAATCACCACACCATTGCCAATGATGGAAAGTTTACCCGGACGCACAATGCCCGATGGCAGGAGTGATAATTTATGTATTATCCCATCAATAACCAGCGTGTGCCCAGCATTGTGACCACCCTGGAACCTGACTACAACATCAGCCTTCTCTGAAAGCCAATCGACGATCTTGCCTTTTCCTTCATCTCCCCACTGAGAACCGATTACTGCTACATTCGCCATATTCTAAATCACTCCACCATTGCTCGGGGCCGATTCCGGCTGATTATCCGGCTGTTCCGGTTGATCCGGCTCAGTATCACTACCACCAGGATAAACCTTGTTGCCATAGCTGTGCAGTGCCCGCACTATCACCGCATCTTTCCGGTATTTCTTGAGAAGCGCCTCCTTTTCTTCTTGAGTGGAATCGCAATTATTGGCCTTGTTAAGGCGATCTAGTTCTATCGCCCGGTCACCGGAACCCGGCTCTTCGCCAGCAATGCGTATACAGGTAGCTTCGCGTTTTAGGAATTTTTTCACGTCTTTTGGATAAAGTTCCAGTTCCAAGCAAAGGCCAAGGTTTTGCAGCGCTGCATCAAGCGAGGCTTCATCGGCTGCGCCATAGGTTTCATCCAACTCGTTACGACACGTCACCGGCACCACCGCCAGCGCGGGAAATGCGGCTAATAGGATGAAAATTACGAGGAGATACTGCATAGGAAGCGAAAATATAGTTTAGTCGATTGGTTTTTTCCAATATTATTTAGGAATGATAGAGGATTCGAGATTTACGCGAACTTTGGTGGTACATCCGCACATTACGGGTGAGAAATCTCACCGCAGCCCCAAATCACGGTTGGAGGAAGCAGCGGGACTGGCTGAAGCCTTGGATTTACAGGTGATGGATAAAGTAATAGTCCCTTTGCGCCAGATCACACCTGCAACTTATATAGGCAAAGGAAAAGTAACGGAAATTGAAGCGCTGGCCGCCCAAAGAAATGCCAAGCTGGTGGTAATGGATTGCAGGCTTTCCCCGGTGCAACAGCGCAATCTTGAGAAAACTTGGGCGGCAAAAGTAATCGACCGCACCGCACTGATAATAGAGATTTTCGGCGCCCGCGCCCGAACTTCCGAGGGTAAATTGCAGGTAGAACTAGCAAGCTTGGAGTACCAGAAAAGCCGCCTGGTGCGCAGCTGGACTCACCTTGAACGCCAACGCGGTGGATTTGGGTTCATGGCCGGACCGGGCGAAACCCAGATTGAAACCGATCGCCGCATGATTTCCGATCGCATCGCCAAAATTAAACGTGATCTAGAATCAGCCAGGCGAACACGCGGTTTGCACCGCAAATCACGTGCGAAAGTACCTTATCCGATCATTGCACTGGTCGGCTATACCAATGCCGGGAAATCGACATTGTTTAACCGCCTCACCAAATCAAAGGTGGTAGCCGAAGATAAACTATTTGCCACACTCGACCCAACAATGCGCATCATCAAACTACCCTCTAACCGCAAAGCGATTTTATCCGACACAGTGGGGTTCATTTCTGACTTGCCAACCGAGCTAGTTGCTAGCTTTCGCGCTACTCTTGAGGAAGTAATAGAGGCAGATTTGATATTGCATGTGCGCGATGTTTCATCGGAAGAATCGGATGCGGAAAACCGAGACGTCTTAAGCGTTCTCGAAAATCTTGGAATAAAAAACAAGCCGATGCTGGAGGTGTTGAATAAAATTGATCTTATCGCTCACACACAAATAGGGGAAATCGGATCTGGAAAAATTCCTATCTCCGCCCTCACCGGTAAAGGCTCTGGCCAACTTTTGCAAATCATCGACAAAAAGTTGACGGGTGGAAAGAAAATCAAAATAAAAATCCCGACCTCAGAGGGAAAGCTGATCGCCTGGATTTACGAACACGGCGAAGAGGTGCATGCTAAGCCAGATAGTGATTTCTTGCAGATAGAATTTAAGATGAACGAGAAGAATCTAGCACGATTGAAGACAGAAAGTGTTTTAGAGTAAATTTTCTGACTTCTGATTTCCACTCTACTTCGGCACCAGTATCATCAATACTTGTTTACCTTCCAGCCGTGGCGCCAATTCGATTTTAGCGATATCTGCAGTATCCTGTTCCATCTGGCTTAAAACCTTCATTCCAAATTCTTGGTGCGCAATTTCTCTACCGCGATATTTCAACACAACCCGCACCTTATCGCCATCTTCAATGAATCTGCGCACGTTGCGGAGTTTCACGTTATAATCGTTGGTATCGATAGTGGGACGCAGCTTAATTTCCTTGGTGACGACGACTTTCTGTTTTTTACGCGCTTCCTTAGCTTTTTTCTGCACCTCGTAACGGTATTTACCGTAGTTAAGAATCTTGCATACTGGCGGCGTGGAATTCGGTGATATTTCAACCAAATCTAGCCCTGCTGCTTCCGCCATTACCAGCGCTTCAGCAACTGTTACCACTCCTTTCATCTCACCATCTTCACCGACAAGCCTGATTTCCTTTGCAATAATCTCGCGGTTCACGCGTGGGCCATCCGGTTTCTTTTGCTGATCGCGAAACCCCGGCTTTTTTATATACGGGCGGCTGGGTGGCCTTTTAAATGTAGTAGCGATGTGTTACCTCCTTTGGGTTAGGTTATCTAATAAGATTTAGTTGTAGCTAATTTATCTATTGCTACTTGAAGCGCAAGCACTTCTTGATTTTCCGAGCCTAGGCGGCGCACGGAAACCGTTTTTTGTTCCATTTCTTTTCTACCAACGGCGAAAATTACCGGAGTTTTTTTCAAAGAATGCTCGCGGATTTTATAATTTATCTTGTCGCTGCCAGTATCCAGTTCCGCTCGGATTCCAGCTGCATCCAGGGCTGTTTTTACTTCCATCGCATATTCATCTGCATCATTGGTGATGGTTACGATGGCAACCTGGGTAGGCGCAAGCCACAGCGGAAATTTTCCTGCATGCTCCTCAATTAAAATCCCGATGAACCGCTCAAAAGCTCCTAAAATCGCCCGATGCAACATTACCGGCCGGTGCTTCGCGCCATCCTCACCGATATAACTTGCATTCAACCTTTCCGGCAGCACAAAATCGACCTGCAAAGTGCCGCATTGCCATTCACGGCCGATAGCATCTTTCAGGGCAAATTCAAGCTTCGGACCATAGAATGCGCCCTCGCCAGGGTTATGCACCCATTCAAGATTTGTGGCTTCCAGCGCGGTTTTTAAAGCACCTTCCGCCTTGTCCCAAACCGCATCACTGCCCGCTCTTTTAGCCGGACGGTCGGAGAATTTAACTTTGATGTCGGTGAACCCAAAATCTTTATAAACTTCTTTCAGCAAATCGCAAAACGCCACAGTTTCCGATGTGATTTGATTCTCAGTACAGAAAATATGCGCATCATCCTGGACAAATCCGCGCACACGCATGATGCCGTGCAAAGACCCAGAGGATTCATTGCGATGGCAGGTTCCGAATTCCGCCATACGCAGCGGTAAATCCCGGTAGCTCTTGATTCCCTGGTTGAAAATCTGCACATGGCAAGGGCAATTCATCGGCTTTACGACTAGTGTTTCTTTCTCAACTTCCGTAGTAAACATATTTTCCCGGAATTTTTCCCAATGCCCAGATGCTTCCCATAGACTCCGATCAACCAGAATCGGCGTTTTCACCTCGATATATCCGCGTTCACGGATTTTAGCGCGAATGTAATTTTCAATAATGCGATAAAGCGTCCAGCCCTTATCGTGCCAGAAAATCATGCCAGGTGAATGTTCTTCTATATGGAATAAATCCATTTCCTTCCCGATTTTTCGGTGATCGCGCTTTTCAGCCTCTTCAAGCTGGGTGAGATAAGCTTTCAGTTGCTTCTCATCAGCCCAAGCAGTGCCGTAAATCCGCTGGAGCTGGGCATTGCGGTGGTCACCACGCCAATATGCGCCTGCGACTTTCATTAGTTTGAATGCTTTGATTTTCCCCGTTGAAGGCGCGTGCGGGCCGCGGCATAAATCCAGAAAATCTCCCTGGCGGTAGATAGTGATTTCCTCTGATCCCGGTAAATCACGAATGATTTCTGCCTTATACTTCTCACCAATTTTTTCGAAATATTTGACCGCTTCGTCGCGGTTCCAAACTTCGCGCACTAATTTTTCATCGCGGCCTGAAATCTCGCGCATTTTATTTTCGATTTTATCCAGATCATCAGTGGAAAACGGGGTTTCACGAGCAAAATCATAATAGAAACCGTTTTCAATTGCCGGGCCAATGGTAACTTGCGTCTCCGGGTATAATTCCTTCACTGCCTCAGCCATTATATGCGCCGCATCATGCCGGATCAGCTCTAATCCTTCCGCATCCTTGCTAGTAATGATAGCAATTGCCGAATCACCCTCGATCGGCCTTGATAAATCTATCGCCTCACCATTTACCTTTATAGCGAGCGCTGCTTTTGCCAGGCCTGCTCCTATGCTTTCAGCTATCTCCATCCCGGTCACACCTGCAGAGTATTGCCGTACGGATTTATCGGGGAGGGTTATATTTATTGAAACCATGGGCCTTTCCAATTACTGGTTTATCATGGTTTTTGCAAGTTCGATTACTTCTTCAGAACCCAAATCAGCCAAATTTTCTCTTTGCATTATTTTCACTTTCCCGCCCCTTGGAGCAGCTAACTGCGGGTCGGAATAGCCGGAGAACCAGACCAGCGCCGGGCAACCGGTCGCAGCGATCAAATGCATCGGGCCAGTATCGCCTCCGGCTACAATCACCGCACCACGGCCCAGTTCGGCCAGCTCAGCAATCGTTGTTTTATTTACCAGATTTATCCCACCTGGAACCTCGGCCGCAATTTCATCCAACAAAAATTCCTCAGATTTTGTGCCAACAAAAACCGGTGTTATTTTACGGCTGAGGAGAAACCGAGCAAGCTCGGCAATACCTGATTTTGTCCAGCGTTTTTGCGGCCTATGGGCTGAGCATCCAGCAACTATGATTGCATATTTATCCGGCAGCGCAAACCGCGAAATATCGGCTGAAAGCCATGAAACATCAAGCAATCCTTGATATTCGATCCCAGCAATTTTTAACTGGTCACGCTGGCGCTCTATTGTGTGCATTTTGATGCGGCCAGGATTGCTCTGATAATGCGAACCGCACTTCACAATCCCTACCCATTCGGGTTTTTTTACTACTGGAAATAAATGAAAATACCGGCCGGAACGTTCGGAGGTCTGCAAATCATAAACGCGAGTGAAATTCCCAGAACGCAATTTTTCTGCCAACTTCAATATACCAAACGGCTGCCATAATTTCGGCCTTTCATCTATCATCACCTCATTAAACCATCCGGTTTTCCTAGCCATATCGGCAAAGGCTAAAGTGGTGAGCAGCGTTATATGATCATTTGTGTGATGCACCCTAATCGCCTGCATCGCCGGGGTTGCCAAGATAAAATCACCGAGCGCACCGTGTTTTATTACGAGAACGTTAGGCATTTTTAGGAAAGAATTTCGCGATATAGCTCTATCGTTTTCCTATACATATCATCGGATGCAAAATGTGTGCGTGCATGTTGCATGGCGGCAGTGCCAATTTTTTCTAAGCCGTTTCGATCCATCGCTAGCACCTCCTCAATCTTTTCTGCCATTGCTTCCGGCTCCGGTGCAACAAGCCAGCCAGTCTCTCCATCCTTTATCGTTTCTCGGGAAGCGCCTATGTTGGTTGCGATCACCGGCCTACCCATCGCCATACCTTCAACTGCCACACGGCCAAACGCTTCCGGCCTTATTGATGCCGAAATCACGATACTTGAAAGCATGTAAAGTGCTGGCATATCCAGAATATTTCCTACTAGACGGCAGTTCTCCTTTAAGCCCATCTGCGAAATCGCTTTTCTAAGTTCCGCCGCGAAGCCGCCATGCTGTGAATCATCACCAACGAATATGCAGAAAAAATTTCGGTGTGGCAGGAGTTTTAAACTTTCCAGTAGGAATTTCTGGCCCTTCCAGCGGCTGATCCTGGCTGGTAGGCAGATTATCGGCATATCATCTGGCAAGCTGCATTTACTTATCAACTTGATTTTCCTCTCTGGATTCATGTTTTCGGAAGTAAAATGATGAAAATCAACGCCGCGATGGATGACACGGATTTTCTCCTCATCCACGCCATAATTTTCCATGATGTGATCTTTTACAAAATGCGAAATCGCGATGATTTTTTCTCCCTTAGCCATCACCGCATTATATTTCTTTTTTAGAGCGTTCTGGACGGAATAAAGCCCGTGAAAAGTGGTGATGAAGTGTACTCCGGTTCTTTTCGCTGCGAAATAAGAGCTCCAGGCCGGAGCACGGCTTCTGGCATGGACTATATCCACTTTCTCGCGGCGGATTAGTTCCTCCAGCCTGGCAATGTTTTTCCAGATGGTGAATGGATTCTTTGATTTAAGTGGTAAGGTAAAATGCCCAGCACCCGCCCGCCGGATTTCGGTCTCCATATAGCCACCGCTGGAGGCCACCAGCGAATCGAATCCAGCTTTTTTCGCCGCACGGGCAATCTCCACCGTCCCCCGCTCTACCCCGCCAGAATGCAGCCGCGGCAAGACTTGCAGGAGGGTAGGCTGTTTTCTATATTGTATATTATTGTCTCTATTGACTTCCATGCCTCCCATCTCTACCATTTCTCATCTTTTTAACAATAATAATGTGTTAGCCAGTGTCCAAACCATCCGCAAAGCCAAAAAATCCTTGTTTTTCTTCCGGTCCATGCGCCAAAAGGCCGGGCTGGAGCCTTGATGTATTGAAAGAAGCGGCAATGGGCCGTTCCCACCGCGCCAAAATCGGCAAAGATAAACTTGCTGAGGCAATAAAGCGCTCGCGCGAAATATTAGAAATCCCGAGTGATTATTTGCTAGGAATCGTCCCGGCATCCGATACCGGCGCAGTCGAAATGGCGATGTGGTCGTTGCTTGGGAGCCGTGGAGTGGATGTTGTAGCGTTCGAAGCATTCGGGAACGATTGGGCAATCGACTTGGAGAAACAATTAAAAATTTCCGATTTGAAAATCCATAAAGCCGATTATGGAAAACTCCCGGATTTATACGAGGTCAATTGTGACCGCGATGTCGTATTCACCTGGAACGGCACCACGTCTGGTGTGAAGATCCCGAATACTGATTGGATAAAGGATAACCGCCAGGGCCTCACGATTTGCGATGCCACCAGCGCAGTTTTTGCTATGGAATTGCCGTGGAAAAAATTAGATGTCATTACTTATTCTTGGCAGAAGGCAATGGGCGGCGAAGCGGCGCATGGTGTTTTGATTTTATCACCGCGTGCAGTTGCAAGGCTCGAATCCTATAAACCATCCTGGCCATTGCCGAAGATATTCCGGATGACTAAAGGTGGAAAATTGATCGATGGAATTTTCAAAGGTGAAACCATTAACACGCCATCCATGCTTTGCGTCGAAGATGCGATTGATGGCCTGAAATGGGCGGAATCCATAGGCGGATTAAAAGGCCTAGTGAAGCGTTCGGAGGAGAATTTACGCGTACTGACCGAATGGGTGGAAAAAACGCCATGGATAGAATTTTTGGCGGAAAATCCGAAAACCATTTCCTCTACTTCCGTATGTTTCAAAATTGTCGATCCATGGTATGCGGGTTTAACCAAGGATGAGCAAGCGGCAAAAGCCAAGGACTTCGCATCAATTCTGGAAAAAGAAAATGTCGCCTACGACATCGGTGGTTATCGCGATGCACCACCAGGAATCCGCATCTGGTGCGGCTCTACCGTTGAGTCTAATGATGTCCGCTCACTCACCCATTGGCTGGATTGGGCGTTTGAGGAAATAAAAGATAAGGCGAAGGCGGCTTAATACACCTTGCCATACCAGTTTTCACCAGTATGACAATTTATATCAAAAGGAAATCATGCCCAAAGTTTTAATATCAGATAAATTATCTCCCCGCTCGGTCGAAATCTTCAAGGAAACCGGAGTTGAAGCCGATGTAAAAACTGGCCTCTCCGAGGAAGAACTCATCAAAATAATCGGCGATTATGAAGGGTTGGCGATTCGCTCGGCCACCAAAGTCACCGCTAAAGTCATCAAAGCGGCAAAGAAATTGAAAGTTATCGGCCGCGCCGGAATCGGCGTAGATAACGTTGATATCCCGGCCGCCACTGCTGCCGGAATCATCGTGATGAACACGCCGTTTGGCAATTCCATAACCACTGCGGAACATGCGATTGCGCTGATGTTCGGGCTTGCCCGTGAAATCCCGGTAGCCAATGCTTCCACCCACGCCGGGAAATGGGAGAAAAACCGATTCATGGGCGTGGAACTTGCGTTCAAAACATTGGGGCTGATCGGTTGCGGAAATATCGGCTCTATCGTCGCCGACCGCGCACAGGGTTTGAAAATGAAGGTGATAGCCTATGATCCATTTTTGACGGCGGATCGTGCAGCGGATTTGAATGTTGAAAAAGTGGAGCTTGATGAATTGCTGAAGCGCGCTGATTTCATATCGCTGCATACACCGCTGAACGATGCCACCCGCAATATTCTAAATGCAAAAACCCTGGCAAAAACCAAGAAAGGCGTGCGGATTATAAATTGCGCACGTGGTGGATTGATTAACGAGGCGGATTTGAAAGCGGCAATAGATTCTGGGCATGTCGCTGGCGCAGCACTCGATGTGTTCGAGGAAGAACCAGCAAAAACCAATCCACTGTTCAGCATGGAAAAAATCGTAGCAACACCGCATCTTGGTGCCTCCACATCTGAGGCCCAAGAGAACGTCGCGGTACAAGTGGCTGAGCAAATCGTTGATTATCTGGTGAATGGCACGGTGACCAACGCCCTCAATATGCCTTCGGTTTCGGCAGAAGAGGCTCAGAAATTGGCACCTTATCTGCAACTGGCCGGGCAGCTTGGCGCATTCGCTGGGCAATTGGTTGAAACCGGCTTAAAATCCTTGAAAATCGAATATCAGGGGCATGTCGCTTCTCTAAATACCAAGCCAGTAACCGCAGTGCTGGTGAAAGGCCTGCTCTCACCGCTGATTGAGGGCATCAACATGGTAAACGCGCCGCTGATCGCCAAGGAGCGCAATATCGAAATTTCCGAGACGAAATCCAACAAACCTGGGGATTACCAGACATTGATAAAACTCACCGTCACAACTGATAAAAAGAAAAAGGAAGTAGCGGGAACACTGTTTGGCGGCACGAAACCGCGAATCGTGGAAGTCGATGGCGTGAAATTGGAAGCAGGCCTCGGCCCAAGAATGCTTTACGTGAATAATGAAGATAAACCAGGACTGATCGGCAATTTGGGCAAGTTACTAGGTGATGCTGGGGTGAATATCGCCAATTTCAACCTCGGCCGCAATGATGAGGGCACTGATGCCATTGCGCTTTTGGAAATTGATCAGGAAGTTGATGAGGCGCTAGTTGGAAAAATTTCCAAGCTACCGAGCGTGAAAAAAGCCAAGGTAATGCGGTTTTAGCCGGTTAAGATCCAGAATCCAGCTGGATATTTAGCATGCAATCGACAGCATCTCCCGCACCAATATTATAGGAGTCGGGGGTGGCACCAGTAGAGCAGGGCATTGCCAAGCTTGGGTCCTGAACTCTGCCAGTATTCGGGATTCCGTCATCAACTTTACTGTCAACATTCTTGGCATCAATGGGAGAAAGAACCACGTTGTTGTTAATGCCAGCTCCCGCCGCACTCTGCACTGCGAAATGCAGGTGGTTGCTCGTGCCAGTGGTACTGGCATCGTAATCTATCGCGTAACCAGCGCTGGTTATCTTCGCTCCTGGAATATTGGTTCCGACTACAGCATCGGCACTACCGTTAATTACTCCGGTGAGTCCGGTTGTAAGCATTCCGGCGAGTGCCATCTGATACCAAGCTTGTGCTCCCTCACCGCTGCTCCAGGTAATCTGATTATCCCCGTTGCCGTTGGTAAGAGGATAGGATCCAGCAGTTAAAGAAGAGGTAATATCCGAAATATCGCCTGGCATCGCCCCGAACTTGGTGACAAAAAGATCGAACGTACTTTGGAAATTGGTGGCATCGGTTACCACTGATCTCACTTTTGCTGAGCGGATTATCGAGCTTCCGGCTAATATCGAAACTATCAGCAGGCCTATGATTACCATCACTATCGCAAGCTCGACGAAGGTGAATCCACGCTGTCCCTTTATGTTTTTCATATACCAATTATCCGATTATTTTGCTGACAAATCAATAGCTACATGGCGCTTTTTCATCCGATGATGGCTGTAAATGCTAAACGGGATGGAAAGCAGATAAAGCCCGCCTATCAGCGGAAAAGTAAGCCATGGCTCGATTATCAGGGTGATTAGCGATAGTACCAATAGGATCACTATCGGGGATAGATACTTTGTCTTAACGGTGATTTTCTTAGCCGAAAACGTTGGGATGCGGCTTGCCATCATCACCGCCACCACACCCATATAGAGCGATAAGAAAGAGGGGTGGAACAAGAAAAAATCATCGCGCAGGCTGAATTTGAAATTCTCTTCGGCCCAGAATGAGATCATGATTGGTAGCAGCACAAGCCCAGCCCCGGCCGGAGCTGGTATGCCAACAAAAAACCGATCAGCGCCGATACGCGGATTTTCATCATCCAAGCTGGTGTTAAACCGCGCCAACCGAAGCGCTGCACAAACCACAAACAGCAATACGAACGCCCAGCCAAACCCCCTAGCTTCGCCGGTTTTCCAGAGGTAAAGCACCAACGCCGGCGCCACACCGAAATTCACCAGATCACATAGCGAATCGAGGTAAGCGCCAAAATTGCTGGTAGAATGCAACATACGGGCCAGCCTGCCATCCAGCCCGTCAATGAATACTGCAAGGATGATTAGGATAACTGCCGTTTCCCATTTGCCATAAAGCGCATAGCGGATACTAGAGAGACCAGCGCAAAGGCCCATCAACGTCAACAAATTTGGAAATAACCGAACGATGTGGAATGAGGGACGAAATTTGTTTGCTCTATTATTCCGAGACATTTTTTTATCCTATCATCCCCGGAAAAATCAATGTTTCACGCCTGTTCTAGGCCCCTCGCCCGAGCCAAAATCAGCCAATACCGTTTCGCCTGCAATCACCTGCTGTCCCTCAATTACCAATGGGTTTATCTCCTCAGGAACATAAACATCCATGCGTGATCCGAACCTTATTATCCCAAATCTTTCGCCTGCCTTTACTTCCTGACCATTCTTCAGATTACAAACAATTCTCCGCGCGATCAGCCCTGCGATTTGCACAAAAACTATATCCTCACCCTCATCATTGGTAACACGCACAGATTGCCGCTCATTTTCTGCACTTGCTTTATCAAGCGATGCATTAAAGAATTTTCCCGGATAATAATTTAAGCCAGAAATCTTGCCCGCTACCGGCACACGATTAACATGCACATTGAAAATATTCAGGAAAATGCTGATGCGCTTCCGGTATTTTCCATCAATGGCGATTTCGGGCGGTAATAAAGCGCGCTCGATTTTGCTGATAACACCATCAGCCGGAGCTATTATCAGGCCGGGCCGGATCGGCGTTACGCGGTCAGGATCACGGAAAAAATAAATCATCCAGCAGACGATAATGGCGCCAAGCCATCCCAATGGCGAATAAATTGCGCCCAAAACCAGTGATGCCACTGCAGCAATAAATATGAACGGATAGCCCTCTTTGTTTACCGGAACGATAATATGCTTTAATAAATCCATAAAATACTCTAGAAGCGTTTTCCGTGATTCGTGGAATGTGGCAACGTTCCCACGCGCCACGAACCTAAATAAATCAATCGCAATGAAAAATAAAGGATTGTTTGATGAACCATGGGCATAAGATAAAATCGCTCTGCGTATTCTGCGGCGCCAGTAATGCTGTAGATCAGAAGTATATAAAAGGCGCGGAGGAATTCGGGCGAATGTTGGCGGAAAATGACATCCGACTGGTTTATGGCGGCGGCGATTCCGGCCTTATGGGCGCGGTGGCCAATTCGGTTATGACGGCTGGCGGCAAGGTGACTGGCGTTTTCCCAGCATTCCTGAACCGCTTCGAATCCGAACATAAGAGCTTGACGGAAATGATATTGGTCGATGATATGCACACCCGCAAATGGCGGATGTTCCAGGAGTCCGATGGATTTGTTATTCTCCCCGGCGGTTTCGGTACCATGGATGAAACCTTCGAGATCATCACCTGGAAACTACTCGGCGTTCATAATAAACCGGTGGTTTTATACAGTCAGGATGGTTACTACGATGATTGGGTACATATGACGAGCAACATCATCGCCAAAGGCTTCGCCCGGAAACAATCGGCAGATTTATATCGGGTGGTGCCAAAACTCTCCGACATAATCCCACTGATCGAAAAGGAAATGTTCGTAGCTTGAGTCAAAGACACTCAGGCTGAAGACTGATTTATATTAGGGGATTTTTAGGAGTTTTTGATTTTTAAACCGGAGTGTAGCAGCGTTACATGAGGATTTAAAAATCAAAAATGACTTAAAAAATCACCCATAGAAATCAGTCTTATCAAAATGGCGATAAGATATCTATCAGCTGTTCACCATAACGCGGCGTTTGGATATCGGAGAGCGAGCCTTTGCCGCCGTATATTATCCGCGCTTCAGCAACCTGATTCGAACTGATGGTATTATCAGACGCGATATCTTCCGGCCGGATCACGCCCTGCACCGAAACTTCTCTTATCTCGGAATTGACGCGTATCTGTTGCTTGCCGCTAATGACGAAATTACCATTGGGCAATATTTGGGTGATCGAAACGGCTACTTCGGTTACGATATTTTCAGCACGGTTTATGCTGCCATTGCCAACGGTTGATGAGCTGCCGCCAAGTGAAAGCAGGTTTGATGGAGTTGAGCCGGTGGAAGTGCCGGCGGGCAGAAGCTTGGTCATGCCGAAGATATTGCTGACTCCGGAAGCCTCGCTGGTGGTGCGCGTAGTATCGGTCTGATTGTTGAAAGCCGCTTGATCGGCGATGTTTATGTTTATCGTCAATATATCTCCCACATTGCGCGCACGCGGATCGGGGAAGAAAGTCTTGGAATCGGATTGCCAGATCGAATTGGTTTTTTTCGGCTCGTAATCCCTTACCGGCTGCGGCCAGGCCACCTGCTTGCCAAGCTCTTCCTTAGGATTCTCAACTTTAGCGAGTGGCGGCGGATGCCCAAGATTTTCCAGCTTATCCAACTGCGAATCGGTGCAGGCAGAGAGCAATATAATGGAAAATAATAATGTGAATTTTTTCATTTACTCCATTCCCGCCACTTTCACTAAATTACTGCCTGCGACAGTTCCAGCAACGACCAGCCCGCTCTTGGTGTTTTTTACCCTAATCATATCGCCATCACTGCCGGGCTGCAGCGCTTCTCCCGTGGTTGAGATTTCCATATTTTTTGTCCGGTAAATCATAGTTACTACGGCACCTTTTTCAATCAATCGTGGGCCAGTTAGCTCGTCTTTCCTGACCAATTGATTGGCAAAAATCGCGTGTTTCGGGGTTTTACCAACAAACTCTTCGGCAGAACGGATAACATTTCCCTGAACCCTGCTCGCTGGAAATTCCTTCATCACTATATCACCTGCTTCAATAGTATCGCCATATTGCATTCGCCGGGAAAGCGTTGGGACGGAGATTTTTTCCGCCACTGCTGGCGCTGGTGTGGGCGTCAGGGGTGGCGCCTCCACATCCCCAGCAGTAGCGGAAACCGTAAAAAACAATACGCAGAAACTGATGAGAAGTTTCTTAATCATATTTTACGTTATCTGGAACAGGGTTTGCAGCATCTGATCACTAGTGGAGACAACACGCGAATTCTGCTCATATGCACGCTGCGCAGTGATTAGATTGGTAATTTCGGTAACCACATCAACGTTGGAATTTTCGACAAATCCCTGCTTAACCGTGCCAAATCCCGGCGCTCCCGGATCGCCCTGCACCGGAGGGCCAGAAGCCTCGGTTTCCAAGGCCAAGTTATTACCCTGCTGGCTGAGTCCTGCATCGTTGATGAAAGTTGCGATGGTAAGCTGGCCAACTATTGCTGGCGCCAATACGCCATCCTGGGTTATCGATACCTGACCGCTAGAATTGATGGTGACAGCAGTGGCATTTTGCGGAATGGTGATGCCCGGCACTACCAGATAGCCTTGAGCAGTAACTATCTGGCCTTGAGCATTCAACTGGAACGAGCCATCGCGGGTATAGGCATTTTGACCATCAGGCAGTTCAACCTGGAAATAGCCCCTGCCCTGGATAGCGAGATCTAAATTATTATCAGTTTCTGTGAGCGCCCCTTGCGTGGTGATTTGGTACACCGCACCGGTCGAAACACCGATGCCGATCTGAACACCGGTCGGGATTATGGTGTTAGTATTGGTGGAGTTGGTGCCAACGCGGAGAAAATCCTGATATAGTAAATCCTGAAATTCAGCACGCTGGCGCTTGAAGCCGTTGGTGCTCAAGTTGGCAATGTTGTTGGAAATGACATCAACGTTGGTTTCCTGAGCCCTTAAGCCCGTTGCTGCCGTATATAATGAGCTGAACATATGCTACCTCTGTTTCTGTCTATTGTTTATTAATCGTATCCAGAGCCTTCAGCTCCAGAGTGTTCATGTCACCGAGTGCCTTGGAAAGGTACCCAGAATTCCGATTGACCTCGATCAACTTGGTCATTTCTGTAACTGAATTGACATTGGAAGTTTCCAAAACTCCCTGCGCCACTACATATGATCCATCCAGCGGCTTCTGGCCTGCCGGACCAGAAAAAAGGCCGTTCGTCAGCTTGTTCAGCACATTCGGATTGATGAAGGTGACCACACCTAACTGCCCTCTGGTGTTTGGCCCAATTTGCCCATCTTGCATCGCGGTTATGGTGCCATCACCGTAAATTTGTATGTCGCGGTCACCGTCCTGAAACACTATAGGCTGACCGTTTGGGTCGAGCACCTGGTAGCCCTGCGGGTTGACGAGCTGGCCCAAGCCGTTGATCTGAAAATCACCGGCTCGGGTATAGCGCACGCCAAGCGGCGACATCACCGTGAAATATCCAGCACCATGGATGGCTGCATCTAACTCATTGTTGGTTTCTTCATAATGCCCTTCCGTGCCGTCGGTGTAGGTGCCCACATCATCAGCGTAATCTAAAACTTTCGGTTTGTGATCGGGTGAGTCGAGCTTAACCGGGAATGCTTGATAAACTATATTGTCGGATTTGAAACCCACGGTATTTACGTTGGCAACGTTATTGGAAATGACACCAACTTGCTGGAACAGACCGACCTGCTTGGAAAGCATTATATATTCCGCATTATTCATCGGGAGTTATAAAAGCAACAATCGTGCCAGATGTAATTTTTCTAGGGTTTCCGGTAATTTTCTTTTTGCAATTGATGCATCAGGAGGAAAATTTTTCCTAGAGAACTTAAAGTTATGTATTAAGAACAATGGTTGCAAAGATAAATTTATGAAGAGGAATTACGCGCTTAGAATTTTCAAAAATACCTATTATTGACTCATCTAAATCTCACTTTACTTCACAATATATTGTGGCTATAAAATATAAACCAACCGCTATATGGGGGTTGATGTTATTTTGGGTCGATTATTCTTGATGGCTGATTTCGGGGGAAAAGCTTAAGTGAATGCGGTAATGCAATCGTTCCGAAATCTCGGCAGCATGCGGATTGCTATGCTGGCGGTATCAGGCATCGTTATGCTTGTTCTCCTTGGTTTCCTTACCATGCGACTCACCACACCGGTACTAAGTACCCTATATAGCGATCTCTCGATGGAAGATGCCTCCAAAATCGTTGCGCAATTGGAAGCAAGCGGCGTGAAATATGAGCTTCGTGCCAACGGCACCCAAGTGATGGTTCCAAATGATGAGGTTTTAAGGCTCCGCATGACCATGGCGCAAGCCGGCCTGCCAGCGCAAGGCTCCATCGTCGGCTATGAAATATTCGATAAATCGGAGACTTTCGGCACATCAAATTTTGTCCATAACGTAAACCTATCACGCGCATTGGAAGGCGAATTATCTCGCACTATCGCCTCGCTCTCCACTGTTGATACGGCACGGGTACACTTAGTAATGCCAAAACGCGAGCTTTTTGCCAGCGAAAAATCCGAGCCTTCCGCCTCGGTCGTGATAAAATTTAAAGGTGCAGGAGGAAACGCTTCCAAAGATGAGATAGCTGGGATAACCCACCTGGTTGCTTCGGCGGTGCCTGGCCTGAAAGCTAATCGCATCAGCATAATTGACGGCAACGGCAATCTACTATCCAAACCTAGTGATGATAAAGATCCTGCGGTACTCGCCGAAACTAACCAGTCGTACAAAGCTTCCTATGAAAACCGGATAAAATCGGAAATCGAGGATTTGCTGGAAAAATCGGTGGGAACAGGAAATGTAAAGGCACAAGTTTCGGTCGATATGGATTTCGACCGCATCACTACCAACTCGGAAAGCTATGATCCCAATACGCAAGTTGCACGTTCAGTGCAAACCACTGAGGAAAAAGATTCATCAACCGATAAGCAGAACAACACTCCGGTAGGCGTCAGTAGCAATCTACCCAATGCACAGGGGGCTACCGCTCCCGGGGCGAAAGAGCCAGCGGGCAATACCAGCACCTCCAACACCGAAAAAACCGATGAAACCACCAATTATGAGATTTCTAAGGTAACAAAAAGCCAAGTAAAGGAAGTTGGCAGCTTAAAGAAAATTTCCGTGGCCGTGTTGGTGGATGGCATCTATAGCGGTGGCAAAACCAGAGCCGAGTCCAAATACGAACCACGTTCGCAGGAGGAGCTAGATAAACTAAAATCGTTGGTGAAATCAGCCATTGGTTATGATGAAAAACGCGGCGATTCGATTGAAGTAGTAAGTATGCAGTTTAATCGCGAAACAGATTTCGCTGTTGCTGAAACGCCTTACGATTGGTTAAAGCGTGATTTTGACAACATCCTGAAAACCCTGGTCATCGGCATAGTCGCAATCTTGGTGATATTGCTGGTAATACGGCCATTGGTAAACCGCGCATTCGAGATTGCACCCGGACAGGAAGCGGAGGAAACGGCGGCTATTTCTGGTGCAGGAGGTGGGCACGAAGACCACGAAGAAACGGAATTGGATATTGGCAAACTCCAGCACAAGATGGGCTCGTCCTCGGCCAGACAAGTGTCCGAGGTAGTAAGTTCTAATCCCGAAGAAACCATGGCGGTGATACGGGCATGGCTAAATCAGAAGTGAGATTAAGGATGGTTCGTGATGCTTGGTTCGCGGTGAAGCTGAGCCACGAATCCTCCAGCACGCACCACGAATCATGTAATTATGGCTCCTAGAACAAGAATTGATGGAAAACTAAGCGGAGCCCAGAAAGCCGGGATCATTATGATGGCAATCGGCGAGGAAAATGCGTCAAAACTTTTTGCCATGATGAATGAAGACGAGATAAAGGAAGTCTCATTTGCTATGTCCACTCTAGGCCAAGTAAAAACCGACACGGTGGATAACCTTATGAGCGAATTTGTCGATCAAATTTCTGAGGTTAGCCCCTTCACCGGCAACATGGAGAATACCGAGAAGCTCCTGATGAAGGCGCTGGGCAAGGAAAAGGTCTCTGGCATATTGGAAGGTATCAGCGGCCCATCGGGACGCACCACCTGGGACAAGCTCGGCAACGTTAACGAGGAAGTGCTAGCAACTTATTTACGGAATGAATACCCACAAACTGCAGCATTAGTTTTGACGAGAATCAGGCCGGGACAAGCGGCAAAGGTGCTCTCCGTGATGAAAGAGGATTTTGCCCTGGAAGTGATAATGCGGATGATCACTATCGAGCCAGTGAAAAAAGAGGTGTTAGCAAGCCTGGAAAAAACATTGCAGATGGAATTCGTCGGCAACCTAGGTAAGGCAAAAAAGCGTGATAGCTACGAGGCCATAGCCGAAATCTTCAATAACTTTGATCGCCAGGCCGAAAAGAAGTTTATGGAAAACCTTGAAAAACGCGAGCCGGAATCGGCGGAAAAAATCAAGGAATTGATGTTTACTTTTGATGACCTGGCAGGAGTAGAAAGTAAAGGCATCCAAGCACTCCTTCGTAACCTGGATAAAGACAAGCTGGCAGTAGCCCTTAAAGGCTCGTCAGAAGATATTCGTAACCTGTTCTTCAAGAATATGTCAGAACGCGCCTCAAAGATTCTAAAAGAGGATATGGAAGCTAAAGGGCCAGTTAGGATGCGTGATGTTGATGATGCGCAAATGTATATTGTTGGCATCGCACGCGACCTGGCGGATAAGGGCGAAATTGTTATTGCCGATAAGGGCGAAGAAGATCAACTAATATATTAGGTTCTATATACTTTAATGGCAGTACAACGATTTAATTTTCCGACGCTGCTAGATAAAACCTCTAATGGTGATAGCTCTCCAGACGCCAAAGAGTTTGTCGAGTCCGGCAGAGCGCCAGCGTCCACTAACCAACCTCAAAAAACATTCAGCGAAGCCGATCTCGAAAAAGCTAAGACAGAATCATTCAAGGAAGGGCAGGACCAGGGAATGAAGGAAGCTCTGGCCAAAGCCGATGCAGAAAAATTGGAAATTGACAAGAAAATCTCCATACTGCTTGCTGATATCCAGGCTGCGGTCTCCAACGTTGTAGGCGCGTTCGATCAAATGTTGGCTCAGAAAACCGGTGAGCTACTCAGCCTAGTCATGGCAATCTGCAAAAAAATCGCGGGTGATGCACTGAAGGAATTTCCCCAGGTGAAAATAGAATCCATGGTGAAAAGTTGCCTGCAAATGCTCATGAACCATGAGAAAGTAGATATATTTGTGAATGATAAAATCTTGCCGTTGCTGCAGGAGAAAATCGCTGGGCTTAAAGAGGCGGGTGGCTTTTCTGGCCAAATCCACTTGCAGGCTGATCCCACCCTGCCGGAAACTGATTGTCGCGTTATCTGGCAGAACGGCGAGGCGCATCACGATACCGAAAAATTGTGGCAGGAAGTGGATAGGCTGCTGCAAAATATTACCGCTAAGTGAAAATTTATTAATTTATCTGGCAAAATGCGTTAATGTCCGGTAATTTTTGCTAGATAAAAAACATGGCGGAAAATACCCCAACGCAACTTGAAGGCGCTGAAGGCTCGGAGCTTGATCTCCAGGCAGTCTATGAAATACCTGTGCAAATTTCCGCTGTTCTAGGCAAGACCACAATGCCGATAAGCCAGCTACTCAAACTCGGGCGCGGCGCAGTGGTGGAATTGGATAGGAAAGTTGGCGAAGCGATAGATATTTTCGTAAATGATAGGCTGGTAGCACGCGGTGAAGTGGTGATAGTGGAAGATAAAATCGGCATTACCATGACCGAAATCATTAAAAATGATAAGTCATGAAAAGCATTGTTCGTGAATTTTCAACATTGCTTGGTGTTACGCTTGCCTTTTTCTTTATCATTGTCAGCATTCATCTCGGCGGCGGCACGATAAAATCATTCTTTGATCTTCCTGCGGCCTTAATAGTTATCGGCGGCACCTATGCGCTCACCGCCGCTTGCTTCTCAATCCCGGAGCTGCTGAACGCACAAAAAGTCATCGGTAAAACCATTTTCTATCATGGTGAAGATTTATCCGTTGCCGCTAGAAAAGCGCTTGAACTGGCAGAGGCAGCCAGAAAAAAAGGGCTGCTCGGGCTGCAAAATCAAACCGGATTGCTGAAGCACAATAGTTTCCTAGAACGTGGCGTATATATGATAGTTGATGGTACGCCGCATGAAGAAGTCGAAAGAATAATGCTCCAGGAAATTGGTGCAATGGTTGATCGCCATTTGCGGAGTTCCTCCATCTTAAGGAAATCGGCTGAACTCTCGCCCGCTATGGGGTTGATCGCAACCTTGATCGGCCTGATACAAATGCTAGGGTCTTTGAGTGACCCTTCAACAATCGGAGCAGCGATGGCAGTGGCGTTGCTTGGCACCTTCTACGGCGCGACGCTTTCCTATATGTTGTTTCAGCCATTGGCAACCAAGCTGGAGAGAAATTCCAAGCAGGAAGTCCTGATAATGCGGATGTACACAAAAACCGCTGTTTCCATCGGCAAGAAGGAAAATCCACGCCGTCTTGAGATCCTGCTGAATTCCATTCTGCCACCAGCGAAAAGAGTAAAATATTTCCTGTAATTACAATCATTGTATAAGCCATGCGCCTACTGATAATCGGAGTCGCTAATAGCCAGATAAATTCTGCAACCGCCATGGCGGAAAAACGCGGCGCGAAAGTTTCGTACGCCAGCGATATCGAAACAGCACTTACTTCCCTACGCTCCGGCAAAAGCGCCGAATTAATAATGGCCGATGTTTCGCTGGACATTAAAAAACTGATTGATTCCCTGGTGGCCGAACGGATTATCGTTCCAGTTGTCGGTTTCGGGCTTAATGCCAAATCAGAAGATGCGGTGCGCGCCATAAAGTCCGGTGCACGCGAATATATCCCTCTACCGCCTGATGAGGAAATGATTGCGGCAGTGCTGGAAGCCATTTCTGACGAAAACAACCCGCTCATCTACAAATCACCACAGATGGAAAAAGTGGTGCAGTTATCTGCCCAGATTGCACCTTCCGAAGCTAATGTGCTGATCACTGGCGAATCCGGCACCGGTAAAGAGATGATCGCGCGCTACATCCATAATAAAAGCAAAAGAGCGGATAATAATTTCATCTCGGTAAACTGTGCGGCGATACCGGAAAACCTCTTGGAATCTGAAATGTTTGGGCATGAAAAAGGTGCATTCACTGGCGCCATCGCCCGCCGCATCGGCAAATTCGAGGAGGCAGAAGGCGGCACATTGATGCTTGACGAAATCAGTGAGATGGATACGAAATTGCAGGCAAAATTACTGCGTGCAGTGCAGGAGAGGGAAATTGATCGTGTTGGTGGTAATAAACCAGTGAAACTCAATATACGCATCATCGCAACCAGCAATCGCGACTTACAGGAAGAAGTAAAAAACGGTCGATTCCGGGAAGATTTATTGTTCCGACTTAATATTATCAACATTCATCTTCCACCGCTCCGTGAGCGCAAACCAGATATTGAGTTTTTTGCAAAACATTTTATACGCAAATATTCCATCGCAAATGGATTGCCAGACAAGGCACTAACCAAACCGGCCCTGGCAATACTTGAGAATCATGCCTGGCCGGGCAATGTGCGCGAGTTGGAAAACACTATGCACCGCGCAGTGTTGTTGGCTACCAGTGGAGAAATTGGCGAAGAAGCGGTAATGCTGCCCGGCACACTGAAAGAAGTAAAGCCAACCTCTGACGGAAATACTGGTCTAGTCGGGCGCACTATGGAAAGCGTTGAGCGGGAATTGATACTGAATACTCTGGATCATTGCCTAGGCAACCGTACCCACGCGGCAAATATCCTTGGTATCTCCATTCGCACTCTCAGAAATAAGCTGAAAGAGTATGGTGGCGATAAAACCGCTGCTTAACCTGATTAAAGCAGAAGCGATTTTATATGTCTAACTATGACCCAAAATCTCTAGCAATGCCGCGCTTATTTGTGCTGCATAATGGGTTGCGTATCATCACACTATCTACTCCAACAGTGGGTACTGCCCGCATGAGCGTTACTGTGAATAGCGGTACGCGTGACGATCTCGAAGGTTATGAAGGCACTGCTCATTTTCTTGAACATATGATGTTTCAAGGTAGCTTTCTGAGGTGGGGCACCCCAGAACGATCTGCCAAAACAGACATAATGCAAACATTTAAAGATTGGGGTGGAGGCATTAATGCTGGGACTGGCAAGATGAAAACAGTTTGCAGCAGGTTTGATACGAGCCAATATAGTATACTGGATGAGAATCTCCCAGAAGGCGCTGATATTGTTTTAGATTTAGTACAACATCCGCGTCTCAAAGCAGCCAACACAGAACGTGAACGTGAGGTGATAAAAGTAGAGAGAGATACCAGCAAAAATCCAATCGGTCCTCTGACTCATAATATATCGTGTATATCTCTCTACCCTGATAGCCGCTTAGGGCATGGCATCGGCACTAATGAAAGCTTAGATCGCATTACAGCAAGCGTTTTGCGTGAATTTTGGAGAAAACACTATGTACCTTCTAACACTACCATATATATTCAGAGCAAGAGGACGGACGAAGAATTGCTAAAAATTGTTACCGACAGACTTACGGTCTTGGGTTCAAATCAAGCACCAGCACCTGATCACCCCCCTCTAAATGCCGTAGCTGGCGATTTACGCGTGCCCTTCGATAAAACTGACAAGCTATGCTATAGATTTTCCTGGGAAGTCGACAGAAACGGTATATCTACTCTCAATAAAAGAGAGCGCTTAATTGTAGGGGCAATACAAGATATTATCAGCGAGGCATTGCACATTAAGATGCGAGACAATGAACAGTTGGTGTATTCATCTGGTATTTCTCAGGACAGTACAGGCGCAATGATTATCGGATTCGACTCCAACAAATCACCAGAAAAGCTTATGATATCTTTCGCAGATGTGATGCGCAACATCCAAACTCATCTCAATCAAAATGCTCTGGATAGATTTAAGAGGAGTCGCACTATAAAATATATCAAATTCTTCGAAAATCCGGTTGATGTTGCGTTCGCTAATACAGAGAAGTTGATTGATGGTGATGAAATTTATCGTTGGGAGGATATACTGAAGATGACTCAGGACATCACCCTTGAAGAACTTCGTGAAATGGCCGCGCGTATATTTGGTAAACCATTTGGCATGGCAGTAGTTGGTAAACCGGAGTTGCTGGCGCAAGTGCCTACTAAGGCTAAGGCGGAAATTGAGGCATCAATGAACATTACGCCGAATGACAAACCTTTAGCAGGTAACTTCCCTATGCCTGATGATATAAAACCTTATGACCCCAGACATGGAAGAACAGAACCGTTACCTAATCCCATTAAACACCTCTCAAGATAGATGGTTCCACACGTAGATTATATTACTAGAGTGTAGTTAGTATAATCTCCGCCGCTTTTTCGCTGGGGCGTTGCTTCTGGCCAAAACCTAGTTGATTCAGCGCTATTTTTAGAAGAGAAATCTGATTCATCCTAGCTTGTGGATCGATGAGCAGTTTCTCTAACTCTAGAGCCAGCAATTCCGGGCGGCATTTTTCTTGGATAAATTCCGGCACTGCTTCGCGCTCTAAAATAATATTCACTAGGCTCGCAAATTTCACCCGAACCATCCTTTTTACCAGCCAGGCCGAAACCGGATTCACTTTATAAGCAACAACCATCGGGATATTTTCCAGTGCGATTTCCAGTGCTGCAGTACCAGATTTTACCAGCGCAACATTAGCCGCTGCCTTGGCACCCGCCTTTTCTTTAGGTTCCGCTACAACGATAGTTTTCACCGGCCAAGTCTTAGCCTGCTCGGCAAGCGTGCTAGCAAATTGCGGAGTCGCTAGGATTATCGCATGTAGGTTTTTTATATTTTTTGCCAGTAGCGCGATGGTCTCTTCAAAAACCGGTAGCAGTTTTTTCAGCTCCATTTTCCTACTTCCCGGCATTACTAGAATCACCGGCACTAATTTCCCGATACCATGTTTTTCCCGGAAATCCTGGCCATTGCCCGGCACAAACTGCTCTATCAATGGATGGCCGATATAATCGGTTGGCAAGCCTTCTTTGATAAAATACGGCGGCTCGAATGGCAGGATCGTCAAAAGCCGGTTGAAAATCTTCGCAGTTTTTTTCGCACGGCCCGGTTTGTATGCCCACACACTCGGTGCAACGATATGAATTTTTCTTACTCCGGTTATTTTCTTCGCCACACGGTAATTGAACCCTGGCGAATCGATAGTGATTAAAATATCTGGATTTATCTCATGAATTTTTTTTACGGTTTCTTTGATGCGCCCTAGCAGCCCTGGCAAGTGCGGGATAATTTCGGCAAACCCCATAAGAGATATCTCTCGCATTGGAAAAAGGCTAGAAAGCCCCTCCCCTGCCATCAACTCGCCGCCAATTCCAAAAAACTGAATTGCATTTTTGCTGGAGTTTTTTAAGCTGGCCATCACGGCCGAGCCAATATAATCGCCTGAGGCTTCGCCCGCGATGATGAAGATTTTTATTGTCTTATCGTTCGGCATCGGCTGGAATTCCGAATATGAAAACACCATGCCGGTTCGCTGATTCTATTATTTCGGCTTTGTCTAAAACCAATGCAGCACCAGCCTCTAGAGCTATTCCAGCCATTCCGGCGAGGGCAATATTTTCAACCGTTGAAGGGCCGATAGTAGGCAAATCAGCTCGTAAATCCTGCCCGGGTTTTCTAATTTTCACCAGCACTCCGCCTTTATCTGCGCGCACATACGGTACGCATCTTTTTATCAATTCGTCGGTTCCTTCCACTGCTTCGATGCCTATTATTCTGGCATTTTGGGCAATCGCTGCCTGGCCAATATCAAGCTTTCCTATTGCGTGCAGCGTCCGGCTTGCCAATTCTATATCTTTTTTCGCTTGGGCATCAGGCTTGATTTTCCCAAGCGCCCCAACTCCTACCAGCAGTTTATCAAGCAATTCATGTGCGCCAACCACACGTAAACCACATTCCTCCAGATAGTTGATTATCGACGAAAGTATTGCGTTATCGCCCTGGTTTTTATGCGTCAGAAATTTTGCCAGAAATTTTGCTCCAGCAAAGTCTGGACGCAGAGACGAAAGAGCCGGACGCTTTACGCTTCCCGCTAGCACCACTTCCGTTATGTTGTTGTGTTTTAGGATTTGCAACGCTTTCCCAACAGCAGCAATATTAACCCATTCGTGCGGGATATTTACCACTGTTTCCGGCTCACAACTATCCACAAGAGCAATGACAAAAATATCGCGGCTCTCGCGCAGTTCCTTTATCAGAAGCCTCGGCAATAACCCGCCGCCGGAAATGATTCCTAGTTTAAGCGGCAGATTTTCCATTGCGCGGCTGGCAGATGGAACGCGGGCTTTCCGCCCTCACAAAATTCACAATATCCATCACCGACTGGGTAGCAGCGAAACGCTCCGCCACATCCTCTATGCGCTCAGCTAATGTCCCTTCCGGCGAGAACAACATACGGTAAGCGATGCGCAAGTTATGGATTTCTTCGCGGTCGAACCCGCGGCGTTTTAAGCCCACGATGTTGAGCCCTGCCAGCCCAGCGCGCTCAGAAAGTGCCGACCCATAAGGTATGACATCGTTCTCGATGCCGCTCATACCGCCGATTATCGCGTGTTGGCCGATGCGGACAAACTGGTGCACTGCCGAAAGTCCACCAATTATCACAAAATCCTCGACCATGACGTGCCCAGCCAGTGTCGCATTGTTGGCGAGAATAACGTGGTTGCCGACTTTGCAGTCATGCGCAACGTGGCTGCCCGCCATGAACAGACAATCATCGCCGACTTTAGTTAACATCCCACCGCCTTCGGTGCCCGGACTCATGGTGACGTATTCGCGGATGATATTATTCTTGCCGATAATGAGTTCGGATTTTTCTCCCTTGAATTTCAAATCCTGCGGCTGGGAGCCAAGCGATGCGAAAGGGAAGATTTTGCAGTTTTCACCAATAGTAGTTTTTGCACTGATGACGACATGGCTCTGCACCTGACAGTTTTGACCAATTTGCACCTCAGGCCCGATCACGCAATATGGCCCTATTTCACAGCCTGTGCCAATCTTCGCGCCCTTTTCGATTATAGCTGTTGGGTGGATTTTGGACACTGCTTTAATCCAATATCATCGCCGAAACTACTGCTTCGGCAACCTTGATCTCCTCGACCTTGGCAACACAGACAAATTTCCACACATTGCCACGACTACGGAGCTTTTCCACATGTATATAAAGGCGGTCACCAGGAACCACAGGGCGACGGAATTTTGCTTCCTCAATTGACATGAAATAAACCAGCTTGCCCTCGGCTTTCTTGCCCAAAGTATAAACTACCAGCACACCAGCAGTCTGCGCCATAGATTCGATTATCAACACCCCCGGCATTACCGCACGTCCTGGAAAATGCCCGGCGAAAAATGATTCGTTTATGCTGACGTTTTTAATTCCGATCGCGCTTTTATCCGGAACCACATCCGCCACCCGGTCTATGAGTAGGAAAGGGTAGCGATGCGGAATCATCTGCATGATCCGCTCGATATTTATGGTTTTACTTTTTGGTTCATCAATCATTTTTTTCTTTCTTCAGTTTCGCACCCATTTCTTCGGCTATCTTTTTAAGCGAAAAACTCAAGCGATGCCATTCTTTTATCGGAATCGCAGGGTAGCCGCCGTAACTTTCGCCCGGCGATATATCGAACCCAACCCCAGAACCAGCCGCAATTCGCGCTTGAGCGCCGATTTTTAAATGTCCGGTGAGTCCCGCCTGGCCGCCGATCATCACGTAATCACCAAGCTGTGTGGAGCCAGAAATCCCCACCTGAGCCACAATTATGCAGTGCTTGCCTATATGCACATTATGGCCGATCTGTACCAGATTATCGATTTTCGTGCCATCACCAATGATAGTATCCGGACCACTACCTCTATCTATGCAAGAGTTGGCACCAATTTCAACATTATCGCCAATTATTACACGCCCCACCTGCGGCACTTTAACATGGCGACCTTTTTCCTGGGCAAATCCGAATCCATCCTGGCCGATCCTGACACCATTGTGAATTATCGCGCCGTTCCCAACCAGACAACAGCTGAGCGAGCTGTTATTGCCAATGAAACAACCATTGCCAATTTTTACACCACGACCAATAACAGTTCCCGAACCGATATGACAATCATCACCGATTTCCACACCCGCACCTATAGTGACGAAAGGTTCTATCCAGACATTTTTGCCAATTTTCGCAGTGCTATTGATTGCCGCAGTCTGGGCTACCTCGCTCCTAGAACTCGAATAATCGGCCGGATAGAAATGATCAGTGATTTTGGCGAATGCTAGATATGGATTTTCAGTGATTAGCAGATTCATTCCTAGGGGTGCTTTCGCCGCGTGACGCTCCCGGATAACACAAGCCCCAGCACGGCTACGCTCAAACGAAGCGATGTATTTCGGATTATCGAGAAATCCGATTTCATCTGCTCCAGCGCGATCAAGCGGTGAAAGATCTTTCACCTGCCTTTCTCCGTCAGCCGAAGGATGCAATTCTGCCCCGGAGATTTCGGCCAGCTCCTTTAAGCGGAACGGACCCTTATAATCGAAGAATCGCTTATCGGCCATTTCCGCACCTAAAATCCGCTATTATTTACCCGACGGACTTTCGGATTTTTCCTCTTTTTCCGCCGCCTTTTTTGCTTCCTTCTCGATGTTTGGATCTATGGTAACAGTCACTTTCGGCAGATCCTTATCAAGCTTTTTTAACACCTCATCCGATATATTCATCTTATCCTGCGCATAAAGAATCTGCGAAGTAGGTATAACCAGCCCTAAGTTTTTTTCCTTGGCAAGATCAGCGGTGATTTTGAGAACACTGGTCTGGATTTCCGAAAGCGCTTTATTATAAGCGTCTTCAAGCTGGGCCTTGCGGGTTTGAACATTGCGCTGCACTTTTGTCAGCCGGTTTTTGAATTCGGTGCGTTTCTTATCCAGTGCCTCGGCAGAAAGAACGTTACGCTGCTCTGCCAAATCTTTATCGGCTTTCTGTAAATCGTCCTCCTGCTTTTTTATTTCGGCCTCGAATTCATCTTTTTTCTTACTGATTTGGCTTTGCAGGTTTTTCGCCGCCAAGGAATCACGCATAATTTTCTGGATATCAACGACGCCGATCTTATCAGCTATGTCAGCTGGGGTTTCGGCCCGAGCAGCAATCGCCACTAGGAAAAAAGCGGCGGCAAATATAAATAATTTTGTTTTCATAATAGGAGCCTTCTTTGTTGGTAGTTAAATAATTGTTAAAATTTGGTGCCGAAACTAAAATGAATGATCTCGGTTTGGTCATATGTGTTTTTAAGCAAAGCCTTGGCAAAGTCAATCCTGATTGGACCAAGTGGCGAGCTCCAGGAAAATCCAACACCCGAGGCAATACGCATTGTACTAGAATCCTCTACGTTCGGACCTTTATCCTCGGCCCGGTAGAGAGAGCCAAAATCAGTAAAAACAGACCCGTAGAAGCCAAGTTCTTCAGGCAGACCAAGTGGGAAGGAGTGCTCAATGGTTCCGGCGTAATAAAGATCACCGCCTAAAGCATCACTGGTAATTTTATCGTGCGGCCCGACACCGTCCGGCCTGAAACCACGAAGGTTATCACCCCCTAAGAAAAACCGGTTGGGGATGTTCACCCCATGATCGGGCACACCCAGGCCTTCGGTGCTGAAAACATAGCCGCCACGGCCCAGCACTTTCAATATCCATTTATCGCCAAGAGTTGGGATGAAATAGCCGGCTCGCATTTCATGCCTGAGGAACGCCACCTGACCGCCAAGTCCAGCAAAATCTTCGTTGCCACGGAGATAATAGCCGGTGGAGGGATCAAATTTATTATCGGTTTTATCATAAAGCAACGAATGCCCAATCATCGATGTGAGCAAAGTGCCTGCTTGCTCCTGGATAAAATCCGAGGCAGTGGGCTGGATATCGTAAACATTGTCGCTCTTCAGTGTATACTTCACTGTATGGGAAAGATGCTCGTTAAACTGATAAGTGGCGCGCAAATCGAATCCGACCGAGTTTTCCTCATATTGGCTATATTGCAAAAGGTCAGTGCGCGTATCAAAAATATCGAACCCAGCAGAAACGTTCTTATCCATAAAATAAGGCTCGGTATAGCTCAAATCTATTTCTTGGCGGCGCTGTGCCACCACGGTATTAATCCGAACACTCTGGCCAGTGCCAAGCAGATTGCGTTCACTTAGAACTATATTGGCAAGCAGCCCATCGGTGGTCGAAAATCCAGCCCCAAGCGTCAATTCACCGGTAGATTTTTCGGTCACATCAACATCTATATCCACCTTGTCGGGATCTTCGCCACGGTTATTTTTTATCTCTGCCTTATCGAAATAACCTAGGTTCTTTATACGTTGCTGTGAACGGCGTAATAGATCGGCGTTATATGGATCACCCTCAGCTAGACGGAATTCACGCCGGATTACTTGGTCTTCAGTACGGACGTTGCCATGAATGTTTATGTGTTGTACGTAAACACGCGGGCCCTCTTTTATTATGAAATCCACACCGACGATATGATGCACCCGATCACGATCGAATTTTGGATCAATGGTAACGAACGCAAACCCCTGGTTGCCGAGTTCCTTAGTTAAATCCTGAACCGTATCATCAATCAGATCGGCGTTAAAAGTCTCCCCTTCTTTAGGCTTAAGGAGTTTCTGCAGCTTTTTTATATCTAGCCCTTTGAAACTGGCCTCTGTACTGATTTTACCGAATTTGTATTTTTCCCCCTCGGAGAGCGAGAAAGTGATGTAGAAGGCGTTTTTCTCCGGGTCGAGATAGGCGGAATAGGAAGTCACCTTGAAATCAGCGTAACCTTTGGAGTTATAGAATTTCCTGAGCAATTCCTGGTCATAGGCAAGGCGGTCGGCATCATAGGAATCGTCATTGGAGAAAAACCGATACCAAGCTGTTTCCTTGGTTTGGATTACCGATTTCAGTTTTGTGTCATAGAAATTATGATTACCAGCAAAATAAATCCCACCGACGGTAGTGCGCTTGCCCTCGTTAATTTCATAGACTAGGTTGACCCGGTTTTGATCAAGCTTGATGAGTTTTGGATCAATACTTGCCGCAAACCGCCCGCTTTTGTGGTAAATATCTAATATCCGCGCCACATCATTCTGCAGATCATTTTTATTATAGACTGAGCGACTTTTCAGCTTCAGTTCTTTTTCGAGGTCTTCTTTCTTGATGCGCTTATTACCCTCAAACGCTACTTCGTTTATCACCGGATTTTCCACCACTTTCACGATCAGATTGTTTCCCTCGAGGTTTATGGTGACATCGGAAAACAGGCCGGTGGCATAAATATTTTGCAGTGAAAGATCGAGCATCTGTGGGCTGAACCTATCGCCTTCATGAAATTTTAAGAATGATTTCACTGTATCGGCTTCAATGCGTTGATTGCCCTCAACGCTGATGGTTTTTATTGTATCCTCGGCGGGTTTGGATGCGGCATGGGCAGATATTATGGTTAGGAAAAATATCGCAACGGCGATGGCAAAAGGCCTAACCACCGGCTTTAGCAAATTTTTTGCCTGCTCCTTAAAAAATCCTTGCCTTTCAATCACTTAAAACCTTCACTAACAGCATCCAATGTAGCTTTATGAGATACTTATACGAAGGCCGAAGGCAAACCACAAGCCACTTCGTTACATATTCGGATAATTGGGGCCGTCGCCGCCTTCGGGGGTGGTCCAGACTATGGCCTGGTCAGGATCTTTGATATCGCAGGTTTTACAATGCACGCAATTCTGGGCATTAACCTGGAGCCTAGGTTTTTGATTTTCCTCGCGCACGATTTCATAAACCCCGGCTGGGCAATATCTGGTTTCCGGCGAATCATAGACTTTCAGGCTATGCTCCAACGTTAGATCGTAATCGGTTAATACCAGGTGCGAAGGCTGATCCTCAGCATGGTTAGTATTGGAAATGAAAA
>Ga0206851_1047_pt1 | contig 38806 bp, 30 predicted proteins | sample Alteio_BWOrgCont_13_FD_152904 | JGI IMG/M metagenome (GOLD analysis project Ga0206851, IMG submission 152904) | Enriched cells from forest soil in Barre Woods Harvard Forest LTER site, Petersham, Massachusetts, United States -... | ecosystem: Environmental > Terrestrial > Soil > Temperate forest >... | reverse complement strand
CCGGTAGCGCGCGACATGATCCATTTCTTCATGAATCTCTATTTCCCCGACCAGGATGAACTCGTGCGCCCTATTCATCCGCTGTATTACAAAACAGATATTCATTCTTTTTCTAAAATGTTCACCGGAGATAACTACAAAAACGATCATACGATTCTGACCCGTAATGTACGTGCCCTGAGTGAACATATCCCGCCTTTGGTCAATGCCTACATGAACCTTTCCTCAACAATGAAAAATTTCGGGACTTCAGTGAACGACCATTTCGGCGAGGTGGAGGAAACGGGAATACTGGTGAGTATTGACCACATTTATGACACAAAAAAGGAAAGGCATATTCGTTCCTATCTGAAAGAAAAAGAGCTGCGCAAATAATTTCTTCCTGAGTTCAGACCCACGTGTTTATAACTACCCCTTGATGATCATTCAATCTGCGAAATTTCTACAAAGTTGCGACAGTTATCTGAAATGCCCGAAGCCCGACAGGCCTGAATATGCGTTCATCGGGCGGTCAAACGTTGGCAAATCTTCGTTGATCAATGTAATTTCAGGAACAAAGAACCTGGCCAGGATTTCCACAAAACCAGGTAAGACTCAAATCATCAATCATTTTTCAATTAACAATTCCTGGTACCTGGTCGATCTTCCCGGCTACGGCTACGCAAAAGTTTCTAAAGATAAAAAAGGACTTTGGGAAAAATTCATCACCGAATACATCATTGAACGAAAAAATCTGATGTGTGTCTTCGTATTGATTGATGCCCGCCTGGAACCACAGGTGATTGATGTAGACTTTATGGAGTGGCTGGCAATTGATGATATACCTTTTGTAATGGCCTTCACCAAAACCGATAAGCTTAGTAAGAACCAACTGGCACAGAGCATTGAACGGTACAAGAAATACCTCCAGGGAACATGGGAAAGCTTTCCTCAGTATTTTGTCACTTCAGCCCATGAACGAAAAGGACAAGACCAGATCCTTGCATACGTAGATGACACCAATAAACTCTTTGTAAAGCCCTGATCATCCGCGGAGTTAATTCTCTTCAGAAGGCAGTTTGAGTTCCATCTTTTCAGCGAAATGTGCACAATAATCTTTCAGATCCTCCGCAATATTTTCTTCTCCGGTAGCCCGTTTGAACGTATCCGACATGGTAAGCAGGCTCTGATGAAAAAACTGTTTCATCTCATCAATCCCCATTTCTTTCGTCCATAAATCGAAACGGAGGGTGCTCATCTCCTTGCCGTCCCACATCGCTAACATAATAGCCTTGCTGGTACCTCCTCCACCGGAATCTGAAGCAGTCCAATCGATTTTAACTGGCAAGTTATTTTCGTCGAGTGTTACCTTGAAATTTATTTCTGCGGTTTTCATTTTAGATCCGTGATTTTAGGGGAATCGTCGTTTTTATTATTAAGAGAAATTTTCAGAGCTTAGGTTTGTACCCGGATGCAACGAGGATTTTTTGAGCATCCTTCATTTCCATCAACTGCTGAAGGCTTATGTTGCTGTTTTTAGCCATGAAAGCCCTCACGATCTGCCATCCAACCCAGGATCCGGTACGGGCTGGGCTCTCTTTCGAGAAGCCTGTTGTAAAAGGGCCTTCATTTGTGAATTGAGTGATGATCTGGCTGTCTGTTGAATAGAGCAGCCGCCGTTTGAGGAAGAAGGACCAAATGTGAGCCTCATTGGCCTTACACCAATTCAACTGCCGGAGCGAGAATCCCATTTTAAGGGTATCATCCATTTTTGGGAGAAGGGCATCCGTTAGATATGCGATTTTTCCTTCATCCACAATCCGCGTCAAGAAATCGGGCAAGGGGTTTTTCTCTTCGAATTCAGTGAGCATCCAGGCCCGGACAAAATCCGGCAAGACATGCGCTTTACCCATATTGGCTGTTTTGTAGACCGGATATTGAAGACGGTTATAGTAGTTACAATTGGGGCCCAGGTACATTTCCAAACCGATCCCGATGGTCTTATCCAACCGGAGCATTGAATAATTAAAAAAAGTCATCATGGTATTCACCTGAGGCAAGCTGCGAGATGGAAAATGATACCGATAATGCCTGAAAACATCGTTAACCTGTGCCTCGAAATCATTCATATCCGGGAAAGCCTTCTCACAATCTGAAAAACAATTCTGGACATCCTGATCGTTTACAAAACTTTGTATCCCACCCGTGCAGCCGGGATCACTCATTCCGTTAGGACAAAGAATAGTTTCGGTGAATCCCTTGAAAAAATCGCCATATTTTGATCTCAACATTGCAATATTCAGTGGTTTCTGAAATAGATCCTTTTCAAAGCGCCCTATTTTCACGGGCTCTATCTTAATTCCCGAAACATCTACGTCCAAAGGATTCCGGTTACAGGATGAATTGAGCAAGCTAACGACGAAACAGAAAAAAAGCAACGACTTCCTCATATTCGAAATAATCTTTAATATTGTACTCAGATTGAAGGTTTTTTTACCAAAACCCGAACCGCAAAGTTATCAATTACTCATCACTAAACACGTTCTACATGACAACAAGAAAATTACTTGTATGTGCCTTTGTGTTTCTTAGCTCAACTCAGTTCTTCGCCCAGGACAGCAAGACCGTTCGTTTTGGAATGGACATCACGCCTCAGATCGACTGGCTTCGGTCGGGCAATACAAAAGATTACCTCCATCAGGGCGTTAACGGAAAACTCGGTTTTGGCCTGGATCTGGAATTTAAGATAACCGATGTGGTAAAGTTTTCGACCGGGATCGGAGGAACCTTTTCGGGTGGTGGCGAGAGTTATAACACTGGCACAACTCCTATTGGTTACTATATGGACAATAGCCAGAACCCTGTTAAAATCAGCGACCTTAACAATGAACTCAATCAACCAGTTTCTTCACAGATACCATACTGGTCAGGCCACCAGAGCTACCGGCTACTAAGCAGGGTGTATAAAACAACCTACATTACGATTCCGCTTACACTCAAGATGATGACCAAACCAATCGGGCCATTGAAATATTTTGGCATTTTTGGTGGAAATATTGAAATCCTTGCCAGCGCTACTGCCACCGACCAACTCATCAATACAAACCCTGCAACACCAAATCAGGCTTTGACCGTTTCAGGAGTCAACATGATGAGCGATTGCAATCTTTTCAAGGCATCACTGAATGTGGGCGCAGGAGCTGAGTATACTCTTTCTGGCACGACCGGAATTACCTTTGGCATCAACTACCTTCGCGCATTCACCAGCCTCAGCAGTTCAACTTCAAATTACCTGATCAGCGGCAACCCAACATATAATACGAACCCATCAACATCATTCTCCCCGGGTGCCAATTCCGGTGGATTCACCGCTTTGAGTCACAGCCTGTATGGTGATGCAGTAGTCCTTAAAATCGGAATCCTTTTTTAAATCTATTATTCTTATTTTTGATCCTCTCCCGCTATCCGGGAGAGGATTTTTTATTTCCCTCAATATGAACAAAAAAGCAACCATCGACCATATCGTTCACTGGCTCAATTCCTATAGCGACCAGTCGCATACCACCGGTTTTGTAATAGGTATCTCGGGCGGCATAGACTCGGCGGTAACATCTGCACTCTGTGCCATGACGGGCAAAACAACGCTGTGTTTAAACATGCCCATACGTCAGCATGCTGCCGAATATAACAGGGGCAATGAACACATCAGCTGGCTTAAGAGCAAGTATAGCCATGTGCTTTCAGCCGAAGTAGAACTCACCGGTGTTTTCGAACGTTTTGAACAGGCGCTCCCTGTAGACATACAAGACTGGCTTACGATGGCAAATTCCAGGGCCAGGTTGAGGATGACCACACTTTACTCTTTCGCATGTCATCACAAATTACTCGTAGCCGGCACTGGCAATAAGGTAGAAGATTTTGGTGTAGGGTTCTTTACAAAATATGGGGACGGAGGCGTGGACCTCAGCCCTATAGCCGATCTGATGAAATCAGAAGTCTATGCCCTGGCTGCTGAACTGGGCATCGTTCCCAGCATTCTTACTGCCAAACCAACGGATGGCCTTTGGGCCGATGGCCGTAGTGATGAAGACCAGATCGGGGCTTCGTACGATGAACTCGAATGGGCTATGCGTTTTCTTGAAAACCCACAGGGTTTTACAAAACTCACCGAACGGCAGGAAATAGTACTGGATATCTATTCACGGATGAATGCCGCCAATAGACATAAGATGGAACCTATTCCTGTGTGCAAGATACCCAGGTAGGGATTTGGGATTTTAATATGTAAAAAATAAATTTTTCGAAGCCAAATATTAAACCAATTCAAAAATAAATTCAGAATTCCTCATTAAATCCCAAATCGCAATTCCCAAATCCCAATTCTTTTTTACGGGAAGGTAAAGCTTCCTGTTTGGACCATATTGCTCCGATGCAGGGCACGGTCGACCATGGTGATCTGATATTTGCCCGTCAAGCCTGGGATTGCATAAGGACCAGGCATGGCAACCTTGATCTCCCCCTGTAGGCTTTGCTTTTGTCCGTTCTGGGTCAGATTTGGAAGGCGGTATCTGAACTGAAGGGTATCGAAATTCGCACGGCTTGTGTCTGAGGGGTGCAGATTATAGACCTTCCAGCTTTTAGAGATGGTATCGAGATAATAATAAACCAAAAACAGATCGGAGTTATCGTATGAGTTGAGATTGAATGGAGGAACAGTATCAAACGGATCAAGACCGTCGTCACCATCTCCGTCCAGAAAATCGATCTTACAGACCGCCGAATCGAAACCGTATTTGGTGAATGAAACAAAAGAAATTGCGGGAACAATCGAAAAATTCTGTTCCTGCTTGCAGGAAGAAAAAACAATCGTCAAAATCACCGAAAGTACCAGGATGCTTGCAAAAAACCGCTTCATGAGCTGAAATTGATGTATAAAAGTACTTAATTATCTCTTAACCAAAATCAGAAGATGAATAAAACGGGTTCTCTGCCCCCCTGTTTTCTGCCAGCCAGGATCAGGAAACCTCCCGTACCCACATATTTCGCTTACTGCTCTGATACCGATACTGCCGCTCAGGGGTAGGAAATAGGCCCGGTTTGTACCGTATTGCTGACGTGAAGCGCCCGGTCAACCAGTGTGATCTTATACATAAATTGGGGGGCAGGAGGTGAATGTGGAAATAATACAGACCCGGTCAGACAATAAGGGGCTGGAATTGCCACCTTAATCTCGCCCTGTAGGCTTTGATTTTGCCCGCTCTGGGTGAGGTTCGGGATGCGGTAGGTATACTGCATCGTGTCGAACTGGGTCGAGTTGGTGTTGGTGATATTGTTATTGTATACCTTCCAGGTATTACTCTCCGGATCGAGATAATAATATACCAGGAACAAATCAGCGTAATAACGCGACCCGATGTTATAGGGTGGTGATAAATCAGTTGGGTCAAGACCAATATCACCGTCGCCATCCGTAAATTTTATCCTGACGATGGCTGAATCTGCCCCATATTTTGTAAAATCCACAAAGCTGATGTAGGGTACAACCGAAAAATTCTGCTCCCGTTTACAAGAACCAAACACGACACAAAGGATAACAAACAAAGCTGATAATTTTCTCACGGGAGCATAGATAAAATTTTATACTTAAAAGTAGTGAATTTCACAATATCCCGGATTAGAAACCCCATAGAATCAAACCAATGGTACAGAGACTCTGAAAATCAACCTACTAAACCATGTACTAAGCCCGTATTCAAACTCACGAAATGAAGACGACGAGCCTAACCCGGGGTCCAAACTGTCACTCCACAGCACGGCAGTTACCCTCCGTCAAGAATTGCCGGCTCTGAGTATAGACAATCATGCTTGACGAATTTCCCTGATCCTGGCATCCGACAAGATCTGACTGGCATTCTGGTCTGCCAGGGGCCTTCAACGGGGGACTATTTGTGTCGGAGTCAAGGACAATGTCCCGGCTTTTACCTTTTACCTAAATTTACCGATAATTCACCCTTGTTTTATTAATTTCCAGACACGTTTAATTTGCTTTCTACAAAAAACATTCTCTCAGATATCTTCAACCTCCCCCGGGGATTTGAAGAAACCTGTCTGGAAGTATTCAGGTACCAATGTACGCGTACCCCCATCTACCGCGATTTTATCGCCGGGTTGCAGATTGATCCCTCAAAAATTACCCAGATAAACCAGATTCCGTTTCTTCCGGTTGAATTCTTCAAAACCCACGAAGTAATCAACGAGGGCTTGTCGGCCAACACGGTGTTTACCAGCAGCGGCACAACCAATACCCGGCAAAGCAAACACCCGGTGGCCAACAGGACCCTGTATGAGGAAAGTTTCAGACGTTGTTTTCAACTCTTTTATGGAGCCCCAAGTGAATATTGCATCCTTGCATTGCTTCCATCGTATCTGGAACGAGCAGGTTCATCGCTTATTTATATGGTACAGGATCTGATTCAGCGGTCTGGGCACCCATCCGGGGGGTTTTATCTGCACAACCACGATGAGCTTCATGCAGCCTTGATAGAACAGGAGGCCCTGTCGCAAAAAACACTATTGCTGGGAGTAAGTTATGCCTTGCTTGATTTTGCAGAAAGGCAGCCCATGCGTCTGAAGCATACGCTTGTGATGGAAACCGGGGGGATGAAAGGTCAGCGAAAAGAACTCGTGAAAGAAGAATTGCATGCCTGCCTCAGCAACAGGCTGGGTGTTGACTCCATTCATTCTGAATACGGCATGACCGAATTGCTCTCACAAGCTTACTCAAAAGGCAACGGAATTTTCAGGTGCCCTCCCTGGATGAAGATACTGACCCGCGACACCCATGATCCGCTTAGCCTGACTGTACCTGGCAAAAGCGGGGGGATAAACGTGATTGACCTGGCAAACCTTTATTCCTGCTCCTTCATTGCCACCCAGGACCTGGGTAGGGTTTATCCCGATGGCTCATTCGAGATTTTGGGCAGATTTGATCACAGCGACGTCAGGGGGTGCAATCTGATGATCAGCTAAACCTAAATTCCATACCTTCATGCTGCCCAATGAAGCTATCAAGACCATGTCTATGAGAAAAAACACAGTCCCTTTGCTCTTTCTGTTTCTCTTTTGGTTTCTTCTTTCCACCCCCGGCAATTCGCAAGAGACAGTCCTGAGTCATTACGATTCGCTGAAAACAATGCCTCCTTTTAAATTCTATAACCTTCAGGGAAAAGCATTCACCCCCGACAGTCTGAAAAAAAATGCCCACCGTATTGTCATCATCTATTTCAAGACGAGTTGTGAGTTTTGTTTATCCGAGTTCAAACTCATCAAACACTCAATGCAGGAATTCACAAACGATCAATTCATCCTCATTTCTCGCGAAGAAACGGCAGACCTAAAAAAATATGACAGCCTGCGCCAGTTTGAGCATTACCCGCAAATCAGAACGGTGCAGGACAAAGACCAGCTCTACCGTTCCTGGTTCAGGGCATCCTACACCCCTTCTATCCATATCTATGATGAACATCATGCGCTTATCCGATTCCAGGACGGGATGTTGAACAAGGAAGACCTCTTGAAGTACCTGAAATAGTTATGGGTATTTTCATATCTGCGTTCAAAGCGATTAGGCAATGAAGGTGATCCAGATGCCCGTTGATCCGATCCAAATGAATCGGCTTGCTTTTTTGAATTTTCACGGATGTGGTCAATTAGATCAGTTCTAAGTCCAGCTTCCAGAAAAGGATATCTGTTCATTGTGCCCCAGGCTGCATGTATCTATGCTCTTACGTAAGACATGTTGCTTATATCAGGGCTAAAGCCCAGTTCTGGTTAGCTTCTGTATCCCACGCTGAAGCGTGGGGTTATTAGAGCTTCAATTATATCACGCCTAAATTAGCGTTTTCACTTTCTACAGAAAAGGAGCGCTGCTGCAGCAAAATTATTTACTGTTTGAAAAGATCCAGAAAAGCCAAGAATGGCTTTCAATTCTAAGAGCAGTTGAGGAAATTAAACTTTGCTTTAAACTTGGATGTAATTATTTGGATGAAGGAATGCCTGCTTCATCACCTCTCTTAAAATATCCCAAGTAATGCGGATGCCTATCTGTGGTATTAATTGCGGGTACATAGTCAGACAACCTTCAACAGAAAATAATTCTTCTTGCCCTTCTGAGCCAGGATGTAGCGGTTGTTGAGCAAATTGGCTGTATTGATGACCAGTTCGGGGCTTTCTATCTTTTCTTTGTTGATAAAAACTCCTCCCCCCTGCAGCATTTTTCGCGCCTCTCCTTTAGACGGGAATACTTTTGTTTTTTCAGCCAGGAGATCAACAATGGGTATCCCTGCTTCGAGTTCGGTACGGCTCACATCAAACTGTGGAACCCCATCGAATACCGAGAGCAACATCTCTTCGCTCAATTTCTTCAGGCTATCGGTGGTGCCTTTGCCAAACAACAATTCCGACGCTTCTACGGCAGCGTTGTATTCTTCTTCTGAATGAACCCTGATTGTAATATCATGCGCCAGCTCTTTCTGTAAAATCCGGTTATGGGGTGCAAGCAGATGTTCCGCTTCCAGCGTTTCTATTTCTTCCTTGCTGCGAACAGTAAAGATGCGGATATACTTTTTCACATCCTCATCGCTCGAATTAAGCCAGAACTGATAGAACTGATACGGAGAAGTCTTTTTCGGGTCGAGCCATACATTCCCTCCTTCAGATTTTCCGAATTTGGTTCCATCGGCTTTCTTGATCAGGGGCGTAGTCAGGGCAAAGGCTTCGCCTCCGTCTTTGCGTCGAATGAGTTCTGTGCCTGTTACTATATTCCCCCACTGATCAGAACCGCCCATCTGAAGCTTAATGCCCCTATTCTTCCAGAGATAATAAAAATCATAGCCCTGCACGAGCTGGTAACTAAATTCAGTAAACGACATCCCGTTTTCGAGCCTGCTCTTTACCGAATCTTTGGCAAGCATATAGTTTACCGAGATGTGTTTGCCCACATCGCGTATAAAATCCAGAAAGCTGAAATCCTTAAACCAATCGTAGTTATTGACGATCTCTGCGGAACATGGCCCGCAACCAAAATCCAGGAATTTCTCGAGTTGCTTTTTCTGACAACTGAGATTATGATTCAAGGCCTCCTCATTCAGTAAATTCCGTTCCTGTGATTTGCCCGAAGGATCGCCTACCATGCCGGTGGCCCCCCCGATGAGTGCGAATGGTTTGTGTCCGGCACGTTGAAAATGAAGCAAGGTCATGATCTGGACCAGATTGCCTACCCCCAGCGAATCGGCGGTAGGGTCAAAGCCTATATAACCATTTACCATACCGCTGTTTAGCAACGCTTCGGTACCGGGCATAATATCATGGAGCATTCCCCTCCATTTTAGTTCGTCTGAAAAACCCATCTTGATTTTAGATTTAAGGTGTTGGAAAAGTAATTACCCGTTCATTCGGGAATAAAATTATCAATTAATGCCGAGCCGTCTTCATTTCCTGATTAGTCTGTACACCAAACACCGGTATATTAACTGATCCTGCTCCAGGTAGCCCTGTCTTTCTGAAGTTCGGTCTGATGGGTCCTTGCGGGTACGTTCTCGGTTTTTTGGAGATCCGGGTCGTCTTTCAACAAGGAAGAGGCCGCATTCCGGGCATAGGTCAGGATTTGCGCATCTTGTGTTATATCGGCTATTTTGAGGTTCAGGATCCCGCTTTGTTGGGTTCCGGTAATATCGCCGGGGCCGCGCAGACGCAGATCGACATCGGCAATCTCAAAACCATCGCTGGTCCTCACCATGGTTTGTAGGCGCAGTTTGGCATCGCTGCTGAGTTTGTGCGAGCTCATCAAGACACAATAACTCTGTTCAGCGCCACGCCCAACTCTGCCCCGGAGCTGGTGCAATTGTGAAAGACCAAAACGCTCGGCGCTTTCTACAATCATGATACTGGCATTGGGCACATTGACTCCCACCTCGATGACCGTTGTGGCAACCATAATTTGCGTTTCGCCTTTCACGAATCTCCGCATTTCGAAATCCTTGTCTTCGGCTTTCATTTGCCCGTGCAGAATGCTCACTTTGTATTCAGGAAGGGGAAAAGCGCGGGAAATGCTTTCGTACCCATCCTGCAGGTCTTTGTAATCCATCGTCTCCGATTCCTTGATCAGGGGATAGACTACATAGACCTGACGCCCAAGTTTAATCTGATCGCGGATAAAACCGAATACCTCGAGGCGGTGCGAATCGTAGCGGTGCAAGGTCTTTACCGGTTTGCGCCCCGGAGGCAGCTCATCGATGACAGATACATCCAGATCGCTGTAGAGGGTCATGGCCAGGGTGCGGGGTATGGGCGTGGCCGTCATCACCAGGATATGCGGGGGTTGTATGTTTTTCTGCCACAATCTTGAGCGTTGTTCCACACCAAAACGGTGCTGCTCATCAATCACCATGAGCCCGATGTTTTTAAACTTGACCCCGTCTTCGATCAGGGCATGTGTGCCGATGAGTATATCCAGTTCGCCGTTTTCCAGCAGGGTATGGAGTTCACGGCGTTGTGCATTCTTCGTAGAACCGGTGAAGAGTCCCACCTTTACATCCATATTCTTTACAAACTCCGAGATGGTCTCGTAATGCTGGTGTGCAAGGATCTCGGTAGGGGCCATGATGCCTGCCTGAAAACCGTTGTCGATCGCAATCAGCATACTCATCAGCGCCACGAGTGTTTTACCGCTTCCTACATCACCCTGCAGGAGCCGGTTCATGTGCTTTCCCGAACCCATGTCATGCCGTATTTCCTTGATCACGCGTTTTTGTGCATTGGTCAGGGGGAAGGGCAAATGTTCTTTATAGAACTCATTGAATTTCTCGCCCACTGTAGGGAATACATAGCCCTTATATTCCACATGGTGCTGCGCTTTCACCTTCAGCAGCTTTAGCTGGAGGAAGAACAGTTCTTCGAATTTTAATCTGAATTCGGCCTTTTGCAGCCGTTCGGGAGCGGAGGGCAGGTGTATCTGACGCATTGCCTCTTCGCGGTCCATCAGTTTCATCTGGCTCATCACCGCAGGGGGTATGATCTCTTCTATTTTTCCGTCCAGCAATGCAACCAGGGGCTTCATCAACCGGGCGATGCCTTTGGTGTCGAGAGCCTTTTCCTTCATTTTATCCGTGCTTGGATAAACAGGTTGGAGGGCGTTGGCCAACCGTGTATTCTCTTCGCTCACCTCTTCCACTTCGGGGTGGGCAATATTCCATTTGTTGTTATAGAGCTGGGGTTTCCCGAAGACGATGTATTCCTTATCTCCTTTAAATTTATCTGCAATCCATTTGATGCCTTGAAACCATACCAGCTCGATCTCGCCTGATGAATCGACAAAGCTGGCCGAAAGACGCTTGGCGCGTTTTTCGCCGATTGTCTTCACACGCACAAACCGCCCACGAAGCTGTACATAAGGCAGGTCGGGTGAAATGTCTTTGATTGCATGAAATTTAGTACGATCAACGTACCTGAATGGATACAAAGTGAGCAGGTCGCCATAGGTAAAAATGCCCATCTCCTTTTTCAGGAGTTCGGCGCGTAACGGGCCTACCCCTTTCAGGTATTCAACGGGAGTCTGGAGGAATGCATTCGGCATCTTAAGCGTGTCTCTGGACGAAGTTACTGATATTCAAGAAAGTTGATCCAGAAGAATGACTTTTACGGCTAAACGGGTGAAATTCTCTAAAGCGTGACAAAACTGTTACGTGTCAGGGGGAAACCATTCTATCAATTGATTTATCAACTTCTTCAAAGCTGGATCCTCACATTTATTGTAGGAAACACTGGATGCAATTTTCTTGTAGATCGATGCCGATTTCGATGTCTCCGATATTTTCAGTGCCTCTTCCAAAACCTCCTTCGGTCTGACAGGTTTTGTGGCGGTTCCCTCCAAATATCCTTTCACTCTTGCCCAATCATAGAGTGATTCAGGTCTTGTCCAACCAATGGCCAACTCTACATTCCGATTATCAATCCACATCCAGTTTTCAAGCTCCGGCTCAATAACGATTACCGCATTTCGATCCATCCACCCGTTCGAATTCAACAACCCACTCACAGCGGAGGTAATCTGATGATTTGAAAGTTCTTCAACGCCAGTTCCTTCAAAATCGAAAATTATCAGAGCATATCGATATTGTTTGATTGAGGAACGAAGCAGCTCCTGACTATCACTATAACTCCCCGGATCATGAAGAGGATTCTTGATAATATCATAGCTAAAAGGCCTGGTTCCGGAACTCAACGGAACCCTTGGGAGCAATGCTTCCATCACTTTTTCCTGATATCCATCGGCCACCGCAATAATCAGATCTTTCATGACAATATACCGCTTGCAAAAAGTAAAGATAAATTGGGATTGCCTTTCCAATCTCTCAACCTGGGATGATTTATTCCCAGGACGATGTCAGTCATTCCCTCAGGTGTTTTCGCAAGGCATAGCAGCTCTTCCGGTTTGACCATGCCTAAAACGATAGGCGAATGGGAAGCAATCAGGATCTGTGCATTATATACAGAGGATAGGGATGAAAATACGGTTTCAATTGCTTTGGGATGTATGCCGTTCTCGGGCTCTTCGATCAAAAAAACTCCGCTCAGTGCACGCAGATAAGCGGGAATGGTAAGGGCCATTAACCGCAGTGTTCCATCCGAAATCAGCCAGCTAGGCACTTCGATCCCTGTGTTATACTTAATTTTTATATATCTCTTCTTATCTTCTTCCCGCTCAACTGTTGAAATGTCCTCAATATCTGGCAATGCGGTTTGAATGTGTTCAATCCATTGCGTAAATTTATTTTTGTCTTTTCTTAAATCTTCAATCACAAAAGGCAGGTTGGAGCCGTCTGTTTTGAAATGAACCGACTGACCCGGGGGACTGGGATCACGCATAGTTAAACTATCCAGCACGAAGAGCTGTACTCCTTCCTGCAAAAAATTCTTAAGCCAGGTGGATGCCGGAAATTTAGTATCATCAGCAGGCAGATTTCCCAGTGCCGACTTTTTTATTCCCAGTCTGAATGAGGGCATAAATCCTTTCCCTGCATCCTTATTGGTTTCGAGATAAAAATTATCATTGCCACCGAGATTCTTCTTAATCACCGATTTATAGGTAGTCGATTTGTATTTTTTATTCAACAATGTAAGAGGAGCATCTGTCGCCTCTGGAAAACCAACCCTCTGTTGAGCAAATCCATTCAAATTCGGGTAAACGACGCCTGAATTCAATAAGATGGCCCGTTCCTGCTTTATCGCATGTTCATGGGTATCGTCCGTCAACCCGATTGAGATTTCATACCGAATGATATCAAAGGTTGAATGTGTCAGACGTGCAACAATACGCTCCGGCAATTTTACTTCAATCGCCAACTCGATATCGCCTCCGGAGCCGGAAAATGTGAGATCTGTGTAGTTCGATGCCCGGTTATAGATAGCTTTATCAATCCCATCTCTCACGATGTCAGCAAGAAAACTGACAACATCAAGAAAAGTCGTTTTCCCGCTGGCATTTGCGCCAATGACGACATGGAAATTTCCAAGTGGTTGCTCGATATATTTCAAGCACCTGAAATTTTTCGCTTCTATTCTTGTAATCATTCTTTTTCTCCTTGATATATATGGCTGTAGCTCCCTGGCAGCTCCGCTTTCACGCTAAAGCCGCAAGTAAACAATGACTTCAGAAGTTAAATATAGCTATTAAATTATTGAAATCTCTCACTTGCCGGTATGTTTGATTCCTGGCATGCCCGCTCTGCCTCCATCGGGGAAGGAATGATCGGCGGATATCACTCAGGCTGCAACATGAGATCGAAGAAACATTGTTTCCGGGCAAGATTCAGTTCGGCGGATCAAGATCAGAAGACTCATTTAAGCGTATTGAATCGCGCTTCATGTCAAGGTGCGGTGTAAAATAATGCGGTCGTTCACAGCGCAAGTGCTCCGATCACTCGTGCACCTTCGTGTTCCTGCTCGGAAACACCCGTTTCAGATTGATCTCCCGGGGAGGGGATATGACCAGCGGCACCTTCTCTACCTTTACCGAGCTGGTGTCAAGACCAAAGGCTTTTTCTTCAGAGATACTGAATTCTTTCAGGATAAAATATCCTTTGAGGATCATCTTTTCGTAAATGGGCAGGTCGTTGTCGCTGCTCAGGAATTTTTCCATCACCACAAACATAAAGTCGCCGATGACATTGCTTTTGTTAAGCGATTCGTACCTGCTGGTGATATCCATTTCTTTGTTGGACACCATGTCCTGAACCACTTTGCGGAACAGCAAATTGATACGGGGCGCCACCCTGAAACCCAAACGAAAATCAACGCGGATCACATCGTTCTGGATAATTTCGGTGACCACATATTCCATGCGGTAAGGTTCATCCACCACATCTACGTGAACCAGCCAATAGATATCGGCCCGTTTGGGTTGCTTCTGAAGAATGGAATAAATGACCTTTGATTCGATCTCATCCTTATTATCTGCGCTGGTAAGGTACACCAGGTGAGTGGCGTATTTGGGCACGGCCATATCCTTGCTCAGGTCGTTGATGAGTTTGAGGTAATCTTTCAGTTCTACAAATTCAACATAACGGTTCTTGATCCTGCGGGCCTCGTACCAAACCCACATCACCGTAACCAGGCCTGTTGCGATCATGAGCGTGACCCACCCCCCATCCTTGAACTTATGCATATTGGCAATAAGGAAGGATGTTTCGATGGTAACATACACGGCCAGACAGGAGAAGATAAATACTTTCGAATAGCGTTTGATGATCATGAAATAGGTCAGCAACGAAGTGGTCATCAACATGGTCAGTACAATGGCCAGACCGTAAGCTGCGGCCATACGGCTCGATTCTTTGAAGTAGAGTACAATAGCCACACAACCGGCACAGAGCAGCCAGTTGACGGAAGGGATATAAAGCTGCCCCTTGATGTTTGTAGGGTACACAATCTTCACCTTGGGCCAGAAATTCAGACGGATGGCTTCGTTGATCAGCGTAAACGACCCGCTGATAAGCGCCTGACTGGCAACGATGGCGGCGCTGGTGGCAATAACAATGGCAACTGGCAGGATGCTGGAGTCGATGATGGCAAAAAACGGGGTCATGTCGTGCAACTGTTTCCCTTCGTGTGCTATCAGCCAGGCAGCCTGACCGAGGTAATTCAAGACCAGGCAGACTTTTACAAAGATCCAGCTTACACGTATATTGCTTTTCCCGCAATGACCCAGATCGGAATACAAGGCTTCTGCCCCGGTGGTACACAGGAACACAGCGCCCAGGAGTAAAAAACCTCCGGGGTGATTGGCCAGCAGATCGTATGCATAGTAGGGGTTCAGGGCTTTGAGCACGCTCATGTCGCCAAAAACCTGGATCGCCCCGAGCACCCCGATCATCGAAAACCAGACGAGCATGATTGGCCCGAACAATTTGCCGATTGCCGAAGTGCCAAACTGCTGGATAAAAAACAAACCCACCAGTATGCCAATGGTGATGCTGATGGTAGGGATATGCGGGTTCAGGTTTCTCAAGCCTTCAATGGCCGATGCCACAGAAATAGGGGGAGTGATGATGCCGTCAGCAAGCAAGGTGCTTCCACCGATGATGGCAGGAAACAGCAACCATTTCTTTTTGGTTCTTCTGACCAGGGCATACAGCGAAAAGATCCCGCCTTCGCCTTTGTTATCTGCCCTTAAGGTAAGGATTACATATTTTAAGGTAGTTTGAAGCGTGAGTGTCCAGAAGATACAGGAAACAACGCCCAGGATAATATCGCCATGAATGGGTCCTGTACCAATTACTTCACTCAATACATACAAGGGAGAAGTACCAATATCGCCAAAGATAATTCCAAGCGTTACCAGCAGACCGGCCGCAGTAACCTTACTCATATGGTGGTGATGGGATTCCTTGATGGAACGTGGATGGTCTTTGGACACTGGCCGGGAAAATTAAGCGCACAAAAGTAGGAATATTGACGCAGCTGGGGCGAAATACTGCGAATTATTGTTTTGCAGAGAAATAAGGGCCGGTGCGACAATTGTCTGTCCTCCAAAGCATCCGGTCTTCCAGCTCACGGGTTTGTGCAGAAACAGCATTTTGAGTTTACTTCATTTTCTGGGGTTTACCCATTTCAGACAACGAATAGTCTATGTTGGAGCAAGCACCATTTCGGGAAGTTAAGACTCGAATAGGAGTTCACTCAACCGACCCCAACAATCACACAATCAACAGATCAGGCAACATTTTTCGCTCAATTTACACTGGATGAACAGGATCTAACAGGGCAATCGCGTCTGGATTCCCGAAAATTACGATTACGAGCGTTGGGAGGCAGAGGCAGTGACAGTGACCTGGTATTTGGTGAAGAAGGATAAACCGGATTTTGCAGTAGCCGTGTAACAGGCTAATGCAAAAGTGCGTTAAGCCTTGTGCGTGTCCCTTAAGTGTATGCAGATTATGATGGACAAAAAAAATCGCAATTGGTTATCAATCAATTGCGAGGAGAGGGAATATACGGAGCGTCGGAAAAAGCTTAGATCGAAGCCGCACCGAGCAACAACACCGGGTTTTCGAGCAGATGTTTAAATGTTTGGAGGAATGCAGAACCGGTTGCCCCGTCAACCACCCGGTGATCGCAGGAAAGGGTTACTTTCATGAGGTTACCGGCTACAAGCTGACCGTTTTTAACAATGGGCGCTTGTTTGATGCCTCCGATTGCCAGGATACAGGCATCTGGTGGGTTTATAATGGCAGTGAACTGATCGATGCCGAACATCCCCAGGTTGGAGATGGTAAAGGTGTTTCCTTCCCAATCTGAAGGTTGAAGCTTTTTCTCCTTGGCCTTTTTCGCAAATTCCCTTGCTTCGGCCGAAATTTGGCTCAGGGTCTTTCCATCGGCAAAACGGATGACAGGAACCAGCAAACCGTCATCAACGGCTACGGCCATACCGATGTGGATATGCTCGTTGTAGCGGATCCGATCGCCAAGCCAGGATGAATTTACCTTGGGGTTTGAACGGAGTGAGGAAGCAACGGCTTTGATGACCAAATCGTTGTAGGATATTTTTACCGGGCTCACGGTATTGATAGATTCACGGGCCTTTATCATTTCATCCATCTCAATCTCCATGGTGAGATAAAAATGCGGAGCCGAAAACTTGCTTTCGGCCAGACGACGGGCAATGGTCTTACGCATCTGCGAAACGGCTTCTTCCCTAAAACTTTCTACGCCTACAAAGGTTTTCATCTGCAAGGCCGATCCCGTGTAATTTTCCACATCGCGTTTGATGATCCTGCCATAATCACCGCTTCCTTTCACGGTGAGAATATTGATGCCCTTTTCAACAGCCAGTTTTTTGGCAAGCGGAGATGCCTTCATCCGTGAATCCGAATGACCATTGGATGCAGCCGCTACCGGCTGGCTTACAGTCGCTTTCTGCAGCACAGGTTCGGGGAGAGGTTCGGCTTTCTTTTCTATGATTTTTTCTGGCGCCGCCAGCGCTTTCACCTCAGGAGAAGTTTCGGCCGGTTTTGCTGCCGCATTCTTTGCTTCTGCCAGCAGGGCAGAAATGTCTTCGCCTTCTTTGCCGAGGATGGCTAGAATAGCATCCACCGGGGCTCCCTTGCCTTCGGCTACCCCCTGATAGAGCAGTACCCCATCCTGGAAAGACTCAAATTCCATGGTAGCCTTGTCGGTTTCGATATCGGCCAGCAGTTCGCCGTTTTTTACTTTCTCACCCACTTTTTTATGCCATTTGGCCACAACCCCTTCGGTCATGGTATCGCTTAACTTGGGCATTTTAACTATTTCGGCCATAGGATAGGTTTTGTACGGGCATTGTTTGGTATAAATCAAAAGCGTTCACGAAAAAGTTCTTCAACCCGGTTAATCCATAATATAGGGATAATCCTCCTGGGCATAAACATCCTTATACAGCTCATCGGCCGTAGGATAAGGAGATTCGTCTGCAAATTTAACACACTCATCCACCAGCGCTTTCACCTTTTCTTCTTCGGTTTCGATCTCTGCATCGGTGATCCATTTGTTTTTACGCAGCACGGCAAGCACTTCTTCGATGGGATCTTTGGCTTTGTATTCTTCCACCTCTTCTTTTGAACGATAGGTGGCGGGGTCTGACATAGAATGGCCCTTGTACCGATAGGTTTTCATTTCGAGCAGCGTGGGCCCATCCCCTTTGCGGGCACGGACAGCAGCTTCGGCAATGGCATCGTGAACAGTTTCGCATTTCATGCCGTCAACCTGTTGGGAAGGCATGTTATAGGCGAGACCGATTTTGTATAAGTCGTGTACGTTCGAAGTCCGTTCTACCGACGTACCCATGGCATAATTATTATTTTCGATGATAAAGATAACCGGCAATTTCCAGAGCATGGCCATGTTGAAGGCCTCGTGCAGGGCCCCCTGACGTACGGCCCCATCTCCCATATAGCAAAGGGTTACCCTGTCGTTTCCGTTGTATTTATCGGCAAACGCAATTCCGGCCCCAAGGGGGATCTGACCGCCCACAATGCCGTGGCCTCCAAAGAAATTAAATTCTTTCGAAAACATGTGCATCGATCCACCCTTGCCTTTCGAACAACCGGTTGCTTTGGCATAAAGTTCGGCCATGATGTATTTGGGGTGCATGCCCCGGCCAATGGGGTGGGCATGGTCGCGGTAGGCGGTGATCATCCGGTCATCCTTGCGGATAGCCGACTCAGCCCCTGCAACCAGGGCCTCCTGACCAATATAGAGATGACAAAACCCGCGTATCTTTTGCTGAATGTAAAGCTGACCGGTACGTTCCTCGAATTTACGCATGAGCAACATGCTTTTGTACCATTCAAGATAGGTTTCCTTGGTAAAATCTGTCTTTTTCGATACAGGTTCTTTTTTGTTCGAGACTACCTTTTCCATGTTGTGCTGGGGGTTGTTTTTAGAAGACCCAAATTTAATCAATTATCCCGCATTCTGCATTAGAAGTGCATTCCCACTCAAAAGACCAACAGCACACCCAACCAGCGGGATAACCCAGATACGACACACAAATTCTAACACACTGTGCATTAGCGCACTAGCCATCTAATGCACAATCTGGGATTACCTACTCGTAATCCTGGCAGAATCGTGAATTTAGACCGGGAAAGAGGCCGTATAGAAACGAAAAGAGGACGAAGAATGGTCACAAATTGCCCCATTCTTTGTCCTCTTTCCCGTTTTTTAATCCTTTGAATAAGCTGAATAGCATGTTTTCTAAACCCTGAATATACGATCCCCTTGTTTGAGGGAACCCCTGAAGCGGGGTTCTATCACTGTCTGGCTATCACCACGCTTTTAACAAGAAAAATAGTCCCATCTTCAGAGGCGAGATGCACCACATACAAACCTGGGGGGAGAGAAGTAATATCTAACATGCTTTCTGTGTTTCCATCCATCTCGGTTTGTTTCACAACCGGGCAGTACAATCATAAATAGGGTTCACTCAAATTACGAACGGATTTTGTGGAAACTCAGTTCTTGCAGTCGACGTGTCGGGTGCTACTGCATGGCAACCGCGTGTATTTACACAGTGAAAGCTGCATGTATAAAGGAGAAAGGCGTATTTACGAAAGGAAAGCGGTATTGACGGAGGCGAACCATGTATTTATGAAGGAGAAGGATGTATTGACGAAGAAGAAGCATGTATTTATGAAGGAGAAGCATGTATTTATGAAGGAGAAGGGTGTATTTATGAAGGAGAAGCATGTATTTATGAAGGAGAAGGGTGTATTGACGAAGAAGAAGCATGTATTTATGAAGGAGAAGGGTGTATTTATGAAGGAGAAGCATGTATTTATGAAGGAGAAGGCTGTATTGACGAAGGAGAAGCATGTATTTATGAAGGAGAAGGCTGTATTGACGAAGAAGAAGCATGTATTTATGAAGGAGAAGGGTGTATTGACGACGAAGAAGCATGTATTTATGAAGGAGAAAGGTGTAGTTATGAAAGAGAAGAATGTATGTACGAAAGGAAAACGTGTAATGACGATGTAGAAGAATGTATGTACGAGGGAGTGTAACCCGCTGAAAGCACGGTCATTTTTTAGTTAAGAAGCCTTATCCCCTTACCCGGAATTTGTATTCGTGTATGTTGCCACCCCCTCTGGAATGGTTGTTTAAAACCCAAAAACGCGCTGAATAGTTAGGGTTCACTCAAAAAGCCGGCAATCTGGTGGAGGACGAATCGCCCTGTGCGCTGGGGAGTCTCCCGCCGAAGGGCGGGACGAACTTCAAGATGGCTGGCGAGAAGCGATGGCCTGTGCTGAAAAGCCATCTTGAAGTTGGTCCGCGTGGCGTCTTTTTTGCGTTACTTTTTGGACGAGCAAAAAGTAACTAAAAAATTCCTTTGAACACAAAGTTCGTCAACGTACTGCTTGGTGCAAGGGTTTTGATTGGAATCGACATTTAATCTTGCATCTCAATGATAAAAATGAGACATTAGGTGTTGATTGGGTGATGGTTGTAGGTGTTTGAGTGAACCCTAGTTAATTCCCTACAGGCTTTCATTTGTGCGACCCCTTCGGGGTCGGAAGGTTTTGGTGATGACGCGTGCTACAAACGTTAAACTCCTTCGGGGTTTCCTTTCCGGGAAGAGCTACATGAACCGGATTTGGGATGATGCCGAAGGCATCACACGTTTGTAGAAAGGTAAAACAAAACAACTTTCGACCCCGAAGGGGTCGCACATTCCTCAGATAGTATCCGTTCCGGGATGATTCCAGGCTTTTTAACCAGACGAGCTAAACTGAATTAAACCCAGATCTGCCCATTCTTACAAATCTATTTTCCTTAACTAAATGACATTGCGCTTTAGCGCGGGGTTACTTATTTCGAGGCACTCAGTTGCAAAACTCATTGAACACAATGACTGTCTGAAACATATTGGCCGCAAGCGTTTTAAACTAAATCAATACTTTTGCCTGTACCGGTTTTACAATAAACAAATGAATGTGAATGATTGTGTGACGATTGGTTAATTTGAGTGAGCTCTAGGTATTTTTCTCAATTAATGCAACAGCATACGCATTCACACCTTGTTCGCTGCCTACATAACCAAGACCTTCGTTGGTGGTGGCTTTTATGGAAATATCATCGGCAGGGATACCCAACACGGCTGACATCACGCTTTGCATAGCTGGAATATGGGGATTGATCTTTGGTTGTTCCAGACACAGGGTAGCATCTATATTCCCGATCGAATAGCCTGCGTTGCTCAGCAACTCACCAACCTTTTTTAACAGCACCTTGCTGTCAATGCCCTTATAGGCTTCGTCGGTATTTGGAAAATGAAAACCAATATCCCTCAGGTTGGCGGCCCCGAGCAATGCATCGCAGATGGCATGTATCAGCACATCGGCATCACTATGCCCCAAACTGCCCTGATGATGTTCCAGCTGTATACCACCCAGCCAGAATGCCCGCCCGGGTTCCAGACGGTGTACATCAAACCCAAATCCTATTCTGATCTTTGCCATGTTCTTGAATTGAGGGCCTAAATTAGTACAAGAAAACGATGTGGAGATGAACAAAAAAAATCCCTCCTTGTATGACTACAAAGAGGGTGAAAACCAGGCATTCAGACAAAAATTTATTCGGTAGAAGTGCCGCTCGAAGCTTTGGCTTGATCTTTCAAAGCATCCAGATCAAACATCATGGTAAAACGCAGGGTGTTCTGCAACGGGTTGCGCTGATCGGTAGGGATGAGATAGGCAAAGTCGAGGGTAAAAATTGTGTACTTAATACCGGCTCCCAGGGTGAAATAGATACGATCGCCTTTTGTTGGGCTTTCGTAGAAATACCCGGCACGTACGGCAAACAATTTGTCGTACCAGTATTCCATTCCTCCACTGACATCAAATTCACGTAACCATTCCCGAGGTCCGGCCGGAGGGTCTCTGGGCGATAACCCGTCAAGCATACCCTGAACTACACCCACATCAGTAGTTTGTCCTGCTGTGATAACAGACACACCTTGAGCATTCGTTCCATACTCAGGCGGGGTGGGGACCAGCAATTTGCTGATGTCCATAATAAAAGCCAGACTGTTGTATTTGTCGAGATCGATAATCAAACCCGGGCCGAAGCGCAGATTGGTTGGTATAAAATCTTTCTGGGAAGTATTGGTATAGGCAACCTTTGCACCCATATTCGAAAGATCAAACCCGAAATTGAAGGTGGCCTTTTTATCGCTGATGGTAATCTTGTTATTCGTGTAAAACAGAGCTAGGTCTACCGCAAACGAGCGTGCAGTATGCGTGCTAGCGCCACCTACGTCAACTCCGTTGGTAAGGTTTGAGCTGATGTAGCGTCCTACAAGCCCTGCGGATAAATGTTTTCCTAATTTCCTGGAATAAGCCAGATCGAAAGCTACTTCATAGGGTTTATACTGACCAATGGTGTTGCCATTGATGTCGGTAAACGTAATATTGCCCAGCGAAAAATAACGCATGGAGGCTGCAATGGTTTGGTCTGATTTTTTGCTTCCCGGTTTGTAGTAAAAGGAAATATAGGCCAGGTTAATATCAGGCACCAATGCACGCAACCAAGGGGTATAGGAGATGCTGAGCCCCATCTTTTTATCGAGGAACGCAAGTTTGGCTGGGTTCCAGTGTATAGAATTGGCATCGGGGCTCGAAGCTACACCGGCATCGCCCATTCCACCGGCACGTGAATCGGGCGAAATCATGAGGAATGGAACTGCTGTGGTAACGGTATTTACCTGCCCAAGCAACTGACTCGTTGTAAGTTGTTGTGTATACCCAGATTGGCCAAGACCGAGACAAATTCCTGATAGGATAACTACTTTTCTGAACATCGCTTTTCGTTTCGTTAAGCACGCCCCTTTTTTGGGAGTGCTAAGGTATTAAATTAGTTTAAGATTACGAGCTTTTCCACCTTTTCGGAAGTCCCGCCGGAGGGAGAACGTACGGAAAGCCTATAAACGTATACGCCACGGCCAATTTTATCGCCAAAATCGTCGCGCCCGTTCCAATCTATTGGAGGTGAGCGATGTCCATCCACAAACAGGGTGGTTTGAATAGTCTTTACCAGCTTACCGGTAATGGTATAGATCTCTATTTCCACCACCAGGGTCTGGCAGCACTCGTTATCCTCGAAAAAGAATTGGGTATGGGTGGTAAACGGATTGGGCCAGTTCAGCACATGTTGCAGGGCCAGCTGGGCCGAGGAAGAAACAAGAAAATCGGTATAAGCCTGAGAAGGGTTATCGTAAACATCCCAGGCCTTGAGGCTGAGTGTATGCTGTCCTTCAGCCAGGCCCGACAAGGGGTAAACCACCTTTCCGCTGCGGTAGGTATTCAGATCGGCGGTATAATAATCGTTCAGTACTATTGTTCCCGGCACATTGTTATCAAGCACAGCCGCCAGGTTATGCCCTACACCATTGCCTACGGTGTTTATTCCGCTGCTATCGAACACCGATGCATAGATCCGGGGGGCTGAATTTGTTATGCCATCGGGAAGAAACGTGCTGTCGTTGAGGAACAGTTTGATTCTGGGGCCTGTTTTATCCACCGCAGGGTTCGCAACCATACCCCCCACCTGAAACTGGCTGAAGAAACCAGCTCCGTCGTCCAATCCATTTTCGAAATAATAACTGATTTTACCGGTTCCAAACTGGGAGCCAATGTCTTTGGGCACAACAAATGAAAATTGAAACTTGCCGTTGATGATCGAAGCCTTGCCCCGGTAGATGATATTTTTACGAAGACTAAAGGTGGCCGGAGGGCTTGCCGTTGTACCGGCATTTGAAAGGGTGGTGAGCATCGATGCTTTGTCGTACACCGTTGGATAAACCGTACCGTTAAAATTCGTGAGCAGGTTGCCCGAAGTGTCGGTCACAAAACCCGAAACGCTGACATGGCTTAACCCCAAAACGGTATCTGTAGTAAGTGTTGTGACAGGCTTGTTATTAACAACCGAGGTAACTGTTTTCTGATCGGGATAGGCAAGTCTCAGGGCCGGGTCGCCCAGCAACGAAAAATTACGGTTGTTGACCAGGCTGCCCGAAAGGGTTTGTGTAATCCTGAACAAATCGCCCAGACGCGGCATCTGTCCGTCTACGGGCTGGAAGGCACAGCGGTAAAAATTCTGGTTGAGCACGAAATTGGGGGTCGAAAAAACGAGACGTACCGTAGTCAACAAACCAATGCCTGCCCCATTCGGGTTTAAAAGGATCAGCTCTCCGGCCGAAACAAAGCCTGGATTATCATATTGGGCAAATTCGCAGGTAGCTGTTACAAAGAAGGGCAGATTGCACAGGTTTGTCCAGGCGCTGATCTGGGCATCCTGAACCACTGTTTCGTGTGAGAGGGTAGATGTACTTCCATGACCCGTATAATTAAAGATCAGCGCCCCATCGGCGATGCGCTGGTTAATGGCATCCACGACTCCCGGATAGGTTGACCCGTATTGCGACACATCTTCCTGATAGGCATCGAGGTAAATCTTGTCGATATTGTAACTGTGGTAAGCCGTGTCGACCATGGCAGCCAATTGTTCGGCCTGGTAGAGGTGTGTATCCCCATCGCCGTCATCGGCCACAAAACAAACCACATTTCTCCAGTCGCGCATGACCGAACAGGTCTGGTTGTTGCAGTTCGAGATCGGAGGAGGGCTGCCCAGACTGATGTATTTCTCAATCTTATCGACCACCGTTTTTGCACTTTCCTCGTTTCTTACCGGAAACCGCCCCACGCCAATGTCGGGAGAGCCTATATCCGAACCGCTGTCCCAACCGCCTTCGGTATCATCGAGCAAACAGAAAAATTCGTCAGACACATACGAATCGCTGTAATTCAGCGCATCCGAGTTCTCGAAGGCAACTATAAAGTTGGTGTTTGCAGGCAGCCGGTGTTTCGGGTCGTAGGAACCATCCCCAAAAAGGAGCAGGTATTTGGGCATCGTTGCAGGGCCAGTTGCACGGTTGTAGAGCATACGCACAAAATCACGGATCGCTGTCACATCTTGCCGTCCGGATGAAAATTCATTGTAGATCTGCTGGGGTGTAACCACCACACTGCTCAGATGGTCGTGTGTGGCATGTATGCCTGCCAAACGTTGGGCCTGATCCAGGAACAGGGGGTTTGAGACAATCACATAATCAACCTGTGGAGTAGCGTGCAGGTCCTGGTTTTGCACAGGGCCAAATGAAACAGGAGCGCTAAAGAGGCCCGAGGCGGTAGAGTCGAAGACCATAAATTCCCGCAGGGAGTCGGTATGCTGTGTGAATACCAGGTTATTGGCCAGGGTGTCGAAGGAAGCAACTTGTGCAGCGGGCTGAGCGCCATTTGTGACATCCCATACAGCCAGGTATTTTGTGGCGCTGCCGATCACAAATTGACTGATCGCCCCGGCAATAGCGGTGTTCCCATCCCTGAAACTCATCTGGCTGGCCGTCATCTGCAACTTTCGGCGGACGTTTACTTCTACAAAGTTCATCCAGCCTAGATTAGGGTTCTGGCTTTGCTGGGTCACCGAAACAGAGAATGAAGGGGAACCCGGGTGAACAAGAATGGAACCGATACCTGGTTCAGCATAATCAGCCCAATAGGTAGCAAAACTCACCGGCATGGTATAAAAAACCGACGAAGTATTCTGGCATTTGAGCTGATAGTAGGTACTGTCTCCATCGGCCCTGGCCACCAGATCGGCATTTACGGTTACCACCGATGTATCGAGGTTAGGAAAAAAAAACGGGTAAGAATAAGAGGTGTTATACTCAAACTGCTCACCATACCATTGCCGCCCCGATTGAATCAGATTTTGCGAATCATGTTCTATATAGGCGTAGTCATCAAAACTGCTCACCACTGCCGAAGCCGTTTGAGATACCGACGCCTGTGCAGCAATGCGTTTGGATGGAACGGTGGCATCGGTTGTGAGGAAATAAAAGGTCGTATCACTGTACTGGTTTACCGTATGCACAAATTTGTCGGTCCCTGCCGGAGCCCCAGGTGTATATGTCCAGATATTCGGCGATTGCCCGTAAAAGAGGATGTAGTCGGACGAGTCAACCCGGGTTTTAGCGCTTCCCCCTGTTACAAAGATGGCATCCTGCAAGAGGTCATCCGGTCTGAATGCCGAATTCTGAAAAGGCAGCATGGCCCCCCCGTTTCCGTAAATCTGAATCTGTTGCAGATTCACTTTCGAGAGATCTATGCCCAGCGATTTAAGATACCCATAGCTTATTTTATAAACACCCGATGCAGAAACCCCTAGTCTGTACCAGGTTCCGGAAGCCAACACAGAGGACGCAGCCGGGATATGCTTTTTGGAAACCAGAGCTTTCAGCGCTTGATTCTCGCCCGAAACAAGCTTCAGACTGAACGATTTCAGCCGCTCGGCACGTCCGTTTACCGGGTTTAGACGAAGCGGAACAAAGGTCACCTCTGCTGTGGGCATCTTCCGCTCATACGTAATCACCACTTTGGGGCTAACCAACGGAGAAATTTTTTTTTTATTGACAAGCGCTTCAGAAACCGCATCCAGGGCTTCGTATACCGGGTTTACCAGGGTAACGCTTGCCTCGTTATCCTGGCTTGGCAACTTGATGCGTTCCAAATAAAGGGGCAGGAAGTCTTTGGTATATTGAGCGCCTGCAAAACTGAGCACTTTGTGCGATTCTCCATGGGGCAAACCTAGTTCAGCAGGCTTTGTCCAGCTGATCACCCCTGCTTTAGCCTTGACTGCGACCGGAACAACGGGAGTATTACCCGATTCGGGTTCTGTGGGTTTGGTATGGGGTTCGTTTTTGACCTGGGGTTTCGGAAGAGTTGGCGGAATGGGTTTCGGGGGAAGGCCCGGAGTTTGAGAAAACAACATTTTCCCGGAAAAGATCAACAGAAAAAACAAAATAGATCGGGTTCCGGACATGTTTTCTGCGATGGATTTCAAAAATAAGCAATAAAAATCAGATGCTTTGTTGTCATTCTCCTAATTTCTTATTACATTTACCAAGCACCTTTTTGCCTGCCTTCCGACATCAACATCTGAATTTAGTAGAAAACAAGCCTCAATACGCTGAATTTAGAACGAAACAATCACTCATTTATTGTCTTATTAAGGTTTTAACATCTGAAATATCAGCATTTTGTAACAAATTTCGAAAACAATTCGTAGTATTGTAGTCTATTCTTAATCCAAGACACCATGGTAAAGCGCTACCTGATTGCTTTCACTTCGGGAATATTATTTTTCCTAAGCGACTCCGCCTTCGCTCAAGATCCTGAATTTACTCAGTTTTACGCCAATCCGCTTTACCTCAACCCCGCATTTGCCGGGACAGCACGTTGTCCACGTTTTTGCCTGAATTACCGAAATGAGTGGCCGGGTATTTCGGGCACCTATGTTACTTACAGCGCGTCTTACGATCAGCATATTGATGCCATTTACGGAGGTCTTGGTCTGCTTGTCACAAACGACCAAGCCGGACAGGGTACTATCAACACTACGAATATCAGCGGCATTTATGCCTATCAGTTAAATATTACCCGCGAATTTTCGGTGAAACTGGCTGCAGAAGCTACTTTCATGCAGAAAAGTGTAGACTGGAGCAAACTGAACTTCGGCGATATGATTGATCCCCGCCGGGGCTTTGTATTCCAGACCCAGGAGACACCCGGGGCCGCTCAAAAAGACAACGTTGACTTCTCTGCCGGGATCCTTGGTTTTAGCAAACGCTATTTCTTTGGAGCCGCAGTAAACCACCTGACAGAGCCCGACGAAGGTTTTCTGGGGCCCAGTAAACTGCCAATGAAATTTACCGGTCACGCAGGCGCCATTATCCCACTGGATGGAGAACGTAACCCGTTGGTCTATATCTCTCCGAACATTCTCTATCAGAAACAACAGGATTTCCAACAACTTAATCTGGGTCTTTACCTGGTCAAAGGCCCTATTGTGGGTGGTCTGTGGTACCGTAACCGCGACTCCTTTATCCTCCTGATCGGTCTTCAGAAAGATCATATCAAGATTGGTTACAGTTACGACGTAACCGTTTCAAGGCTTACCAACACGACAGCCGGTTCGCATGAACTTTCATTCCAGGTTCAATTTGAATGTAAGCCAAAGAAAAAGAAGTTCAGGACGGTGAGCTGTCCTTCGTTCTAAGACAATAAAACTGTTAATTTTGCCGTTATTAGATAATATTCAGTACAACCCTATACACAAACACATGAACAGGATCAAAAAACCGTTGATTGTACTCGCCGGAATTACGCTGCTCGCCTCTTGTGCGAAAGACCGTTCGAACACAACCGGCTGGAACTACAACGACCCGAAAAATGGAGGTTTTGAGGTGGTTCCTTACGAAGAGCAGGAAACCGGCCCAGGACTGGTTCTTGTTGAAGGCGGTACCTTCACCATGGGACGTAGCGAACAGGATGTACTCTACGACTGGAACAATATTCCCCGACGCGTCAGCGTTTCTTCGTTCTATATGGACGAAACCGAAGTTCGTAACCTCGACTATCTTGAATATCTTCACTGGACAGGACGTGTATTCGGAGCCAACTATCCCGAAATCCTGAAGAAAGCGCTTCCCGACACCCTCGTTTGGAGAAGCAAACTGGCCTACAACGATCCTTATGTGGAGTATTACCTGCGTCACCCTGCATACCGCGACTACCCGGTAGTAGGAGTAAACTGGCTCCAGGCAAGCGACTATTGCTCCTGGCGTACAGACCGCGTCAATGAGTTTATACTCATCCGCGAAGGCATACTCGAATTTGCTCCCGATCAGCGTGACGGTACTACTTTTAACACCGACTGGTACCTGGCCGGAAGTAAAGCCACCACTCCTTACGAAGGAGCCGTTGTACAGGATATCCCATCGCTGGATCCCGACCGTCAGACCCGTAAAGTGCGTATGGAAGACGGTATCCTGTTACCGAAATACCGCCTGCCTACAGAGGCTGAATGGGAGTATGCTGCTTATGGTTTGATTGGGAATACAATCGGCGAACGGATCACCGATCGCAGGCTCTATCCTTGGAATGGCCATGGTGTTCGTAACCCGGATGAGAAATACATTGGTCAGATGCTTGCCAACTACAAACGCAGCAATGGTGATAACATGGGTACTGCAGGTATGCTGAATGATGCCGGTGATATCACAACCCCGGTTTACTCATACTGGCCAAATGATTACGGTCTGTATAACATGGCTGGTAACGTTAGTGAATGGGTGATGGATGTCTACCGTCCGCTTTCGCCCGAAGACAAGGATGACTTCCGTCCTTTCCGCGGAAACGTATTCAAGACAGCTTTGAAGGATACTACGGATCCAAACCTTACCGTTATCAACGACTCGATCAAACACGAGTATATTTATGATATCAAGACTGGTTTGAAGACCGACAGTACCATCACCAACATACCCGGTCAGATCCGTACGCGTGAGGTTGATCTTAAACACAAAGAAGACAACCTCGATAAACACCGCAACTACAAACAGGCCGACAATATTTCATACCTGGATGGCGATACTGAATCCAGTCTTTACTACTCAGATCCGACTGCTGCCACACCCGATAAGATCATGTATGAGTGGAATGTAACATCGCTCATCAATGACAAGGCCCGTGTTTACAAGGGTGGTTCGTGGAAAGACCGTGCGTATTGGATGGTTCCCGGCACCCGTCGTTTCCTGGATCAGAAACAGGCTGCAGATTATATCGGTTTCCGTTGCGCCATGACCCGTGTCGGAAGTCCTGTAGGACTTGGTTCCAAGTAACACTCGCATCTTCATAACTTTTAAAAGCCCCTGTTTCTCACTGAACAGGGGCTTTTAAATTTGTAGTATGGTCACCACAGAAGCGCTGTACGCACTATTTTTAAAGCACCCCCTTGTAACCACCGATACCCGCAACATCCCAAAGGGCTCAATTTTCTTTGCCTTGAAGGGGCCCAACTTCAACGCCAATGCGCTTGCCGCCAAAGCACTGGAGCAGGGAGCGGCCTTTGCCGTAATTGATGAGCCAGTCTACAAATCGGATGAGCGCTGCCTGCTTACCAAAGATGTGCTTAAAACCCTGCAGCAACTGGCCCTGCATCACCGGACACAGCTGAAGATACCGGTCATAGGCATCACCGGTAGCAACGGCAAGACCACTACCAAGGAGCTCATGCATGCGGTGCTGAGCCGTAAATATAAAACACTTGCAACCCTGGGCAATCTCAATAACCATATCGGTGTTCCGCTCACACTGTTATCCATTACACCTGCCGATGAAATTGCCATCATTGAGATGGGCGCCAATCATCCGGGAGAGATCAAGCACCTTTCTTCCCTGGCCCTCCCCGATTATGGTTTAATTACGAGTATCGGAAAGGCCCATCTCGAAGGCTTTGGGAGTTTCGAAGGGGTGATCAAGGCAAAGACCGAATTGTATGACCATATACGTGCTCACAAAGGAAAATTTTTTGTGGCGGCCGAAAATGATTTGCTCTTCGGTCTCTCCTCCGGGGCCGAGCGGATCCTGTATGGCAATAAACCAGGTTCGGAAGTAACCGGTAAAGTAACCGCACTAAGCCCTTTTCTTTCGATCAATTGGCAAAAAGGCGAAACGGGTAAAAAACAAACGCTCAACACACAGCTTATCGGACAATACAATTTCGATAATATCCTGGCTGCAATCTGCGTGGGTCTTTATTTTAAAGTCACGACCGCCGACATTAACGCAGCCATCGAAAGCTATATCCCGACCAACAACCGTTCGCAATTTGTAAAGACCACACACAACTCGCTCATCCTCGATGCATACAATGCCAATCCCTCTAGCCTCACAGCAGCCATCGAAAATTTTTCACTCCTGAAAGCAGATAACAAAGTGGCCATTCTGGGCGATATGCTGGAGCTGGGCCCCGAAAGCACCGAAGAACACCGTGCCATCCTATACCTGATTGCTAAGAAGAAATACAAACTGGTGATCCTGGTCGGAGCTGAGTTTGGAAAACTGAGCGCTGAATTTAAAGGCGTTTTCGTGAACGATTCAGAAGAAGCAATAAAATGGATTCAAGAAAATCCGATCCGGGGGGCTACCGTATTGATCAAGGGCTCGAGAGGAATCAAACTGGAACGATTGGCAGGAGCCCTTTAATACAGGTACGACCCCAAAAGCAAAATGACCGTCAACTAGTTTACAGCGACGGTCATTCTTTTTCCCTCCCTCAACAGGTTATCACCTGACGAGGTCATCGGGAATGTATGTTGGTTAGGAAAGGATACTCCGGGAAATAACAATCTTCTGCACCTCGGTGGTTCCTTCGTAGATCTGGGTAATTTTTGCATCCCGCATCAAGCGTTCAACGTGATATTCTTTTACATAACCATATCCTCCATGTATCTGAACGGCTTCGATGGTAGTATCCATGGCCACCTTCGAGGCAAATACTTTTGCCATGGCTCCCGATTCGGTATAATCCAGGTGCTGATCCTTCATCCAGGCTGCTTTGAGACAAAGTAAACGTGCAGCATCAATTTGTGTGGCCATGTCGGCCAGTTTAAACTGAATGGCCTGGTGCTGACAGATCGGTTTGCCGAATGCTTTACGTTCTTTTGAATAGGCGAGGGCCAGTTCATAAGCCCCTGAGGCAATACCCAATGCCTGTGAAGCGATGCCGATACGGCCCCCGCTCAGGGTCTTCATCGCAAACTTGAAACCAAAACCATCGTCGCCAATACGGTTGGCCTTGGGAACTTTTACATCGGTAAACATAAGCGAATGTGTATCCGACCCGCGTATGCCCAATTTGTTTTCTTTTTTTCCGACAATAAAACCAGGCATCCCTTTTTCAAGGATCAGGGCATTGATGCCTTTGTGACCTTTCTCTACATGTGTCTGACAAATAACCAGGTAAACAGTGGCGCTGTTTCCGTTGGTGATCCAGTTCTTTGTTCCGTTTACCAGGTAATGATCGCCTTGATCAATGGCGGTAGTTCGTTGGGAGGTGGCGTCCGACCCCGCTTCGGGTTCTGAGAGACAGAACGCTCCGATGATTTCGCCTTTGGCAAGGGGTATGAGGTATTTTTGTTTTTGTTCTTCGGTACCGAATTCCTCCAGCCCCCAGCAGACCAGCGAATTATTGACCGACATACAGACAGATACCGATGAATCTACTTTCGAAATTTCTTCCATTGCAAGTACATAGGAAATGGCATCCATTCCTCCTCCTCCGTATTTAGGGTCAACCATCATACCCAGGAAACCGAGTTCTCCAAGTTTCTTTATTTCTTCTTTTGGGAATGTCTGGTGTTCATCGCGTTCGATGACACCGGGTTTCAATACTTCCTGTGCAAAATCCCTGGCTGCTTTTTGGATCATCAGGTGCTCTTCGGTCAATTTGAATTCCATGCGAGGTAGGTCTAGGTTTATCTTGGGCAAATATACAGTTTAAAACACGTGCTGAAAAGCTGATTTTCACCCGAAAAGCCAATGTCTAATCCCTTGTTGATAAAAAGCCGGGAGCATCTGTTAGGATGAGGTTAGTTCGTGAGAATACAATTGTTTAATCTTGCATTAACAAAGTGAGTCGAGAGATGAAAAAGTGTACGATTATCGGTCTCATGTCGGGTACATCCCTGGATGGGTTAGACATGGCTTGTATTGAGTTTATACTCACCCGCAAGCGCTGGAGTTACCAGATCGTTGCTGCCGAAACGATTGGGTATACCAGGTCGCTCGTCAAACGTCTGGAAACGTCCGGTGAACTGACTGCCCTGGAGCTCACCGCACTTGATACCTGGTATGGGCGCTGGAGCGGTACACAGATATGCCGCTTTATCAAAAAACACCGTCTAAACCCAGATCTGATTTCTTCGCATGGGCATACCGTTTTTCATCAACCCTCCAAAGGATTCACCCTTCAGATCGGATCCGGGGCGGCTATTGCAGCAGCCACCGGCATAACCACTGTTTGCGATTTCAGAAGCATGGATGTTGCCCTCGGAGGGCAAGGAGCCCCCCTGGTACCGATTGGCGATGAACTCTTGTTCGGAGAATACGATTATTGTCTGAACCTCGGAGGGTTTGCAAATCTTTCATTCAACCAACAGGGTATCAGGCAGGCCTTTGATATCTGTCCCGCAAATATCGTACTGAATGCACTCAGTCAGGAAGTGAACAAGCCATACGACCGCAATGGAAGTCTGTCAAGTGCCGGAAAAACAGATCAGGCGCTTCTTAAAAAGCTGAATGCTGTACCGTTTTTTCATCAGCCGGGGCCCAAATCGCTCGGAAAAGAATGGGTAGAAAAGAATGTCTTACCGATACTTTCAAAAAGCACATTGCCTGTGATTGATAAACTGAACACCTATGTTGCACACATTTCGATGCAGATCGGGTCCTGTATTCAAACCCCCTCTTCAAGGGTATTGATCACCGGAGGCGGGGTTTACAATTGTTTCCTGCTCGAGAAAATAAAAGAAAACAGCAATGCCGAATTTATAGTTCCCGATGATATGCTCATACAGTTTAAAGAAGCGCTGATCTTTGCTTTTCTGGGCTTACGACGTTTACGGGCAGAGGTGAATTGTCTGATGTCGGTAACAGGGGCCTGTCGCGATTCGGTTGGTGGAAGCATCTATCTTGGAATGAACGCATCCCGAAAATAAAAATCCCCGTGCAGTACACGGGGATCAACAAGAGGAACTGCATTGTCCTACTTAAAAATTATCTTCGTAGTATTCTTCTTCTTCATCATCGTCATCGTTGTTCAACCCGAGACTGAAGTCATCGAATTTGGACGGTTCTTTTTCCTCGAATTCTCCAAACTCTTCTACTTCGGGTTTTTCTTCTTCCACCTCTGCTTCATCCCCTTCTTCCCCCTCTTCCCCTTCCTCCAGGTCCTCTTCATCGAGCTCACTCTTCCAGGCCTTTTTCTCTTTTGCCTTGAGGGGTTTCAGACTCGACTTTTTTTTGTTCAACTCGTCATCAGAAGCTTTGGGCTTCTTGATCTTAACTTCCTTCTTAGGTGTCTTAGCAGTTTTTTTCATTGCTATAAACTTCTAGGTTTATACAAAGGTATAAAAAGCTTTTGTTGATTATTGCTCATTTGATTCCACAATTATACAACTTTTTTGTAAAAAAAATGCAATCGGATAAACCTTCTCTTTCCCGGCAGACGGAACATTGTTTTCTTACTTTTGTCAAAATCTTGCTTTTAGCATGAAGGAACTGATAGAAAAGTACGAGAACAAGGCTCCCGAAATCGTGTTCGAATGGACAGACACCGAAACGGATGCCCGGGGCTGGGTTGTCATTAATTCCTTGCGTGGGGGCGCTGCAGGAGGCGGTACACGGATGCGGAAAGGATTGGATAAGCGAGAAGTGGAGTCGCTTGCCAAGACAATGGAAGTAAAGTTTACGGTTTCGGGGCCGCCTATCGGAGGCGCAAAATCGGGCATCAATTTCGATCCTTCCGATCCGCGTAAAGAAGGCGTACTGAAACGCTGGTTTCGTGCTGTTTCTCCTCTTATCAAGCATTATTATGGAACAGGCGGAGATCTGAATATCGACGAAATACACGAGGTGATACCAATCACCAAATCATTTGGGATACTCCATCCCCAGGAAGGTGTCCTGACCGGTCATTTCAACCCCGGGAAGGATGATAAATTAAAAAAGATAGAACAACTCCAAAAAGGGGTGTCAAAGATCGTGGAGGATCCGGCCTTCTCCCCTGCTCCCGGTATAAATTATCTAGTCGCCGACATGATAACAGGATACGGCGTTGCTGAATCGGTGAAACACCATTACACGCTTTACGGAAAAGCGTATGCCGGTAAACGGGCCATCATACAAGGCTGGGGCAATGTGGCAGCGGCAGCTGGTTATTATCTTGCCCAGATGGGTGTAAAGCTCGTTGGTGTCATCGACCGCAACGGCGGAGTAATCAATACCCAGGGATATTCGTTCGAGGAGGTCAGGGCTCTCTTTCTGAACAGAAAGGCAAACCAACTCATCGCTCCTGATCTTCTTTCTTTTTCTGAAATCAACGAACAGATCTGGGATGTGCCTGCCGAGATTTTCATACCGGCAGCATCTTCCCGATTGGTAACCGCGGCCCAGATCAAAAGACTCTTGTCAGCCGGATGCGAAGTCATCGCCTGCGGGGCCAATGTACCTTTTGCAGATCCCGAAATATTTTTCGGGCCTACCGGCGAAATGGCCGATGCAGGTCTTAGTGTGATCCCCGACTTTATCTCAAACTGTGGCATGGCCCGTGTCTTTGCCTATCTGATGCAGGACAATATCGATTTTTCCGACAAAGGCATTTTTGGTGATGTATCAACCACCATCTTCAATGCCCAGGTTAAGACCCATGCACTCAACAAAACCGGGAAGAACCTTGCCAAGACCGGCTTTGAAATTGCGCTCAATCAATTGATCTGATCCATGAAGGATTTTTTTCAGCACCCACTCTATGGCGATTATGGACAGGATACCATAGCAGAGCTTTGCTGGTGCGTGGGCATCATGCTCACCGGCATTCTGTTCCGACGTCTGCTTACCAAGGCATGCGTACACCTACTCTTTCGTTTTTTGAAAAGACACGCTGGCGAGAGCATTGGTTACTCCAAACTCTTTCTGCTCCTAAAAAAGCCGGTGGGCTATATCATCATACTGACCGCCATTTATTTTGGGTTCGACAGGCTCACATTCCCCACCGAATGGCACCTGGCTCCAGATGATAAGTTCGGGCTCAGGATGATCTTCAGCCGGGGCTTCACGGGTTTGTGTACCGCCGCGGGCACCTTCGTCCTGCTTCGTATGGTTGACTATTTTGGTTTGGTGCTTCGTCACCGCACCAAACAGACGGATGCAAAATCCGACGATCAGCTGATCCCCTTTTTTAAAGAATGTCTCAAAGTAGTGATCCTGGTCCTGAGCATTTTTACAATCCTGGGCTCGGTGTTCCACATCAATGTGGCGTCGCTCATAGCAGGTCTTGGAATTGGTGGATTGGCTGTTGCGCTGGCAGCCAAAGAAAGCATTGAGAACCTGCTGGGATCATTCACGATTTTTCTCGACAAACCATTCCTGGTGAACGATATTGTAAAAGCAGGGCCTGTGGAAGGTACCATTGAAAGCATCGGTTTCAGGAGCACGCGTATCCGTACGTTCGAAAACTCGCTGGTCACCATCCCCAATAAAAAAATGGTCGATGCCGAGCTGGATAACCTCAGCCAGCGTCATCAGCGCAGGGTCAAATTCAACATCGGGCTCGTTTATTCAACCACCCCCGACCAGATCAAAAGCATCCTGAAAGGCATCAGCGCCTTGCTCTCGCGCGACATCGCTATTTTGCAAACAAGCCAGGAAGTAAGGCTCTTTGAATTCGGTTCAGGCTCGATCAATATCCTGGTTCAGTATTATGTAGATACCCCCAACTACGATACGCATCTGCGTATCCTCGAAGAAATTAATTTTGGCATCATGGATGTTGTTCAGGCCAACGGAACGCGGTTTTCGTCGTTAGCAGCAATCTGAGATTGCCATCAGAATACCATCCTCCTCTTCTTCTCTTCCAAAACAGCTTACAGCCTGCACCCAAGCTCACGGTGCGACCGTCAGAGATCAGAGGTCTTGACTTGACTGTATCTTCCGGAGCTTCGAACCCATTCAGCAAGCCCTCCATCAAGTATAATTCCCACATTGCTAGGAACAACAGATCTTTCTTCCTATCTTTAATTTATCGAACCCTCAGACACTTCCTATCCATAGTACATCACTGTTATAAATTCTAGTACCCACTTGCTATGTCCGTAACCCGTACCGGTTTAATCCTCCTTTGTTTTCTTTTTTCTGCTGCTTTTCTACAGGCTGAAACAAGGGTGTTCGATATTGATATTGCCAATGTAAAAGTCGGCAATATGGTGGTCGAAAAAGTGGTGAAAGACAGTCTCACTATCTATATTTTCCGCAGCGAGGTGGATGCCTGGATGCTTGTAAGGGTGCATATCTCGCACCTGATTACCTGTATCTATAAGGGGGAGAAACTCGTTAAAGCCGATATCCATTCGGTGATCAACAAAGAAATCTATAACTCCACGGTGATGTGGAACAAAGATCATTATGATTTTGATTGCTCCACCTACAAGTACCACAAAGCGGGGATCCTGGCCGAAAGCCTTGATTTTAGTGTGGTGAAAATGTATTTTGAAGAACCCACAGGAAAGGAAAAAATTTTTGCTGAAAACTACGGGCTTATCTGCCCGATCCGTATCCTCAAGCCATCAACCTACTGTCTGGAAGTAGAAAAAAACAAAAACACCTTTCATTACTCCCACGGTTCAGTAGACCATGTTGACATGGAAACCCCGCTTTTCAATTATGTGATCCGCAGAAAGGGATGAGGAATAAAACCTCAACCATGCAGCGAAAGAACCTAAAAAAATCCGGAGCCGGATCTTGAACATACGGACTTCCTAATTTCGAGGCTTATGGAGCCCTATAAACTTTCAGTATACATACATGTAGCGCTCACTCTGATTGCTTTTGCGGCAGGAAGTATCGCCCTTGTTACCCAGCCTAAGGGAAACAAGACACATCGCAAAGCCGGGATGCTCTATTTTGTTACGTTCCTGGCTGCCGGCCTGACGGGGTTCTTCATGCTTTTTCTGAAATACAAAGCCTTGTTGCTTGGGGTTACGATCGTTAACCTGTACCTCTGCATCACGGGTTTCAAGGCCGTGAGGTACAAAGGTGCGCCGCCCGGATGGGTTGACTGGCTGATGCTGGTTGTTTTAGGAGGCAGTGGAGTATTGCTGCTCTCCGACGGACTTCGGATCTATAACGGCTTGTTCGGATCAGATTTTGGGTGGGTCTGTGTCCGTTTCTTTTATATATTCCTGATTGCCTATACCCTCATTTCCGACATGCGGTATTTCATTCAAAAAACAGACCGGAAGAGGCTCTGGCTTCCCCGTCACATAGAAAAGATGCTGATTTCTTTTATTGCCCTCCTTACCGGAGTCATTTTACGGGGCATAGGCGATTTAGATTTTTTCGCCGCCAGGGATTTGAAATGGATTTTTTGGATCATTGCCTATATACTCTGTCTGCCGTTTGTGTTCTTTTGGGTGAGGCGCTACAGCATAAGGCAGCCAAAATAAACGCCTACAAATACTGCCAGTCCGGCTCTTCCTTGTGAAACCACGTTCCCTCTCCTTATTTATTACAACTTCGTCAGGGATGACCAGTTGATGTTTACCTTTTTTCATCTCATTCAGGTTTTTAGAGGTGGCCGCAAAATGCGACCACCTCTTTTTCTATTATTCGCTAGCACGTGAAGATAAAACGAAAAATAAAAAGGAAGAAGTAAGGGATCCCCATTCAATTGACAAAGAGGATATCATCCAATTACCAAAATCAGACTTACCTCCGTTGCGACTTTTTCTATTTTGCACAATATCCTGAAAATTCCTCCGTTATACCTCCAGGATCAACCCCATCCCCATGATCAAAAGCCATACTTCGTTTTAGTTCAGGCTTTACTTACATCCCCGTTTCGCTTACCATCCGCATCCCCGCTTTGCTGCATTCAGATTGAATAACGTACTTCTTTTTATGGAAATCATCCCCGGCAATCATCCAGATATCAAACCCTAAAACACAAACACATGGGAACTACAGGCCACTCAGGGAATTCGATGAACGAACTGATTTTCGAAAACAGAAACAAAACATACGGAGCATACAGGCTGCGCCAAGGGTATGATGATTCTCTC
>Ga0206851_1044_pt1 | contig 40169 bp, 36 predicted proteins | sample Alteio_BWOrgCont_13_FD_152904 | JGI IMG/M metagenome (GOLD analysis project Ga0206851, IMG submission 152904) | Enriched cells from forest soil in Barre Woods Harvard Forest LTER site, Petersham, Massachusetts, United States -... | ecosystem: Environmental > Terrestrial > Soil > Temperate forest >... | reverse complement strand
TGTAGCTGAAGCGCGGCTGGATCAGATCGCCGATCGCCGAGACCGAGGTCCTGTGTCGGATCGGATGGCCTTCGGGCAAACCGGCAAAACCTGCGACGTAGGTGGCATCGGCATTACGCTCGAGTGCGCTCAACCGCCGGCACTCGGCTTCGCTGGGATAAGGCCATAGAGGACTGTCATCGAAGCGGCTAAGGTGATGAGAACGGTCTTCGTCTTGTCGCCGCGAACCATCCAGAGCGCGATGGCCACAGCCGGAATGGCGTGCAGTAGCGACCGCCAATACCAGCCGAAGTTGATCGTGTTCCAGAAGACATAGCTTAGTCGCTCGTCCGGCGGCAAGAAGACATGCTCGCCGTTTTGCTGCAGGTAAAGCGGCAGATACCGAGTCATGAATTCAATGAAAGGAGCTAGTGCGCCTTTGCTGCCGAGCCAGACAAGCGTCGCCGTGATCGGTAGCACAAACCCTATGAGCGATGAACCAATCGCCAGAGCGCAAGAACGTGCGCGGAGCTCGCGGTCTTCGATGAGCACGTCAGCAAGAATAACAAGGGGTGCTCCGAGAGCAAGTTGAGGTTTGATCAGGGCAGCAGCGCTGAACAGCAAACCACACAGCAAAGCGCGGAGGACAAGTTGGCTCGGCCGCCGTCTTGCGAGCAGAGCCATCGAAGCGGCGATCGGCAGTATCGTCAGGAAGTCGCGCTGCAGCATTGTCGTCGGGCCGCCCCCCAAATAGGAAAGCGGATACCAGGCAACGAACGCGGTTGCGGCGATCCGGTCGATCTGCGCCAAAAAAAGCCATGCCGTCAGGAGCACGAGTACGAGGAACCCGAGATTGACCGCTCTAAGGGCGTCGTCGCCCGGACCGAATAGCCAGATAATCAGAGCATGAAAGGCGTAGGTACCCGGCATAGTGGTATCGACAATGTCGCGATAGGGAATTCTGCCGAACTTCGCGATTAGAAGGCCTTCGTAGTGGAGGATCGGCGTGTCATGCGCGAATTCCCAATGCAGGGAAGCAATCGCAACCATGCAGCCGGTTACCGTCCCCCAGGTGATCAGAAGCCATATGGCAACGTTTATTGGCTTCTGAAGCCCCTCAAGCCGCATGTCTGCTCGTGCCTATTGGATAATGGATTTGGCCTACCCCTGAAGCGATATCAGCTTGTGAGTTACAATCCGGCCGCAGACGAATTGCGCCGTTTTATTTTTCGCATCGCGCAACAACCATAAGCGAACCTCCAAACGGCAAATTGAACCCCAACCGTAGGACTGTCCGCTCGATAGCAAGCACCCAAGACAAGAGGCGATTGATGAGCGGCAAAAAATCGCGAACATCGCTAGCGGCTCCCTTGCTCTCGAGCAGTCGATGGAACAACATGATTGGAAAAAGAAGCGTGTTCCAATAGGTTGTACGCATTGGGACAAAGCCAAATCTAGCTAACAATTCGTGTAGCTGCCCTCGCGTAAAGCGACGAGCATTGTGAACTCGTCGATCATGGGCCGATAGCAACCAATTGTATGCCGGCAGATTTATCACAGCGATCCCCCCTGAAACCAAGCATCGCCGCGCTTCGACAATCGCTTGAGAGGGGTCGACATTGTCATGACACAAAACGTCAAGGGATATGTAGCCCGCCAGTGTGCAATCCAGCAGTGGCAGTTGGTGAACCGAGCCAGCGACGACTGACTGGCGCGACTTTTCCGATGCAAGTAGAGCTGCATTGAAATCGTACTCGATTCCTAAGGTCACGCAGCCGCAGACTTCGGATCCCAGTTGCAACAGCATCCCCCCCGTTCCGCATCCGGCATCCAGTAGCTGACCGTGAACGCCAGCACGTTTTAGGGACGTGTCCAAGAGGTAACGAGTCAGGGCTCGAAGCCCGCGATACCACCACATGCGATCTTCCAGCGCATGCATATATTCGTATTCCGCTCTCTCCACTTTTCCTTCGCCAAGATGAAACTGGGGAAATAATTACCTTGAGACCGAGCCATAGCTTTGCACAGCTGGAAAAACGACCTGCTTTGCAAGAAAAAGAGGTTACAATCTCTGCTAACGCTCGCAATACCGGTAAGGCTTTTCCTTTAAATGCTTCAAGCAGCCCCTATTCAGGCCGAAAGCGTCAGGGCAAGGTTTTCGAAAGTACTCTGGGATCAAATTCGCCCATGGGCATATCTTGACGAGACGCCTGTCGAGATACGCGACTTTGCCGGCAACCCTTTAATTGTCGTCACCCCGGAGACGGAAGGCGCCGAAGCCATATTTTGGGAAACGCGCTTCATCGAACCGTTCATCGAAGACATCTGCGTTTCGGAGATTCACGCAGTGATTGTCGACGCACGAAACAAGAAGATCTCAGCAAGATCTGCCCTGCGACCTCTCCGCGTCGATCTCATAAAGGGCATCACCCGCATTTACTGGACAATGGCCGACATCCATCGGCAGATTTGGAAGTATCCAGGCTGGCCGCGGCGAGATACCTCCGACGAGGTCGACCGAATGGTCGCGTTCATCGATGCCACGATTTCAGCGAAGACCAAATCGGCAGGCTAGGCCTTCTTCTCCCAACCGCCGCTTGCTGTCTGATGCCAATAAACGACCGTGTGGCCGGCCGCCTTGTAGGCCTTCCAACGTTCACGCGCTTGAGCGACTGCGCTTTCGTCGCGACCATCGAACAGCTCGAAGCAGCGCTTATAATTGTCGACCTTCTCCGAGCGCGCATGATCGGCGATGAACAGGAACGTCGCGCCGTTGGGATTCTCGTCGAGATGGGTCAACCAGACCGGCTGCCGCGCCGACTCGCCGTCCTTCACCGAGCCATGCGGCAAGAAGCTGCCCGGGTCGAATGTCCAGAGATGGGTGTTGAGCGCGTCGACGCGCTCAGACGAGCCCAACATGACCACTGCCCGCTCGCCCGCCTGCAGCGTCTTAGCCAGTAGTCGCGGCAAGGCTTCTTCGAGTGAAGCCTTCGTAAGGTGATAGAAGTTGACTTCGCTCGCCACCTGGCAATCAGCCGTAGTTATCGGCGACCCAGCGGTCGAGCAGGCGAACACCGTACGCCGTAGCGCCTTTAGGCGTCGTGTTGTTGCCCTTGTTAGACCAGGCCATGCCGGCGATATCGAGATGTGCCCAGGCGACGCCCTCCTGCACGAAGCGCTGCAGGAACTGCGCCGCGGTAATCGAACCGCCGTCGCGGCCATTGCTGACGTTCTTCATATCGGCAATGTCACTATCGATCAGCTTGTCGTAGTTCGATCCTAGCGGCATGCGCCAAAGCTTCTCTCCGACTAGCGCGCCCGCGCCGCGCAGCTTGTTCGAGAGCGCCGTGTTGTTCGAGAACAAGCCTGCGCGCTCGTGGCCCAGCGAGACGATGATCGCGCCGGTCAGTGTGGAGAGTTCGACCATCGCCTGCGGCTTGAACTTCTCCTGGCAGTACCACATGGCGTCGCACAGGATGAGGCGGCCCTCTGCGTCGGTATTGATGATCTCGACCGTCTGGCCCGATAAGCTCTTCACCACGTCGCCCGGCCGCGTCGCATTGCCATCCGGCATGTTCTCGACCAGGGCACAAACGGCAACGACATTGGCGCGCGCCTTGCGGCCGGCGATCGCCATCATCGCGCCGGTGACGGCGCCCGCGCCGCCCATGTCCCACTTCATATCTTCCATGCCGCCAGCAGGCTTCAGCGAGATGCCCCCAGTGTCGAAGCAGACCCCCTTGCCGATCAGCGCGACCGGCTTCTGGTTTTTCGGACCGTTCATCCAGGTCATGACCAGGAGTTGCGACTCCCGCGCGCTGCCCTGACCAACAGCTAACAGCACGTTCAGACCGAGTTTCTTCAATTCGGTCTCGCCCAGGATCTGCACCTTCACACCAAGTTTGGCGAGCTGCTTGGCGCGGCGAGCAAACTCGACAGGATAGAGCACGTTGGCCGGCTCGCTCACCAGATCACGGGTGAAGAACACCGCATCGACGGTGGGGGCGAGCTTATCGTACGTGCGCCGGGCCTCGGCGGGACCCGACACCACGATCGTCAGCTCGGCAAGCGAGAGCTTCTGCTCCGGCTTGTCCTTGGTCTTGTACTTGTCAAAGCGGTAATTGCGGAGTTGTGCACCCAGCGCGACGTGCGCCGCGATCTGGGCCGGCGAAAGCTTGCTGCCCTTCACCGCATCGACCACTACCGTCACGGCCTTGTGGCCAGAGGCATTAGCTTCGGCAGCGATCACACCGCCCAAGTTCTCTACCGAGCGCGCGTCCAATTCGCGCAGCTTGCCGATACCCAGCAGTAAGAGACGGGCAATGCTGGCTCCGGCATGGCCTAGGATGGTCTGCGTCTGACCCCTACCACCAGTGAAACGTCCCTCGTCTAAGGCGCGAGTAAGGGTGCCACGGGATTCGTTATCCAAAGTCTGGGCCGTTGTCAGGAGTTGCTTGTCGGCAGCAATAAATATGGCCACGTTGCCGCTCAGGGTCTTGGGAAAGGCCGAAAATTCCACTTTCATTGAGGTTCCTCTGCTTTCGAGCTGATTTTTCGCCCCTGCGGGGGGACGGCGCAAGCCGCGAATCACTGTCCCCGATCCGGGTGAATTGGGGACTGGCATATCGGCGCGCCCGACAGTATCAGTACCCGCCCCTGAAACCGGGAATGGAAATGACTTCTGGATCTTTGCCCCGTGTAAACGTCGTCGGTCTCGGCAAACTCGGCGCCCCCCTTGCAGCGGTGCTGGCAAGTCGAGGCTTCACCGTTGTCGGCCTCGACGTCAACAAGACCTTCGTCGACGCCATGAACGCCGGCAATATGCCGATTGTCGAGCCGCAGCTGAACGAGCTGATCGCCGCGAACAAGGAGCGCCTGTCAGCCACACTGGACGCCAACGAGGCAATCCAGAAGAGCGATGCCAGCTTCGTGATCGTGCCGACGCCCTCGGACAGCACTGGCTTCTTCTCCAACCGTTTCGTGCTGCAGGCGATGGAGACGCTGGGCAAGGCACTGCGTAACAAGAAGGGCTACCACATGGTCGTCATCACCAGCACGGTGATGCCGGGCACCATGGCTTCGGAGATAGCGCCAGCCCTTGAGGCTGCCTCGGGCCGCAAGATCGGACCGGACCTAGGTCTTTGCTACAATCCGGAATTCATCGCTCTCGGCAGCGTCGTGCGTGACATGCTTTATCCTGACTCGATTCTGGTCGGTCAGAGCGATCCGAAGGCCGGCGACATGCTAGCCAATATCTATCTGCAGATGTGCGAGAAGAAGCCGCCCGTACAGCGCATGAACTGGGTGAGCGCGGAGCTGACCAAGATCTCGGTCAACACATACGTCACGACCAAGATCTCTTACGCCAACATGCTGGCCGACATCTGCGACCGTCTGCCGGGTGCCGACGTTGACGTCGTCACCAAGGCGCTGGGCGCCGATACTCGCATTGGCGCGAAGTACCTGAAAGGTGCAATGGGCTACGGCGGCCCCTGCTTCCCGCGCGATAACGTCGCTTTCGCCGCGCTTGCGCGGAAGCTCGGCGCCCGTGCCGACGTCGCCGAGGCGACGGACCGCATCAACAACCACCAAGTCGACCGGCTCTCCAGCCTCGTCGCCAAGTTCGCCAAGTCCGGTACCCGCATTGCTTTGCTCGGCCTCTCCTACAAGCCGCAGACGCCGGTGGTCGAAGAAAGCCACAGCGTGAAGCTCGCAGCCAAGCTCGCGGACGCGGGTTACATCGTCGCCGTACACGACCCTTTGGCGCAGGATGCAGCACTCGGCGTGCTGGGCGAGAAGGTCGTGGGCGCGTCGTCCCTCGAAGGCGCGGTGCGCGATTGCGACCTCCTGATCGTCGCCACCGGCTGGCCAGAATACAAGGCGATCGATCCAGCCTGGTGCGTGCGTAGCGGCCCTCGCCTGACGATTCTCGATCTCTGGCGCACCCTCTCTGCCGAGAAATTCGCCAATGTAGCGGATGTCCTGTATCTTGGATTGGGGCGCTAGGCCCGATCCGAAATCTCAGCCTTTTGACAAGATATCCCTGATCGCAGCAATAGGCGCAGGCGCGTAGCGGCCGCGCAACTTCAACACCCTGCCTCTGACCGATGGATCGATCCGCGGGATACCGGCCAGGATCTGGCCGCAAAATGGATTGATGTTCGTGCCAATATAGTCGGTGAATAGCGGCCAATATTTATTGTAGATGACGTTCACGCCAATAAAGCGCCGAGGTAGGCGCCGACCTTGCGGCCTGGTTTCCGCCTCGGTTGACGCGGCTTGCCGAAACAGTCGCTCCACGACGTGGAGCCGGCGTTCATCTAGTGCGACGAAATCGCGGCCGACTCGTACTGGTTCATTCAGATCCTGGCTCGCCAGTCCGAACTCAAAGATAAAAAGCTCGGAACGACGCACCAAGTCATCGAACGGCCCGTGTTCGACACAATCAATGTCCGTCGGCATGCCTTTGCATTCATCAGGCACCAGAATCTTTCCGACAAAGCCCATAGCCTTCCAAGCGATCGCAAACCGCTTGAGCAGCTCTGCCCGCGCGCCGACAAACAGCAGCGACGTCTTCTTCGGAAAAGTCAGTACTTGGTCGCAAACGAATGGCAGCGTGTGCAGGAGATCATAGCTCAGGTCGTTGAACAGATGCCATTCGAGGTTGGTTGTCCGATAGGGCTCCTGTGCTGGTTCCATCGCGGCACCGATCCCCGACACGAAGCGCTCGTAAGACGTATCCCGGTCCAGACGGATCTCTTCGATCTCGACATCGGGCCATCCCCAATCCTTGGATTGTTGCGGTAGGTACGGCGAAGACACATCCCAGATAAAGCGATCTTGATCGTTCATCTTGGTCTGCCGACCTTTATTGTTGGCTGCGGCAACTCGAGTATGGTCGCAGTGATAGCCAAAGACTTTGTCGACCAGGGTTTCCACTCCTCCACGATAGAGTGCAAGGCGCGCCGCCAGATTGGAATCACAGTGCCAGCCGAGCAGCATCTCCTCATCGAACCCGTGGATGGCGAACATGTCGTCGCGCAACGCGGCTTGGAAATCACCAAGCGCATCGTAGCGCATCGGCATGAAGTTATGGACGACTTGATTGAGATGAAACTGCATTGCCCATTTGCGTAGCTTCGCCAAGTTGCCCACCGGATCACGGCGATCGAAGGCTGCCTCCCAGAGCATCTCCGGCAACTCGAAACGCGGTACCTGATAGAAACCGTCAGGCAGAGCGCCCAGAATCTCGCTCAACGTCTCTTTCTCGTTTCGAGATACCAGCAGCATGTCCGTATTCGTGTAGAGGATCCATCTGTTGCGCGGATTGGACCGGCGAAGGGCCACGTTCCGCGATTGCGACTCGAGCGCCACAAGATGCGTACGCGCCTTGAGATGGACATGCTGCTCCGGCCGAACCCGGAAGATGCGGATGACGCTTTTCGCCTTATCCGTCAGCGTATCCTGGATCGCCTCCGGAAAGGTCGGATGATCGTCGTTAGTATTGTAGTCCACGAAGAGGATCTCATCGTCAGGATCGGACATCACCTCTGCGATCGCATTGAAGCTGATCGCGGCCCGCTTATGGAGATTATAGCCGTGAGTATCATTGCGGCCGTACAAGATGACTGAAAACATGATGGGCCTCGTTCGGCTGTGCCGTCAGGCGCCAAGGCGCGCCAACTCGTGGCGCGCGGCGGCGTACTCGATCGTGGTTGGAGAGGCTTGCTCGATCGTCTCGGCGAACAGCGTCTTGGCTCGAGCAACTTCACTCGACATCGCGAGGATTGCCGCCTGATACATCACCTCGGCGCGGCGCTCCCGATCTTTCACCATCAATAACAGATCCTCGACGGATTTCTCTCCGGCCTGCAAGGCGATCAGCGGAACAGGCCATGCACCGCTAAGCGCCATATCGGGTCTTGGCACTGGCAGATTCAGCCTCCTCAGGGCAACCATCCGGTAGAGAGGCCAATAGGCATCTTCCGGCATCTTTGTGATGGCCCGCTCGAGTTCAGGCAACGCCTTTTCATAGTCGGCCAGACGCAACGCCACGCAAGCACGGGCAGCAGCAGCATGCTGGGGCAGCAATTCGAATTGCTGCCTCCAGTCGGCGTCTGCTGCCTCGAGCTGACCAAGCGCGAAATGGGCAATCGCCCTGCCGCCCATCGTCTGATCGTCCTTCAGAAGCACCGCTGCCGCTTCGAATGCCCGGAGCGCTTCCTCGTATCGCTCCAGCATGAGCAACGCTTCACCCTTCAAGACGATCACTTGGTGAAGGCCGGGATTCAACTTCAAGGCGTGCTGATAATCGATCAAGGCCGCGTCGGCCTTTCCGTCGGCGAGATAGGCGTTGCCCCTCGCAATAAGCGGATAGACACGCGCCTGCACCGAAAAGATCACCGCGGTATAGGATGCGATATGCGCCGTGAACCTGCGCTGCTGGCGCAGCACAAAATTGCGGTCCGCGGCGGCGTGCTTGGCTGTAGCCCTAGCTTTGCGACTGGCTTCATAATCGGCTGCGGATTGATCCGTCTGGCCAAGCATGTCCAGCACTTCACCGCGCCATTCGATCGCCTCGGCAAATGTCGGCTCAAGTGCGACGGCCTGGCTGAAGAGGTCGGCGGAAGCGTGCAGTTCGCCCGCCCGTGCCTTTTCCCGGCCACACATGAAGAGCTGTTCCACGCCGTGTTTATTTGGCAATTCAAGCTGATCTATGCCGGCGATCCATCTAAGCAATCTGTTGAATCCCAACAGAAAAAGGCCGCCCTCGCGCGAAAAAAAGCTTGCCACACTCACCCAAACCTCCGCAAGCAACCCGCACGCCGAAGTTACAAATCCAGGTAACCGACCGCTTACGTCGCCAATACTACCAGGGCAGGGCCGTTCCGCTAGCTTACCTACTACTATCAGTCAAGGAAGGAACCGGCGGTTGTGCTCAGAGGGCCTGTGCTGCCCGTTCGAGCTCATCAATTGCGGATAGAACATGATAGAGGGTACTAGCAGGAATATTCTTGGCGCTCGGAAGGCATTTTCGGTCGAGGCGGTCCATCCAGCCTCCGACATAAGCGATCCTAAGAAAGCGCTCAAGGAGCAGCTGCCCCAATTCAGCTGCTTTCGCCGCAGCACCCGCGCGGCCATGCCGGGCCTCGACGGCGTTTGCCTTAATCGCCTCGGTTATAGGCCAAACTCGGTGCGTGGGAAGGCGTTGGTGCCCATTGACAAGTACTTCATCGACCAATAATCCCGCATCATCATAGCCGAATTTCGCAACATGGTCGTACAAAGCGTCTACATAGGGCTGCACTTCGCGGCCCGTCTCTTGCTGAAACCAGCGCAGGAGCCAAATCCACTCACAGTGATGCCCAGGCTCAACGATCTCGCCTGTTTCGCCGTCCGCCGGCTCGAGAGCCTGGTTGAAATATTCTCCAAGCGTGCCCGCCTCTCCCCTGAAAAAGCGGGTGGAAAAAAGCCCGAAAATTTCTCCCGCGCGACCCAGATACTCTCCCTGCCCCGTATTTGTCCAAAGCGACAACAGCGCCTCGAACAAATGCATATGCGGATTTTGCCGCCGCAGCGCTGGCGTTGCCGGCAGGCCCTCAGCATAGCCTCCTGAGTGGGGCGCCCGCATCTCGACGTCGAGGAAACCCAAAATGCCCTTTGCCACCGCCAACGCTTCGCGATGTCCCGTGACAGCGAAGTAGCCGCTAGTCGCAAGCAATACAAACGCATGGCTGTAGAAATCCCGGCGATCATCGATCACTTCGCCACTGGGAAGCATGGAATACGCTAACCCTCCGCGGCCGCCTGGGCCGGCGTAATCGCGAAACATAGCAGTATAGGCCCGTTCCACCACTTCGCGGCCACTCGGGAACCATCCGCGCTGCACTGCCAGGGCATAGCAGTAAATCTGTCGGGCCTGGACGATCAACCTCGTCGGTACGTCGCGGATCGGCTTCCCGTCCATCGTCAGTGATTCGAAAAAGCGCCCCGTGGAAGGTTCAAACCCCGCTGTCGCCCACAGTGGCAAGGCGTCCATAACTGCCCATTCACGCAACTGAAGCGCGCAGACTTTCAATCGGCCCGAGTTCATCGGTCAACCAACAACAAGCTTGAAGAGCACGAGCAGCAGACAAGCAACCCAGAGGACGATTGCCTCGATATGGAAGATTCTAGAGATTAGTCGGTAGCTTACCACTTCGTAGGCCCTATCTAGCGGGAGATAGAGATCGCGGCGAGGGTCATGCCCGGGAAACTTACGCATTATCACCAAATTGGCGACAGTTGCGATAACGCTCGCCATAACGGCTTGGATCGCCACAATCACGATAACTCCGGTCATACTCAATCCGCTTCCTTCACAAATCACGGGGCTGACGGCAGAGCCCCGCAAGTAATCGGCTTAGATAGCCCCAGCCGATTACCGATTGAATAGTCCACATAGGGCGACATCCTGCATAAGACGCTCGTTTTGCGCGGTCGGGACATTCTCTAGCGCGGGAAAGTTCTCGTCACTTCGTAATAACGATCGCCGATCGGCGTGCTGCCGACGTCAACGACTTTGTAATCAGGGCTATTGAACAGTGCGTACAAAGCCCTTCCCCTGCCGGTCGAATTTAGAGTGGTAAACAGCCCCGACAGGCTCTCAGGGCTCGCACGCCAGATGCCCGCTGCAATGACTCGATATCCTTTGTCGAAAGCACAATCCAGATCGGCCTTGATGGAAGCTGCGTGCTGCTCCGGCGTCCACTCGGGATGATGAACAGCCGGACCTATGATGCTGGTCCATTTGAATTTTGGATTCGCCGTTGGCGCCGGAGGCAAATCACACACACCCTCCCAACGACGCGCCCAAACGACGAACTCCCAGGCAACGATATTTTCCCAACCTGTGTAGACAAAGACGGTACGTGACAGGTCGAAACGATGCTCCAGTTCGACCAAACTCGCCTGTGCGGCCCCGTCTAGACCACGCCCCGCCGAGAAGGATGAAATGTTGTACGCCAAGGGCAAAATCGACAACAGAAGCACCAGCCCACGTAAAACGGGCAATGCCATCAGCGATGCGGCGACGACGCCCCAATAGATGGGCAGCCACGTCATGACGTTGATCTGCATCTGCGGATCCTGGGGCTGCGAATAGGCATTCATTACCTGGCCCGCCACCAAAGTACCGAGAAACACAATTGCGACGGTTCGTGCGATCGAATCGTTGCGACGACGCCAGGCGAGGCAAACGACGCAGGCGAAAAAGACGATTTCGAGGAAGAAAGCGAGAGGCCAGCCTTTTGCCGACCAGTCCGGCGTATCGCTGAGTTGCCCCCCTCCGAGTAGATATTCTCCGATGCCAACCGCCATCAACTGAAGCTTGTCCCAGGAGAAGCCGGCATAACCCGTTCCAATGCCCTTGCCCGTCCACAGCAGGTCGAGTGCGCCCACGGACCCCAAATGGCCTAGCCACATGAGCGCTACGAACTGTGCAATGGCAAACATCGCCGCCATCAGTACAAAGATCAAAAGGGCGCGGCGCTTCCACGCTCCTTCCGACAGGCCCAGCGCCAAAACGAGCGCCGGAAAGGTCGGAAATATCAGCCGCCATTCGCCAAGCCATCCAAGGGAGAAGACAATCCCGACGACGACGACTTGTCCGACTGTTGGTTGCGAGAACCAGACGCCCGCGAGGACCATGGCAGCGAATACGAAGGTAAACGTTGGCATTATGTCTTCGTTGGACGTGGCCAAGGTCAGAAAGAAGCCGCAGCTGAGCGCCAGAAGCGCCGCCGCCAATGCCGCGTCCCGGCGACGCGTGAGCCAATAGACGAAGCAGAATAAAATCCCGATGTTCACGGCACCGAACGCGGCGTTTATGTACGCAAGCTGCTGCCAGACCTTGCCGACATGTAGGCCGAGGACATCGAGGCCTCTGCACAATGCGCTGACCATCGGAAGGTAAAGATAGTTGGAGGGATCGAGAGACGCTGTGGCTGGCGTACGGGCCCAATCCTCGACCAGCGTGCTCTTCCATAGTCCATTCATCGTCCCGAAATGGACGTTGTCCATCCAGACAATCACAGCAATGAAGAGCAAGAAAGAAAACCCAGCGACTCCGACGGCGGCTCCCCACGGGACATCACGAAATCTGCTGGAAAGGCGTCGCGGCAGGAAAGGCATATCGAATCAGTATTGCCTAACACCCGGACGCAGGGTCCGTGCGATCGCCTTCGCAAGCGAATCCCATGAGAAAGAGAAAATACGCCGCCGGTCCTTTGCCAAGGCCTTGTTGAGCTGGAGCACGCCCCGCGCGTAGTGATCGGCGCCAATTGCTCTGGTCAAGGCGGCTTCGCGCTCCAGCATCACGGTCAGAATCTTTTCCATGATGTCCTGGCTGATCGTCCCCCAGTCTTTGCTGGAGGTTTGAAAAGTACCCCCCAGCACTTCCGCGTTAGAGTGCTTGTTTTTGCCGTGCATGCGATAGCTGTAGAGCGCTTCGTGTATTGCGATACCGCCAAACATAAGAACGCAGAAAGTCGAAAGATAGAAATCGAGATAAAGTCGCGCATATTCATCGACGGACGGCATGATGAGCTTCAACACGCTTCGTCTGAACATCATCGAGGCCGTACTGTTGGACGACCAGGATGGCGACCACTCCGCGTGCAGTGTCATTGCTGGATTCGGTGGGTAGTTGGCACTCGCTTTCGCGGCGTCGAAAGCGGGCACGGTATCCGAAATCACCAACCTGTGCGGCGCATCGGCGGGAGGCCGCTCAAACCACCATGCCGTGCCGGCCAGCAGCTCGCTTTCAGCATTGATGAAATGGCAATCGCAATAGGTAAAGCCAACCGGAAAATCGGCATTCAAATGGGCGGCAAGATGCCGTTCAATGAAGTTGTCGTGCCAGACATCATCTGAATCCAGGAAGCATACGAACTCTGACGAACCAAGCGCGTCGATACCGTGACGGATCGCTCCGGCCTGCCCATAGTTGGCATCCAACCGAATATAGCGCAGCCTGGCATCGGCCATTTGTGTCAGGGTTTCGCGGATCACCTCGTCGGAATTATCAGTCGACGCGTCATCGACGATTACGATCTCAAGGTTGCGCACTGTTTGATATGCCGCCGAACCAATCGCTTCAGCTACGTAGGCTGCATTGTTGTGATTGGCGATGACAATGCCGACCCGAGGCAGCTTGGCGCTTCTCATCGATCTCGCCTTTAGGCAGTGCCGTGCCGACGCTGAGATACCGCGTCGACAATCTCCAGCACCGTTTCCTCTAGCGTCACCCTTCGCCTCCACAACGGATAGTGGCTCTCGAATTTTCTAGTATCAGAGATCCACCAGATGTGATCGCCCGTTCGATTGTCGTCCGAATAAGTCCAATTCATCTGCTTTCCGGTAGCGCGTTCAAATAGGGCGATGGCTTCCAACATGGAGCAGTTAGCGAAGCGGCCTCCCCCCATATTGTACACTTCGCCACAACGAGGTTCCTGGATGAAACTCCAAAAGGCGTCCACAAGGTCGGCTGAATGAATATTATCGCGGACCTGTTTGCCCTTGTAGCCAAGCACCGTATATGGCGTGAGCGTAACAGCGCATTTGCCCAAGTAGGCGAGGAAGCCATGGAGCTTAGCGCCGGCGTGATGCGGCCCCGTCAAACAGCCGCCGCGAAAGCAGGCTGAGCGTAAGCCAAAATAGCGACCGTATTCCTGGACGAGGACATCTGCCGCGACCTTGGAGGCTCCAAAAAGGGAGTGCAAGGTGTTATCGATGCTCATCGATTCGTCGATGCCATCGCGCGCATAGCGATGATCTGGCGTCACCTCCCAACGCGTCTCTTGCTCGACAAGGGGAAGACCATTCGGCTGGTCACCGTAGACCTTGTTTGTCGAAGTGAAGACGAAGGCGGCCTCTGGCGCATGCTGACGTGTCGCCTCCAGCAGGTTGAGCGTCCCCGTCGCGTTGACAGAAAAATCTGTGAGCGGTTCGCGCGCGGCCCAATCGTGCGACGGTTGCGCTGCCGTATGGATGACCGCGGTAATTGCCTTGCCATGATACGAAAACACGGCATTGACAGCCGCTGCATCACGAATGTCGACTTCGTTGGGCGTGAATCTCTTATAGGCGCGCTTGAGTCTATCGCGATTCCAGATCGTGCTAGCTTCGCTGCCGAAGAAATAAGCGCGCAGATCGTTGTCGATTCCGACGACGTCGAAACCTTTCTCGCAAAAAAAGGCGACTGCCTCGGAGCCAATCAATCCGGATGAGCCGGTCACGACAACGACAGACATTGCACTCCCCTCATCTATCCCCCAATAGCGGACGCAGCACGTCCTCCTGTTCACGCAGCCAGCCGAAAATATCAGCGAGCACTTCTGCTTTCTGGCGCCTTGCCGCCCAGCCGAACTGATGCGTCACCGCCCGCGTATCGGTCACATAGTATGGCACGTCGTATGGGCGATCTACGGGATCGCTCTCAATATCGATACTCCGCCCAGCACGAGCACGGCATTCGTGTGTCAGCTCGGCCAAGGACAGGCTAAGTGACGGACCACCGCCAATATTGTGCGGCGCGGCACACCAGGGGGCTGGATCGTTCAGTTGAAGCTTGATCAGATCGTAGAGATCTTCCACGTGCAGGAAATCGCGGACCTGCCGGCCGACGCCGCCGTAGCCGATATAGCTGAGCTTTCCTCCAAACAAATGGCGCGCCGCCCATAGGACAAACACGCCTTGATCGACCTTTCCCATCTGCCAAGGCCCGGTTAGCACGCCACAGCGATTGACGATCGCGGTCAATCCGTAGAGGGCACGGTACTCCTCGATCAAAAGTTCTGCGGCGAGCTTGGTCGCGCCATAGAGGGAACGTGCGCCGGCCAGCGGAAAGTTCGCGGCGATACCCTGCTCCGACCAGCCCGTGCCGCACGTACCCGGACGAACGACAAAACGGTCGCCGGAGACCTCGAGCGGGATGTCACGCAGCGCCTTCATCGGATAGACGCGGCTGGAGGACAGGAAAACCAGGGCGGCCTTGTGACGCCGGGCAGCTTCGAGGCAATTAATGGCGCCCATCAGATTGCTGTCGATCAAATAAGCCGGAGCACCATCGTAACCGGCCTGAACGGAAGGTTCGGCCGAGCACTCGACTATGACGTCGAAGCCGCCGGCATTGTCGAGATCGTAAGCTATCCGGACATCGCCATGGACGAAGGATACGCTCGCCTGGCGTAGACGAGCAAGGATGAGCTCCGAACCGCGGCGCTTGAGGTTGTCCAGAGCGACCACGTCGGCCTTCGGCCAATCGCGCTTTAACAGCACGGCCAGGCTTGATCCGACGAACCCCGCGCCCCCCGTCACCAAAATTCGCATTAAAGCCTCGGTTTGGCGGCCCTCGGAGCCGCTGGCGGCCTCTCCCTATCCTCTGCCGATGGCCACGCGCAACATGTTTGGAATAGCTGCATCCCAACTGTTGTTGCCAATGCCAAGCACCTTCGATAGGAACCCGGCCCATGGCGCCCGGGGGCAACCCCTGCCAAACTGTCGCGCCCCTCGTTCAACAGGTCCCCCATGCGAGTGCTTTTCACCAATCCCCCCTGGTGGGTCACGCCCAAACCACTGAAAGTGCCGCTTTTCGGCGCTTCGAAGGTTGACTGGCACGGCGTACGCGCGGGCTCTCGCTGGCCGTTCACCCAATGGGGCCGGTCGAGGCCGGATCACCACTTCTTCGGGGACTATGTCCCTTATCCGTTTTTCATGGGCTACGCCGCGACTTATGTCGCCAAGCACACCGGCGCGGAGGTCGTGCTACGCGACAGCGTCGTGATGAAGGAATCCTACAAGAGCTACTTCAGGTGGCTCGACCGCCAGCGTTTCGACTACGTCTTCTTCGAGAGTGCGTCGCCAAGCTGGGAACACGACGTCGCCGCAATCCGCGAGATCAAGCGGCGGCGTCCCGAAGCAAAGATCGTCGTGACCGGCCCGATCGCCACCATGGGAGCAAAGATCCTTGGGCAAGCGCCGATCTTCGCCGCCATCAAGGGCGAGTACGAAAAGGGTGCGGTGAAGGTCCTGAAAGGCGCGGAAGGTATCATAGATTTCGATCTGCTGACGCTCGAAGAAATGAACGCCGCTCCCTTCCCTTACTGGGACGACGTCATCGCGCCCAAGTACTGCGACTCCAATCCCAAAGGCACGCTGTTCCCGCAAGCTCAGGTCTGGTCGAGCCGCGGCTGTCCCTATAAATGCATCTTTTGCGTCTGGCCCGCCGCCATGACAGGCAACGATCCTGACGGCACCCAGAAGCGCAGCGTGCGCCAATACACGCCGGAGTACATGGAGGCATATCTCTCCGAGCTCGTCGACCGCTACAAGTTCAAGTCGGTCTACTTCGACGACGACACGTTCAATATCGGCAACCGGCATGTCGAGCGCATGTCTGATGTGATGCGCAAGATCGGAATTCCCTGGTCTGCCATGTGCCGAGCGGACACGATCAGCCTCGACCTGTGGAAGGTCATGAAGGATAGCGGTTGCTTCGGCGTGAAGCTGGGCTTCGAGAGTGGTAACCAGTATGTGGTCGACAAGATCGTCAACAAACACCTCGATCTTGGCTACGCTCGACAGGCCGTTGCCGAAATCAAACGCGTTGGCATGACCATCCACGGTACATTTACCTATGGATTGCCTGGCGAGACATCGGAGCAAATGCAGGACACGAAGCGATACCTGCACTCGCTTGGCTTGGATACGTGGCAGGAATCAGGCACCGCAGAAATTGAAGGCTCGCCACTCCACACACTCGCGCACAAGGGCAACCTCGGAAAATACGAAGGTGCTCACGTGGACCAAGACTATCAGCGATCCAAAGATGGCAACGTCAAATTCCAAGAACTAACCAAGCAGCTTCAGGACGGAAGCGCTGGCGTTGGTCAAATTGGCATTGGCAGTTGAGTCGCGTCGCTGGGACATCACTGATCAAAGCGTCACGAGCTCAAGGTTTTAGAGATGCAGCGCTCGAGCAAACCACAAGACCAGAAGCAGCTCGAGATCAGCATCGCTTAGCAGACGCTTGAGAAAGATCGCGCCAAACTGAAGATGCTCCAGGAGAGGCTGACGAGTGCTCTCTCCAAGTCTGCTTCCGACATTGTCATCGAGCAGGCACATCTCGACTCCGCTATGACGAAACGCGCGCAGTCGCTGGTCCGCTCACCCTTAGACGGTATTGTCGTTCAACGTGGACTAATCCCGGCGAAATCATCGGCTACCGCAGAATCGCAAAAATTGTCGGCATGAAGCAACTGCGAGTCGTGGCCGACATCGATGAGACCGACCTCGGCCGCGTAACTGTAGGCGAAAAGGTCAACATCAACTTCCGCGGCAGCATCAGTACAGCCTCCAAGGGCACTGTCGCGCGCATCGCGCCCGCAGTAAAACGCATGCAACTCGACGATCCCGAACTTGGTTCTGCCACCGAGGCGCGTGTCGTGGAAATCGAAATTTCCTTCGACGACCAATCGCAAGTTCCAAAGATATTGGGACGGGAGGCACACGTGGTTTTTTTGCGCTGAGCTATCTCGCCGCGAAGGGCGCTGCGTTTCTCAGCGCGATCGGCCGCGAAATCTCAGCAAAGCCGCCTTCGTCGTCCGGGCACACCGCTCGGCTTTTCTTGACACAGTTGGCCACGAACACGCTCGAGGCCTCCCGCTGCGGGGCGGCTCCGGCGAAGGCCTTTCCCTAAATGTGGCTTCTGATCATAGCTGCGGTAGTCTAATTTCCACCATTACGCTATGTACGCTCTAATGGGAGAGTTTAGCATGATTGAACTTCTGCAATGACGTCCCCGCGAATTGCACTCACCGTGATCGGTGACGAAATCGGGCCCTCGCTTAACGAAATGCTCCCGTTCTGCGCCTTGAACGGCGTCACGCGTCTCGACATGCGTACAGTCAGTGGTCGGAACCTGCTCGGGATGTCACTCGGAGAAGTCGCAGAGATTGCTGGCAAGATCGATGACGCTGGCATCCGTGTGCCGACATTTGTCTCGCCAATGTTGAAATGGGCCGCACCCGACCACGAAGTCACTCACGGCCAAGTCAATTTTGCCTTCGATCCCGCGAGCTGCCCGGTCGAAGACGTGCTGGAATATGGCTGCGATGTCGCGGGCGTGCTGGGCGCCACCAAGATGCGCATCTTCAGCTTCCTACGCCATGACGGTTTCCAGCCCGAGGACCTCTTGCAAACCCTCGAGCGCTTGATGGACCTGTCCGGCATGCATGTAACGGAAATGCATCTGGAGAACACGCCGGTCTGCAACTTGGGTTCGATCGCTGAGTTGGCCGATTTTTTCCGCCAGCTCCCCGAGATGTTGGCAATTGTGCACGACGCGCGAATTCTGCCGATCCTACCCCTGCTCGACATCAGCAACAGCTACAGAATGGGCCGGCCACCGATCGATGCGGACATCGCGATACTGGCACCTCATGTTAAGAATATCCATCTCAAGGATAGCCACGATGGCAAGACAGTGCCGTTCGGCGACGGCAAGATTCCTTGGGCAAAGGAGCTCGAGCGTCTGCTGAAGGATGTGCGCGTACCCGAGGTCGTTGCTAGCATCGAGACTCACTGTCCACAAAACGCACGCGAGGCCACTGCCCGCTCAATCGAAGGTTTGCGCCGCATCTCCCGCGAGGTGGGCATTGAGGTCGTCTGACACAGCGCCACTTTTGTTGCCGGGTGTGGGCTGCCCAGGCGGCGAGCACCGCGCATCCCGACATGCCGATTTTGACCTGGCCACGCTCGACCGACGCCCAGTCCGCCGCGGCGGTCGCCCAGCGCCGCTCGATCTCGGTGCGGATCGCCTTCAGCGGCTCGGGGTATTTGAACGGATCCGGCCCGGAGTTGGGCTATAGAGCCAGTAGGCCCTGCAGAAATCGTCCAGCCCACGACCCTGGAGCTGCGCGGGATCGGTCCAGCTGACGCATCCCGCGAGAAACGCCACGGTAATACCAGACGATAGCTCAGCGCATCGTGCGTGGTGGCGCAGCTCAGCTTGCATTCGACGACAACCCGCAGCGTCCAGCTGCCGTCGCTGGCGGTGTCCGAGATCAAAAGATCAGTCTCATAGCTCGCGGCGCCGGACGTCGCTTTGCCGTCCAAGGAATAGGCCAGCCTGCGTCATGGCACTCAAGGTCCATCGACACCTCGTCTCCGCCTTCGCAACCATCCGGAGATCGAGAAAAGTCGCCCGAACTCCCTCGCCGGCGCCTGTCGGCGTTGCCCAATGTCCGCCTCGCCATCGAGTATGGCCCCCCTGATCAGCTGCAGGTCAATCCCCGCAATCCGCGGACGCACGCCAAGAAGCAGATCGCGTCCTCGATCCAGCGCTTCGGCTTCAACTCCATTCATTATGCAACTCGATGAAGAAAGCGACGACAACTAGGTCACGACGGAGCGCGCCTCCGGCTGATCGCGTCGCGGCAGAGGAGCTAAATCCTCCCTGTCGCCAACTCGTTGCCGCCCGCTCCGCGACCGACGAGGGACCAGCCTAGATGACGACAACAGCAGTCTGCGCGCACTAGCACGACTTGAGGACCTTCTGGCTCCCACGCAACTTGAGTACCGATTCTAGGTAAGGAATGTCCCGTCGAAGGCTGCGTACCCATTCGGCAGCGTTCTCGGTCTGCTGGAAGCGGGATCCGGTTCTCTTCTACCTTTAGCTGATGACGGAGACTCCTCATCTCATCTTCGACCGTATCCATCCTAGATAGTCCGAGTGAACAGGCGGAACCGTCCAGCCTTCATAGGCTCATCCTTGTTCGGGTACCTCGACCTACATTCCGCGGCTATTTGGTCGACGGCATTTCTGAACATCCAGTCCCACCGACCGCCGCTTTGGGGCTCACGTGTGCTTTTGGCCCCGAACGCTTGAGTTTCCCCATCTTCATGCTGAATAATATCAGCGCGCGTCTTGGCTGAACGCAGATTTGATGCGCCGGGACCATAGTCGGCAACAGAAGACGTGACGTAGAGGCGAAATCCAGAAAGACTAACAATCATGCCCAAGCCGCCTAAGATATCGGTTGTTGCAGGATCAAGTGCCGTCGATGCCTTTGTTCGCGAAGTCGGCAGAATGCCGACTGTCCGAACTGCTGGCGGTCGCGCTCGATTGATATTTGGCATGGATGCCACGGCAAGTCGGGAACCGACTTGGGACGCTGCCTGCAGTATCCAAGGGGAAATGTTCCTTGCCGCAGACGCGCTCGGAGGGCTCGAGGTACGCCTCGGCTTTTACCGAGGGTTCGACGAGTTTAAAGTTAGTCAATGGACGTCGAACGGCCGTGACCTCTCGCGCCTTATGGGATCGGTGCGCTGTCTCGCCGGCCGGACCCAGATTGATCGCCTTCTTCGGTACGCAGGCGATCAATGCCGCGAGAGCAAGGTCGACGCAGTCGTGTTTGTTGGCGATTGCTGCGAAGAAGATGTCGATCAAGTGGGCCATGCGGCTGGACAGCTAGGTTTGCTTGGCCTTCCGGTCTTCGTATTTCAAGAAGGGAGTGACCGCACTGCCAATCAGCTGTTTCCACAGATCGCCAAGCTGACGAGAGGAGCCTATTGCAAGTTCGACCATACAAGTCCCGTCCAACTTAAGCGGCTGCTGGGTGCGGTAGCCGCCTACGCCGCGGGCGGCCGCGATGCGCTTCTTCGGTACGGAAATACCAATGGCGGAATAGCCGCGCTACTGACGAACCAAATGAAGTGATTGGTTATGGTCCTTGTGGACTTGACGATCCTTCACTGCGATGTTTAGCGCAGGAGAACCGACCGAAATCCAACTAAGGCACTTCACTGAGGCCCGCTCCACAGCCCCCAGCTGAAGCGGGGCCTCTCTCACTCCAGATCCAAAATACAACACTACTCGCCAGAGGACTCGCTTTGCGATTCAATCTTAATCTGCCAGCCCCCGTGAACAACACGGCGACCAAGCGTTGCGGAACGACAATGATTCCAGACGGATTGCGGCCTGGCCTATGAGTGCCACTGGAGTGACGCGCTCTGCCGAGCGACTGGTCATCGCGATCGACGGTCCCTCGGCCTCGGGCAAGGGGACGATCGCCAATCGGCTGGCCGCCCACTTCGGCCTCCCTCACCTCGACACCGGCTTGCTCTACCGCGCCGTGGGCTGGATTGCCGCCCGGACCGGCCGGAATCCGGCGAAAATCGCGGCCGAGCTGAATTCAGGCGACCTTGCCGACCCCATCCTGCGCGGTGACGAGGCCGGCCAGGAAGGATCGAAAGTCGCGGCAATCCCCGAAGTCAGGGCCAACCTATTGAAATTTCAGAAGGAATTCGCATCTAAGGAAGGAGGCGCGGTACTCGACGGCCGCGATATCGGCACGGTCATCTGCCCTGACGCCCCGGTGAAGCTCTTCGTCACGGCCAGCCCGGAATCACGGGCCGAACGTCGGTATCAGGAGTTGCGGGCCCGAGGGGTCGACACTATAAAACCGCGCGTTCTTGCCGAGATGGCGGAGCGGGACCGTCGCGACAGCGAACGGGCGGCTGCACCTCTTAAAGCCGCGCCCGATGCCTGGCTTCTCGATACCAGCGACATGGATGCCGATGCGGCCTTCGCCGCCGCTTTGGCTTTCATCGAGCGCAAGGGCTTTCGATCTCCCGGGCCGTAAGTCGCCGCCGCCCGCTCTGGCTCCGAGTGCAAAGCCGCGACCTGTGCTCGCCATCGAGCGAAGTGAAAATCGGTCCGGCCCAACATCAAGTCCGACGAAAACTAGCAAAAGCGGTGCAATGATAACGGCACGGCGGTGTGCTCACTATTGCGAAGAAGCCAGTCGCGCATTGCGTCTACCGTCGATGCGCTGTTCCACCGTGACCGTGGGCTTCGGTCGATTGAGCGCGCGCATCGGAACGCTAGTTGTCATGGCAGGTTCAATCTCTTCTTCAGTTCGGCGGCGAACAAGCCATTGGCGAAGGCGCTCGGATGGCCGTCATGCGGCAAGGTGATCTTCGACGGGTCCATGCCGTAGGTGAGGGTGTTGAGCATCACCAGCGACAGGCCGCGTTGGCGCAGGCCCGCCAGCACCGAGACCAGGAACGCCTGAGCCTTGCCATCGAGGCCCCCAAAACCCGGCTGTGTCTGCTCGTCGGGCCACGAGTAGAGGACGATCAGCGGTGCATCGAGCTTTTCGCGGGCCAGCGCCTGCAGGCGCATCATCAGCGCGGTGAGGAGCGCCGCCTGCTCCTGCTGGCGCGCGCGCTGTCCCAGCGCGGCGATGAAGGGAAACTGCCGGTCGGCGAGATCGTGCAGCCCGTCGATCGGATGGCGCCAGCGATACTGCTCGAAGGAACCAGTGTAGCGCGGCTGGCCGTCGACGAGCGCGTAGCGCGGCGAGCTGCCGAGCCACGATTCCTCCCCGGTGACGCGCGCGAGATGCGGCGGGATGATCCAGGTCACGACCGCCTTGACCTTGCGGCCCTTCAGCCTGTCGAGGCGCCCGGCCTCGAAGGCGCGCACGAACTGATTGGGCGCATAGCCCGGCGCGGCGAAGAGCACCGACTTCACCTTGAAATCCTGGTCGCGCGCGAACTGCGCCGGCAGCGTCTGATCGTCGGCGAGGCCCTGGCCGAACATGAAGGAATCGCCGACGAACAGATAAGTGTCGGCGTCGGCCGGCGCGTCCGGTGTGGCGCGCGTGCCGTCGGGCAAGATCGTGTAGGTGGCGTGGAAGGCCGTCTCCGATCCGTAGGTCGCGGTGACCGACACTTTTGTGTCGGGGCGCGGCCGGTAGCCGAGATCGGGATCGGGCACCATCCAATCCGGCGGATCGAAGCGCGTCACCAGACCGACGCCGTGCGCCTGCGGCGCAAGCAGCCCGGCGAAAAGATCGAGCAGGCCGATCGCGACGGCGAGCGCCGCCACCAGCAGCGCGCCGCTGCGCCAGCGATTGCCCCTCAGCATAACGACGCCCGCCAGCCCCAGCAGCACGGCGAGACCGCAGATCCAGCCGGTTCCGGGCAGCAGTGCCGCGCCGATCGCCAGCCCTGCCGCAAGGGCCGCCGCGATCCAAAGATTTCGCCCGTATGAGGCCATTGGAGTAGGCTCGGCTCTACGGGGTCGGGAGGCAAACATCAATGGGCGCACCGCTTCGATCGGAAGGCGGCTGTCTGTGCGGCGCGATCCGCTTCGTGGCGGAGGGACCCGCGAAGTGGATACGCTCTCAAAGACGCTTGAAGAATGAATGACCTCACGCGCTGAGTCGCATTGAATTCCATCCGACATGCCTCGGACGGAAGTGGCCCGCCCAAGTGCTTCTAGCGCTGCGCGCGTGGAGTTAGGCGAGATGAACTCGGGGCCGATGCGACAGAGGGCGTGGAGTGGGCATTGGTATGCGAGCTGAGCATTGCGCCCACATCGACCATGACCAACGCCGAAACCAAAAGCACGACAGCCAAGTCCCCTGCCCCCTCAAAAAACGTGCCCATCCAAGGCGAAGCCAGGGTCAAAATCAAGGACACGCCTGCGATGGCAAATAGGTACTCGACAACCAGCATTTAAAACTCGCACCGCCGAGGTCGTAAGTAACTGTGGCTTTTTCTAGGTCGCTACTCCTTTTGGGACACTGACCTGACCGGGTTTTCTTGGACCAGGCTGATTGAGATAATCAGTGTGGAAAGGAACCGGGAAGATGGCAAAGAAACGCTATAGCGCGGATCAGATCGTCACCAAGCTGCGGCAGATCGATGTGCTGGTTGGGCAAGGCCGAACCGTTGTGCAGGCGTGCAAAGAAGCGGAGATCACCGGGCAGAGCTACTATCGCTGGCGCAACGAGTATGGTGGTCTGGAGATCGAGCAGGCCAAGCGGTTCAAGGAACTCGAGCGGGAGAATGGCCGGCTGAAGCGGCTGGTTGCGGACTTGTCGCTGGAGAAGCAGGTCCTCAAGGATATCGCCGAGGGAAACTTGTAGCGCCCGACCGGCGCCGGCAGGCGGTGCAGGGGCATCCGACAGAAGTACAAGCTGTCGAAGCGCCATGCTTGCCGAATCCGTCGGTCAGCCGGGGGGCGCAGCGCTATATCCCCACGGCCCGGGCTGACGAAGATCAGTTGACCAAGGCCGTTGTCACCCTGGCGTCCCAGTATGGGCGTTACGGCTATCGCCGGATCACTGCGTTGTTGCGGACCGCTGCCTGGCGGGTGGGCAAGGACCGGGTTCAGCGCATCTGGCGCCGGGAGGGCCTGAAGGTGCCCCAGAAGCAGCGTCCGAGAGGACGACTGTGGCTCAACGACGGTTCGTGCATCCGGCTTCGACCGGCACGGCCGAGACACGTCTGGAGTTACGACTTCGTCGCGGCCCAGACCCACGATGGCAGGCCTGTTCGTCTGCTTACATTGCTCGACGAGTTCACCCGAGAATGCCTGGCGATCCGGGTGGCGCGGCGGATCAACAGCTTCGGCGTCATCGAGGTATTCGCCGATGCCATGCTGCGCCATGGCGTTCCGGTGCACATCCGGTCGCACAACGGCCCGGAGATGACGGCCAAGGTCGTGCGCGACTGGCTCAGCAAGATCGGCTCGAAGACCTTGTCATCGAGCCGGGCAGCCCGTGGGAGAACGGGTACGAATCGTAATCGAGCGTTGACGCAAGCATTACAACCAGGAACGTCCATACTCCGCGCTCGGCTATCGCCCGCCCGCACCCCTAACGTTCGGCGCAACTCAACCTCTCGAACTGGAAACGGCAATGCAGTAGTCTCTCAGTCCGATTGGACTAGAATCTCGGTCAGGCCAGCAGCGAGAGAACGGCCCACGGCAGATTGGAGTGACCGTGTGAATACCATTGAAGCTGATTTAGCGGACCTTCGCCAGCGGCTAAAGCGAATAGAGGAAAAACGTGCGTCATTTCCGTCCGGCTCGCGGGTCACCGAATGGATCTATCATCTGCAACGAGAAATCAGCTTTCTTGAGTCGCTGCTAGAGGTGCGAGCACGGCCGCGCTTGAACTACAAGTCGTAGCATAATCTACATACTTTCTAGACTAGCTTCCAAGATTGTTGCGCAACCGTTTGCAGCGCCTTTCGGTCCCTTAACCGGATGCCTACGAAGGGCGCGACTGCATTGTGGTCCGCGCCCCCTTCAGGCCACGGTCATCAAACAGGAGGCAAAAGAATGCTATTTGAAAAAAACAATTTTCGCTTGGCGCCCTAATACCTGCGGAACATTCGCCAGATCATCAAATGAAATCTCGATCTGCACCGTGCGCGCATCAGTTGCGGTGCTGAGCTCAGGTGCCAGTGCCATCATACGCTTTACCGCAGGTGCAATACGAGAGAGCGTACCCCTAAAGATCCTATCATCTCGGAAGGTAATCTTCACTTCGCTCCCGATCGCCACGCGGTCAATATCAGTCTCGTCCAAATCAGCGACAACACACAGTTGCTTCATGTCAACAATTTTTGCGATTCCCTGATACCCGACTTTTTCCCCGGGGTGCGACCAAATCTGAATGACGATGCCGTCCAGTGGCGACCGAACTACCGACTCGTCGCGCCGCGTGATGGCATTCTGGAGGCTCGCCTGATCTATCACAATTTGGGAGTTCGCTTGTGCGAGGTCACTGGTAAGCGTTTCTCGAAGCATTTTAAGCTTGGCGAGATCTTTCTCTAGCGTCTGCTTGGCAATATCGATCTCGAGTTGCTTCTCGTCTCCTGGCTTGCTGGAGCGCTGCAACTCCAACTCTTTGAGCTGCGACTGCCCCCTCGAAATCGCCACCTGCGCTTCTTGCTCATTAATTTCCTTCAATCGATAGCCCGAAACCAACGAATCACGATTTCTCTGCGCTTGCGCGAGTACTGCCTCAGCCCGGAGCACATCGGCATTAAGAATTGGGAAATTAGCCAAAACTGCTATCGGGCCGCCGCGCTTTACTTGCTGACCTTCCTCGATACGCAACTCGGCCACTATACCATCGCCCGCAACAACAGCAACGCCATTTGGCGCGTCTGTGTACCCACGGATGACGAAGGATGGCGCTTCACTAACTAGTTGCGCTTCGACCTTTGAGCCAAATTCAATCGCGCAGGTTACGCTAACAGTAACCGTCGTGGCGCAAATTACCCATTTAAGTTTTTTCAACATTTAGGGCCATCAGTTTAGCGTACCACATCATGCCGCATCAATGACGGCATCGGGTGAATGAACCGAATTCCGGATCCATCTTAAACTGACGGTCTCAAGCGCCCCAAAAAGAACTAACGCAAGGCCTCTCATGGCTGTTGTGCCTCCATTGGCAGAGTCAAAGTACGAACCTTGCTCGCCATCACATCCATCTCGCTCCAACGTGGTAGCGGAACATCGAACGGCGTGGACCACCAGCCATCGGCGAGCCGAGCACCGCCACCCTCCGCAGTGTTAGTTCGAGTACAGCTGGGGCACTGCCGCGACGTCACTAGCTTCGAGCAAGTAAATTCCGAAAGCCCCGCTTTGCCTGAGTAGTCGCGCGTCGTGCTCTCCCAATAAACCCGTCGAGGCCCGCGGCCGCGATAACGCCCTGCACAAACGGATCCGGACCATGTCTTTCGCGCCACACGGCGCCGGCTGAGTAGGCTTTTCGAGCCAGCACGTCGAAATTGTCGATGGTTTCGGCAATCCCTTTGGCGATCGGCTCGGCTTTCCATTCCGTAAAATAGGAGGCTCCTCCCTCATTTGCCTTGACCGCCGACGACAGCGTGGTTTCGCTCGGCAGCACCAATGGAGCCCCCGCCGCCAGCGCTTCACCCACGATCGCCGAATAGGAGCCCCTGTATCGAATTGGATCATAGGGCAGCACCACGATATCGCAGCGGTCGATCAATGCGTGCCATTCCTTGTTGATCGCGGGTACGATGATCAATTCCAAACGCGGCTCTCGCCTGGCGAGTTCGCTTAATCGCGCATCGACTTCCGGAAGGCTTTCAGGATCACTCTGGTGGGCGATAAATCTGACGCTCGGATATCGCTGAAGCACACGTGGGATAAATTCCGGCGCGAATTGCCACCCCTTGTCCAATCGCTGATGTCCAAGCAGGCCAATAGTTAGGGGATTATTGAACATCCGGCGGCGCAGCAACGGCTGTGGCTGCGGAAAAGGTAGGACTTTCACGGGAACATCGAAGAGAAATTCGTATTCCTTCGCCGCTTCCTCGGCGACCGTTGCGAGCTTGACTTCTCTCATCCACTTCTTGCCGATCCAATTCCTGGCATGCCGGTAGAGAAGTGCGGTCGGTTCCCGAACGACAAATGTCGGAGCGTCGGCGGTCCCACTTCGGTCGAGGCCGGCTTCAGTTCCCAGCTCGACGACAATCTTCGGCCCCACTCCGGTCGTGACGAATTCAGCCTTGATCCATTGTCCGAGAGCTGCAATTTGCGCCGGCTTTGCAGAGTTGAAGTAGACCAGATCGAAAGGACCGAACTCGAGCCAAGCCCGCCGCAGGTCGAGAACAGTCGCTTCAAGTGCGATGGCGAAGTTTGTCAACCATCCAGCGATTGGATCGAGCGAAGGCGTATCGTACGTAAAGGCGCGGAAAAACGGCTTAGCTCCCGTAGAAAGTTGCAAGGCCCTCGATAACTCTCGATGGCCAAGCACGGTCACGTCATGACCAAGGCGCTGAAAGGCTGCTGGAAGAGCCGCGGCCGAACTTGCGTGATGTCCCTCGAGGCCGCGAAGACCTGCGTCCGCATAAAGAATTTGCATGGCTTACTTCATTTTGGCGGATAAGCGAAACTAGGCCCGTGACACTATCCGGTCGCACGGCCTCGGAAAACCCGGCGATGTCGGATTAAAGCCGGGCTACCGCGCCGTTCCCCGCACCACACCTAGAAGGACCAGTCCTGTTCGGGCCGCACCGCCTTTTCTAAGACAATCGCTGAGCGAGCCTCTCTAACCATCCTGCCCGCCCTTTGGCCGACTGAGTGGCAATCTCCAGAACAGCCCGCACTTCATTGCTGACGCTCTGGAGGGCCGCAAAGCGCTCGGCACGTTTCGTAATCTCCGTCAGGTTCTCGACGGCGCTGCCTATCGCATCCACGAGCTCCTCGACGCCCTGCCTTCGAATCCCCATGGCACGTCCGTCGTCAAAAGCTCTTTGCGCAAACTCGCATCCCAGCGTGGCCACCACAGGAATCCCGAGCGTTTCGGCTTCGGTGAATATTCCGGATCCTCGCGTCTTGTAGACCAATGGGTCGTAAGGCAGCAGGATCAAGTCTGCCTGCGTCAGCCAATCCGTATATTCTTCGGGCGATAGGACATCTTTGCGAACAGTCACGCTCTTAAGGGTGGCGAGGCGATCGAGGATCTCTTTACCCTCCACGTTGTCCGTGTTTTCAACCGTGCCATGCACGAGAAATCGTAGATCGCTTCGAATGACTTCGAGCTTGGCTACGGCTTCTGGCAACAAACTATAGCCCTTCGCTGCATTGACATTCCCTGCACACACGATCGCGATCGGCATGCCGTTGTCACGTGTCGTCCGGCTCTTGGGTTCCAGGATCAGATTGGGCGAAGAAACCACGCCAACTTTCAGACCGATCGCCCGGCTGTAGGCATCAGCCATGACTTCCGTCTCGCAAAACACCCGGATCCGGCTGTCGTCGTCGACCACCGAGCGTAGAGCCTGGAACGCGTCCCGGTATTCTTTCAGAAGCGGTTCGGCTACTGGATCGTCGATTGGCTTCTTGAAATGCGGCGACATCAAAAGCCAGATGACAATCTCTGGCATCTTTCCCCGACGATATCGTCCAAGATATTGCGCCAATCCAAGCGTTGTCGCTTGATCTCCACTCGGCATGATCAGCAAGTCTGGATTTGCCCCCGCCGCCCGCGCGGCCGTCCTCAGCTCCTCGCAAAATTCGTGGGCGAAATCGTCGAATTCGGCCCTCGTCCACTCCTCGCGGCGATAAATCGACTTGTCGAAAACCGGCACAATCCCTTCGACGTTCCGCAAATTCTCGTCAAGATAGCGAGAGGCAAGACATATGCATCCTATGCCCAGGCGCAGCAGTTCACCCTTCAACCGCTGCACTGCGCCGAAGTGATGCCCGTCGGCGGATCGGAGGGACGGATCTACAATCAACGCCGCCGATCGACTTCTCCCTTGCATCGAGCCCCCTCTGCAATTCCCGTCACCTTTGCATTTTATATGCGAACTGTGAACCAAGAAGCTACAATTCGCCAGCCATAAGCAGCTGCCGGCAGCCGGTCGGAAGAGCCGCCCGCGCTCTTGAGGCCAATAGCGCTATTTTCTAGTTGTCGGATAGTTTAATGAGGCGAGATTGCCGAGATGGCCAAATTTTTCGGTCGATGACTCACTTCTGTACATACTTCGATAGCGGTTATCTGGCGCGGGGGCTTGCACTCTACCGTTCTCTTGAACGGCACATCCCCAAATTCACACTCCATATCCTTTGCTTTGACGATGTTACCTATGACGCGCTCTCAAGAGCGCAACTTTCATCTATCAAGCTGCTGAGGCTCGTGGATGTCGAATTCTTCGACCGCGAGTTGCTTGCCGCCAAAGACCGAAGAAGCCTGGCAGAATACTACTTCACCGTGACATCCGTTTTACCGGGTTACCTCTTCGACGCTTTCTCTGAAATCGACGCCATAACCTATATTGACTCGGATTTACTTTTCTTCAGCAACCCCGCTCCGGTTTTTGAAGAGATGGGCGATGCCGCTGTCGCCATCACTCCGCACAGGTTCACGCCACACAATAAAGCTCACATCAAATATGGAATATACAATGTAGGCTGGCTTACATGGCGCCGAGAGGCCCGCGCTTTCGATTGCCTGCAGTGGTATCGAAGCAAGTCGCTCGAGTGGTGCTACGATGTTGTGGAAGACGAGCGATACGCCGACCAGAAATACCTCGACACTTGGACGTCTCGATTTCCCGGCATTCATAGCATCGACCACAAGGGCGCCAACCTCGCGCCATGGAATGTCGGCAACTATCGAATTTCAAAGTCCGACGAAAAGATCTACGTCGATGACGATCCGCTGATTTTTTACCATTTCCACGGCCTCAAAGGTGGCAACGACATCGAGTCGTGGCGAGCATTGATCAAGTTCTATTTGAACCCGGATGCTCCCGAGTCACCGCAGAAGACCCGGTTTGCGGCTCTCGTAGACAAGTTACTGAGCCCGATTTCTCGAAACAGAATTCCAGCGCCCGACTCGCCGGAAAGCTTTGACGTCGACTTCCTGATGTCCTCCGTCTATCGACCCTACCTCGACGCATTGACAGCTGCGCAAGGCGAATTGGACGCCTTGTGCCTCGCGCCCGTGGCAGCCGGTCGTCAGCTCCGGTATGTCGCCGAACCGCCGCTCGCGGCCGCGTCTTCGGCGTGGCGCACCGAGCTTGATTGGAAAAGCATGGCGGAACAGGAGAAAGTCATTTGGCCGCCGGCTTTGCCGTTGTCTGCGGACCGATTGCGGGCGATCGAACTTCGCGCATTGCCAACCGGCAAACCCGAGTTTGATGCCGCTCGTCTCGCTCGTTGCGCGCGCGTCGAGTCATTGGTCGCCTCCGCAGTGTCTGCCCTCGGCCGCGCCCCCGCGCTTGTCGACACGAGCGAGCGTGATGAGCTCATCGATCACGCCTTCGAAGTCATGCCACGGATCTCCCATCGCAGATGGACGGCCGTGACCGACCAGGTCGTTCTGGAGGCGCTCCAGCACCAGCTGCCAGAGTTGCTCGGGGCCCCGGATAGCGAGACCGCGCTGGCAAAGGCGCCTGACATCCTCCTGATCGGAACCAGCATCAGCCGCACATATGACTGGTCAGGGGCGCTGCATCGTTTGGCCCACTCGGCTCGATGGCTTATCCTGGAAATGCGGACTTTCAGCGGAACTCCGACCACATTGATGACCTGCCGCGACGTCGGCGCGGCAACACCACGCCCCTATTGGATCATCAACCGCATAGACTTTCTCTCTGCCCTGGAACGCGAAGCGCTCACGATCATGCGAGAAATCGTTTTGCCCGATCCTGCCCGCATTCCGGATATCCCCGAGCTCGCCGACCACCGCCTTTTTCTCATCTCCAACGACACGCACGACGACCAATGAAGATCGCCGTTCTCGACACCGTGTATCAAGGCTATGTCGATCATCTCTATCAAGATGGGTCGCTGATCGACAAAAGCTGGGAGGAGCAATATCGGGCAACCGTCGACGGCGGCTTCCCAACCCTGAGCTCCTGGGTGGAACCGCTCCGCGCCAAAGGCCATCAGGTCATGGACATCTGGGCCGACCATATGCCGCTGCAATTGCGCTGGTGCCGCGATCACGGTGTTGAACTGCCGAAAGACGTCAGCACAAACCCACTCGCCTACGTCGGCATCGTCGCAAACCAAATCCGGCACTTCAAACCAGACGTCCTTCTGATCGGCAATCTCTACACTTTCGATTCGGATTTCCTGCGTTCGGTCTCCGACCATTACCGCATCGCCGTCGGTCAGCATGCGGCCCGCCTGCCCGACTCCGATTTCTCCGAATATGACGCCATCATCTCGTCGCTCCCGAACCAGGTCGACTTTTTCAACGGGAACGGCGTGCCGTCTTACCTTGTCAAGCTCGCCTTCGACAGCCGCCTGCTTTCACGGATAGACGCCTCCAGCAAATTCTACGGGCTGATTTTTGCCGGATCAGTGAGCGCCGATCACAAGCTGCGTGCTGAAGCCTTGCTGGCTCTCGGACGAGAAATGACTATCGATGTTTTTGGTTCTGTGCCCAACACTCTTCTGAATGTTTCGCCCCTGCCGAGGGGCTTTGCGGGCTGGCTTCAACGCATTAAGCAAGGCATTACGCCTCCGACCGCGACAAAGATCACCACCCATCCCGCGCTTTGGGGTCTCGATATGTATCGGATGATGGGAAGAAGCCGAATTGTCTTCAATCGCCACATCGATGCTGCAGGCGCCTATGCCAACAATCTTCGACTATACGAGGTCACCGGCAGCGGCGCTCTGCTCCTGACTGACTGGAAGACCAACATGGATGAGATCTTTTCGCCCGGCATCGAGTGCGTAGCCTATCGCGATACTGCCGATTGCGTGCAGCAGGCGAACTTCTACCTACAAAACGATGAGAAACGCGAACAGATAGCACAGGCCGGTCGACGCCGCGTTATTGCCGAACACACGTACGAGCACAGGGTCGACGAGCTTCTCCGTGTCATCGAGAAGCATCTCCAATAGGTTTGCTGAGCTGAGAAGACCATATGGACGACACCTCTCCACGACGTCTACCCGTCCACAATCTCATCTTCAGCTTCCGCAGCTCGTCTAAGGAATTGCCATAGATCGTATTGGTACAATCCCTTAAAGAGCATATTGCCGAAAAGGCGGCTGCTGATTCCTGTAGGTGAGATTTGTCTCGAAGTCATGTATATCGCCACGATGTCGACGCATTGCGTGGCATAGCGATTCTTTCCGTTCTAGGATTTCACTTCGCACCAGATGCAGTCAAAGGCGGATTTGTTGGCGTTGATATTTTCTTCGTCATCTCCGGCTTTTTGATCACTGGCATTCTGATCGACGGCATAGGCTTTCGAGAATTCTATATCCGCAGAGCAAAGCGTCTTTTGCCTGCACTTTGCGTCGCGCTCATGCTGGCGCTTGCGCTCGGCTTCGTCCTGCTGTTGCCAGACGAATTTAACGTTCTCGCCCGCAACGTGATTGCGGGGGCAACATTCACTACCAATTTTGTTTTGATTGCTGATCATAATGCCGCCGGCTACTTCACGAATCTGGCCGACAACAACCAGCTCACCCACTTGTGGTCGCTGAGTGTCGAAGAACAGTACTATTTACTGTGGCCGGTGACCTTCAGTTTGATCTTGCCGCGGTGGCGTCTAGCTGCAGCGACCGGCATACTTTTACTCTTCGTCGGATTCGACTTTTGCAACGTATTCCAACTGGGTACAGACCGATACTATTTCCCGGGTACGCGTTTCTGGGAGATCTTGGCTGGGACCTGGCTTGCGATTGCCCAACGCTCGGCGACATTCATTCCTAAGATATCGGCCGCGGCGCTGGGTAAGCTGTGTGGACTCGGACTGATCGCTTACGCAATATTCTACGTTCGTGCCGACACGACATGGCCTGGCCCGCAGGCGCTTGTGCCGGTCGCCGGCACCATGATTTTCATTGCTTTCCGAGCGCAAAATTCTCTCATAGAGAGAGCAATCTCAAATCCAGCTTTGATCTGGCTAGGCCTGATCAGCTACCCGCTCTACGTGTATCACTGGATCCTCATATCGTTCTCTCAACTGACATATCGCGGTGAACTGCCAACTAACCTGAGTCTTTTGCTTGCCATCACCAGCGTTGCTATGGCTGATCTCACCTACCGTTTCATCGAAAACCCTGTGCGCCGGGGAAAATACGGGATGGCACGCTTTGCGCTCATCCCCGCCCTGCTAGGCACTGTTATCGTTGCCGCTTTGGCTATCTGTCTAAGCGGCGGACTATACTGGCGGCATATGGATCAGGTCGCCTTCAACGACATGACCACCGCTGCGGAAAAGGTGCAGATTTACCCAGATTGCCTTAGACTGTACGGCGACGTTGTCCGCCTCCCTACCAAGGATGCGAAAAAGCGGCTTTTCTGCGAGAAAGGTAGCGACGATCCGCGACCAGTCATCATCATTGGTGATTCCCACGCGCAAAAGCTCTTTTATGGATTTTTAAGCTTGAACATCAGGAATGTTATTCAGCTCGGCAAGGGTTCTTGCGCACCGCTGTGGAACCTCAATCCAGTGCACGATGCCTTCTACGCCTGCCAGCCAGACGTCAATCGTTTTATTGAATTTGCAGTCAATGCCAAAGCTCCGCTCGCGATTTTGACCGGTGTGTTCGAGAGGTATTTTGACGGTACCTATGGTTTGGGAAAATCCGACGCAGAGGTTGAGCGAGACATTGCGGAAGGCTTTCAGCTTATGGCGCAGTCGCAGCATCCGATTGTCGTTGTAATAGACAACCCGTCATTGCCTTTCGATCCGAAGGAATGCACGAAACGGCCTGTTGATATCAATCGCCGCTTAGATTGCTCCTTTGATCGCGCCGTCTATGACAAAAAGGCTTCATCTTACAAAGATGTCCTCAGACGCGAGGCCAAGGTCGCACCAAACGTTACATTGATAGATGCATCGAGTTTTTTTTGCGATCAGACACGCTGCCATGCAGCCAACACAGACGGCCTTTTATACACCGGAGATAACAACCATCTCAGCAATCGGGGTGCAAAGATTGTCGACTCCGCCATCTTAAGGATGTTTCCTTTGGCATTCGTCGTTGGTTCAAAAATCAATGATCGCGGCATGGCAATTGAACGCTACTAGGCGCAATCCCTTGTCTACTAGTTCATTTGTCGTCGATGCGTGTCTTAACTTTGAAGGCTGCATCGACTTCGATGAAAAGCGATGTCTGGCTTGAGGCCCATCCTAAGTGTTCGCGGGAGCTATTTGGAGGTCTTGCCACAAATGCAGCCCGCACAATGCCGCGGGAAGGCGAATCGCATCCCGATAAGGACGATAGATGAACCCATCGCTCGATAGCTATTTCGTCGAATTGCTCGGCCCTCGCGAACTTATATTCAAGTCCGAGACCCTTGACCTAAGCAACCTGGATTCACAATCCGTGGCGGCCAAGACATTGTATTCGACTATTTCGCCAGGCACTGAACTCGCTGCTTGGCAAGGAGATCCGCCCCTCAGGCCAGGCCCCATTTATCCGCGATTGGTCGGCTACTGCAATGTCGCGGAAATAGTGGCGATTGGTGCGGAGGTACAAACACTTAAAGTGGGTGATCGCATTCTGACGACACAAGCCCATCGCAGCGCATTCATTTGCAAGCAGAGTGCCATTATGGGACGTGTACCCGATGCGCTAGGCTCTATCGAAGCATCGACGACGTATCTTTTCCACTTGGGCTACAACGCCCTGCTAAAGGGAGATTTTCGTCCCGGACACGCGGTTGCTGTGCTCGGCTTGGGCGCTCTCGGAATGGCAAGCGTACTGCTGATACAAGCACTAGGAGGACAGGTCTTTGCGCTCTCCAACCACACTGATAGTTTGCATCACGCGCAGCGGATGGGCGCGCAAGGTACCTGGCGCAAAGACACACCGCACCTCGCGCGACTGGTCACGGAATCGACAGGTGGCAGTGGCATCGACTTGGTGATCCATACTTCGAATTCGTGGGACGATTGGTGGCTCGCCCTCAGTCTACCGCGCAAGGAAGGCGTCATCAGCGTCGTGGGCTTTCCCGGTCGGGGCCAACCGCCCCCTTCTTTTAACCCGCTCGATTCGCGCTATTTCTACGACAATCAGCTAAGGCTGGTGGCTGCCGGCTTTTCACCCAGCATCGCCGCGGCGCCGCATGACATACGCTTCACGCTCGCCCGAAACTGCAGCTATTTGATGCAGTTGCTCGCCTCAGAAAGACTGAAGGCGCATGCACTAATCGGAGGGGTGGAGCCGGCTCACCGGATCATCTCATGCTACGAGGCGCTTTGCGCAAATCGGCGGACTGGGCTCACTGTTGTGCTCGATTGGGCACAAACATGACTGAATCCGTTCTGAAGGCGGGTTTGATTGGCTGTGGCCGCATTGGAGCATTCACGCGACCAGAGCTGCGCGACAGCCTGCCCGCTGGCTGGCTGCCTCTCAGTCATGCTGAGGCGATGCGTGCGACATCTGGCTACGAACTTGCTGCGCTATGCGACGTGGACGCACAATTATTGGATAAGGCGGCCGTAGCGCACGAGGTTGCGCATGCCTTTCGCGATTATCGTGAAATGGTTCGCGTCGCGCGGCCCGACGTAGTTTCCATCGCTACCCGCACAGCAGGCCGGTGCGACGTAATCGAGTACATTGCCCAACGCGGCGTGCGTGGCGTGCACGTCGAAAAGCCGATCAGTACTAGCATCGCGGATTGCCGGCGAGCGCTGGCAACGCTGCAGTCAAATAAGACGCAAATCACTTATGGCGCGCTACGACGTTTTATGGACGTCTACCGAAAAGCTCGAGAGATGGTAAGAGCTGGCGAAATCGGCGAACTCATCCAGATCGAGGCCCAGATGGGCCGGACGTTGCTGCTGTGGAACCATCCCCACTCAGTGGACCTGCTCCTGTACTTTGCCGGCACTGTACAGGTTGAATACGTATGGGCTCACTGCACATTCCAGGAAGGTGCAGTCCAATCGGCGGATTTAGTAGATGACGATCCTCTGGTGGAGCAAGCGGTGATCCGATTTTCAAATGGTGTTACCGGATGCATCTCCTCAGTATCCGGCTTCGGTCTGGTATTGTATGGTAGCAAAGGAGCGATCATCGTCGGTGCCAACGGCGCCTGGATCGATCGTCGCGTCAGCGGGCCCAATCACTCGCCAGAGCCTACTGAGCGGATCATTCCTCAGGTCGCCGTCAGCGGCCGGGTACGCGCATACCAGGAGTTGCGCGATGCCGTTCTTTCTGGGACGCCCTGCTCAATCAGCACGGCCGAGATACTCCAAGGGCAACGAATCCTGATGGCCATCGCTGCGTCGTCTTTGCGCGGTGGCGCAAGCCTGCGCCTAGATGAAGTGAGCGAGGATTTTGTTGTCAGCGGGAAATTCGGAGCCAATTTTGCCTAGAATGTCGACATTCAATTGTGCGCCCATCAAGAGCCACCTTCATTCAGAAGGCGCCCTTCATCGGCAACGAGCGCTAAAGATACTCCGCACGTTACGCGGACAGTAACTCGTCGGCCTACATGAGGTACCTTGCATTGCTTCGCAGGTTCCGGCACCAGTTCTTCCTCAGGCGATCTCAAGTAGTTTTTTTTGTTTTGAAGTAAGCTGCCGATTCCAACTCGTAGCCTGCTCCTTGGAAAAACTTTTGCGAACGCACGTTTTTCCCAAGCACAAAAGCATGGATTTTCCGTGCTTGCGAATGCCTTTTCCAGAACCACATTTCCGCCGCTCGTAGAAGGCTAGGGCCCAACCCTTGGGCTGCCATTTCGGGCGCTACATAAATGGATACTTCGGCTACTTCTCCTTGCAAATCGAAGCGAACCGTTCCGATTGGCTGCTTCCCTTTGAGTCCAATCAGTAGCGCTCTATGGGGGTCGGCAAGCACTCCAGACATCCACGCCTGATGCGTTTTCCAATCGAACTTTAGTGGGGATCGAGTATGTGCGCGTATCTGTGCGTGATTCCGCCACTCGAACAATAGGCCCGAATCGGTTGCATTGGCCGGACGTACCTCGATGCCGCTACACGTCATGACATTCAACAGACGAGATATTCCTTTGCCATCGACCGTCGCAAAAGCACGTGCCGAAATGTTTTCTCGCAGCATTGAATTCTCGGCTAAAGTAGAGAAGTGCCTAGCCAATCCATTCATGTCGCCCGAGGCATCGTCAGAAAAATAAAGCAGCCCCCTTTTAGCTGCATCGCGTAGTTGATGGGCCTGATTATCTGCCGCACAAAGCGCAATCGTTGGCAGGCCTAGGGTTGCTCTTTCCCAGCATGTCGTTCCGCCAGCACCTATCGATAAGTCTGCCGCTCGCATCAGTTCAGCCATTCTCGAGGTCTGCACGTGGCATCGATATCCGAGCCTCTCGCATTCTGCTTCGATCTCGGGTCGGGTTGGATGACTAGCCCCAATCACGACGTCCACGATCAGGTCGGAAACACCAGTCTTTTCCAGGGCTCGCATCGCTTTCTGGGTGAAGTTCTTGCCATCAGTTCCACCGAAGAAAAGCAGGACGCGCTTAAGGGGGCCCGTTCGTATTTGAACATCATTGCGCTCGGCACGAAACTCATCCCTGAGTAAGGCATATCGAGGCCCCAAAAGACATTCGCAGTGATCCGGCACTTTACCTCGATAGCGGGATTCCATGCCTTCATAGAGATTCTGATCAACGAGTGCATCGCAGTCATGCTGCCTGTCGGCCAGATCGTCGATTACCAGAATGTTACGGGTTGCCCGCCGAAGCTCCCGCTCCCAGCGAAAATCCAAGGCGTAGTGATCGACGACTAGCCAATCCCATCGTTCGTCCTTCAGCGCTTCAAGTGTCTCAGCGGCATCCTGACCCTGTGGAACTCCCAGCCAGTGAGAGTGATGCAAATCACGCTGAAGAGGAGAATTAGCGTGTGTGTCAAGCAGAGTGACCTTGTATCCGCGAGCGGTAGCGCTCTGTCGCAGGTGATCAGGCAACTGGCGACAAACGAAATGCAGAGTACAGCCGTCTTTCGATAGGGCGTCTGCCAAGGTAAGGCAGCGCATAAAGTGGCCAGTCCCAATTTGCTGTGACGCATCAACTCGAATTGCAATCTTACGTATAGTACTCGCCATTTGATGCCGCAGTTTCTCGCTTCGGTTTTTTTCGACGCTACCCAAGAAACTCCCACTTGAGAGCGGTCCCTCTCGTCAACCTGATGGATGCACGGCGGCCGATCACCTGCTCAAGATATTTAGGCGCCAATCCAAAGCCCGGGCGAATCGCCCGGACGTTCTCTTTAGTTAATAATTCGCCGGCCGCGACATCTATGACGACATAAAGCGATCGCCGAAAGGTCATGTTCGCGACCTCGCTTGGCTCCCGCTCATAGTTAATGGCGCCAAGCGCTTCCCAGGAAAGTTGAACATCGCGGACTAGCTCGGCCAGTTCCGCGGGTTCTAAGGAAAAGGCAGAATCGTGGCCGCCGTCACTCCGGCTCAGGGTAAAGTGCTTTTCGATGACGGCGGCCCCAAGCGCGACCGATGCGACCGCAACGGCCGTACCGAGAGTGTGATCCGACAAACCCACGGTGACGCCAAACTTCTGGGCCAGATCAGGAATCGTGCGCAGATTCATGTCGCCAGGAGGCGCTGGATAGGCGCTAGTGCAATGAAGCAAAATTATGTCCTGTCCCGATTCTTCACGAGCGGCTTCGACGGCTTCTTCGATTTCCTGCAAATTCGCCATGCCCGTGGAGATTATCAGTGGCTTCCTCGTTCGAGCGGCACGCCGAATTAGCGCGTGATCGACGGCTTCAAATGATGCGATTTTGTAAGCCGGTGCACCAAGTTCCTCCAGCAAGTCTACAGCCGCTTCATCGAAAGGCGTACTGAACACTGCAAGCCCCAGTTCGCGCCCCTTGTCAAAGAGCGCACGATGCCAGTCCCAGGGAGTTTGCGCTTCCTTATAGAGATCATACAGGCGATAGCCATCCCATAGCCCCCCCTTGATGCGAAATTCAGGTCCATCATCGTCGATAGTCATCGTGTCCGGCGTGTAAGTCTGCAATTTGACTGCGTCGACGCCAGCGTGACTGGCAGCCTCCATCAATGCAACGGCCCGTCCAATGTCTCCGTTGTGGTTGGCGGACATCTCTGCGATGACATAGGGTGGCCGTCCCGCCCCGATTTCTCGGCCTGCAATATTGATGATGCGACCTGTGCTCATTGGACCAATTCCTCGTGGATCAGGACTGCCTCTGCAACAGTGAAGCCAGTATGGGCGCCGCGAAGGCGTTCAGCTCTGCGCGGAAGAAGGCATCAACATTCCCAGTCTTCGTAGACGCGATGACGTAGCATTTCATAGCCTGGACTTTCCCCTTGGCGGCCTCATAGCCGGAATCAGCTTTCGCTCAGCCGAATGGTGGAAGTTTACCTGGCGCGTAGCCGAGGCTCGACCGTGATGCACGCCACACTCCGGCTTGTCCAGTCCGAGCGAAATTAGGAAACTCAGGCTTCACAAGCTGAATGGACATTAACCAAACTTGGGCCCAAGGACGGCAGAAATGGCAGTCAGCAGTACCCTCGCATCGCTCCGCCTCGACCTAGTACCGTTCTGCGACAAACACCTGACGGAAACGTATGTCGGCTGGCTTAAGGATAAATCGGTGACACGATATAGTGAGCAGCGCCACCGCGTACACACCTTGGCGAGCTGCCGAGCCTACGCAGAAGAGTTCGCGAGCAATTCAAGTTATTTCTGGGCAATCATCGAAAAAGAAACCAGCCTCGGTCATATCGGCAATATAACTGCGGCCGTGGATAAAAACAATTTCGTTGCAGATCTCTCGATTATGATTGGCAATCCTGCCGCACGCGGAAAAGGATACGGATCAGAAGCTTGGCGACGTGCCTGTCGTTATCTTCTTTCGGATGC
>Ga0206851_1043_pt1 | contig 41065 bp, 34 predicted proteins | sample Alteio_BWOrgCont_13_FD_152904 | JGI IMG/M metagenome (GOLD analysis project Ga0206851, IMG submission 152904) | Enriched cells from forest soil in Barre Woods Harvard Forest LTER site, Petersham, Massachusetts, United States -... | ecosystem: Environmental > Terrestrial > Soil > Temperate forest >... | reverse complement strand
TATCGAGCGTGTTGAATAGCGCTAGGGCGATTAAGGTCAATATCCAAATAATTCGCTTTTTTACACGGATGCGGGCAATGCTGTTGAACTACAAAGACCTCTTTCTAAAATTAGAACAGTTGGAAAAGACGGTGGGAGCACATGATGAGGACATCCAACTAGTTTTTGCCTATCTGAAAAAGCTGCTACCCACTCCTGAACAAGTCGATAGGCGCAGGATCGGCTTCCGAAGGCCAAATGAAGATCAGTAGCAATTCACAAACAGTAAATTTCGCTTAATGCCCTTAAATCCTCCGAAACCCGGTTTGAAATTTGTCCCGCCCGGGTCACTTTTTTTATTGCGGCCCTCAAGTCATTGTATTTGAGGGCTTTTCTGTTAGTTGTTTTTTCTTCCAATAATGCAAGTCCTTGGTGGTGGGGATTAACAATCCAAAAACAGCCTCAAAGATACCGCTGATGGCGACCAGCGGTCGATAGGAAGATGCTGGCAAGAAACGCGACATGATGGAGACATACATCTCCGGATGGAGAAAATGATTGATTCCCGCCACCACATAAAAGAGAGCCATGACCCCAAGGGATATTTTGTACCTATTCCTGGTCCAGGAAGGCTGATGCCGGCGTCAAACCATACTCCTACTTTACATTCTGTGACACGATCTTTGCTAAGTCAAACATCGATACCTGCCCTTTCCCTCCGAACAGTACTTTGAGTTTGGCATCCGCATTGATCATGCGTTTGTTTGCCTTATCCTGAAGGTTGTTTTTTCGGATGTACTCCCAAATCTTTTTGATGATCTCCGTTCGGGCCAGCGGATTGCCACCGACGACATCCGCCAGGGCGGGACTGGGCGTCAGCGGAGCATTAAATCCGGTATTTGAGCCGGCTGCTTTCTTGGCGGTCTTTTTGGCCGCTTTTTTTGGAGCGACTTTTTTTGGAGCGACAGCTTTTTTCGCGGCCTTTTTTGGAGCAGGCTTTTTGACTGCGGATTTCTTTTTCGGTCGGGGGGACGGTTTAGCGGCTTTTTTCTTTGTTGGCATAGCTTAAATTTTTGGATGTAGAGATTGAGTGTGCATATTGTTTTTGGGGACTTCCTCTTTGTTCGACTTATGCTAATATAGTGCATCGGCACCAATAGGACCCAAGACCTGCCTGTTTTTCCTCTGGCAATTTGGTTTGGAGGTATAAGCAGCTCATCGAAATGCCAAAAAAATTAGTATTATAGAGTTGTGGCAATTCCTCCCGGGTCCCTGGCATATACAAAAGGGAGATGTCCCGCGCGGGGTATTTGCGTCTGAACTACCTCTCTCAGTTGAGATCCTCCATGTTCAACGAGTGTTGCCAGTAGCAGACCGGCAACATCATCTACCCAATTCGACTTCCCCAACCCTGAGGGTGCCCATCCGAAACAAAGTGGCTCAGCCGGTAATGTTTTTCTTGCGCCATAGGATAGTCATCGGGATTGTTAATTTTCTCACTTTAAAAACCGTTTTGCCAAAGATTCCCTCATTCATTTGCTTTAACTTGTTTCCTTTTTATAAAAATGGAAAATATCCGTTCCGACAAAAATGCATAAAAGAAGACATTCACAAACAACCCAAAAGGATAAGCCGGGGCGCCTATGACCGGGTTTTTGGTCATAAAATTCCATAGTAGAGTGTGCGTCGGGAAACGCATAACTGCAAATATATCGTTGTCGATTATGTCGACAGGCCCACGATGCCCTTCATCATATGACCATGGATTGGATCGTCAGCACACCAAAAACTACTAAGGCAAAACAAAGGGCCTTTATATTAATACGGGGGTGTAAAATAAATCGTGTCATTTATGGCTTTCCCTTTTTGCTGTTGCCCTTGGTGATAATGCTAATGCCTTGGATTGGCAAGAAATCATTTCACTAATTTCGCCTTTTCCCTCTTTCCTGCCTTTAGGGGTCGTCCTTTTGATTTTTTTGCTTGTTAATATAAGTACAAACACTTATCATTGTAGTTAGGATAAGGTTTAATGGTTTATGGTATTTGATTTAGTGTATCGGCCTCCTCAAACGGGAGGCTGATTTTTTTCCGATAACCGGGAAGAGTCATTTTGTTACCGACAGGGGGATCATTATTCAACTTCAGTGGCGCTCCGTTCAACAGGTGAACAACCATGGGACAGGTATTACTTGGTCCGAGCGCTTCCTATTCAAATTGATTTTTGAAAGTTGTAACTTCCCGTTAATGCTGCTATTCGTTGTCGAGGCTGTCTTTACCATTACCGGCCGAGGGGTTGTTTTAACGCCCGGCATTGGAAAAGACGTCGCTCGTGCCGGCACTCCGATCCGCCTTCTTCGGCTGATGGAGCTATCCTGCATTCGAAATTTGCGGAATCGCCTTTTTCAATGAATCCCATGACCTACTCGTTGGGAAACAGATCCGAAAGGAGGATCTGCCAGCGGGAAGCGAGCTGAGGGTGGATGAGTGAAAGGAACCTATTAAAGTCTGATAAAATGATTGAGCTGCATCCGATTTTGCCCGTCAGCGGATCATCGGTTACAAACAACCTGACCAATGATAAGATTTTTGCTATCCGGCGCTTTTATTTTCGCATTAAATCTTACTAGCATTAGCCAAATGGATACACAAAAGTTTGAGTTTTCGCCCAATACAGCCCATCCCAATGCGAGAGCATTGATGAAGGAGGATTTATTTTGGAGCCCTATTGACGAATCTGGTCCATTTGGCAGCGATGCTGGATCAGCCGCCGCCTATGGGTTTCAAATTTGGCGGAAAATTCATACTGCCACCTCCCCGATCATTTACTTAGAACAACTGATTGACTCTTGGAATTTTCCGCCCTTCGCCTGGGACGAACTGGACACAGCCAAGATAGAATTGTATATATCTGCACCGGCTCATCCGGACCAAGCATTCATTGCCCAAATGGTAGATATGCTTAAGAAGGAAAGCGAACGCTATTCCTCGATGCCTGGAGGAGGGAAGAAATTAACGGACGAACAGATCCGTCAGATAGCCACCAACTCGCAAAAGAACATGGGCGCATCATATCTTAGCTCAATAAATGAAGCGATCATCGGCACTGCTTTCGCGCAGATTGTTATAGAAGGAAAAGTCGATTCAAATATAAAATATTACGCTTCCAAAGCCATCCAGCGTGAAATGCTCCCCACCATTACCAGGCAATTGGGGCAGCCAGATCAGGTCAAGGCACATAATGACAAAATGAATAAGTTGCTTCAGGTAGTGGAGAAAATGCCAACCCAGGGATAATATGGTCGACCAAGAAGCAGATCAATGAAATATCCAAAGGAGGATGGGGTGGGGTGACCGGTCGATCAGCGGCTCGAGCTGCCGAAGAAAACCCGGCGAGACCATCGGGCAGCCAAGGCTGTTGCAAATAGGATACGGATCAATCTCGGCCTCGGGAACGTAGGAATACGAATGCAACACGATGTTCCGCCGGAAGGCTTGGCTGTTCGTGCTGTCCAGGCCATACAACTTATAGGCGCGGCCAATACGGCCTGCATAGGGAGCCCCAATCCGGTACCTGCTGAGCGATGTGTAGCCGCTGCCATCGGTGTTGGAAAAGCTCGGGTCGGCTGCGAAGGTATGGTTGCCAATCCCATGCGCCACCCGTCCTGCGAGGAGTAAGGTATCTGTAAGCGTCCGGTAAAATACCTTCATTCGGGATAGATAATTTCAGCCTAATAGTGGAAAGGCCACGAATTAGTGGGGTTTCGCGAAAAGACCAATGCATAAAACAAGTAGAAGCAATAACGCGCCGGCTATCATAATAGCCCTAATTCCTTTTTCATCTTCTTTAAGCGGGATTTTCCCCCTGTGAAACCATCTGTAGAACCTTATTACACGTCTGGGAAATACAACCCACAGAATCCCGCAGGCTATAAAAAATGAAAAGGCAACTATATCCTCAAGGCTCCAATGCAAATACACTAGCTGATCCGTTTATAGTTAAAGGAATATAATACCCCCTAAAATTCAGGCCACTGGGTTATTTAAAGTCGAAGCAATTTCGTTTCCCTGCATTTAGTCCCAATCCAGTGACAAGAAATTAATGGTTATCAACAGCGCCGGTAGCCCATTAAATAGCGGTGACTAATAATCAGCCTCTTTATAAGGAACCCCGCTGTTATCGATATACATAAACTTTTTCGCTTGGTTGCCCGTATTATTGAGTAGGGAGTGCCAAAATACGTTCACGTCTTACCGGAACACCACGTGATTCAAACGTAACGAAGATAATCGGTTGACAAGTTAATGAATACCCGGCACCCGTAAAAGGAAAAATCGCCGTTTTTGATAGCATCCTTTTTCTTATCCAAAAATACAACTTTTTCTGCTTTGGGCTTATCGGAAACTGATGCGCGTGTGAGACCATATCATCTATGGACAATGAGCCATTTGGACAAGCCAGCGGCCATCGCCGGAATAATTCGGAGAGTTGCATGTTTCCGAACAAAGTTGTAATAGACGGAAATTTATTTGGGAAATCAAAAATTGAACAGCTTGTTATCGGACGAACGGTTAGATTTGGACATTGATCTGGGCTGTCTTAGGGTTGGTGATTTCTGACGCCAATAAAATTTGCTACTATAGGAGTCTTTTAATTTCATCAAGTGTCTCGCTGAGAACGGAGTTGACTTCGCCGCTTTCCAATTGGAGATAGTTGACATCGGTCTTTCCAAAGAGGTCGACCGCGATGCAATATCGAGTGTTTATGGCATATTTTTTACTATAATGAGTTTTCAGATATCGATACAACATTTCCGTAAACATTCCTAATTCCTCTACAGTAAAGCCGCCTAGTTTGGCATTAAGCCATATTGCACCAACCTCATCACCATTGTTCCTTTCAAAAAGGAAAACATGTTGGGGAGCGGCTTGGATCTCGAGACCTTTTATCACTAATGTGAAATCATCTCTATTTTTCTTAAGAAGTGTTATTTTTTTAGTCGGGCGCCATTTCTTCAGATCGAAGTTCTCATAATTTCTCAGGATTTGGATATTTCGTCTGTACATATCCCTGGTGATCTTAAATTCCGTTTCGGGAATCTTATCTTCCAATTCCTGTTTCTTTTCGGAAATAAAATTCGCGTCATTCGAACGAAAAGCATTGCTGACGGCACTCAGACAGCTAACCCAATAATCGCCGCCGCCGCTATTCCCGGCTTCTGGCTTTGGCTTGTCAAGTTTCAGTGACAAAGCAAAACTCTTTTTTCCTTTTGGACCTTTCGATCTAAACTCGACAACGTTTTTAATGGAGAGTTTCCTCATTTCGCATTTTTAGGTTTTGAAGGGCAGAGAAATAGTTTACCGATTAGGAATTCTTAAAAGATTTTACCAGATCCTTGGTACATCGGTTCATAAATTCCTCCAACTCGTCAGATTTGGAAGAAATGCTTTCCTTTAATTCTACCTCGGTGCTACGTCTGGCGACGGTTTTGAAGTTTACCAATTCGCAGCCGTCTGGACATGGTTTATAATTGAAATTATACGTGCCTGCGATCTCGTTTGTTTTTACAAGGATTAGCTTGAACTGGATAGACACACCTGTTCCTTTATATTCGATTGCCTGAACTACTTCATGTTCTTTACCCTTGGAGGTTTCCGTTATTTGGTTGGTGGTGTATTTAACGTTCAAATCGATATTGACCACTTCCAGGATAAGATCGGTATTTGTCAAATCCCGGATTTTGGAATAGTCATCAGAATTCGTTTTTTGGATCAATTCGTTAAAGAGCCCTCTATCGCGAACGCTGAAGCCTTCCTTCAATAGTTCTTTTTCTATGGCATTGTACAAGAGGGCATTATCCGCGTTGTTGACACTATTGCTTGTTGCCTTGTCCGTCGAATTGGGTACTTTTAGGACGATGGCGGGGGACGGCGTGGCTTTAAAGAACAATTTCAGGTTAGCGTTGGCAAATACATCGTCGGGACGAGTGGGGTATTTAACAACTTTGGAACCTGTGGAACAACTGGCAAAAACGATAATAATTAATAACAATGCGAGATTGTGCTTCATGATTGGAATTTGAGGGGTTATTGGGATTTGCCGATGGGTTATCGATATTCAATTTTACACGGCCTCCGGCCCATCTTCACCGCCTCTTCCAGCGTAATCTTAATGATCTTCGTCGAGCAATTAGACAACCCCCGGCAGTCATTTGACTTGTGATAGACCTTGGAATATGGCCCCTGACAGATATAGACATAATCGACCTTTCGGAGGTTAACCGGCTTAAAGCCCGTAAACAGCAAGCTGCCGATTAGAATGGATAGAAATATTCTCCTTTTCATATTTGCTTGAGTTAAATATTAAAAGCGAAAAAGTTGCTTTATTCTTCCGGCCTTCGCGGTCTCCACCTTGTCGACGAAGCCCTGCACCTCCGGCTCACTCATCCCCGCAACCAGGAAATTCAATTTTCCGCCGCCGTTGGAGGAAATCGTGACCACATGACTTCGTGAGTTTAGCCAAAGTACCAGGGACACCAGCGCAACTGTAAAAGCTGCGAATGCCACTCCCCCCTCATACTCCCGTTCGACCGTGACCAGCCCGATCGCCAGACTCAACCCTGCTACAACCAAAAAAATTGGGTTGCCCTTGTATACATTTTCGATCGAGCTGATGTTTTCCAAAAAGAGGGTGATCTGATAGTTCCGGCCCCACTGCTTGTCAGTGAGGTGGACCCGCTGGTTGGTCAGGATAACCTTGTCCTGGTTGGAGGCGACCAGTATTTCTTCATCCGGCAACAATTGCATTTTGCAGATATTGACTTTGCGACCAAATTATATCTATTTAGTGGAAAGCGCGCACCGTGAAAACACCCATTTTATATGCGCACGCTTTCCAAGAACACTTCAACAAGGATCCACTCTGAAATGCGCGGGATTTTTTCTGTCCTGTAGGTGACGTTGTCTTGCTACATGTACGGGGCGATATCCAGCGTCACAAGCGGCTTTTTTTGCAGCACTTTGAGTAGAGAAATTGCCAGTTTCATCTTCATTTACAACGATAACATAATGAGAAGTAGGGACGTGTTCACTGGATGCATGCGGGCGATGTTCGATATAAGCTGCGGGCATAGTTATGATATTTTATACGCAACCTACCTTATCTCGGCCATCAATTTTTACGGTTTTCCGTATTGCGGAGTTCTATTTGGAAGTTTTGCCTGCCCCTTGATCACCGTGAATATGTCGGATTAGAACATAGTCACGCAGCGGCTTCAAGACTATATTAGTATCAATGGGATGGTTTCCCGGGGCGGTAAAGCATTCATAAACTCCGTGAATATTTGAATACCAAATGGACCCCAGCGCATTTTCGGTGATTGTGTCCGGCCGGGTTATTTTCCTAAAGTGAGTGAGCCTATCGGGGTCTAAAGGGATCACCAATGTATCTCCAACCTTTTGATTGCAAGCGATTTTCTCATAGCGATCCCCCGCCCAATACATGCAAGCTTGATGACCCGCCAGGACATCGGGGGAAGATTTCGGCCATAACCAGCAGACCACCGCAATAGCTAGGACGGGCAGCAAGATTGCGATTGCTATTCTCCTTTTCGTTTTACTTAAGACCGAATTGTCCGAAATACCTCCGACCAGCCCTTCGCCTTTCCCACCTTCCTCCGACACTTGCTCCGGTCTTGCTCTTTGCACTCTTTCATCACTGCCAACCGCCAGTTCATCATTTTTAACAGCCTGAGCGTCCAAAACAATTATCGGATATCTTCCCTCCGAATCATGCGGCCTGCGCTTAAAATCAATCAGCCACGCCAGCAACTCAACGACTTTTGGATCCGGCCACGTCGTTTTCCCCTTTACAAAATTAATAATGGGCTTGAACTTGCTGGGTTCGGATTCTCTTATCACTTTCACCCACGCCACTCTATCCCCGTCACCAGACCCAAAAAATTCCTCCAGCGTTTTTTCGTCCCTTCGATCATGTCGGCGATCACAAACCACTTCGCATTCCTCCTTTATTTTGGCAGGCGTAGGCCGAGAAAGGCGACGGGAGAGGTCGCCAGCCTCCCGTTTTTGCTTGTATTCTTTAAGGACCAACTGCTGATAATCTGCGAATGTCATTTGGGCAAGTATAAGCAAACTATCTGAATTTTCGGAATTCCACCGGCATTTCCGGAATCTCACCGGAATCATTGGAATTATCGGAATCGTTTGCCGATCAGGCCTTTACACGACTCTATCTTCGTTCAAGAAATCAGTCGAGATCCTACCAGGTATAGGGTGTCCGTACAAAACTGATTCCCGTGGTTAGCGAAAGCGGGACAGGTATCCGGCCTGGGAAGCGCTTACCAGCTTCCGCAATCGCTGCCACGACCACTTCCCACACAAGTAAGAAGTACTTCTTGCCCGATCAGCAAGTCCGCGCCGACTGACAGCCAGTCGGACACGGGAATTTTTCACGTAAAAATTTAATAAAATGTTCCAGTTCATATTGGCACTTTTGATGGCATTGCCGGATTCCGGCGGGGACACAGGCCCCGTGCCTCCTGTACCGCCGCCTCCAGGTAATTAACAATCGGTAAGTAAGGTGAGAGAAATCTTGCCTTACTTTTTTTACCTTTAAGAAAAACCAGTCCTTTGAAGTTGTCGTCGCTTTTCCTGTTAGCCGCTTTTCTGACGTTTGCCGCCTGCTCCAAACAACATAAAGCCACTGCCGTGGTTTTTTCAGGCGATTTCAAGAAGGGCACATCCTTTCTCGATCGCCAGAATGATTCCGCCTACTATTACTTTAATAAAGTGGCTACAAGTTCAAAAGACAGCCTGCAAATCGCCGTTGCCTATAATTATATGGCTCGCATTCAATCCGACGGGGGAGATTATTACGGAGGCCAGGAGACATTACTGGAGTCCCTAAGGTATCTTCATGAAAATAAGGATAGCGATCAATATTGTCTTTCCTCTGATGTCGACGCACTGGGAAGCACGAGCCTGAATTTAAAGAACTACGCCGCGGCCATCACTTACTATGGTCGGGCTATAGCATTGATGAAGAACGAAAAATATCGCGACATCGAATTAAACAATAAAGGCTTTGCTTACCAGAAAGAGGGGCAATACACACAGGCCATTGCCATCTATGAATCAATCCTCCCCTCAAGTAAATGGTCAAAAACGTTGTACCCAAGAGTAATAACGAATCTTGCAATGGCTAGGTGGCTGAGCGACCCTGGCTACCGCGCAGCGCCCGAACTTTTGATGGCACTACAAATGCGGAAGGCGGAGCACGACAACTGGGGGCTAAACTCCAGTTATGCCCACCTGTCAGACTATTACCTCACTTCCCGGCCGGACTCGGCATTGCTTTACTCTCGCAGCATGTACGCCATAGCCAGCTGGCTCCAAAGCCCCGACGATGAACTTGAAGCGCTTCAGAAACTCGTCGTTCTTAGTCCCGCAACCGAATCAAAAGGGTATTTTATTCGATTCCAGCACCTCAACGATAGCCTTCAGGCTGCCCGGAACGCTGCAAAGAACCAGTTTGCCTTGATTCGCTACGAGGCTGAAAAGAACAAAACGGACAACCTCCGACTTCAGCAAGAGAACGACCAAAGGAAGCTCCAGATCCTCCGGCAGCGAATCATCTTTTATTCTTCCGTCTTCGGCTTGTTAATCGTGATCGGGGTCCTATTCTGGGCTAACAAGACCCGCCTCCGGCGATACCAACTCCGGACATCCAGGAAAGTCCATGACATCGTCGCTAATGGCCTTTATGAATTGATTACGGAAATTGACCACGGGGGCCAAATCGAAAAGGGAAAGCTACTGGACCAACTCGAAGACTTGTATGAACGCTCTCGGGACATTTCCTACGACATCCCCGAGACCCCCGATTTGAACTATTCGCAAACAATAAGTAGACTTCTGAAATCATATTCGGGTCCATCGACCATGGTATTGATCCAGGGGAATGGCCAGGATTTATGGGAAAAGATCGCCGACCACCCCAAGAGTGAGTTGAAGCACATCCTCCGCGAACTCATGACCAACATGCAGAAACACAGCGACGCTCGCAATGTCCTCGTCCAATTTGAACAGCGGGGAGATCAATTGAAAATACGATACACGGACGACGGAGTAGGCTTCCCGCAGGACCTCCACTTTGGAAATGGCCTGACGAATACGGAAAACCGGATAAAAAGCATCGGTGGCCGGACTATTTTTGATAAGAATACCCCAAAAGGGCTAAGAATCGAGATCTATTTTCCAATCGGTTAAAAGCCATGATCAGCAAAGTGCTCATAGCGGAAGACCACGAAAGTGCCAACCTCTCCGTCCAGAAAACACTGGAGGAAGCGGGTATGCCCCAAACCGACTACGTATACTACTGTGATGACGCTCTCGCAAAGATCACCCAAGGGAAAGAAACTGGCCAACCCTATGACCTACTTATCACAGACCTTTATTTTGAGGAGGATCACCGCAAACAGAAAATCATCGACGGTCAGGCCCTCATCTCGGCCGCACGCGGTGTTCAGCCTGATCTTAAAGTTATGGTCTTTTCCGCGGAGCGAAGGGTTGCTGTGGTGGAAACACTCTTTACCACCTATGATATCGATGGCTACGTCCGAAAGGCTCGCGGCGACACAAAAGAACTTAAATCCGCGATAGGCAAAATCAATAATGGTCAGCGCTATGTTCCATGGTGGTTTATCAACAAGATAAAGTACAAAAACAGCTACGAATTCAGTTCGTGGGACATCGCCGTCATAACTCTTCTCGCACAGGGTATCCGGCAAAAAGAGATGTCAATCCGCTTGCGACAAAACAAAATTCGCCCCTCCGGCCTAAGCAGCATTGAAAAGGGCCTTAAACATATCCGGGAAGCCTTTGAGTTCACCAATAATGAGCAGCTGATCGCTTATTGCAAGGATATAGGAATTGTTTGATTTACAGTTTCCCGTAAAAAACATCGTTCTCCCGTTATTACATTTGAATTCTAAATAGTCCCTAAACTTTCTTTATGAAACAGCAGCTACTAAAGCAAAATGCGCTTTTCCATTTTCCCTATAAAGCAATTAATGTAAATAACATGAAATTCAAAATCGTTATTCTTGGATTGATGCTTTTTCCAGTGTTTGTGGGGGCGCAGGTCCCGGATAAATGCGGAGACATCGTTGCCTTACCAAAGGAGCTTTACGATAGCTTTCAGCTTGTAAGAAATAACCTCAATAATGCAGATGCAGAGACAATAAAGTTTAGAGATTCGCGAAACGAGCTGTTGAAAAAGTACCTTGGATGCGAAAACCAAGCCGATGTTGCCAACATGCTCAAACAAGCCTACGATTTGCTGCAGGTAGCAGAGAGCAATCAGAAGACATGGGCAGAGCCATTTGCCAGAATAGAAGGAAAAATTCGACGATTTATAACAGATAATCATGGGAAATCTGTAGAATATCGGTTTTACGACCAATACGGTGGCGGCAAATTGGGCACTGTCGTTACGACAATATTCACCGTTCAAAATGAAAAGCTAGATGTCAAAGTTTCCTCTTATGAATTAACGTTGCCAATGTTAAATTGAAAAATAGTAATTGAGTTTGCAAATGACAAAAATTGCGCTGACTATTTTATTTGCTCTTAGTTTTGTTCTGCCTTCATATGCAATCGTCCGGCGGATTTGCAAAGTGCAATACGCAACTTCCTATGGTTGGTCGCAGGAGTATACCATGGAGGTGACGTTCATGACCGGAACAGAGCTGAATAATGCAACGCATAGCTATTCATATGACCCTTATAAGAAGTTTTGCCTGCTTTGGTTCTCGAATGGCGGAGTGGCCATTAATGAAATACAGGATTATTTCTTGTGCGGTTCCGAGTTTGACGACGACGCCTTTAGAAACTTGTTTTTTTTTCGTTCCAACATTCGCTGTACGCAGATCAATTCGACAGAGGATGAAGCGCCTATGTGGAAGATCACAGGTAAAACATTTGTGGGGGATTTTGTGGATCCAAGGGAAAATAAGTGAGCGACCATCCAAGTGGCAGCTCATTATAACCGGGATATAAAATCGAGAGTAAACATTTTCAACCGGACCTCACCTCCTCTTTTTCCGCCCCTTCACCTGAATCTCCTTAATATTGCTCAGATCGGTTCCTCCCGCCGGATCAAAAAGGCAGCGGCCGCAGGCTACCGCTCCGATCGGACGAAAGCCGTTTCTGAATGGACCAGTGACTTCTGCTTGGGATAAGTCATCCGCAGGTCCTTTGCCGCGGGGTCGAGACCCCTGCATGACACTTGTATTTTCAGGATTATTAGACTATATTGACCCAACGAAACTTCTTGAAAATGAAAATTCGATTGCTTCTGATGGCATGCCTATCCTTGTCTTTAGGCGCAAGAGCCCAGACTGACAGCTTGCTACACAACCCCCTGCCTTCTACCAAAGAGGAATTCACGGCCAGCGAACCGAGGGTCATCAACACTATCAATTATCTCGAGACAACGCCTATGGATAAACAGGGCGACGCCTGGAGGGCGCAGGCGTCGGTGCTGATGGGATGGCTGACGACCTCCTCTGAAGTAACGATTGATGTAGACATCAAAACCGTCACCTTTGCCAAAAAGAACCCGGAACTATTGATGATATTCATGGGTGGATGGACAAGGTATGTATTACAGAATGGTTATTCCCGGGACAAGGTACAAGCCAATGTTGCCGGTATCAAAAGTGCAATTAAAGTATATAAGCTGGGCAATGGGTTGAAGAAAGACAAAGAGATGGATAAGCTAATCAAATTGGATGATGGTGGCGGTTTAGAGGCTTGGGTGGCCGGACAGTTGGGTCAAAAAGGGTAGGTCGGAGCCAATAGTAAGAAGAGATGCATATCCCCCGCCTTAGTCTGTACGATCTGCCTTCACAGATCAGCCACCAGACTTTCGGGGAACCCCGCCCCCCGTATCCCCGCCGATGTTCGTTCCTGCACGATTACTGTACCGAAACCGAACATAATGGTCTCTCGCCGGCCTTGACAGACGGATGGTCTTCAAGACTTTATAAATCCGGCACTCATTTGGGATCATCCTAATGTTTTGGCCGCCTTACTCGTCACAAAACCCGACCATCCCATGTTCCGCAACTATCTCAAGACCGCCTTCCGGAGCCTCAGGAAAAGCAAGGGCTTTACCGGCATTAACATCATCGGGCTGTCGTCCGGACTCGCCGTCTGTCTCCTGATCGTCCTGTATGTCACTGACGAGTTGGGCTATGACCGCTACAATGTCAACGCGGATCGCATCTATCGCCTTGACGCGGACATATTTTACAACAATACGGGATACCTGGGGGCAGATGGACCAAAACCCCTGGCTCCTGTCCTGATCCATGACAATCCGCAGTTCGAACAGTTTGTCCGGCTCAGCTACGCCGGGGATGTCATGGTTAGAAAGGGGAACAATTATGTCCAGGAACACCATTACGTCTTCGCCGATTCCACCTTTTTCAAGGTCTTCACCGTCCGGATGCTCGCCGGCGATCCGAATACGGCGCTGAATGAACCCAACTCGCTGGTCATCGACGAGAGTACAGCCAGAAAATATTTCGATGAATCTAATGCCCCGGGGAATGGCCTGGGGGACGTAGTTGGCAAGACCCTGGAACTGGAAAACCACACCATCTGCAAGATCACCGGCGTCTACCAGGATATGCCCCGCCAGTCGCATTTCCATTTCAGCCTTATCCGGCCGATGCGCGATGCCGGCATCGGCGATTATTGGCTCGGCCAGAACTGTATCGGCTATGTCCTTGCCAGACCGGGCTACAGCAGGGGCTTCCTCCAAAGCCGCGTGAATGTCACGGTCAACACCTATATCGGCAAAGCGATGCAGACCGAGCTGCATCAATCCATGCAGGACATGGATCGGCAGGGTGCGCATATCCGGTACCTCCTGATGCCGCTGAGGGATATCCATCTTCATTCCAACAAGGTTGCCGAATTCGAACCCAACGGCAACATCGTTTATGTGTACGTCTTTTTGTTTATCGCGATCCTCATCCTGGCCATCGCCTGCGTGAATTTTATGAACCTCAGCACTGCCCGCTCCGCCAATCGCGCAAAGGAAGTAGGCATCCGCAAGGTGGCCGGATCCACCAGGGGACATCTCATTTTTCAGTTCCTTACAGAGTCAGTGCTGCTCAGCTTTTTCTCGCTGCTGCTTGCGGTGGGCATCGCCGATGCCCTCCTGCCCATGTTCAACCAACTCTCGGGTAAACAGCTGGATGCGGGGATGCTCTTCTCTTCGCACATCCTGCCCCTGTTGGTGGGGCTGGTCCTGACGGTGGGTTTCCTCGCCGGCAGCTATCCTGCGTTCTATCTTTCATCCTTCCAGCCGATCCGGGTGCTGAAAGACAGCCGAAGTTTCAAGAGCAGCTGGCTGCGCAGCGGCCTGGTCGTGTTTCAGTTCTTTATCTCCATCGGGCTGATCATCGGGACGCTTGTCATCTATCGCCAGCTCACCTACATCCGCAACCGGGATGTCGGCTTTGACCGTGACCAGGTGCTGGTCGTGCAAAATGCCTATATGGCCGGCGACGCTGTAAAGCCCTTCCGACAGGACCTGCTAAAGCTGAGCGGCGTGGTCGATGCAACCCTCACCGGCAATCTCCCCACCAATCCGGGCAACTACAGTCAGAATGCCTGGTACCGCGAACGGAATATGGCTCCCAGGAATATGGTGCTCCTGACCAATTTGTTTGTCGACGAACACTATATCCCCACGCTTGTTATGCACATTGTCTCGGGCAGGAATTTTGCCCCCGCCGAATACCGAACGGATTCGATGGGCATCATCCTCAATGAAGCGGCAGCACAGATGCTGGGCTTTAAAGACCCGCTCAACCAAAAACTTTACAACCCCGGCGCGCAGGACTCCACCGGCGCCTATAAGCTCAACGAATACCATGTCATCGGTGTCGTAAAGGATTTCAACTTCACCTCGATGCATGAAAAAGTACAGCCCATGATCATGAACCTCGCCGACAACCGCGGCAGCCTGGCCATCCGCTTTAAGGGCGGCGACATCCCTTCGCTGGTGCAGGAGGTGGAGGCCGGCTGGCGACGCGTTGCGAACGGGGCGCCTTTCAGCTATACCTTTCTGGACAACGACTTCAACAACATTTACAAGAGCGAGGCGCAGACGGGCCGGCTCTTTGTCACCTTTGCCGTCTTCGCCATCCTTATCGCCTGTCTCGGGCTTTTCGGCCTGGTGACCTATGCGGCCGAACAGCGGATGAAGGAGATCGGCATCCGCAAGGTGCTGGGAGCAAATGTCGGCGGTATCGTGGCCCTGCTAAGCCGCGATTTCCTGCAGCTGGTGGGGATCGCTTCTATTATCGCCTTTCCCGTCGCGTGGTGGGCCATGAACCAGTGGCTGCGGAGTTTTGCCTATAGGACCGGCATCAGCTGGTGGATCTTTGCCGCGGCGGCTGCGGCCGCCATCCTAATCACGCTGGTCACCGTGAGCTTCCAGACGATCCGGGCGGCCCTCGCTAACCCCGTGAAATCCCTCCGCAGCGAATGATCGGCGAATTATTTTCGGGTCCTGAGCGCAAACCGGTTGCTTATATTCTTCCCAACTCAAGACCCTTGATCTAAATTGTTAGCTCTATTTTACGGAGTAGCCAAACTCGGTTCGAAAAGTGTCCAATCCGGGTCACCCTTAAGGGAAATCAACCCTTCGCGAAGGCTCACTTTTCGTGTAACGAACCACACTCAAATCCGGATTTGAATAGGTTCGCGCTCTCAAAACGGGGAGCTTTACCGAAAAACACACAGAGATGAATCCCAAGGCCGTCCTCCTCCTTACGCTCGCCATCTATGCCCTCGCCTGCCGCACCACCCATATGTCCGCCACCCCCGGAGCCACCTTCGGCTCACCGACCGACAGCACCTGGAACGCCGCCTTCGAATCGAAAATAGAGGCCCTCAGGCTGCGTTACCATATCCCCGGTTTGTCCGCCGGGGTCGTGTACCAAGGGACTCTGGTCTGGAAAAAGGGGTTTGGATACGCCGATGTGACAAATAAAGTAGCACCCGACGAACATACCGTATACCAGATCGCCTCCCTGACGAAAACCTTTGGCTCCATCATCCTGATGCAACAGGTAGAGGCCGGAAAGATCAGCCTGGACGACCCCATTCAAAAATACGGCATCAGACTGGGTGGCCGCTGGGGCAGTGACACCAGCATCAAGATCAAACACCTGTTGACCCATACGGCCATGGGAACCACCTGGAACGGTTTTAAACCGGGCTATAGTTTTCGCTATAACGGCGACTGGTACGGTCAGTTGGGCAAGGCCATTGAAAAGGCATCGGGGCAGACCTTCGGGGAATTACTCGTCACCCATATTATTCGCCCCCTCCAAATGCAATACACGGCTCCCAGTCTCAATGATAGCGTGGACTTCGCATTGATGGGCTACGACAGGGCCGCCTTTGCCGCCAGGGTAGCCAAACCCTATGACTGGCAACATGGGCAACTGGTGCCCATCCGGCGGTTCAAATATGGTTTTAGCCCTGCCGCCGGCATCATGAGCTGCGTATCCGATCTCGCCCTGTATTCCGACGCCATTGACCGGGGGGATTTTTTAGACTCGGCCACCTGGAAGAAAGTATTTACGCCTTTTGTATCCCCCAGGGGTAAGGTCTTCCAATACGGCCTGGGCTGGTTCGTGACCTATTATAAAGGCGTAAAGCTGATCTGGCATACCGGCTGGTGGACGGGTTATTCAGCATTGCTGGTCAAGATCCCGGAGAAACACCTGACCTTCATCATCCTCGCCAATTCCCAGGACCTGAGCCGCCCGTTCTACCACATAGCCCAGCCCATCCCCGGGTTTGGTTTTTACAAACCGTTTCATAAAAATTTGAACAATAACCCGCTGGCCTCGGACTTTGGAAAAGCATTCATACAGCAAGTCGCAGGTCTGTAACAGCACAGCCACATTCCCTTCATGCCGAAGTCAATAGTACCAAAGTGGTAAAAAATAGCGGAAATTTGGGCAACGAGGTAATTCACCATGAGACGACTGATCCTTTTAACTGGTTGCATGGCCATGCTAATGCAGGCCTTGCACGCGCAGGATGACTCGGTGATCCGGCGGTTCATCGGCAGACGGTTCGACGGACCGGCGCCGCCCAATACGGGTCCCGCTCCGGATTATTCCAATCTATATTACTGGGCGGCTTCGCCGTATAAGCATGATCCGGCGGATAGTTTGCCCGCTTTTTTGAATGGCGAAAGGCAGGACAGCCTCGCAGATGTATTTTATATTCATCCCACCACCTTTATCGGGCCGGGCGATCATACGAGTTTCCTGGATCCTTCTTCGATGGATTGGGGCCGGATCGTAGCCGGGATGGTGGCGGCGCCCTGGAATGCCGACCTCGATGACAGCGTGCTGAATGGCCGTACGGACCGGCAGCCAGTCCTCTATCAGGCCAGCGTCTTTAACGGCAGCTGCCGGGTGTTTGCACCGCGATACCGGCAGGCCGATCTGAAGGCGTTTGTCAGCAGCAATCAGGCGGCGGTGCAGCAGGCATTCGATCTGGCGTATGGGGACTTGAGGAATGCTTTTCTTTACTACCTGGATCACGACAACGATGGGAGGCCGATCATTATCGCCGGGCATAGCCAAGGCAGTCTGCATGCCATCCGTTTGTTGAAGGAATTTTTTGACGGGAAGCCGCTTGCGAGACAGCTGGTAGCAGCCTATATCATCGGGTACCAGGTCGACACGAATGCCTTTCGGACCATCCCGGTATGTACCAGTCCGGCAGCCACTGGTTGTGTGGTCAGCTGGCGAAGTTATGCGAAAGGCGTGGCGCCCCCGTCTGCCCGGGCAGCCAAAGGCCGGTATATCTGTGTCAACCCGCTGACCTGGACGACGGATACCAGTTGGGCGCCGCCGGAGAAGGATCTGGGGACGATGCTGACATTTAATCAAAGCCGGCCCGGGCTTGTGAGCGCGGGGATCGAGCCGGTGTCGAAGTTGCTGTGGGTATCGTATGTCGGGGATGTGCCGGAGCGGTTTAAAAGAATGGCGAATCTGCACATTTTCGACTACAATCTTTTCTGGATGAATATCCGGGAGAATGTGGCGGCGCGGGTGGCGGCTTTTGAGCGGCCCTAAAAAATCTTTAATTGAAATGCAATTTAAATTGGCCCGGCGGAAGATTATGGCCCCATCGTAAAACCCCGCGCCCGCCTTCGGAAACCCCTCAACCCTAAGTACTCCCTCCTAATACCCGATGAGTTAATCAATAAAACCCCGGGAAATTCCCGCCAAATAATTGCCCGTCCCGCCTCCGCGCCGCATCTTTGTCTTGTCAAAAGCAAAACACCGTACCCGACGTCCTGAAAACACCGTACCCGAATCCAATGTCCTGAAAAGTCCCGTACCCTATCCGATGCCTTGGAAATCCTGTACCCGATGTTCGAAGCGATCCGCCCTTGCTTACTATCCAATGTCCTGAACCGTGTTTACCCTAACCCTGCGACCACAGATTCGCTTCTACCCAGACAGCCAACGCATCCAGCCCGCCAACCGGCGGGTTTTTTTGTGTTATGGGTATCAGTCAAAATAATGGTCGGTACCGTCAGCAATGACGCGCGTGGTTCGATATTGGAAACTTATATTTTATATACCAAAATGACCAACTCAAAATTATAATCCAAGGGAATAAAAAGAGTATATGGAACTTTCGGAGCATCGGATTTAGAGGTAAACGTGGCATCTGAAAATGATTTTACAATAGGTTTTAGAAGAAGCTTGATAAAAAATAAAGAATTGGCTGGCAGGTTGGTTCATCACAAAGGAGCAGTCCCTATGGTATTTCAATATAATCCATTGGATTTTTACATTGAATCCAGTCCGGATGGGGAATTGCTCATTTCACCATGCAGGCCAAATTATCTTGCACCGAAAGTTCGGTACAACATTAATGGTACCGGGCATGTTATACGATTCCCTGAGTTGAAACGTATACTTGCTGAATTTAATGTTAAGCCGGAGGAGTTAGGTTCGGTCAAGGCTGACTTACCGATCCTGTTTCACTACGGCAGGTCTGATTCGTCTGTTGCTTACTTTGGTGCCAAAGTAAGGCCGTCCGATATTCAGGAAGTGGTCATGAGAATTCCCGACTTGATACATGTCGTTAATTCCTTTACACTACTGAAGATGAGACAATGGATAAGTTGTTTGTAGTTCGGTTTGAAATGAAACGAGTGCAAAACGGGCTCGCCCGCCGAATATGCCGGAATTGAGCAAACCTTTTCCCCCCTTGCATTGAATGAAATGACACAATGGATACTTTTGAAAGTAAAATGAATAACAACTAACGGTTCATGTCTTCCATCTTCTTTTTGAGATTGGAGAAGGTCTCGAGAGGAGCTTTGGCGACGAAACTGTTCAGGATCCAGGCGGGGATGGAGCCGCCGGGATCTATCTGGAGGATATATTGCAAGTGGATCTTCCGGTCCGATTGAGCAGTAACTGTCCAAAAGCCCTTGGACATGGGGACGCGGACCAGGTCCTTCTTCTCCGGCTGATAGTCTTTGATGCCGATGGAAGCGACGCTCATACTATGATTGGCCGGGTTGAAGGTGATCTTCATGTCGGCGTAATAGTCGCGGTTGGCGGCGGGCCAGGGAGTACTGACTTCCGCATAGTAGATAACCTCATTTTCGTTTATCCGCTTGATCATTGTGGAGGTCCGGGTTGCATATACCCAACTCGTATAATTATTGACATCACGGAGGATGGCGGCGAGCTGTTCAATGGTTCCGGGAAGGTCCATATCCACACGGATGTCGTTAAATTTGGAGTAGTCCGATTGCCGGCTATAGATGTTGATGCCATCCTTCTCACGTTTAAGCGTCCACTCATTCCTGTCGGACGCCGGAAGAAAGGTTGGCAGGGATAGCAAACAAATATAAAGGGCCTTCATGCATTTCAATATACGAATAAATTTCCAGGATTCGCTATTTCAATTTTTCCCGGATTATCCACATCCGAACGCTGGCCGGGGAGCCTTTCGTATACCCGGGGCAACATAATGCTTACACATTTATAACCAGCCGCTTGCCCGCATCGATTTCTTTATTCCAAACGTCGGCGATCTCCCGGAGCGGGACCGTCTCCGTGGGCAGCTGCAACACGCCGGCTGCGGCGAGCTGAAACATTTCCGGGAGTACGCGGCGATAGAAGTCTTGCATCTCGGCTTTGGACAGGCTGCCAATGCCGGAGCCCAGCAGCTCGATAGCGGAGCTTCTCAGGATACCCGAGGGCAGAGTAATGTTCTCGCCGGCCATGCTTCCCACGGTAACGATCCGGACGCGCGGAGTGAAGGCGCCGGTACCTTTGAGCGCGTGGAGGATGAGCTCAGTGGGATGGCCCCATAGGTAATCAATGACTACGTTGATGGGGGACCGCTGATGGAGGTCCCTGATCTTTTTCACGAGGTCGGTATCTTCTTCCCGCAGGGACAGGACCCCGGTGGCCCCGAGGGCGGTCAGCTTTTCGAGGGAGCGGGGGTTTCGGCCGGTGGCCAGGATAGTCGAAGCGCCGTAGTGCCGGGCAAGTTGAACGGCCAGTCTACCCGTGACACCGGTTGCACCGTTGATCAGGACGGTCTCGCCCTGCTGTAATCCGGCGCGGCTGACCAAAGCCATAGCTGCGCCCATCCCCGCATTGGGCAAGGCAGCGGCGGTGCTGTCGTCCAGCCCGGCGGGAAGGACCACGTACTGGTCTTTCCGGATCAAGGCCTTTTGGGCAATCATGCCGGTTACTCCTGTGGAATAGACGCGGGTGCCGTCCCCCAGCTCGCCGACCCCGTCGATGCCTACGACAACGGGTAAATTCGCGTAGCTGGCATAGTGAGAACCGCCCGCGCGGAGCTTATCGATGTTCTTGACGGAGGCTGCTTTGACGGTCAGTACAACCTCATCGGCATTCCGGGGGACCGGATCGGGGAAGTCTTCGTATTGAGGGATTTGGCCCAGCTGGTGCAAAACGGCTGCTTTCATTCGTTTCGTTTGGGCAAATGTCGGAATTTACGTTAATGGATGCGACAAAAAACCCGCCGGTCGACGGCGGGTTAATTCATTCACTGCAGATCATTACCAAACCACTGGCAAGAGCACAGGCCAGTTCCAGAGGATTGAACATCGACGGCTTCCCATATAGGACATTGGATTGACTTAGGCTATTTATTTCAGAACTTGGATTTCGGCGTCGATAGTTACAGCTGTAAATATCCGTCATGAAAGCCTATTCATCCAATGATCGGTGCAGCAATTGGCTGACTTGATCGGTAACCTTAGTGTAAATTAGGCACAAACCCCTAGTTCATCGTAAAATTACAGGCCGGTCTCGTAGTTATACAAGATATTTTGCTATATAATAAGTATTCTTTATCTTTATCTTTCGCCATCAGGCCGTCGCTAAATCGATTGCTTTCCGGCAATATCCTTCATAGAGTAGCCCAATTGGGAATTGACTCCTTTCTCCTGCAATCAATATCCTCTCCCCCAAGTCCTCTGGATTCCGGTATTCTTTAACGCAATCTTATCAAAAATGAAGAGGTTCCCGCACCTGCTGAAAATGAAGTTTCCCGTGATCGTTGTTATTCTCCTGTTCCTCGTTTCCTGTAAGAAACATAGTGAAGGTCCTTTCATCGCGCCGACGGCCTTGCCGCCTTCTGACATCGGACTGAATTATTTTGTTGCCGACTGGACGAAGATAGGTCCTGCCGCGAGCTATAACCTGTTTGTCGCCACGGATACAGGTTTTACCAACCTGGTGACGGGCTTCAATCCCGCTTCCGTGAAAGATATCGATCAGTCGGTTACGGGGCTGTCCACCAAATCCCAGTATTATTACCGGCTGCAAGCGGTAAATTCCGCCGGCGCTGTTACTGCCTATTCGAACACGATAGCCGTCACAACGGCGGACACGATGGACGACCACTATGTCTACATTGGCAGCGAGGACGAGAATTTCTATTGCTTCCTGGGGCTAACAGGTACCAAGTCCTGGTCTTTTGCCACCAGGGGGGATATCGAGTCCACCCCCACCATGGTCGGCGGCTCGATCTATATAGGCAGCTCGGACCAACGCCTGTATTCGCTTGATCCGTTTACCGGAGCCATGAAATGGAATGCCCTTGCGCAGGGCGCCATCCTGACCAGCCCCGCGTATTCCGACGGGGCGGTATTCTTTGCGAGCTATGCCGGCTATGTCATCCGTGCGGATACGGCTAATGGTCATGAGGACTGGGATGTTTATCTGAACGGCAGCAAGCAGCTGCTCTTCTCCAGCCCCACGGTAGTCAACGGGCTGTTGTATATCGGCGGTCAGGACCATAATCTTTATGCGCTCGATCCGCAGACCGGGAACCGGGTATGGGCCGCGCCGACGGATGATACCATCAACTCCAGCCCTGCGGTCGCCAATGGTATCGTATATGTAGGCTGCAGCGATTGGCATATGTATGCCTTCAATGCGGCCACCGGCGCCCTGATCTGGAGGAATTCCACCGGGGACAGTATCGTGTCTTCCCCGACGATCGTGAACGGCGTCGTCTATGTCGGCAGCTATGATAACGGGGTTTACGCCTTTGACGCTTTGAACGGTAACCGGTTCTGGCGGGCGCCCACCGGGGGCCGGGTTCAGTCCAGTCCTACAGTTGTCAATGGTGTCGTCTATGCGGGGAGCTTTGACAACCACGTCTATGCTTTCAATGCGACCACCGGCGCCCTCATCTGGACCACCGCTACGGGCGGCCGCGTTCTTTCCAGCCCTGTCGTCGGGAACGACGCTGTTTATGTCGGATCGGAGGATAACAACCTGTATGCCCTGAATATTCAGACCGGCGCCATCCTGTGGATGGCCCCCACCAAAAACGCGATCAGGATGGCCTCACCGCTCGTCTATACCTATCAGGGTAATATCCTGCGGGCAAGCGTGAGTGGGGACCAGCAGTAGGGTGGGAGGCCCGGCATCACTCATTGCAGCAGACCTCCGCTCTTCCGAAGTCCGAAGGCCCGGTCCAGTGACCAATTATCGTACCGGTCGACAAAGATCAAAACTCCGATAAAGAAGAGCGCGTGCAAGAGCATGGAAGGGATATTCTCAAATTTCTCGACCGCCGTCGTCCCGAAGATCAGTGCGATCATAAGCAGGGAGCCGGCGATGGCTGCCGGCCGGGTGAACAATCCGAGGAGGGTGAGCAGGCCGATGCCGAACTCTGCGAACGGCAGAAAGTAGCCGAAACCGAGAACGAGTCTCTGCGGGAGGATGGAATGCTGAAATTGGGCGGCCATGCCATGACTAAATAGATCCAGTTTCGGCAGCCGCACGAGCCCGTGGCCGAAAAGGCTGGTCCCGATCGCCAGCCTTGCCAATAAAAAAGATTGTCGATTTGCGGACATAATGATAAATTGAGGCGCCAAAATTAGTTCATTCATTTGCAGGGCCAATGAAAAAAAACCTCCGCTTGATCTGCCTGCTGATCGCGGGCGCTCTATTTGCCTGTCATTCTTCCGTCAATTATGATTCCTGGCCGGCATACGGCGGCAGCAAGGATGTGGTCCACTATTCCGGGCTGCAACAGATCGACACCGGCAACATTGGCGGGCTGCGGCAGGTCTGGGCTTATCATTGCGGCGACGTAGACAGTAACTCCCAGATCCAGGTCAACCCTATCGTCATTGGTCACACGCTATATGGCGTTTCGCCGCGGCTCAAACTGTTCGCGCTCGATGCCGTCAGCGGCCAGGTGAAATGGACCTTCGATCCCGCCAGGATGACGGCAGTCAGGAACTGGTCTATGAATGTTTGCCGGGGGGTCGCCTATTACCGGGGCAGTGAAACAGATCAGCGGCTGTTCTATTCGGCAGCCTCCTTTTTATATTGTATCGACGCGTTAACGGGGAAGCCTGTCGATTCCTTCGGTGATCATGGCCGGATCGATCTTCATCGTGACCTCGGACGGGATGTTGGTAAGCTATTTGTATCCGGTACTTCGCCAGGTGTGATCTATAAGGATATGCTGATCATCGGCGACCGCGTGGCGGAAGAGGCCGATGCCGCACCCGGTCATATCCGGGCCTATGACGTGCATACGGGCCGGCTCCGGTGGATCTTTCATACGATCCCTTATCCCGGTGAAGAGGGATACAGTTCCTGGATGGATAGTGCTGCCTATCTGCATATCGGCGGCGCGAATGCCTGGTCGGGTCTCAGCCTGGATGAACAGAATGGAGTCGTCTTTGCGGGGATCGGGTCGGCCAGCTTTGACTTCTATGGCGGCCGGCGGTTGGGCAACGATCTTTTCGCGGATTGCGTGGTCGCGCTGGACGCCGCTACCGGCAAGCGGATCTGGCACTTCCAGACTGTTCATCATGATCTCTGGGATCGCGATCCGCCGACCCCGCCGGTGCTGGTCACTGTCCAAAAAGAGGGCAGGAGCATTCCCGCAGTAGCACAAGTAACAAAATCCGGATTTATCTTTTTGCTGGACAGGGCTACCGGGCAGCCGCTCTATCCGGTGGAAGAGCGGCCCGTCGTTGACAGCAGCGAGCTGGTTGGTGAGCGACTTTCCCCGACCCAGCCCTATCCAACGGTCATGCCGCCCTTTGCACGCCAGAAGGTGACGGAGGCCGACCTCAACCGGCTCGTGCCCGACTCTTCTTACCAGGAGATCCGAAAAAGACTGGCCGGCTATCATACCGGGTGGTATGACCCGCCCAGCAGGGAGGGAACGATAGTCTTTCCCGGATTCGACGGCGGTGGGGAATGGGGTGGCCCATCCTATGATCCGCAGACCGGGCTGCTATATGTCAACGCCAACGAAATGCCCTGGGTTCTCACCATGGTCGATGTGCCTGCGGCGCCCCCGGGATCGGGGACCGTGATGGTCGGCCAGGCAGCGCGGGCGCTGTACAGCAACAATTGCATGACCTGTCATGGGCCGAATCGCCAGGGGGGAGGAAATTATCCCCCGCTGACCGGCATGAATAAGAAGTATACCGGGGATCAGTTCCTCACGTTGCTTGCTACCGGCCGGAGAATGATGCCGGCGTTCAGACAGCTCAGTCCTGCTGAACGACAGGCGCTGGCCGCATTTATCCTCGATGAGGCCGGCCGGCAGAAACAGCCCTTTGTCGATAGCGATGCGAAAACGCAAGACCCTTATTTCCATCTTCCGTATACCTGCACGGGGTATAATAAATTCCTCACGCGCGAAGGATATCCGGCAATCATGCCGCCCTGGGGCTCGCTGACGGCTATCGATCTCAATCAGGCAAAGATCGTATGGCGGGATACGCTGGGAGATTATCCGGAACTAAAGGCCCGGGGTATCCATAGCGGTACGGAGAACTACGGCGGGTCGGTGGTGACGGCCGGCGGGCTGCTTTTCATCGCCGCCACCAGCGATGCCAAATTCCGGGCGTTCAACAAACGTACGGGGCAGCTGTTATGGGAGACGGATCTTCCTGCAGCCGGTTTCGCTACTCCGGCCATTTATGAGCTGGACGGTCGGGAGTATGTCGTGATCGCGTGCGGCGGCGGCAAACTGCATAAAAAGTCCGGGGACACCTATGTGGCGTTCGCGTTGTAATTTTAAACCAATAAAGAATTGATATGAAAGCCAACAACTACCTTCGACTGATTACCGGCTGCGTGTTGCTGTGCGGACTTGGCGTTGCCTGCAATAACTCTTCTCAGCAATCGGGTTCGACGACATCGCCAGATTCGACATTGACCTCACCCGTGCTGAAGGAGCAAATCGTCTCTGTCTATACGGACGGGGATACGCTCATCTGCTATGTGGCATACAATGATTCCATCAAAGGAAAGCGGCCTGCGGTCCTGGTGATACCGGAATGGTGGGGGATGACTGAATATCCGCGCAAGCGCGCCCGGATGCTGGCGCAGCTGGGTTATGTCGGGATGGCGGTGGATATGTACGGGAACGGCAGGGTTGCTGATAGTCCCGCGAAAGCCATGACCTATTCGGGGCCGTTCTATAAGGATCCGCAAAAGGGTAAGGTTCGTATCGACTCGGCTATCGCAAAGCTAAAGACCTTCGATGTGGTGGATCCGAACAATATCGGCGCGATCGGGTATTGTTTTGGCGGTGGAGTGCTGCTGAACACCGTACGGCTTGGCGATGATCTCAAAGGGGTCGTCAGCTTCCACGGCAGCCTGATCGGGACGCCCGCCCGCAAGGACCTGCTGCGGACGAAGATCCTGGTCTGTCACGGCAATGCCGATCAGTTCACAACGGCCAAAGATGTGGCGGAGTTCAAAAAGCAAATGGATTCTATCGGCGCTTCCTATACGTTTATCGGCTATGATGGTGCGACGCATGCTTTCACTAATCCCGACGCTACGGAGCTCGGGCAAAAGTTCAAGATGCCGATCGCGTACAATGCCAAGGCGGATACGGCTTCCTGGAATGCGATGAAGGATTTCTTCGCTACGCTGTTCAAATGAGGGGAGGCACCTAGAAGAGCGAGCCCTGCACGATGGGGGGCCGGCTCCTTATGACGGATGGTATATGCCTGGCGGGCGCGATCGGGCCGCCGGTGCCGGCTTGCCCCCGATATAATCCATCGATCGCATACAGTTCCGTCTCGTGGTCGCGGGAAGCGATCACGATCTTTGTCCCCCTTGCTTCCTTTTCAAAGAGATCCAGGACTAATTCCGGCCGGTTATTGTCGCGCGAAAGATGAGAGAGAAAGAGATGGCTCATAAAGTCGGGACGGTGGCGGACGAACAGCTCGAGGGCCTGGCGGTTGGAGAGGTGACCGAAGCCGCCGCGAATACGGTTCTTAAGAAAATGCGGGTAGCGGCCCTGGTCCAGCAGCTGTTCATCATAATTGGTTTCGAGGAAGGCCGCATGGCACTGACCGAAATGGTGGGTCAGCTGCTCGCAGACAACACCCAGATCGGTGAAAATACCGATACGCACGGTGGGGGAGGAGACGACAAAACTGCAGGGATCGGAGGCGTCATGCGTTTTGGGAAAGGGGGTAATGGTCAGATCGCCGGCGGTAACGCGCACGCGTGGATCGAGACGCATGACGAGCTGTGGTTCGAGGGACAGCCGGAGCTGTTGCAACGTATTGTCGCTGATATAGACAGGCAATTGATAGCGTCTGGAGAGGACTTCCAGACCGCGGATGTGGTCGTCATGCTCGTGCGAAATAAAGATCGCTTTTACGGTGGACAGGGACAGGCCCAGACTTCTCATCCGGCGTTCGGTCTCGCGGCAGGGGATGCCGGCATCGATCAGCACCGATTCGCGGCCATTGCCCACATAATAACAATTACCGTTGCTGCCGGAATTGAGGGAAGCTATATAGAGTGTCATGCGTGCTGCAAAAATATCATTTTTGAGGTGATCTTCAGAAGGGTTTCCCAGGCGCTCCGTTATTGCCGGCGGGTGCGCCGTTCTTTACATATTTCTCCAGCCACGCGTTCTGCTCATAAAGCATATGCAAGAGGTTTTCGCGGCCCCGGTAGCCGTGCGCTTCATACGGAAGGACGACATATCGTACCGTTCCGCCGTTCCCTTTGATGGCATTATACAGGCGTTCGCTTTGGATGGGGAAGGTGCCGGAATTGTCATCCATTTCCCCGTGGATCAGCAGCAGCGGTGTGGTAATCTTGTCGGCGTACATGAAGGGGCTCATATCATAATATAGCCTGGGGTCTTCCCAAAAGGTCCGGTCTTCATTCTGGAAACCGAACGGAGTGAGCGTGCGGTTATAGGCGCCGCTCCGGGCGATACCGGCCTTGAACAACTTCGTGTGTGCGAGAAGGTTAGCAGTCATAAACGCGCCATAGCTATGGCCGCCGACCGCAACCCGGTTGCTGTCCCCGACGCCCATTGCAGCCAACTGATGGATAGCGGCCTCTGCATTCATGGTCAGCTGATGAACGAAGTCGTCGTTCGGCTTTTTACTGCTGTCCGTGGAGACAATGGGCATCTCGGCGTTATCGAGTATAGCGTAGCCCTGCGTCACCCAGAAGACAGGGGAGGCCCAGGAGATCACTGTGAAACGGTCCTTGCTGCCCCGGACCTGCGCGGCGTCGCTGGCGGAGTTAAATTCGCGGGGATAGGCCCAGATCAGGACAGGTAGGGGCCCATCCCTTTTAGAGTCATACCCTTTGGGGAGATAGAGGTCCCCGGTGAGGTCGACTCCATCGGCGCGCTTGTAGCTGATCTTTTCGCGACTGACTCCATCCAATTGCGGGTAGGGGTTGGCGAAGGCGGTCACGGGGCGGTCCTCTCCACCGGATGAGCCCAGCTGTTTGAGATAATAGTTCGGAACATCGGTATGGCTTTCCTTCCTGCTCAGCACGATGAGCTTGTCGGCATCCAGCACTTCGCTGACATATTCATAATGTCCGGGTTGACACCGCCAGACAATCACGTTCTGATGTGACTGGAGGTCGAATTCAGCCAGAAAGGGCAAGTCGCCTTGCGGGGAGCTCCCGGTTATGTTGTTCAGCAGGAGCTTGCTGCCGCCCGATACGGTCTGAAGCACCGGCCGGCCAAAGTTATTGCGGGTGATGACCGGTGCGCCGGGGTCGTTGTAAGCGTCTGTAGAATTGTGTTCCACCAGCAGGGTTACGACGCCGGTGGAAGGGTTGTAGCGGAGCATTTGTTCGATCTGACGGCTGCGCAGTCCGTCGAATACCAGGGCGGTGCTGTCGTTGCCCCAGATGATCCGCTGGAAGCGCTGCCTGGTCTGGAACAGCGTGGCAGGCTCGCCGGTGAACGGAGCTGACAGCGAATATACGGCATCGTGATATTCCTGCTTCTTCCTGATCTTTCCGCTGTCGAGCGGCATACACCAGATCAGGGTGGCCGGCTGGTCGTTCCGCCAGCTATAGTCACGGGGCAGGTTCTGGACGTTGTCGAAGCCGCGCGGCGACCCTTCGCTGGAAGGCAGCTCGGTGATTGTCTTCACGGGCTTCCCGGCAATATCGACGATGCTGATGGTGGCGTTGAAACCTTCAGCCGGCACGAGATAGGAAAAAGGCTTATGGACGGTGCGCAGCAGCAGATATTTCTTATCCGGGGATGGGTTGACGGCGATAAAGATGCCGGGCTTGCCAAGGGCCGATTCGACGCCGCCGGTATTCTTCACGAGCTGGGTCTGGCCATAGAACGCGAACAGGGCTTCATCGTAGGGGGTCTTGATGAGGTCTTCGAAGGTGGGACTGGGCGCGGATTTGCCCAGGTTCTCCTGGATGGCGGGCCCTTCGGGGACTGGTTTCCTGGGCGGGGCGGCGGAAGCGGGCTGTATCCGGCCGGCGTATAATAAGGTCCGGTCATCGAGCCATTGGCCCGCGATTCCCAGAACGGTGTTGAGGGGCGTCGTGTTCACTTTGGAGGCGTGCTGCGTGGAAATGTCGATGACATAAAGATCGACCTGCCGGTTGGTCGTATTGGTGAATGCAATCCTGGTTTCGCCCGGGTTCCAGGTGATGTTGCCGCCGTTCAGGGGAGTCGGCAAGCCTGCGATCTTGTATTCTTTTCCGGTCCGGAGGTTCTTCAGCGACAATTCGCTGATAAAATTCTGCCGGCTGGGTGAGAAATTATCGGGATTGAACCGCAGCCCGGCGATCCTTAGCTCCGGCTGGGCCAGCTCTTCTACCGGGGGATAGGAATTCCTTCCGATCACCAGCATCCATTCACCCTTGCGGTCAACGCTGATCAGCGGGGTCGGTTTGGCCAGCAGCAGGTCGGCGATGTCTTTGGGCGGCAGCTTGTAACCGGTATTGTTTTGGGCCCGCAGTATAGTGGCGACGGCCAGCAGCGATAGAAGCAGCAATAGTTTTCTCATGCTTCTAAGCTACGAAATAATGGCTATTGCAGCATCTCTTTCTGCCGGATGCCGGCGGGTTTGATGCCGTCTTCCACTATGCAGGGATAGCTGGTGCGTTTCCGTTGGAATCCGGCGGGCATGGACACGTAGACGCAGGGGCGTTCGCCGGGTGATTTGACTTCTACGGGTTCGGGGATACGCATGGCGATCCGGCCGCGATTGGGAAGAGCGGTTTCGGCGGGTATCGGCGGTGGCTGCGGCGTGGCGATAATGGGTTTGGGTACCGTCACCAGCGGCCGGACGGGAGCGGGCTCTTTGGCGGACCGGGCCCGAGCGGGGGCTTTAGCGGGTTGAGCAGGAGCGGGCTCTTCGACGGGTTGGGCTGCTGCCGGCGGCACGGCCTTGTTGATCAGCAGGCGCCAGCCAAGGATAAAGAAGACAAGCATGATCATACTGCCCTGCAAATGGACGGTTTCGCCTGAAGGATAGGGGAGGATCAGATCCGCGCGCATCCCGAAAGAATCGATGCCATTGCGGACCGCCTTTGGCAGAAAGCCGCTTATTCCGTAGTAGATGCCGCCGCCGATCAGAAGGAAAATCAGCAGCAGCCACCAGCGGCCGAGAATGGCCCATCCGCGGCTGAACGTGCTTTTATCGCCAATGACCGAATAGAAAATGATAAAGAGGAACCCTACCGGGAGCCAATCGATGGTCACCGGTGTCTCCACGGGAATGTCAAGAAAGACGATCATGGGCCGTACTCCGCCCAGTTGGCTTAACAAGGGGCACAAGCCGGCAATAGCCTGTTCAAGCAAGATAGAGATGAGCAGCAGGATGACCACCAAAAGGAAGGTTCCCCGCCGTGCGGAAGGGGTATACATAACTGTTTTTTTCCAAGTGAATGATTCAGCAACGAATGAGTAGAGAGATGATCATGCGAGAATTGAAGCTACTACAATATTAACGCCAGGCGGTTGAAGGAAGTGTGGCGCATTTGCCAATAATCCGTTAAAACAACTATCTTCATTTTGCCCACCACCATATCATGCTGACCCGAAAATACTGGTATATTATTTTCCCGGCGACGGCGATCCTTTGGATCCTGTTCAAGCGCTGTTATCCTTTCCCCGACTTTTTCACCGACTCCTATACTTATATCCAGGCGGCGGCCGATCACAACGCGATCAGCTACCGGCCGATCGGTTATTCGTTGTTCCTTCGGCTGCTACATGCGGTCGGACATTCGGACACTTTGCTGGTCACGGTACAATTCCTGCTCTTGCAGTCATCCTGCTGGCTGCTGTTCGCAACCGTTTGCCGCAGTTGTGACTTGGGGGTCAGGGTGCAGGTGTTGATTGCGGCCTTTCTGGTGTTGAATCCGCTCGTCTACTATATCAGCAATTACGTGTCGAGCGATGCTTTGTTTATAGCGCTGAGCCTGTTCTGGGTGACCTCACTGATGCGGTCGATGGCTGCTCCGACCTGGCGGGGGTTGGTCATCCAGTGGATCCTGCTGCTGGGGATCTTTTATACGCGGTATGTCGCCCTCTTCTATCCGCTGGCAGCGGGGATTGGTTATTGCTGGCTCCGCCGCGGCTGGTGGTTCCGGCTGGCAGCGATATCAGGAAGTGTGCTGGTCGTCGCCGCGAGTGTCGGGTGTACCCGGGCGCTGACGCAGGCACAGACGGGTGCGGCGACTTTCTCGGCGTTCAGCGGGTGGCAGATGGCCAACAACGCGCTTCATATCTATCCCTGGCTGCCGGTGGATTCAACGGGTCTACCTCCGGCCACCCTTCCGCTGGCGGGTTATGTCGACCGCTATTTTAGCCGGGATGGGCCGATCCGGAACCAAAATCCGCCGCGCTCGACGACGGGATACATGTGGGAAAGGAGCTCACCGCTCCATGAATATTTTGACGACTATCGCCGGGTTCATTCGGATCTCCGGCAGGGGCAGGATACAGCTCAACTTCCATATTTTACGGCCTGGAACCGGGTCGCCCCGGTGTTCAGCCAGTACGGCTATTTCCTGTTTCGGCGCCATCCTCTGGCTTTTGGCCGGTATTATCTGCTTCCCAGCGCGAAGAGCTTTTTCCTGTCGCCGCTCGATGTCTTTAACACCTACCTGGACGGTAAAAAGGAAATAGATCCGATTGCCCGGAACTGGTTTGATTGGCGCGGGAGCCGGCCGTGGGTGTGCTCGGCCACGCTGCAGGGCAGGGTCTGTGCGCCCTTTCCCTGGCTGTCGTTATTGGTGACGCTCGCATTCGGAGTGGTGGCGGCGATGTTTGTGCTGAAGAAGGAAATTCGCGACCGGTATCCGGCATTCACCGGCTGTCTGCGGGTTGCAGGGATTTACCTGGGTGTGAATATCTGCTTCAACGTCTTTGCTTCTCCCAGCGTCTACCGGTACCAGGTCCTGCCGTTGATCCTGCTGGTGATTTTTACCTGCTGCGGTTTTTTTGTTGTAACTTACCGTAAACAACAGAGCCATGTCTGATCAATCCGCCGAATCTAATCCATCCACCGCAGCTGTGAAGAATCCGCTTTCTTCCCTTGATGTATGGGAAGAAGATCTCCTGGAACGGTATCCCGACCCTGAGACGATCGCGCAAGGCAAGACAACCGAAGAGTACCGGAATTATGAAACACCGGGCCGGGATTCGGTTCGGGAATTCTACCGGCTGAACCATCAATATCAGACTTTTGATTTTGTTCAGCAGAAGAAGGCGGAGTTCCTTGCCTTTAATAAAAGAGAGATGTCAGTCTGGGGGGCTTTCGACTTCCTCAACCAGCTGGTGGACGATTCCGATCCGGATACCGATCTCGATCAGTTCCAGCACCTGCTGCAGACGTCCGAAGCGATCCGGGCCGACGGGCATCCGGACTGGATGGTGCTGGCCGGTTTATTCCATGACATGGGAAAGGTGCTTTGTCTTTTCGATGAGCCGCAGTGGGCGGTGGTGGGGGATACCTTTCCGGTAGGATGCGCTTATTCCGACAAAATCGTTTATCCCGAATATTTTAGCGCCAATCCTGATTATGACCATCCGGTGTACGGCACCCGATATGGGGTGTATTCGGAAGGTTGCGGGCTTCGGAATGTTCATCTCTCCTGGGGACATGATGAATATGTCTATCACATGATGAAGGACTATCTGCCGGAGGAGGCACTATATATGTTGCGTTATCACTCCTTCTATTCGCAACATCGGGAAAATGGGTATGATCATCTGATGGATGACCATGATCGGGAGATGTTTAAATGGGTGAAGCTGTTCAATCCTTATGATCTGTATTCCAAGAACCCGACGCCGCCGGATTGGGGCACCCTCAAGCCTTACTATGAGGATCTGGTGGCGAAGTATTTGCCTGAGACATTGAGGTTCTAATTGTTGGATTTGTTGTAAATCATTGTTTTATAGAGCGGTTTCTTGACTGCTTTTTGTTTTTCTTCCACTTTCTTCCGCTTTCTTCCGATTTTTCTGGCAAGCCATTGGTGGATAGTTGGGTATTCAAAAATCAAAAAAATGAATATTCAAATTAGAGGCAGAATTTCACGCAACGGGCAAAAAATCTGGTACAGCTTCGAGTCGGGCAAAGGCCCTGGCGAACGAAAAACGACCGGCATGTTCACCTACATTCATCCCAAAAACGAGATTCAGGAGAATTACAACAAGAAGATATTAGCCTTGTTGGACACGGAACTGACAAAGATGATCATCGACTTTCATTCGGAGAGGATAGGCAGGCTTCAACGCACCATTTCAAAAAGCCGAAGGAAGTATAATTAAATGTTTGTTTTACAGTTTTTCGAAATATTTTTGGGCAAAAGTCGAATATGCGTCCAATTGGCTACTATCGAATTCTTTTTCCCGTTTTATTAATTACGGCAGGCTTTGCAAGGGTATATGGGCAGTCACCTGCCGGCCGCCAGCGGCTAAATTTTGACAACGGTTGGAAGTTCCACCTGGGGCACGCCACCGATCCGCATCGGGATTTCAACTATTCGATCGCCAATATTCTTGCCAAGACCGGTGATGCGGCCAATACGTGTATCCGGATAGATTTCGATGACCGGTCGTGGCAGACGGTTCAGCTGCCGCATGACTGGGCGGTTTCGCTCCCTTTTGAACACGTCGATAATGAAGATGTCGATGCGCATGGGTATCATGCGGTCGGCGGATTGTTCCCCGAGAACAGTATCGGATGGTACCGGAAGATCTTCAGTGTGTCGCATACCGATTCCGGCCGGCGCTTTGTTCTGCGTTTTGACGGCATTTTCCGCGACAGCAAGGTCTGGATCAACAACTGTTATCTGGGCGGGGAATTCAGCGGTTATGGCGGTTCAGCATATGATATCACGGACTTTATTCATTTTGGAGACAGCAATGCGGTTGTCGTCCGGGTGGATGCAAGTCAATATGAAGGATGGTTCTATGAGGGGGCGGGGATCTATCGCCATGCCTGGTTGGAAAGTTTTCCCAATGTGCATGTCGCGGAATTGGGCGGCGTCTTTGTGCACACGACGACCACCGGCGATCAGTCCGTGGTGACGGTCGAGACCCGGGTTGTCAACCAGCACATCCATGCGGCAAATGCGACGGTCTCCGCGTATATCACCGACCGTGACGGCAATAAGATCGCGCAGTGCCCTGAGCAATCCCTCTCCCTGGCTACGGGAAAGGACGGGTCGGTGACACAATCCCTTAACGTCGTGCATGCGCGGCTGTGGTCACTGGATGACCCTTACCTCTACCGGGCGGTAGTGCTGGTGCGGTCAGGCGGGACGGTGGATAGCGTGAAAGTGCGGTTCGGCATCCGGACGATTTCTATTGACAAGGACAAGGGATTGTCCCTGAATGGTCAGCCGGTTAAGGTCCACGGCGTTTGCTGTCACCAGGACCATGCGGGTGTGGGCAGCGCGTTGCCGGACTATCTGCAGTACTATCGGATCCAGCTGCTCAAGGAAATGGGCGTGAACGGCTACCGGACCAGCCATAATCCGCCCACGCCGGAATTACTGGACGCCTGTGACAGTCTGGGTATGCTGGTACTGGATGAAACGCGGCTGCTGAACAGCGGTCCGGAATACGGCGGCGAGTTTGAGCGCCTTATCCTGCGGGACCGAAACCATCCCAGCGTCTTTATGTGGTCGATCGGCAATGAAGAGTGGGCGATCCAGGAATGGAATATGGGAAAGCGGATCGCGCAGACCCAGATCCTGAGGCAGCAGGAGCTTGATCCAACCCGCACCTGCACCTATGCGGCGAATATCGGAAATGTCTGGACCGGCGTCAATGAGGTCATTCCGGTCAGGGGTTTCAACTACAACCTGTCCGGGCTCGATGCTTACCGGACGGCGCACCCCAATCAGCCGGTCATCGGCACGGAGGTAGCCAGTACGGTCTCGACGCGCGGCATTTATGAGAAGGATACCGTCAACGCGTATGTACCGGATTATGACAGCGTGGCGCCGGACTGGGCCAGCACGGCGGAATCCTGGTGGCGGATAGCGGCAACCAGGGATTGGTTTATGGGCGGTTTTGCCTGGACGGGCTTTGATTATCGGGGCGAGCCGACGCCTTTTAGCTGGCCGGATATCAATTCGCATTTCGGGATCATGGACATGTGCGGATTTCCTAAAACGGTATACTACTATTATCAGTCCTGGTGGACCGATAAGGATGTGCTCCATATTGCCCCGCATTGGAACCGGAAGGGCCGGGAAGGCAAGCCGGTCCCGGTCTGGGTGAATACCAACGCCGATAATGTCGAACTGTTCCTGAACGGCAAAAGCCTTGGAAAAAAGGACATGCCGCGCAACGGGCATCTGGAATGGATGGTGAACTATGCCCTGGGCAAGCTGGAGGCCGTTGCCTATAAGAAGGGGAAGAAACTGACGGCGATGGTGGAGACTACCGGTGAACCATATTCGATCCTCATCCGCCCGTCGAAGCAGAAGCTGGAAGGTGACGGTAAAGATGCGATCGTTTTCAATATTTCGGCCGTGGACCGACAGGGGAGGGAAGTGCCGGATGCGCAAAATCTATTGCATTTTTCCGTCACAAAAGGAGGAAAGATCATCGGGGTCGGCAATGGCAATCCCAGTAGCCATGAGCGGGACAAATGCACTGAAGATGGCTGGCAGCGGCATCTTTTCAACGGCAGGTGCCAAGTGATCGTACAGAATGACTCCCGTCCGACGAATTTTACTTTCACAGTTACCGGCGACGGCTTACAGCCCGCACAGGCGGAGGTCTCAATTGACCCCTCAAAATACCAATAGCGGTATCATATTTTAATGACATTTTAAGGTTTCCGGGTAGGAAAAAGTGGACCATTTTTGGAATCGACGGCCAATTTTGGGAAAAACTTAACGATAATACTATGTATAAGTATTTATCGTTCAATAGTATCGATCTGAGGTATAGATGTTGGTATATAGGTTAAGGTAATTATTCAATATCATCTGAAAAGTGGCTCTATGATTAGATCTATACTCCTATGTGGTTTTTTGGTTATTGCCCTGCAGCCTTTGCGGGCTCAGACTAACTATACGTGGAACGGCACAACCTCCACGTCATGGAATACCGCAACCAACTGGACTCCCAACGGGATACCCGGCTCCGCCGACAATGTGACCATTGTAACGGCCAGCAATATCTGTAAGCTTGGCGCCGGCGCCAGCATCAACAACCTCACGCTGACCAGCGGTACGCTGGACATGAACGGTGGCACGCTGACCGTGAATGGAACGACCGCCCAGTTCACGACGGGGACTGTGCAGAATGGAACGCTGACCATAACGGGCGCCACGACCACTACTTTCGGAAACGGCCCCGTGACCATGAATTGCGCGGTCAATATCACTTCCGCGGCGTTTACCTCGAAGAATACGGTTTTCCAGAGTACGGTCACGATCACCAAGACCGGTGCCACGAACGACGCCAGCGCAGGCGCTAATATCTTCAATGGGGCCCTGACCGTCACCAACAATGGCTCCGGCTGGCTGATGTTCGGAAACGGCGCCGGCGACCAGTTCAATGCCGCATCGACCTTTATCAATATCGGTTCCAATGACATTTATGTGGGTAATAGCGGGACGCCCAGTACGTTCTACGGCGTTACCACCTTTACCAACTCGCCTTCGACGAATAACGGGATCTATGTTAGCTGGAACACTACGGGGACAACCTTCAGCAACAATATTATCGTCAACTCGACATCGGGTACCGGCGTGCAGTTCTGCGGCGGCAATAACAGCGCAACGGTAACGCTTTCGTCGGGATATACGATCACGGTTGGCGCAACCGGATTCTCCGCGGGCACACTGCTGCTGCGTCAATTCACGCAGTCGGGGGCAACGGCGCAAAACCTTTCCTTAACGGGAGCGGGCGCATTGCAGATCGGGCCTACTTCGGTATTCAACGGTAATTTTACCGCTACTACGCCGACTCTCCTCCTGAATGGCGGGACGTTCAATGGAACTACCAATGTGACCAAGAACGGTTCCTCCGGTGACTATGGCCAGGGTGGCAATACTTTCAATGGCGTATGCTCGATCACCAACAGCGGAAGCGGCTGGCTCATTACGGGCAACACCAACCCGGATACCTGGAATGCGAATGTCACCTTCACCGATAATGGCTCCGAACGGATCCTTCCGGCCTGGAACAGCATAGGCAATCAATTCAACGGAAACATCTATGTCAACACTTCCGGCAGCGCGGTCGGGGTACAATTCTGCGGCGGCAGCACCACAGCGACCGCCACGCAGGCCGCGGGCATGACCATTGCCCCGGGTGCAGGCGGATTGACTGCGGGCTATCTGTATCTGAAACAGTTCACGCAGCTGGGAAGCGCGGCGATCAACCTTACGGGCACCGGCACCTCTGTCCTCGAACTGGGCCCCTCCAGTAACTTCGGCGGTGTGGTGACTGCCAGCGCCCCGGATATCTGGGTGCAAGGAGCGACCTACAACAGCGCCGCCACCTTCACCAAGACGGGGGGGACTAATAATCACAACCAGCAGAATCAGAATATCTTCAAATCCACTTGTACGATCAACCAACAGAGCAGCACAGGTTATTTCATGCTGGGTTACAATTCGAACGATCAGTTCAATGGAAATATCACGGTCAATTGTACCGGTACAGGCGGTATCTACCTCGGCTGGACCTCGGGTACCGGAACACCGACGCTGGCTGCGGGCAACACGATTCAGGTGGGGGCCGGCGGTTTCAGCGCCGGATTCCTATATCTGAATACATTTACCGAACTCGGCAACGCGCCCATCAACCTGGCCTTTACGGGCGCCAGCACTTATTTAGCGATCGCCCGCGGCTCTGTGATCGGTGGTACCCTGACTACGAATACGCCGGATGTCTATTTTAACGGCGGAACGTTCAACGGGTCGGTGTATGCGACGAAGACGGGCGCCAACAATGACGTTGGCTCCGGCGGCAATATCTTCCAGGACAGCGCGAGCTTCACCGCCTCCGGCTCAGGTTTACTGGGATTCGGTAACGGCAACCCGGATACCTGGAACGCCCCGGCCATCTTCAACAGCATTGGCACCGCCTATATCGGCCCCTGCTGGAACTCGGTGGGCAACCAGTTCAACGGTAATATTGTCGTCAACAGCACGGGGTCGTCCACGGGTATATACTTTTGCAACGGCAGCGCGACAACGACGGCTACACTGGCTTCCGGTGATACCCTCGAGATCGGGTCGGGAGGCTTCTCTTCGGGTACACTTTCGTTGCGGCAATTTACGCAGCTCGGTACCACTCCGACGAATCTCTCCCTGACCGGAGCGACTACCTTGCTATCCTGTGGGCCAACTTCGACTTTTGGCGGCGACTTCACGGTCGTATCGCCACGTATCCTGTTAAATGCCACTACCTTCAATGATACCACCACGCTGACCAAGACCGGTGCGACCGGCGAATGGTCCAACGGCGGCAATACCTTCAATTCGACGCTGGTGGTCAATCAGCAGGGCAGCGGTTACTTCGGATTCGCGGGTAACGCCGCCGATATTTATAATGGTGACGTATACGCAAATAACAATTCGACGGAGCGCATCATTTTTGGCAACAATACGGCCGGCAACCAGTTCAACGGTAATATCATTGTCACGCAGATCGGCAGTTCGGTGGGGATCGCCTTTGGCTGGGCCAATGCATGCACCGTCACACAGGCGGCAGGGAAGTCGATCTCGATCGGGGCAGCGGGTTTTACCACCGGTTATCTGCAGATCGAGCGGTTTACACAACTCGGCAACAGCGCCATTAACCTGAATACGGGGAGCAGCATTACTTCCATCACTTTCGGTCCAACTTCTACGATCAGCGGCAATGTAACGACCAATAGCGGCCAGATTCTCTTCAATGGCTGCACGTTCAACGGGACGGTCACCTCCATGAAGACAGGTGCGACCAACGACTGGAGCACCGGCGGGAATATCTTCAACGATACCACTACGGTTACTGATGCCGGGTCTGGTTATCTCGCCTTCAGCGATGCTACCGCCGATCAGTTCAATAGTGTGTCCACGTTCAACAACACGGGCAGCGCCAACATGTATATTGCCAACAGCAGCACCAATAACGTCTTTGGAGGAACGGCGACTTTTAACAATTCACCGACGGGCAACAACCTGATCTATGTCAGCCAGAACTCGACGGGGACGGTATTTAACGGCAATATCGTCGTAACCTCCACCAATGGTCAGGGAGTTTATTTCTGTACCGGTAACAATACAGCCACCGCGACGCTTTCGGCGGGGGATACACTGGAGGTCGGCCCGGCAGGTTTTTCTTCGGGTATTCTGTATCTGAAGCAGTTCACGACATTGGGCAACGCTCCGACCAACCTGACATTAACAGGAGCCACTACGCTGTTGCAGATCGGGCCTTCGTCGGCGTTCGGCGGGGACTTTACGGCCGTCTCGCCGCGGATCCAGGCCAATGGCGCGGTTTTCTCCGACACGACCATCCTGACAAAGACGGGTGCAACGGGAGAATGGATGACGGGTGGAAATACGTTCAATTCCACGCTGACCATCAATATGCTCGGCAGCGGTTATTTTGGCTGGGAAGGCAACTCGCCCGACATTTTCAACGGGGATGTTTATGCCAATAATAATTCAACCGAGCGCATTATATTCGCCAATAATAACGGAGGGGGCACGCAGTTCAACGGCAATCTGATCCTAACCCAGATCGGTAGTTCGGTTGGGATTGCCATAGGCTGGAGCGCCAGTACCAATTTAACGATGGCGGCCGGTAAAACGATCTCGATCGGCGCCGCCGGCTTCAACACCGGATATTTGCAAATCGAACGGTTCACACAACTGGGCAGCGCGGCGATGAACTTGCCGCTGACCGGCGTGAGCGCCCTGTACTTCGGCCCGACCTCTGCTATTGGCGGGAATATGACCTCTACCAGCGGCTCCCTGTATTTCAATGGTTGCACCTTTAGCGGGACGGTCAACGCGACGAAGACGGGTGCTACCAGCGACTGGAGCGGCGGCAATAATGTTTTCAATGGCGTAACCACGATCACTGACGCCGGGTCGGGGTATATGGTGTTCGGCAGCGGGAATTCGGATCAGTTCAACAACACCGCCACTTTCAATAATACCGGCAGCAACTCGATGTATGTGGCTTATAACAGCTCCAACAACACCTTCGGCGGCACGACGACCTTTAATAATACGCCGACGGCCAATCAGGCGATCTATGTCAGTCAGTATTCCGCCGGAACGGTCTTCAATGGCAATATCGTCGTAACATCGACCAACGGCGCGGGGGTACTTTTCTGTAACGGCAATACCAGCGCGACGGCTACAATGTCATCCGGCTATACCATTTCGGTTGGGGCCGGAGGATTCTCCGCGGGCACGTTGCTGCTCCGGCAATTCACCCAGTCGGGACCGACGGCGCAAAGTCTGACCCTGACGGGCGCGGGTAACCTGACCTTCGGGCCTTCCTCCGCGATCGGCGGGAATATCACCACGGTGAGCCCCACGCTGCTCTTTGACGGCTGTACGTTCGGCGGGACGGTCACCTCTACCAAGAATGGTGCTTCGAGCGATGCATCTTCGGGTGACAACACGTTTGACGGCGCCTTTACGGTGACCAACACCGGTTCGGGATACTT
>Ga0206851_1040_pt2 | contig 41777 bp, 41 predicted proteins | sample Alteio_BWOrgCont_13_FD_152904 | JGI IMG/M metagenome (GOLD analysis project Ga0206851, IMG submission 152904) | Enriched cells from forest soil in Barre Woods Harvard Forest LTER site, Petersham, Massachusetts, United States -... | ecosystem: Environmental > Terrestrial > Soil > Temperate forest >... | reverse complement strand
CGCCGAGCTTGCGGCGCAGCTGGTAGATATGTGTCTCGAGCGTGTGCGTATCGATGCGCGCATCGTAACCCCAGACGGAAGCAAGCAATTCATCGCGGCTCACAGGGTTTTCGCTTTGTGCGAGATATTCAAGCAGGGCGGTTTCTTTTTCGGTCAGGCGAATAATGTCCTCGCCAAGAATGAGGCTGCGCTGCTGCGCCTCCAACCGGTAAGGGCCGATGGCGAGTGGCGTGCTGCGGAGACGCGGCGCTATCTCGCTGTAAAAATGTAACCGCGCCATCAGATGGCCGAGGCGCACGGGCTTGGCAAAAATTTCGGTGAAGAGATCTGCATCGGCGCCGTCGGGCGGGTTCCCCAGCAAAAGCAAAATCATTTTGTCGCCGCGGATTGCCTGCAGTTTTTTGATTGTCTTCGCATCGCAAGCGGCCTCGTCGAGGATGATCGCGGTGCGCTCCGAAAAGAGCTGATCCGATAAAGTTGCGGTCGGCTCAATCGTCCCGGAGGCCGATATTTTGATCTGTTCGGCGACGGCCTCATGGAGGCTCGGTTCAGGGATAAGGAGGGAGATGGAAAGCATCGCCGGACAGAATAGGTGATTCGGGCTTCAAGCCAAATGGCAGGATCGGCAAAAACTGCCACCGGCACCGCCGGAAGGCAATGTTATCTTGTTGATATAAATATCATTTTTATGGCACGCGGCTTGCTACGTCAGGGCATGGGGAAAGACCATGCTTGAAATAAGTCCTGTCCTTAGCGGAAAATTTGATTCGCCCGATTATTTCCCGGCGAGCGCCAATGTGAATGCCGCCACGTCATCTTCAACGACAGCCGCTTCGGCTGCGACGGACACGGATGCGTCTTCGGCGACCAGCAGCGCCACCGCCGATCCGCGCCGTTATTCGCAATTCGACCGTACCGCAAGCCAGGTCGGCGATGCGACGATGAGCTTCGGCGATTTCCTCGATATGGTGAACCCGCTGCAACATATTCCGGTCGTGAGCTCGCTCTATCGCGACGCGACGGATGAGAAGATCAATCCGGTCTCGCGCATCGTCGGCGATATTTTGTATGGAGCACCGCTCGGCATCGTCACGGCGCTTGCCAACGGCGTCGGCGCCATTGCCGACAGCGTGATGGAATCCAAAACCGGCCAGGATATGAAGGGAACGGTTCTGTCCGAACTCTTTGGCAAGGATAAAGATGCGGCGGGCGACAGCAACGTACAGGTTGCATCGGCACAAACCGGCACCAAGACGCAAATCGCTTCGGCGGCAACCGTCGCTGCCGCTGCCGGAACTCCAGCGGCGCAACCGTCGCAGGGTATTGCCTTGACCGCAAAGAACACGACCAAGCTGCCTTACGGCGGCGTGATGGCGCCGGTCCAGACGACGCAACAACAGAATATGGCAATGGCCATGGCGTCGGCAGCCAGCGGCAAGAGCACACGCCTCGGCAATACGCTTTATACCAACCGTTTCCTGAATGGCCCGCGTCCGGCGCCGACTTATGCTTCAACCGCACCGGCTTCGGCCGCTCCGGCAAGCGGCGTCGCTTCCGCCGCCAGCTTGCAGACCTTGCCCGGCGCGTTGCCTGCGACCGCCGTACCGGCAGGCGTGAAAACGGTTCTGACAACCGGCACCATGACGCCCGTGACCATACCGGTTGCTTCGGCAAATGCGGCAAGCGCATCGCCCGCCATCACAGCCGCAGCGAGCACCGCAAATGCGGCGCCGGTCGACCGCGCGATACCGAAAGAATTGAGCGACGATGCGTTGATTATGAAAGCGCTTGGTTTGTATCAAAGCGTCGGCGCGCGTTCGGGCACACCGGCTACGGCAACGATCAATTAATTGATCAAAAGTTCCGCGCGCAGATCGACGAGGAATTTGATCACGCGTTCGAAATCGTCGCGGCGCAGTTTCGCCATATCGTCGACATTGAATTCGGAATTCAGGCTCGCGCGCACGACATCTTCCGACACGCGCTTGTTATGCGCGACATAGCTCGTGAGCGCCTTGACCGAAACCAGCTCGCGCTGATTGAGCGCATCGGCAACCCTGATCTTTACTGGCATGCCTTCGGCCGCAATAGTTTTGCGCGGAAATTCAATGACGTTGCCGGCAAGCGCGCGTGGATCAATTTTGAAATTCGGTTTTTCGGGCATTTCGGATTTCCTTGTATATTTCGAACTATCGGGCCTGCTTAAATACCTTATTTAGGTATGTTGTTACTAAATAATGGTGACTTTATGTCATTCAGGCTGCCTGAAAGCAATTCAAAAAACTGGTTAATGCGCACAAAAATAGCGGGCCGGACATAAGAAATCCGTACCGAATTCAGCCAAGTTTCTGCACCAATTCCGGCACGATTTGAAACAGATCGCCGACAAGGCCGTAATCCGCCACCTGGAAAATCGGCGCATCGCCATCCTTGTTGATCGCGACAATCACCTTGCTGTCCTTCATACCGGCCAGATGCTGGATGGCGCCCGAAATGCCGATGGCGATGTAAAGCTCCGGCGCTACGACCTTGCCGGTTTGCCCGACTTGGTAATCGTTCGGCACATAGCCCGCATCGACCGCGGCGCGCGACGCGCCGATACCGGCCTTGAGCTTGTCGGCGAGCGGCTCCAACACCGCTTTGAAATTTTCGGCGGAGCCGAGCGCGCGGCCGCCCGAGACGATCACGCGCGCCGACGTCAGTTCCGGCCGTTCGGATTTCGAAAGTTCCTCGCCAACGAAAGTTGAAAGACCGGCATTGCCCGCGCTTTCGATCTTCTTGACGGCGGCAGTGCCGCCGGTGGCGGCCATCGCTTCAAACGCCGGGCCGCGTACGGTAATGAATTTGATTTTGTCTTTCGACTGCACGGTGGCAATTGCGTTACCGGCATAGATGGGACGCTGGAATGTATCCGGCGAGACAACACCGATGATGTCGGAGATTTGCGCAACGCCCGAAAGCGCCGCCGCGCGCGGCAGATAATTTTTGCCGTTCGCCGTCGCGGGGGCGAGGATATGGCTGTAGGCAGGCGCAAGCTTCGCAATCAGCGCCGCCATATTTTCAGCAAGGAAATGTTCATAAGCCGCATCATCGGCATGCAGCACTTCGGTAACGCCCGCGACTTTCGCGGCGGCTTCGGCAGCGGCAGCGGCGTTGAGACCGGCGACAAGGATGGTGATGGGCTGGCCGAGCTTAGTGGCAGCAGTGACGGTATTCAGCGTCGCCGGCTTCAGGCTTTTGTGATCATGTTCGGCGATAACGAGCGTGGGCATGTTTGATCCTTAAAGTACGCGGGCTTCGTTCTTGAGCTTGTCGACAAGGGTTGCGACGTCGGGAACTTTGATACCGGCTTTGCGCTTCGGCGGCTCGGTGACTTTGAGCGTCGTGTGGCGCGGCGCGAGATCGATGCCGAGCGAGGCGGTGGCGATGGTTTCAATCGGCTTCTTCTTCGCCTTCATGATGTTCGGCAGCGTCGCATAGCGCGGCTCGTTGAGACGCAGATCGGTCGTGACGACGGCAGGCAGTTTGAGCGCGATGGTCTCAAGACCGCCATCGACTTCGCGCGTGACTTTGGCCGTGCCGTCGGCAATCTCAAGTTTCGACGCAAAAGTTCCCTGCCCCCAGCCGAGCAAGGCGGCGAGCATCGGTCCGGCCTGGCTGCTATCGCCGTCGATGGCCTGCTTGCCCATGATGACGAGCTCGGGCTTTTCCTTCTCGATGATTTTCTGCAAGGCTTGGGCCACGGCAAAAGATTGAATTTCGCCATCGATGGAAACATGGATCGCGCGGTCGGCGCCCATCGCCATGGCGGTGCGCAAAGTCTCCTGCACTTGCTGCGGGCCGAAGGTAACGGCGACGACTTCCGTCGCAACGTTCTTTTCCTTAAGCCGCACGGCTTCCTCGACCGCGATCTCGTCGAACGGGTTCATCGACATTTTGACATTCGCGGTTTCGACGCCCGAACCATCCGGCTTGATGCGGATTTTAACGTTGTAATCGATGACGCGCTTGACGGTGACGAGGATTTTCATGGGAACCAAGCTTTAGCTAGAAATGTTGCTACAATTCTATTCTAAAACTCATTCAATAAACAACCAACATTTGAATTTGCGCTTAAGCGCTACCGCGAGTTAGGTTCATCCCATGAAAATATAAAAGCGGTATGGAATATGTGATGCTGCGCCCTTTGGCATTAAGAGACAAAAACCCAATAGATACTAGATGCTCAGCTACAGCCTTCCAATTTCTGCCCAAAAGTTCCTGTAAGGCAGCTTCATCATAGTCCGTCTTACCGCCTGAAAACTTATCCATATCCTTCCATAGATGTGGAAACTCTGCCCGTAAATACGTATCGCGTTTACGCTTAGATAGTTCCTCGAACCCATATTTGATCGCCACCGCGCCAATTAAATAGTCGGACTGTCCCTCTGGATCAGCGCCGCAAAGATCTTGTTGTTTTTGTTTCGCGCGAATTAATAAATCTAGAATATCACGAGGGGTTACCACTCCTCGCCCATCTGCGCACCGGTCACAGAGCCATCGAATTGTTCGACTTTGCTTTTCTCCCTTGAAAACAGTGGGAGGAAATATTTTGGAAAAACATTCTTCGCGGTAAGCCGCACTAGCTTCTGTTTTCTCTTTACTGATCTTCAAATATGCAACGAGATAATCGTTAACAACAAATCGTTTTACCACCATTGACAAAATTTGATCGTCTGTCCAACGCAATGTGTCTGCCTGGCGCGCGGTTATATGAGTAAGAGCAGTAAAACCTTCTTCATCATTCACCAGCTGCTCCAACATGTCATCGCGTAGAAACAATTTTACGCGAATGCTGCTGGACGCAAAATATCTCATTGCACGCAACAAACCCCTTAAAGCTTTTCTTTCTACCTCAGAGCGTCGCGGAAATATCTCGTCAAGACGATCAACCATCAACCAAAGCGATAGTTTGCTGGCAATCAAAACTCCTTCTAGAGAAGATTTAATTTCATTAACATAGCTCGGAAGTTCGAACTCGGTAGTATCTTCCGTTTTCTCAGTTTCGATTTCCGTTTTATCTCCAAATAAATTAAGAGTGAATTCGCCGACTTCGCCCGGTGGTTTAAATGATGCGTTGGGTTTCCAAGACGCCAAAACATTTAATGACCAGAGCAAGATGTCCTTAAGAGATTTCTTAGAAGCGATCTCGGGGATTTTTGCTTTAGCGCATGTTTCTCTAAATTTTTTTACCTCAGCCTGAGCGGTCGTCAGATATTCATTATACTGGGGCGCCTTAATAAATTGTTCTTGCGCAAGCGAAACAAGATAAATACACCAGAACGATATAAATTCTTGTTCTGACAATTTGGAAAACTGATCATTGAAAGCGTGAAATACCGGATCACCTGGCGCATTAACTCCATGCGCAATGATTACCTTTCTTTGTCTCAACAATGTGCGAGGTAAGAAGTCTACAAAAATTCGAAAAAGAGAACTCTTACCAGAACCTTTTGTTCCGGGGATCAAATCAACGCGGTCGAGCATAAGATCGGTAAAAGTAGACGTTTCAATTCTCGCCTCTTCGAGAATTGTGTCCTCTTCTGCCACCGAAGAGCCCAAGTCTATTCCCTGCAGGACTGCTAATAGGAGCTTGTTAGAGTGCATAATGCATGTTCCTTACATTGGCATCTTATATCAAAACTCATTATTGACGAAACGCGATCAGCATAATGTCGCATTATAAAAAACCGGCACCGCCAATCAAGGCAATGCCGGTTTTATTGAAGCCTCGAGGCTGTGAGGCTTAGCTCGCCTGCTGCATCGTCAGATCCTGGCCTGTCTTCTGGTCGACGGCTTTCATCGAGAGCTTCACTTTGCCGCGATCATCGACGCCGAGGACTTTCACTCGCACTTCGTCGCCGACATTGACGACATCCGTCGTCTTTTCGACGCGGCGCGGTGCGAGCTCGGAGATGTGAACGAGGCCGTCCTTCGAACCGAGGAAATTGACGAAAGCGCCAAAATCCACGGTCTTCACGACTTTACCGGTATAGATCACGCCGACTTCGGCTTCGGCAATAATGCCCTTGATCCAGTTGACGGCGGCTTCGCCGGCTTTCGGATCGGTCGAGGCGACTTTGACGGTGCCATCATCGTCGATATCGACCTTGGCGCCGGTCTTTTCGCAAATCTCGCGAATAACCTTACCGCCGGTGCCGATGATCTCGCGGATCTTGTCCTTCGGCACGGTCAGCGTCGTGATGCGCGGCGCATTCGAATTAACGTCGGTACGCGCGGTGTTCATCGCCTTCGCCATTTCGCCGAGGATATGCAGACGGCCTTCTTTCGCCTGACCCAACGCAATGCGCATGATCTCTTCGGTGATCGACGTAATCTTGATGTCCATCTGCAAGGCGGTGACGCCCTTTTCGGTGCCGGCAACCTTGAAATCCATATCGCCGAGATGATCCTCGTCGCCGAGAATGTCGGAGAGGACGGCAAAGCCGCGCGCTTCCTTGATCAGGCCCATCGCAATACCGGCAACGGGAGCCGGCATCGGAACGCCCGCATCCATCAGCGACAAAGACGAACCGCAAACGGTCGCCATCGATGACGAGCCGTTCGACTCCGTCACTTCCGACACAACGCGGACGGTGTAGGGGAATTTGTCGGCGGCCGGCAAAATCGGATGAACCGCGCGCCATGCCAATTTACCATGGCCGATCTCGCGACGGCCCGGGCTGCCGAGGCGGCCCGTTTCGCCGACCGAGTAGGGCGGGAAATTGTAATGCAGCATGAAGGGTTCGCGATATTCGCCGGTGAGAGCATCGACGATCTGCTCGTCTTGCCCTGTGCCAAGCGTTGTCACGACAAGCGCCTGCGTTTCGCCGCGCGTGAAGAGAGCCGAGCCGTGGGCGCGGGGAAGAACGCCGACTTCGCAGACGATGGGGCGCACGGTCTTCGTGTCGCGTCCGTCGATACGTTTGCCGCTGTCCAAAATCATGCCGCGCACATGGTCGTATTGCAGCTGTTCGATTTCGGTCGCAACGCGTTCGGAGGAATGCTCTTCCGCCGGAATCGCTGCCTTCGCCTTGGCTTTGGCTGCGTCGAGCTTCGAATAGCGACTCTGCTTTTCGGTTTCGTTATAGGCCGCGGTAAGATCCGCGCCGATAACGCCCTTGAGCTTCGCCTGCAACGCCTTGCGGTCATAGGCCGACGGCGGCAATTCACGCGGTTCCTTCGCCGCCATTTCGGCGAAGCTGATGATGAGGTCGATCACCGGCTGGAAACCGCGATGGCCGAACATAACGGCATCGAGCATGACGTTTTCAGGCAATTCCTTCGCTTCGGATTCGACCATCAGCACGCCTTCTTTCGTGCCGGCGACGACGAGATCGAGCGTCGAAGCGTCGGTTTCGGCAATCGTCGGATTGAGCACAAGCTGCCCATCCTTGTAACCGACGCGCGCTGCGGCGATTGGCCCTAAGAACGGAATGCCGGAAATGGTGAGGGCAGCCGAGCAGCCGACCATCGCAACGATATCCGGATTGTTTTCGAGATCGTGGGAAAGCACGGTCGCGATCACTTGCGTTTCGCACAGATAACCTTCCGGGAAGAGCGGGCGGATCGGACGGTCGATCAGGCGGCTGACCAGAGTTTCGGTCTCCGACGGACGGCCTTCGCGCTTGAAGAAGCTGCCGGGGATCTTGCCGGCGGCGAATGCTTTTTCCTGATAATTGACGGTGAGCGGGAAGAAATCCTGCCCTTCTTTCGCGGCGCGCGCACCAACAACGGTGCAGAGTACGGTCGTGCCACCGAGCGTGGCGAGCACGGCGCCATCGGCCTGACGCGCGATACGGCCGGTTTCGAGCGTCAGCTTGCGGCCGGCCCAATCCATTTCCTTACGGTAAACTTGAAACATGTTGTGTTCCTCTTTCGTTGAGGGGCCTCGGCCCCTGTGAGTCCCACCGAACCCTATGTCCGGTGGCCTTCATGCTGCACGTGCTTCATGAATTTAGAATTTTTGTTAGCATGTATTCTGTCTCGGGACGAGGACGATTGGGAAAAGTGCCGCTAATCGTGAACCCGTTTTTAAGATAAAACGGAGCTGGCGGATCATATGCAAAAAGCATAATACCCGCATAGTCACGACCCCGAATCTCGACCTCTGCTGCTTTTAAAAACTCGGACCCAATACCGCGACCACGGAGATGCGGCTCGACAAACATAAGATGAATGTAAAGCCAGTTCTGGGATCCAAGCCCGTATAAAGCGCCTGCGTAATGACCCGTTTCATCACGCTTCGTAACGACAAAATGTTCATGGGGTTTCTGGGGCGGTGATACACCGCCCCATACTGCATTCCTCGTCTTTTCCACTAACTGAGGAATAAAGTCTGCACCGAAATCCACGGCGGGCGAATAGGAAAGGATCAGGTCGGACATTAAATCTGTTTTACTTACGCAGATTCAATTCGACGATCAGCTTTTCGTACACATCCGGCTTCGACTTCTTGAGATAGTTCAGAAGGCTGCGGCGGTTGCTGACGAGCATGAGCAGGCCGCGGCGCGAATGGTGATCCTTCACGTGCTTTTCGAAATGCGCGGTCAGGTGATTGATGCGGTCGGTCAGGATCGCGACCTGGACTTCGGGTGAGCCGGTGTCGTTCTTGGCACGGGCATGTTTTTTAATGAGCGCCTGTTTGCGCTCGGCTACGATCGACATCATCTTCTCCTATGGTCAAAGTTGAAAAAAGCCCTGCTCCAGGATGTCGTCCAGAAACGGGCAAAGTGTCTGCCGCTTTGCGGCGGGGGTTTTATGCACAAAAAGGGGTGGATTGACCAGAAAATTCTAATGTATGCGCTCGCAATTATTCGTCATTCTTTGGCCGGTATACGACTTTTGGGGGCGCTGGGGATCATTAATTTCGATTTGAAGGCGGGGAAAATTGGTTTCTGGAATACCGCAGTAGATAAGGCGTGAGGTTATTTCATTTTCGACTAACAGCTTGATATTTAAAAGAGAATAATTATAATTGGTATCGCAACTTATATCCCATTGGCAGCCCTTGGATGCAACTATAAGTCCCATTTTTCTTTTAAAATACGGACCCCACATATCGTCGCGATAGAATTCCAAAAAAGCATCCTTGCAGTCGTCAGGCACCACATATCTAGCGGCTTCTTGTAATTGTGCTGGAGATCGAATGCAAAGCACGGAAAGATACCCATGCCAGCCATTGCCATCACAGGCTATCTTTATTCCTTCGACCGTAGCTTTTCCAACCGGGAGCTGGATAGGCCAGCAATTTAGCGACTGCGATAAATCCATGTTATTTCTTTTTAAAAATGAAAGCCGCGCACCACGCGAAATTCTCCCGCCTTAGGTTCGACTATGGCAATGGGAACATCTTGATATTCCGCAAAAATTAAAATTGAATCAAGCATATTCATTTGCTGCGGCTTGATCAAAATCCCCTGACCGGCGCGCAGCCTTTGCGCCTCGGCAGCACTGAGGGTAAGGACGGGAATAGCGCCAAGCGCGGATTTGATCGGCAAAAGCGCCGTTTGCGCCTCGCCGCCCTTTTGCAGGCTCTCGAGTTTTTGCATCGTCACGGCATGGCTGAGATCGAACGGACCGACCGATGTGCGGCGAAGCCCCGCGATATAACCGTAGGTGCCGAGCGCCGCTGCCAGATCGCGCGCCAGCGAACGCACATACATGCCCTTGCCGCAGGCGACGCGGAACCGCGCGCAATGGGCATCGGGCTGGTCGATAAGATCGAGTTCGAAAATATCGACTTCGCGCGGCGCGATGTCCGGCGTACCACCTGCGCGCGCGATGTCATAGGCGCGCTCGCCCTGCAGCTTGATCGCCGAAAAAGCCGGCGGCGTTTGCATGATGGCGCCGATAAAGCGCGGAAGCGCGGCGTGTATCTGGGTTTCGGTCGGGCGCGCGGACGATGTTTTGGTGACTTCGCCTTCGGCATCGTCGGTCGTGCGTTGTTCGCCCCAGCGGATCGTGAATTCGTAAACCTTGTCGCCATCCATCACGTAAGGAACAAGCTTCGTCGCTTCGCCAAACGCAATCGGCAGAATACCGGTCGCAAGTGGATCGAGCGTGCCGCCATGCCCGGCTTTATTGCCGCCAATCAATCGCCGCGCTTTGCCGATGCCTTGGGTTGAGGTGAGGCCGTGCGGCTTGTCGAGAATAAGCCAGCCATGCAGATTGGGACGTTTATCAGATTTCATGTTGATGCGAGGCAAGGGGAAGCGAAGGGTCGCTTACTCCTCATCCTCTGTTCCTTTTTCCAGATCTTTTGCGACGTCCGGCTGATGCAGGATATCGTCGATGCGCTGCGCATAGGTAAAACTGTTGTCGGCGGAAAAACGCAGTTTCGGCGTATAGCGCAAGGTAATCGTCTGCGCGACCTCGTGCCGGAAATGGCCGACGATCATGTTGAGAGCCTTCACGGTCTCGTCCAGCTTTTGCCCGCCGAGCGGCATCACGAAGACGGTCGCGTTTTTCAGATCGGGGCTGACTTGCACTTCCGTCACCGTGACATCGGGCATATCGACCATGCCGCGCGGCCACGGAATATCGCCGCGCATGAAAAGCGTCGCGAGCATATGTCGTATTTCTTCGCCGACCCGTAATTGGCGCTGGGATCTCATTCGTTAGAGGCTCGAGGCTGGAGGTTAGCGATCAACGTAAATCATCCATACGAATTTCCGGCCAGATGTAGCACCCCTAGCCTCAAACCTCTAGCCTCTCTCTTTCATTCCGCCGCGAGGGGAATGGCGGTTTCGTTCATGAGCTCAGTGGCGAGGTTCGCGAAAAAGCGGTTCAGATTGCTTTGCAACTCTGCGAAACTTTCGTGTTTTTCGAGTTTGCGCTCATCCATATAAAGACGGCGGTTGATCTCGATCTGCAGCGCATGACGGCCTTTGGCCGGATCGCCGTGGCGGCGCACGATCTCCATGCCCTTGTAAGGTTCATTCAATGCAACGCTGTAACCCATATCCTGCAGCAACACATGGACGCGGCGCGTGAAGGCGAGGTCGCAGCTCGTGCCATTGCGGTCGCCGAGAATGAAATCGGCGCGAGGGGACCGGATTTCTTCATGGCCGCCGCTCGGCATCGAATGGCAATTGAGCAAATAACTGGCGCCGAACAAACGCAGGCGGTGTGCCACGGCCTGTTCAAGCGCTGTGTGATAAGGGCGATAATAATGGTCGATGCGATGCTGCACAGTTTGTGTCGCGAGCGGCGCCGCATAGACCGGCACGCCCGTCGCACATAACCGCCGTACGAGCCCCAAGCCAAGCATCGTGCGTTCGGTAAGTTCCAGCGGCACACGCCACGCCTCGGCAAGAACGGCAGGATCAATATCGTTTTCGGCGCGGTTCACATCGATATAGCTGCGCGGAAAGGTCGCGGCAATGACGGTGGCACCGGCGCCCACAGCACCCGCGATCAACTCATCGACAAGAAAATCTTCCGTCTGCCGCAGCAGAGGCTGCGGACATATGTAAGTGAAATCTGCCGGATAATCGCGCCCGCTATGCGGGCTGTCGATGACGAGCGGCGATGCTGCCTGCGCCGGTTCAAGGATGATGACGGGCGCTACGCGCATGCAAGTGCTGGCACGGTCGAAGCCCGATTTGCGCCAACGACCGGCGGTGCACAATCCTGAAATTCCTGCATAAGATTGGCGAAATTCTCAAAACTACCGAAATTTCTTTCCTCGCGTTGCCCGTCATTTATTTTAAAATGCGTACCAGTACGCTCCGGAAATTCGTGATAATTTCTCAGGATCCCGAAGAGTCCGCTTTGCAGATGAAAGACGTCTACTTCAATGGGCCGGGCATTACGCACTGCTTGAAGGAGGGTGCGACATCCAGTTGCAGCAGGTAAATTAACAAGCAGGAAATCGGTGGCACCGACGCTCGCCATAACGACGATTATTTCTTTCAGATGCGACCGTTCGGATAGAAGATTCTGAGTGTAGTCATTGAGTACAGCGCTGTGCTCAATATGCGGCCCTGTTTCTCCGAGAACCACGCGCTGCGCAAGTTTGAATTCCGGCTTCATTGTAAATCAACTCCGTGTTTTTAATGCTGCGATAGATTTATCTTAAGCGGGGCTTTTGTCCAACAGGAATCTATAGTTAATAAACGGATCAGCGTTTTTTTATTCCTTTCTTCGCATCGCGTTTCGTTTTTACGGTTAATGTCCGCGCACCCTCACTCACCGGCAATGGGTTAACCAACTCAAGCTCGGCATTCTCTAACCGCTTAATCTCGTCGCGCAAACGCGCGGCTTCTTCGAATTCCAGATCGCTTGCGGCCTGTTTCATGCGTTTGTCGAGATCGCGTAGATGGTCGCGGAGATCCTTGCCGGTCAATGTCGGCTCGTTCGCCATGCCCGCCTGCACGGTCAAATGATCGCGCTCATAAACCGACGCCATGATGTCGCCGATATTTTTCTTCACGCTCTCCGGCGTGATGCCGTTCGCGGCGTTGTATTCCTGCTGCTTCTCACGTCTACGATCCGTTTCCTCAATCGCCGCTTTCATGCTGCCGGTCATGCGGTCGGCATAGAGAATGGCTTTGCCGTCAAGGTTACGCGCGGCGCGGCCTATCGTCTGGATCAAGGATGTGCGCGAACGCAAATAGCCTTCCTTGTCGGCGTCCAGGATGGCGACGAGGCCGCATTCGGGAATATCGAGCCCCTCGCGCAACAGATTGATGCCGATGAGAACGTCATAGAGGCCGAGGCGCAGATCGCGGATAATCTCGATACGTTCCAAAGTCTCGACATCCGAATGGATGTAACGGACTTTGACACCGGCCTCGGTCATATATTCGGTCAGCGCCTCCGCCGTTTTCTTGGTGAGGGTCGTGACGAGAATGCGCATGCCCTTCGCGACCACCTCGCGCACTTCGAACAGCAGATCGTCGACTTGTTTGTCGGTGGGGCGAATGATCACCGGCGGATCCATCAATCCCGTCGGGCGCACGACTTGTTCGGTGAACACACCTTTGGTTTTGTCGAGCTCCCACGGGCCGGGGGTTGCCGAAACGAAAACGGTCTGCGGACGCATCGCTTCCCATTCTTCGAATTTGAGCGGGCGATTGTCGCGGCAGGACGGCAGGCGGAAACCGTAGGTAGCCAACGTGCCTTTCCGCGCCTGGTCGCCTTTGTACATGCCCATCAATTGCGGCACCATCACGTGGCTTTCATCGACGAACAGCATGCAATTTTGCGGCAGATATTCGAACAAGGTCGGCGGCGGCGCGCCCGCAGGCCGACCTGTGAGGTAACGCGAATAATTTTCGATGCCGGCGCAACTGCCCGTCGCCGCGATCATCTCGAGATCATAGGTCACGCGTTCGCGTAAGCGCTGCTCCTCAAGCAATTTGCCTTCGGCGAGGAAGGCGGCGCATTGTTCCTTAAGTTCAATTTTAATTTGCGCTGCGGCCTGCGCCAGCGTCGGTTTCGGCGTCACATAATGGCTGTTGGCGTAAAGTTTCACGGCCTCGAGCACGGCGCCCTTTTCGCCGGTGAGCGGATCGATCTCGATAATCTGTTCGATCTCGTCGCCGAACAAAATGAAACGCCAGGCGCGGTCTTCCAAATGCGCCGGAAAAACTTCGATGGTGTCGCCCTTCACACGGAAGTCACCGCGCCCGAAACCGATATCGTTGCGGCGGTAATGCAGATCGACGAGCGCGGTCAATAACTGCTGGCGCGGGATCGTCTGGCCCTTCGTGAAAGCCAGCACCATGCTTTGGTAGGTTTCGACCGAGCCGATACCGTAGATGCAGGAAACGGAGGCGACGATAATCACATCGTCGCGTTCAAGCAGCGAGCGCGTTGCCGCATGGCGCATGCGGTCGATCTGCTCGTTGATCATCGCTTCTTTTTCGATATAGGTGTCGGAGCGCGGCACATAGGCTTCAGGTTGGTAGTAATCGTAATAACTGACGAAATATTCGACGGCATTGTTCGGGAAAAAACTTTTCATCTCGCCATACAATTGCGCGGCGAGGGTTTTATTGGGCGCAAGGATCAGCGATGGCCGCTGCAAAGTCTGGATCGTATGCGCCACGGTAAAAGTCTTGCCGGAGCCCGTGACGCCGAGCAGAACCTGATCGCGTTCGCCGTCGCGCAAACCCTTCGTGAGCGCCTCGATGGCTTGAGGCTGATCGCCGGCGGGGCGGTAGTCGGAAATCAGCTCGAACTTCTTCCCGCCCTCGGGGCGGAAATCGGGCCTTTTGACGTCGGCGAAAACGGGGAAGGTCATGGGGGATATATAGGGAGGCCAAGGGTTCAGGGCTAGGGGTTGGTTAACGGCTTTAGTTGCTAGGTGCCGGCCCACTTAATATGTTAATATCCGTGCGTATTTTTACAGAGGATTTTACTCGGGGTATTGTAAATGAGCCAACCTGATTTCAAGCATGTCGGCATCATGAATGTTAAAAACAGCGCGGCTTTCCTGATAGGAACGTTCGATGGGTTGAAAATAGGGGAGATTACGCCGAACCCCACCCGTGACGGCATTTGCTTTCATCGGCATATGGGCGTCGCTTCCGTGAATGACGAACTGGCTTTCTTGAAAGAAGTCCATAAACAATTCGGGCTAGCGGCGTTTGTGTCGATTGGAAGTTATTATAGGCCGGATAGCGACGCGCTTTCATTAGCTGATGGCCTTAAAACTCTCGATGGCAATATTAAAACACTTCATTTTACGTCTCAGCGACTTGGGTTCTCGTCGGTGTGCGGATCGTCTTCCGAAGATCGGGCAAAATTTGCCGATATAAATAACTGTGATTTTGAAATTTACGGCACCGCTTTAACCATTCACCCGCGGAACGGCGACGCCTCGTCTAGCTTTGCGGTGCAATGCCATCCGTCCTTTGACATCATTGCCAATATCCCTTTGCAAAAACAACGGGGGTTTTTGAAATCCGCGTTGGCTATTGATCCTGCATATACAAATAAAGAACTTGATGTTCATGCAATAAAACTAAGCATGGCGGAAACCCACCCAGCGCTTGCCGATCCAGAATCCTATTGCACAAGCCTCGATTTAGGCTAGCCCTAGTCCCTCGTCCCCTGTTTCTGCTACAAAGCGGGATGCATAAGGTCTCCCTCACCCTCGTCATCAAGATCGGCACGGCTGCGCTTGGCGCTGCCGATGGGATGCCGGATGCGAAGCTGCTCGGTGGCTTGGTGACGGAGCTTGTGGCGCTGAAACAAGCGGGACATCAGGTTATTCTGGTGTCGTCGGGCGCCGTCGGCACCGGGCGCGCGATGCTTAAAAAACATCGTCCTTTGGCGCATTGCGACACGGTTGCCGAAAAACAGATTTTGGCAAGCCTCGGGCAGGCGCGCCTCATGTCGCTCTATCAGGAATTGCTGGCGCCGCACGGGTTGCTCGTTTCGCAGATTTTGCTGACCAAGCAGGATTTCCGTTCGCGCAGCCATCACCGGCATATGGAACATCTGTTTCAGTCCTTACGTAAACAGAAAGGCATCCTGCCGATTGTGAACGAGAATGACAGCGTCACGGTCGACGAGCTGATGTTCACCGACAATGACGAGCTTGCCGGGTTGCTGGCGGCGATGATGAATGCGGATCGTCTCATCATCCTCTCGCATATCGACGGCGTTTACGACCGGCCGCCCGATGAAGACGGCGCCGCGATACTTCCGCTGATCGATTTCGTCAGCAAAACCGGATTGCCTTCGGCGACGCGCGGCAAATCGGCGGGCGGGCGCGGCGGCATGGTCAGCAAGCTCGGGATGGCGAAGAAACTTGCGAGCCTCGGCATCCGCACACATGTCGCTGCCGCGCGCGAGAAAAAGATTATTGCGCGTTTGCTGAAGGATGAGACTGTCGGCACCACGATTGCGCCAATGAAGGTCAAACGTAACGCTATCAAACGTTGGCTCGCGAGCGAAGTCTCGCACATAAACGCAAGCGTGACGGCGAATGCCTGCCTTGCCGAGATGATGCAGAAGCCGGGGCACGCACTCAGCCTGCTCCCCGTCGGCCTCACCAAAATCAGCGGCGCGTTCGACAAGGGCGATCTGGTGCAGGTGATTGACGAGACAGGACATCCGCTTGCCATCGGCGTTGCGCGTTACGGCGTCACCGATCTGCGCACCGCCCTCGGCAAAAAGAACAAACCGGTTTTCATTCATTACGATCAATTGCATATGACGCGCTATGACGAATCCGCTTGATCCCATCGGCCGACAGGCGCGCGCTGCCGGACAAATTCTGGCGCATGCAAGCGCCACACAAAAGAACGCGAGCCTTGATGCCATTGCTGCCGCGCTCAAGGAACGCAGCGCCGCTATTCTTGCGGCGAACGAGCAGGATAGTGCGGCGGCGAAGGCGAAAGGCATGGCGGCGGCGCAGTTGGATCGCCTGACCCTCACGCCGCAACGGTTGCAGGCGATGATCGACGGCGTGATTGCGATCCGCAATCTGCCCGATCCGGTCGGGCGGCGTCTTGACGGCGTCACGCGCCCAAACGGTTTGAAGATCGAAAAACACAGCGTGCCGATTGGCGTGATCGGCATCATTTTTGAATCGCGCCCGAATGTGACGACCGATGCCGCGACGCTCTGTATCAAATCCGGCAATGCCTGCATCCTGCGCGGCGGCAGCGACAGTTGGCAAAGCGCGCAAATATTGATCGCGGCAATGCAGGCGGGCTTGCAAAAAGCGGGATTGCCCGGCGACGCCGTGCAAAGCGTGCCGTCGCCGGATCGCGAATTGGTCGGCGCGTTGCTCACGCTCGACACCTATGTCGATCTCATCATTCCGCGCGGCGGGAAATCTTTGACGGAACGCGTGCGGAAGGAAAGCCGCGTGCCGGTGCTGAGCCATCTGGACGGTATCTGCCACACTTATATCGACACGCACGCCAACGCGAAAAAAGCGGTTGCGATTACGCTGAACGCCAAGATGCGCCGCACCTCCATCTGCGGTGCGACCGAATGTTTGCTGCTGCACAAAGACATCGCCGCGACAATCGGCAAAGATGTTATCGCGGCGTTGCTGCAGGCCGGTTGCGAAGTGCGCGTGCCGCAGGAATTGTTAAAGCTTCTGGAAAAAACGAATGGGATGCCCGCCTTCGCGGGCATGACGAAGTTAAATGAGAGCAATACTTCAACCGGCACCGTCACACCCGCGAAGGCGGGTGTCCCATTTGGTTTACTCAAGCTTGCCGCACATGCCGACTACGGTTTTGAATTCCTCGCCCCCGTTATCGCCGTCGCGGTGGTTGATGATGTAAAAGCCGCGGTTGATTTCATTAATCACTACGGCTCGCAACATACGGATGCGATTGTGACCGAAGATGCTGCCGCGGCGGACTATTTTCTGCACAATCTCAACAGCGCGATTGCGATCCATAACGCCTCCACCCAATTCGCCGATGGCGGCGAATTCGGCAAAGGCGCCGAAATAGGGATCGCGACCGGTAAATTGCATGCGCGTGGGCCGGTGGGCCTCGAAGAGCTTACGACCTATCAGTATCGCGTGTTGGGCGACGGACAAATACGGCCCCTCTAAATCGTCAATGAAATAAGGTTTGGCGCTGGCACGATCCCTGCTAAAACAAAGACATGACACCTTATGTCCGCATAGCGCCTTCACCTACGGGGCTGCTTCATATCGGCAATATTCGCGCCGCTTTATTTAACTGGCTGTTTGCCAAACGGCATGGCGGGCGTTTCATGCTGCGCCTCGACGATACCGACCGCGAACGTTCGACAGAAGAATTTGCCAAAGCCATCGAACGCGATTTGTCGTGGCTCGGCCTCACATGGGATGCATTCGAGCGCCAGTCTGCGCGGTTGTCGCGTTATGCCGAAGAGCTTGAGAAGCTCAAAAAATCGGGCCGCGTTTATCCGTGTTTTGAAACGCAGGCGGAGCTTGATCTGAAACGGAAGATCCAGCTCGGGCGCGGCTTGCCGCCCGTTTATGATCGCGCCGCGCTGAAATTGTCGGACGCCGAACGCGACGCCCTGCTCGCCGCGGGCAAAAAACCGCATTGGCGTTTCCGCCTCGATGCGGGCGATGTCGTCTGGGACGATATTATTCAGGACCGGAAAAGTTTTCCTGTGGCAAGCCTGTCCGATCCCGTTCTGATGCGCGAAGACGGCGTGCCGCTTTATACGTTTTGCTCGGTCGTCGACGATGCCGATTTCGGCATCACGCATATCATTCGCGGCGAAGATCATGTGACCAACACCGCCGTGCAGATTCAAATCTGGCAGGCAATTACAAAGGCGCCGCCGCCCGTCTTCGCGCATTTCCCTCTGATCGTGAGCGCGAGCGGCGTGGAGATGAGCAAGCGCCTCGGCACCCTGTCGATTTCAAGCATGCGCGAGGAATCGGGGATTGAGCCGATGGCGATCAATGCGTTGCTTGCGAAGCTCGGCACGTCGGAGCCGGTGATGCCGCGTTTGACGCTTGATGAACTGGCGGCAGAGTTCGATCTCGCCAAAATTTCGCGCGCGACGCCGAAATTCGATCTCGATGAATTGCAGGCATTGAACGCAAAGATTTTGCATCTGACGCCCTATGAAAAAGTTCGTGAGCGCCTCGCTAAAATGGGTATCGATAATATCAATGAGAAATTATGGAAAACTATTAACGGCAACCTCGAAAAACTTAGCGACGCAAAAAAATGGGAGTGGCTCTTAACCGATAAATCATGGCGCGATATGGTTGCGAATGATTGGTGGGGTGGAAACATTACAGAGCCAGAATATCTTCGAGCGGCGGCTGCCTTATTACCTAGTGAGCCATGGAATGAAACAACATGGACACAATGGGTCGATGCAATAAAGGCAAAGACTGGTCGTAAGGGTAAGGAATTGTTCAAGCCATTGCGTTTAGCACTTACGGGTTTCGAGGATGGCCCAGAAATGAAATTCATTCTGCCTATGATCGGACATCGACGCGTCTCTTCCCTTTTAAGCGAGTAATTAGTGCGATGACTACCATCCATCTCCACAACACCCTCACGCGCGCGAAGGAAGAATTTACGCCGATCGATCCGAAGAATGTACGCATGTATGTGTGCGGGCCGACGGTTTATGATTTCGCGCATCTCGGCAATGCGCGGCCGGTGGTTGTGTTCGATACGTTGTATCGGTTGCTGAAGCGGCATTATCCGAAAGTCACCTATGTCCGCAACATCACCGATGTCGATGACAAGATCATGGACAAGGCTAAAGCGAGTGGCGAGACCATCGATGTCATCACGACACGCACGACGCAGGCTTATCACGATGATATGGGCGCGTTGAACGCATTGTCGCCCGATATCGAACCGCGCTGCACGACGCATATTCCGCAAATGGTCGCGATGATCGAAGTGCTCATTGCCAAAGGTCATGCCTATGCGGCGGACGGGCATGTGCTGTTCAACGTGCCGTCGATGCCGGATTACGGTGAATTGTCGTGCCGCTCGCGCGATGAATTGATTGCCGGTGCGCGCGTCGAAGTGGCGCCCTATAAAAAAGACGCGGCGGATTTCGTATTATGGAAACCATCGACGCCGGAGCAGGTTGGTTGGGATAGTCCGTGGGGACGCGGGCGTCCCGGATGGCATATCGAATGTTCGGCGATGGCGAAGCAGCATCTCGGCGTCACGTTCGATATCCATGGCGGCGGCCTCGACCTGATTTTCCCGCATCATGAAAACGAGATTGCGCAAAGCCGCTGCAGCCACGACGGCGCGCCGCTCGCCAATATCTGGATGCATAACGGGTTCCTGACGATCAACAGCGACAAAATGTCGAAATCGCTTGGCAACTTTTTCACCGTGCGGCAATTGCTGGCGCTGGCGCCCGGCGAAGCGTTGCGTCTCGCGTTGCTTTCCGGCCATTACCGCCAGCCACTCGATTTTTCGAAGGAAGCGCTCGATGCGGCAAAGGCGACGCTCGATAAATGGTATGGCGCCTTGCGTCAGGTGGCGTCGCTGCCGGTAGGATTGGGTCCCTTGCCCGATGCGTTCGAAGAAGCGCTCGCCGACGATCTCAACACGCCGCAGGCCATCGCCGTGATGCATGAGCTGGTTGGGCAGTTGAACCGCACCGAAGGCGCCGACCATCAATTGCTGCTCAAGGCGGAACTGTTGGCTGCCGGGCAAGCGCTCGGCCTCTTGCAGCAAGACCCCGAAGCCTGGTTCCGCTGGCAACCGGCCAACCAGAGCGGGCCGAGCGATGCGGAAGTAGAGGCGCAAATCGCGGCGCGCCTGGCCGCGCGCAAAGCCAAGAATTTCGCCGAGGCGGATCGCATCCGGAAATCACTCGCTGAGCAGGGTGTTGTTCTTGAGGATGGCGCTGGTGGGACGACGTGGCGGCGGGGATAAATATACAGGCGTCATTCCGGACAATTTTCTCTTCGCCGTAGCGTTAGCGTAGGCGAAAGAAAATTGATCCGGCTTGCTGCGAAGGCAGCAAGCGAAGTCAGGCTTAACCCAATGCTGCGCATTGGGCCAGTTTGGTTCTCTTGCCGATAGAAACCCAAACTGGATTCCGGATAAAATCGCATTTTGCTCGGCCTTACGGCCTCACAAAAAGCAATTTTTCCGGAATGACGATACTTTATAATTGCTACGTTTCCATCTCATACTTCATCGCCGCTTTTATCTTCGCCGGAGTCGAAGCGGTGAAGGCGGGGAGGCGTAGGCGGCGGATGGGGATGTCGAGGAGAAGGATTTCGTCTTTCTCGGGCAGACGTTCGAGATCGTCCGACATCGCAACAAGATCGATATAGAGAGCGACGCGCGCGGCTTTGATAAAAGGCATGCGCAGCAATCCCACATGCCGCACTTCGATCAAGCCCTGAATGGAATCCGGCGGCGAAGCGATGAGATTTTCGCCGTCGCGCATCAGAAAAGTTTGATCGTCGGAAACAAGCGCAGCGCCCGTGTCGATGAGGCGCAGCGCAAGATCGGATTTACCGGCGCCGGCGGGGCCCGCGAGCAGAACCGCAGCACCGTTGAGTGCTATGCATGTTGCGTGGATAAGCATGCCTATCTTCTCCCGTCATTCCGGAACCTGTCACTTGCGCTATGAAACACCAGTTGTAATTTCTGCATAATATATTGAGCGCAAGTGACAGGTATCCGGAATCTGATTTGGTTTCTTGCGGTAAGAAACCAAATCGGATTCCGCATAAATTTTCTTTCGCTAAGAAGCGAAAAGAAAATTTTGCGGAATGACGCTATTCCTAAAATTTGAATCAATTACGCGAGGATATCAATCAGCGTTTTGTTGTCGCGCTGAACCGCGTTGACCACTTTTGCATCGGCTGCATACCCGGTTTTCTCGCTGATGAGGTCGACAAGGTCGGATGATAAATTGCCCGAAGCGCCCGTTGACGAAGCATTAACTATGCTTGATGCGGTCTTAGCTATTTTAGAGCCTGTTGAATTGAGGCCGTTCACAGCGATGTTTAAAGCGTCAGACATGGCGGTTTTCCTAGTGTTTTCGTGATGTGTAATGATGCAAGCAACTATTATTCTAGCGCTTCTTTACTTAATATTTTCTCAACATTCACCAATGAAAACTGAACTTATTAACCCAAAATATTTTTGGAAATGCCCAAAAAAATTAGCGCTCTTAACTTGGAATTCAATCTTTGAAGGTAAAGTCACTTCATCGACAACGCAGAAACGCAATCGCCTACAACCAACTTCAGGACGGCCACCATGTCACAGGAATTTGAAGCCCGCTATATCCCAACCTCGACCGACGAGACGCTCGAGCGTTTGGTGGCCATGACCAACCAGACCAATCTGGTGGCCCTCGACAAAACCCTTGCCGCGATCCGCCGCTCGAATACGAGCTATGCCGCGGCAGCCGCCCGCGTCGGCTCCATCGGCGAACGTATCGTCCGCGCCGCGCACGAAGTCGGCATGACGCTCCCCGCCCATCAGCGCATCGCTGTTTAACCAAGTTTGCCCTTGTAAAGTCGCGCTTCTCCCCCGCGCAATAAAACAACCCCTCCGGTTTCCCCCAACGGAGGGGTTGTTTTTTGGTATTTAGTTGCAGTTTTTTGTTGATTTGGTTTCATAAAGTCATGCTAGATTTTTGTTATGGCAAGCACAGCGCATAAAAATTTTTCTTATCTACCAAAATTTCCAAAACAGGTGGCGCAGCTGCGCGCGTTGGGGTCTGAGATAAGGGCAGTGGCTCCTGACTTTGATTTAAGCCTAGGATCAATCGCATTAAGGTGGGCGCTTCATACAGAAAAATATAGGCACTTGTCACAAAAAGAATTCTTCCCCGATCCGATTACTTTAACCAAGACGCTTGTGGACTTGGTTGGTGCAGATGCGGAAACTCTCTATGCAGGTATTTTAAATGCCGCCATTAGGCCCGACCCTGATGCGCATTTTGATTCAACCTATCTCGACCAAATAAGTGAATTATTTCGTAAAGACGGCGTCGTCGATCAACGTTACGTCAGTGTTAGAGATTTGATTGTCAACACTTTACAAATTCGCGCATCTGAAATTATCGCTCTTCCTCACCCTATCACCACAGTTAGAGAAGCTTTTGATAAGCCAAAACATAAAGAAGCAGAAAATCTCTTCGCGTACTTTATTTTATCAGATCGAAATATTAAGAGAGTCGAAGACGCCGACGATAATATTAGACGGGCTGGCGGGTTCGCTATTCGGGCGGCGGTCTGGTACCTGCGTCTGATTGACATGCGCATAAATAAAGACCGGTATTCACACCAGGAACGTCTCAACACATACTATTATAGTCACAAATTTTATTCTCCTTTTTGTGAATATCTTGCTTTGCAAAAACTAAGACATGATCCTTCTTATTCTCCACAAGCGGAGATTAAAGGTTTGTACCGCCTTAAAACAGCCATCGACGAAGAATTGCTTCGTCAAACAAATCCTGAAGCCTATCTCGAAATACAATCGCAGCTTCAGCAAATACTTCGTAAATTTGATATTGAAAAAGGTCACAAACCCGAGCGAAGAAATAAGAAACTATTTGATTTGGTGCGACTTGATGTTGAGAATGTGATTCATAAGACACTCGAAAAAGTGGGTATTCCTCATGAGTACGCGCGAATTGAAGCGCGCCTCAAACATCCTCTCTCTTTATACATGAAAGTCCAAATCGGACGTTTCCGCGCGCTTGATCATGTCGGATTTCGTATCCTTGTTGATGTAAAAAATTTACAAGAATCTGCTAAAAATATATGCGGAAAATTGCATGGGGCTTTTGCCAAACAGTTTCCCGAAGTTTCAGGACGATATAAAAATTTTTATGTCAAACCATATGTACCAGATAATGGGTTTCGAGGCATACAGAACACCTTGATAATTTTTGGGCAGCCCATAGATCTGCATATCTTAGGTATTAACGATCATATTATCAATTCAATTGGTTCTGCCTCACATTTTTTCTATAAACTTTTTGCCGATAAAACAGTTTTGTCAGGGAAAGGCATAAATACCTCGGACATGATGAGAATGTTTTCGGAAGCAAGCCGCAAATTTGTCGTTCGGACTGACCGCGATTTTTTCATCTTGAACAAGGGCGCAACCGTAGCTGACTTGGCAAGAAAAATTCACACCGATCTTCTTCCAGATGCTACCGGAGCAATTATTTCCGATTCCGATCCAACGAACCTGCTTCACAACGTTCACGTTCCCCTAGATTACCCATTGCGAAATGGTCAGTATGTATATGTTACAACGAATAGACAGGAAATTCCTGCTCATGATTTGACCGAGACTAACATTTTTGCATTTCCAAAATCATTTCCCAATCAGTCACCTCGACCAGGCTTACCGACAATCGGCCCTGCCGCAAAAGGGCCATCTTCGATAACCTAGGCTCTGCCTTAATCATCGCCAGCGTCACCGGCTTCTCAAGCGCCCGCACCGGCGCCACATCGACCATACCGAATCTGCCGGTCTCGTCGGACGGATCGGGGTGCCAGAGCTTGACGATTTTCATGATGCCGACAATCGCGCGTTCTTCGTTCGAGTGATAGAAAAACGCCTCGTCGCCGATCTTCATCGCTTTCATATTATTGTTGGCCTGGTAATTGCGCACGCCGCTCCAGCCGGTCTTCTTGTCTTTGACAAGTTGCGACCATGGGTAGACGGAGGGTTCCGATTTCATGAGCCAATAACCCATCAATACATCTCCGTCTTCAAAGGCCGCGACAAAAGATCGGCAATCGCCCGATCAATGCTGACGGTGCCTGCGAGTACGGCGGCAACACTTGCGACGACCGGCATATCGATTTTGCGTTTTTCGGCGAGCGATCGCGCGGCTTCGGCCGTCGGCACGCCTTCGGCGACGCTCGTACGCCTCTGCAAAATGGCGTCGAGCGTTTGCCCCTCGCCAAGCTCGATACCGAGCGACATATTGCGCGACTGCGCGCTGGAACAGGTCAGCAGCACGTCGCCGAGGCCCGAAAGGCCCATCAGCGTTTCCGATTTGGCGCCGAGCGACTGGCCAAGCCGCATCATCTCGGCAAGACCGCGTGTGATCAGCGCGGCGCGCGCATTTTCGCCTAGCTCCCGTCCGGTCACGATACCGCAGGCGATCGCCAGCACATTTTTGATGGCGCCGCCAAGTTGCGCGCCGACGATGTCGTCGGTGAGGTAAGGACGGAAGGACGGTGTCGCGAGAGACTCTGCAAGTTTTTCGCCAAGCATTTTGTCTTTGACCGCAAGCGTCAACGCGGTCGGCATACCAGCGGCGACTTCAATCGCAAAGCTCGGGCCGGAGAGAATGGCTGTGGCGCGTTTCGGCATTTCTTCTTCAAGGATCTCGCTCATGAATTTCGAGCTATGAAGTTCGATGCCTTTTGCCGCGATAATAACCGGTACATCCGCGCGTATATTTTTAACCGCGGCAAGTTCACGCGCGATGCGGCGCAGATGCTGCGCGGGCGTCGCGAACAAGAGAACATCGGCCTTGGCAATATCGGCAAAATCGCCGGTTGCCTTGATCTTCTGATTGAGGATCAGGCCCGGCAGATGACGCTTGTTTTCATGTGCGCCGTTGATGTCGGAAACATTGGCTGGGTTATGCGACCAGACCGTAACGTCGCGACCGGCACGACAAAGCGTCGCGGCCAGCGCCGTTCCCCACGCGCCCGCACCGATGATGCCGAAATGCTGATACGCTACCGTCATACTGTTTCGCTATCGCTTTCCCGCCTTTTACGCAAGGGTGTCGAGCGGCCAGCGCGGCCGTGCTGCCATATCGAGCTTATTGGTGAGGCCGAGTTTTAAACGCTCCACGCCCGCCCACGCCACCATCGCGCCATTATCGGTGCAGAGCGCTATGGGCGGGGCCACGAAAGGCAGGCCAAAACGCGCCGCGACATTCTGCAAACGCGCGCGGATCGCCTGATTGGCGGCAACGCCACCGGCAACGACAAGCGCGGTCGGATGGTCTTTCTGGACCATCGCCAGCGCATGTCCGGCGCGGTCGGCAAGGATATCGGTGATAGCGGCCTGCAGGCTGGCGGCGGCATTGGCGGAGAAGACCGGCGTTTTTTCGTTTTGTTCCACGATCTGCCGCAACGCCGTCTTTAATCCCGAGAAAGAAAAATCGCAGCCTTCGCGGCCGAGCATCGGGCGCGGCAGTATGACCGCGCGCGCGTCGCCAGTCGCAGCAGCGCGTTCGATCAAAGGACCGCCGGGATAGCCGAGGCCGAGCAGCTTTGCGCCCTTATCGAAACATTCGCCGACGGCGTCATCGATCGTGCCGCCGAGGCGCTGATAAGAACCGACCCCTTTTACTAGCAGGATCTGGCTATGCCCGCCCGAGAGCAGAAGCAGAAGATAGGGAAAAGCGAGATCGTTGGTGAGGCGCGGTGTCAACGCATGCGCCTCCAGATGATTGACGCCGATGAAAGGCAAACCGCGCACGGCGGCAATCGCTTTGCCCGTCATGGCCCCCACCATCACCCCGCCGATAAGGCCGGGGCCGCAGGTTGCCGCTATACCCGTCAGATCGCCGAAAGTGATTTTTGCTTCTTCGAGTGCCCTTCGAACAAGCTCGTCAATGAGGTCGAGATGCGCGCGCGCCGCGATCTCCGGTACCACGCCGCCATAGGGCTGATGCCGTTCGGTTTGCGCCGCGACGCGATTGGCCAGAATCCGCCGTTCGGCATCGACAATGCCGACGGCCGTATCGTCGCAACTGGTTTCGATCCCCATTAAAATCATGGGCGCGACACTAGCGAAAAAGCCCGGCATGTCCTATGATTTATTTTATGGAATATCGTCATTCCGGACGATTTTCTCTTCGCCGAAGCGTAGCGCAGGCGAAAGAAAATTGATCCGGAATCCCATTTAGTTTCTATCCGCAAGAAACCAAATGGGATTCCGGATAAAATCACATTTTGCTCAGCCTTACGGCTTCGCAAAAAGCGATTTTTCCGGAATGACGGCCCAGTTTTATTGAGGCCGTTATGAATCCCTTTGCTCCCGAAGCGCCCCGCAACCTTCAGCGCAGCATGAAACGCATGGGCGTTCTGCTGCTGACTTTGTCATCGATCACGCCCGCCGCGTCGATCTTCATCGCTGCGCCGAATGTCGTGCAGCAGGCGGGAACCGGAGGTGCAGTAAGCTTTCTGATAGCGGCCGCCATTAGTTTGCTTGTCGCCTTCGCCTATGCCGAGCTTGCTTCGGCCTATCCCTTGACCGGCGGCGAATATGCGGTCGTTGCGCGCATCTTGGGGCCGCTGCCGGGCTTCGTTATTCTCGGCCTCAATATTGCGACAATGATTTTTATCGAAGCGATAGTGGCGCTCGGTCTTGGCGATTATCTCGGCGTGTTGATCCCGGGGTTGCCGTCGATAGGCGTCGGGATCGCTTGCGTCGTGCTCACGACTTTCTGCGGCATTATGAATTTACGCACCAATGCGGTGGTGACGGGATTGTTTCTCGCCGTCGAAATTATCGCCGTTCTGGCGCTCACCCTCCTTGGCCTCGTCCATATCGAACGTCCATTGACGGAATTGCTGCTGCATCCCTTGCATCAGGCTGCGGCGGGCGGTCTCGAGCCGGTAACGCTCGGCGCGATTGGTCTTGCGACCGTCGTCGCAACCTTCGCCTATAACGGTTACGGCAATGCGATTTATCTCGGCGAGGAAATGCATGAAGCGCCGCAGCATCTCGGGCGCGTGATCGTCGCATCGCTCCTGATCGTCATTCTGGCCGAGGCGGCACCCGTGACGGCGATGCTGGTCGGCGCCCCGGATCTTGAAGCGCTGTTCAGCTCGCAACATATGATCAGCGATTTTATAGAAGCGCGCGGCGGATCGACGATGAATACGCTCATCAGTCTCGGCATCGCCTGCGCGATCATCAATGCAAGCATTGCGACAATCCTCCTCCTCGCCCGGCAGATTTACAGCACCGGTCGTGACAGAGTCTGGACGCGCGGCATCAATCGGGCCCTGATGAGGCTACATCCGCGTTTTCATTCGCCTTGGGTTGCGACCCTTGTGACAGGCGCGCTCGCCAGCGCGGCATGTTTTATCGGGATGAATCGATTGCTCGTTATTACCGGCACCGGCATCGTCTTCGTCTATGCGTCGCTTTGCGTTGCGGTCATTGTCGGGCGGCAAAACGGCAAAACCGCGCATGGCATTTATCGCATGCCGTGGTATCCGCTGCCGCCTCTCTTCGGCCTCGCGGCAATGATTTATATTATCTACGCGAGCTACCTCGATCCCGATATCGGCCGCCCGAGCCTCTGGGCGACGGGAGGTATGATCGTGCTTGCTGCCGGTTATTATCTTTTCATCCTGCGCCGCCGCGGGACGTGGGTTCCGCGCGGGCCGGAGGCAGGCTAACGCCTCATCCACGCCTCGCTAAAAGCAACCGGATCATCGACGATCATCGCCGCGATTTTTCCGGTGGGTTGCAGTGAAGTGAGACGGTTCAGCAAATCTTTCGCGTCATAGTCGTGTCGTTCCGTAACCGTCCAACCGCAAAGCTGCGCTTCTGGAAATGGCGTAGCGATTTTTTCAATCGTGGCGAAAGTCAGAAGCTTTTCCGGCATGACGAAAAGAGCGGGATTAATTTCGCGCATGATTGGTGAGGCTAATGCTTCTGTTAAACCGATATAGCGCGCGGCCTTGGCTTCGGCCTCGTCATGATAGGAAAAAAGCGGTTTGCCGTTTTCATTGTCCGATACGACCAGCGCGCCGAGTTTCAGTTCCGGCATCGCGCGTCTTACGTAACGCAAAGCGTCGTGATGGAAGGATGAGACAAGAATGGCTTCAAGCTTAATCGCGCCGCGCGCAAGATAGTCGCGCAGTATATTTAAAACCGGCTCCGCGACGCCGAAACCTTTAAGCTCGATATTGATGAGCTTGCCGGTCTTCTGGCCGACAAGATCCAGCGCATGTTCCAAAGTCGGTATCGGCTCGCCATGTTTGAGACGTAAGGATTGCACCATAGCCGCTGTCAGCCGATGCAGCCTTTTCCCACGCACTTTTGCCGAACTTCCGAAATCGAGATGCTCGGCGATGCCGGCTTCGTTATTGGCTTCATGGATCAGGAAAAGCGCGCCGTCGGATGTCAGGCACGCATCCGTCTCGAAACCGTCGGCGACGTCGAGCGCCTCGGCAAAGGCCGGCAGGCTGTTTTGCGATACTCTTTTACCGATGGTGCCGCGATGGCCGAGGATGAGCATGAAGGCTTTCCGGAAAGATATTTATGGAAACATTACGGCGATCCGCCTCTTCGCGTAAAGGGTTGGCAGTGTGAGGCTTTCAAGCCTATAGTCACGCCGTCACTGCCGGAAAGGATAATTCGTGAAGTCTCTGAACGCTCTTGTCATATCGGGCCGCGAGGTTCTGCCGCTCGTCGAAGGCGGCAAGGGGATTTCCGTGTCGAACGGCGAAAGCTCGGGCGCATGGGCGTCGGCTGGCGGCGTCGGTACTTTTTCGGGCGTGAACGCCGATAGTTACGATGCGGACGGCACGCTGAACCCGCAAATCTACAAAGGCAGAACGCGCCGCGAACGGCACGAGGAGCTGATCGCTTTCGGCATCGAAGGCGCCCTCGCCCAAGCGCGCAAAACCCACGATATCTCCGGCGGCAAGGGCCGCATCCATATGAATGTGCTCTGGGAAATGGGCGGCGCCGAACGTATTCTGCATGGCGCGCTCGAACAGGCCAAAGGCATCATCCATGGCGTCACCTGCGGCGCCGGTATGCCCTACCGCGTCGCCGAAATCGCCGCGAGTTTCGGGGTTTATTATTATCCGATCGTCTCCTCGGCGCGCGCGTTTCGCGCCTTGTGGCTCCGCGCCTACCACAAACATCGCGAATGGCTCGGTGGCGTCGTGTACGAAGATCCGTGGCTGGCGGGCGGACATAACGGCCTTTCGAACAGCGAAGATCCGAAAAATCCCGAAGATCCCTATCCGCGCGTTGTGGCGCTCCGCAAACAGATGAATGAATACGGGCTCCAGAAAGTGCCGGTCGTGATGGCGGGCGGCGTCTGGTGGCTTTCGGAATGGGAGCATTGGCTCGACAATCCCGAAATCGGCCCGGTCGCCTTCCAGTTCGGCACGCGGCCCCTGCTGACGAAAGAAAGCCCGATCTCGAATGCATGGAAGAACAAGCTCCTGCATCTGAAGAGCGGCGATGTGTTTCTCAATCGCTTTTCGCCGACGGGTTTCTATTCTTCCGCCGTCAACAATCCTTTCATGCAGGAATTGCGCGAAAGGTCGGAACGGCAAATCGCCTATTCGACGGAACAAATCGGCGCGCATACCGTGCCGTTCCAGGTCGGCGCCGTCGGCAAGCCGGTGTACCTCGCGGCCGGCGATATGGCGCGGGCGCAGGTCTGGATCGAGGCCGGATTTACACGCGCCGTGCGCACGCCGGACAGCACGTTGATTTTCGTGACGCCAGAGAAAGCGCAATCGATCCTCGCCGACCAGATCGCCTGCATGGGTTGCCTTTCGGCCTGTAATTTCTCGAACTGGTCGCAGAACGAGGAAGGCACGACCGGCCGCAAGCCGGATCCTCGGTCTTTCTGCATTCAGAAAACGCTGCAAAATATCAGCCATGACGGCGATGTCGAAAACCAACTGATGTTTGCGGGCCATAACGCCTATCGCTTCGCCAATGATCCTTATTATGCGAATGGCTTTATCCCCAGCGTCAAGCAGCTGGTCGAACGCATCGCGACAGGGTTCTAAGGCTTATTGACGCTTTATACGCCCAGCCGTAGAAGCGTTAGCAGTTTGTCACTATTTGATGGAGAACACTCATGCCGTTTGAACTTCCCAAGCTGCCCTACCCCTCGGTCGCTCTTGAACCGCATATGTCGGGGCGCACGCTCGAATTCCATCACGGCAAACATCACAAAGCCTATGTCGATACGCTCAACACGCTGATCGCCGGTACGCCTTTCGAAAAGCAGACGCTCGAGGAAATCATCAAAGCGACGCATGGCGACGAAAAGAACGCCAAGATTTACAACAACGCGGCGCAGGTCTGGAACCATACTTTCTTCTGGAACAGCATGAAGCCGCAAGGCGGCGGCACACCGGGCGGCGAAGTCGCGCGTCTCTTGAACCAGAATTTCGGCACTCTCGCCGGCTTCAAAACCAAGTTCAAGGAGGCGGCGCTCGCGCAATTCGGCTCCGGCTGGGTCTGGCTCGTCGTGAAAGACAGCAAGCTTGAGATCGTCAAAACCTCAAATGCCATATGCCCGCTCGCGATGGGACAGAAGCCCGTCCTTACCTGCGATGTCTGGGAACATGCCTACTACCTCGACTACCAGAACCGCCGTGGGGATATGGTGCAGACCTTCCTCGATCATCTCGCCAATTGGGAATTCGCGGCGAAGAATCTTTAAGGCATACGAGGTTAGGGGCCGCGAAGGTTGGTGAGGACAAATCAGGAGAATTGATTTAAGATTCTCCCCGAGCCTCCAGCCTTCGACCCCTTCCTCATGACCTACGGCACACAACCCACTCCAACTACCTCCGACGCGCTGCCGGTCGGCAGCCGTGTCGAGATGTTCGCGTCACAGCCGCGACCGGAATTCGACAGCGTCGGCGGTCGCGCTTATACGGCGCAGCTGAAGGGCGGCGGCAATGCCGACGTCATCGCCATCGTCTGCGACAAAGGCCTGCCGGCGCGGCTGGAATCCATCACGGCGATGCGGGCGATTGACCAGCCGAGTATCCTGCGTCTCGTCGATAGCGGCGTTGTGAAATGGCCGCATGACGGCATTTGTCGCTATGTGTTCGCCTATCAAAAACCGACGGCGCCGCGCATGAAGGTGACGATCGACGAGCCGCATAGCCCAATGACCGACGATTTCATCAATAATCATTTCGTCACGCCCCTTATCGGCGCGATGGTCGATCTGATGCGCACCGGTATCGTGCATAATGCCATACGTCCAACCAATATTTTTTGGCGCCTCGGCGGCACGACGCCGCCGCAGCTTGGCGAATGCCTCTCCGCCCCCGCGGGTTACGGCCAGCCGGTTCTGTTCGAACCGCTTGAACGCGCGATGAGCATGCCGATGGGACGCGGCGTCGGCATCCATGCCGACGATTGCTACGCTCTCGGCGTCACGCTCGTATTGCTGCTTTTCGGCTCGAACCCGATGCAGGGCATGAGCGACGAAGCGATTATCCGCGCCAAGATCGAACGCGGCAGCTTCGCCGCCATGCTTGGCAACCGCCGCGTGTCGCCCGGACATATCGAAATTCTGCGCGGGCTTCTGGCCGACGATGCGCGCCAACGCTGGAGCGGCGCCGATCTCGAACAATGGATCACCGGCCGTCGTTCGACGCCGAAAAACACCGATTCAGGCCGCCGCGCTGCGCGCGCTTTCGAATTTCTGGGACAGGAATACTGGCAAACGCGCCCCTTGGCCGTGGCGATGGCGAGCCATGTCGGCGACGCGATGCAGATCGTCGAAAACGGCTCGCTCGACAAATGGCTGCGGCGCGCGCTCAACGACGAAACCCGCGCCAACAATCTTGCCGAAGCGCAAGTAAGCCTCAAACAAACCGGCAAGACCGCGAATTACGAAGACCAGCTTGTGACGCGCATCTGCATGGCGCTCGATCCGCCGGCACCGATACGTTACCGGGGGCTTTCGGTGATGCCGATGGGCATTGCGACGATGCTGATCGACGCGTTGATGACGGGCAACAATGCGCAGGCTTTAGCCGAGATTATCACGAGCCAGCTTGTCAGCCTCTGGGTCGAGATGCAGCAGGATGCCAAGACGGAAGTGGTGCCACTCGGCCAGCAGCTCGAGCGCATGAAAAATTATATCGAGAAAACCTCTTTCGGTAACGGCATCGAGCGCGTTGTTTACGAGCTGAACCCGGGCTTGCATTGCCTCTCCCCGATCCTGCGTTCGCAATATGTCGCGTCGCCGAAAAATTTGCTGGGCGCGCTTGAAAGCGTCGCGGGCTCCGGCGCACGTCCGCCCGAGCCGATGGATAGGCATATCGCTGCGTTCCTGATCGTGCGCGACAAGCGCAGCGAGATGTTGCTGGATTCAATGACGGGACCGGCCGGATCGCCGCGCCGCGGTTTGGCGCTTCTCACGCTCTACAGCGACATGCAATATAAATACGGGCCGGACGCATTGCCCAACCTCGCGCAATGGTTGCTGCCGTTGATCGAACCCGCGATCCAGCGTTTCCTCGGCAAGACCGTCAAGGAACGCGTGCGCGAGAAGGTCAAGGAAGCCGTGACGCGCGGCAATCTCGGCATCGTCGTCAAACTCATCGACGATCCGGGCCGCATCGAGCGCGACCAGCAGGAATTCATAGCGGCGCGCATGCTGTATCTGAATATCATGAAAGAAATCGCGCATCTCGAAAACCGTCTCGCCAATCGCGAGATCGTGGTGCGCAGCACCGGGAAGCCAATGGCCGCCGCGATCAGCACCTTTATCGCCATCCTCCTCGTTATTGCGGCCATTGGCCGCGCGGTATGGCAAGCGATTGTGGGTTAGCGCCTCTTTCTGACGGCACCCCACAAGCCACCCATCGCCATCACAGCACCGCCGATCCATATCCAGGGCACAAGCGGGTTGATCGCGAAACGCACGGCGCGGGCTTTGCTGCCGTCATCTTCGTCTTCCTCCGGCCCCATCGACAGGTAAGTATCAGCGAGAAGATTGGTGCGGATCGCGACATGTGACAACGGCATGCCTTGCGTCGGGTAAAATCTTTGCTCCGGCTGCATCGTGAGTGAAGTGCCGTCACGCGGCGTGATGAAAAAGGTGCCGCGCGCTGAGTCATAATTCGGACCGTCGGCGATCGTGACGTCGGCAAAGGTGATTGTGGTAGCACCAATCTTCGCAATGTCATGCAGGCGCATATGCAGGATATGTTCCTCGCTGAACATCGAACCGCTCATGCCGAGGATCGCAAGGCCAAGCCCGCCATGCGCCAAAAGCCGCGACAGATGCGGCGATAGCTGACCAATGAAACGCCGCCCATCGACCGCAACGCCGCCGAGAACCCAGATCCCCAAAGCGAAACCAATGAGACCGAGAGCGCTGTGATAACCGCAAACATAAAGGCTAATCACAACACAAGCCGCCGCCAGAATAAGCGCGATGGTAAGCTGGCGTAAAACCGGTCGAAGCTCATCCGCGCGCCATTTGAGCAGGGGACCGATAACCATCAGCATCGCCGCCGGTATCAGCAATGGCAAAACGCTCGCGTTAAAATAAGGCGCGCCGACCGAGACGATATCGCCGGTTAGGGCATTAAGCAAAAGCGGATAAAGCGTTCCCGTCACCAAAGTCGCGCAAGCGGTGCAGAGAAAAAGATTGTTGAGAAGGAGGGCTGTCTCGCGGCTCACAGGCGCGAAGAGCGGACTTTCGGGCAAAGTACCGGCGCGCAGGGCATAGAGCGTCAAAGCGCCGCCGACCGCGAGGGCGAGGAGGACCAGCACAAAAATGCCGCGCCGCGGATCGACGGCAAAAGAATGCACGGATGTCAGAACGCCGGAGCGCACAAGGAAAGTGCCGAGCAAGCTTAGGCTGAAGGCAAGGATCGCCAACAGGATTGTCCAGCGCAAAAGCGCCGCGCGTTGCGACGAAGCAATCAGGGAATGGAGGAGGGCGGTACCGGCCAACCACGGCATCAGGGCGGCATTCTCGACGGGATCCCAGAACCAGTAACCGCCCCAGCCAAGCTCGTAATAGGCCCACCACGAGCCCATCGCGATGCCGAAAGTCAAAGCGCTCCATGCCGCAAGCGCCCAAGGCCTGAGATAGGCAACATGATCTTCGGCTTTCTTTGTCATCAGCAAAGCCGCAGCAAGCGAGAACACAGACGAGAAGCCGACATAGCCAAGATAAAGAAACGGCGGATGGAAGGCGAGGCCCGGATCCTGCAACAACGGATTCAAATCATTGCCCTGCTCGGGCGGCGGCCAGAGACGCGCAAACGGGTTGGACGTGAACAAAATGAAAGCGAGAAAACCAAATCCCGTCAGACCCTGTACGCCAATCGCGCGCGCGCGTAACGCCAACGGCATCGACGGCGCCGTAAAGGCCAGCGCGGCGCCAAAGCCGGTCAGGATAAAAACCCACAGCAGCATCGAACCTTCATGGCTCGCCCATGTGCCGGTGATTTTATAAAGAAGCGGCTTCAGTGTATGGCTGTTCATGGCGACATTCATCACGCTGAAATCGTCACTGACATGCGCTGCCATCAATGCACCAAAGGCAAGCGTGACCAGAAGAAAGCTGGCGAGGGCGGCACGGCAACCAGCGTGCATCAGGGCTGATATACCGCGTGTAGCGCCGGTCAATGTGAGTGTCGCCTGAAGCAAGCTCGTGATCAGCGCAAGGATCGTGACATAGAAGCCAAGCTCGGGGATCATGGCGCGATGCCGGAGGGTTGGAGGGCCTTTGCGACTTCAGGCGGCATGTATTTTTCGTCATGTTTCGCGAGCAGCTGGTCGGCGATGAAGACATCGCCCGACATTTTGCCCGTCGCGACGACGCCTTGCCCCTCGCGAAACAGATCAGGCACCGTGCCGCTGTAACGAACCGTGAGGCTGTTTTTCAGATCGGTAACGCGGAAAGTGATCGTGTCGCCTTCGTGGTGCAAACTGTTCTTCTCGACAAGGCCGCCAAGGCGCAAACTATGATCGCTGCCATGCTCGGGATAAGCGCCGGTCACAAGCTCGGTCGGTGTGCGGAAGTAAGACATATTGTCGCCGAGCGCGTAAAGAACCAGCCCCGCCGCCGTACCCAAACCGAGACAAAACAGCAAAAGCCCGTAAAGCCGCGCCTGCTTTTTGGTCATGGACGGCGATCCCGCAGATTTTTCCAACGGCAACGCGCATAACGCGCCGCGATCCATGAGGCGATGCCGAGTGCTATCAAGGCGACAGCGGCAACGGCATAAGCCGCGATGACATAATCGGCATGGGGATTTTGCGACCAGGGAAACATTCTTCAAGGAATAGACTTAAAAACGTTTATAATCAACGCATGCGCATCCTTGCCCTCTGTTTCCTTCTCAGCCTTGTGCCGGTGATGGCGGAAGCGGCTGATGCCGTGTCGGGCGACGAAATCAAGCTTGATGACGGACGCGCAGTTCGTTTGCTCGGTATCACGGCGGCGGGCGATGCGGCGAAAAGCCGTTTGCAAACACTGATCGATCACCAGCCGATCACAACCGAAGGCGATGCGGTAGACCGTTATGGGCGGATTGTCGCGGATGCGTATGTGCAACCGGGGCAGGGGGCGAAGATATGGCTGCAGGGCGATTTGCTGCAGCAGGGCCTCGCCTTCGTCTATCCGCCGACGGGCGATGAGCCGCATATTGCCGATCTATTTAAATTCGAGCATGAAGCACGTAAGGCTAAACGCGGGTTATGGAACGATCCGGCCTATGCCGATCAGAATGCGGCGGAGCCTCTGACCATCCGCTATGGCCATTTCGCTTTTGTCGCCGGCAAGGTCGTGAAGGCCGAACGCATCAAAAACAAAATCTATCTCAATTTCGGCGAAGACTGGCGCGATGATTTCACGATCACGATTATGGCGCACGACCTTGGCGCGTTTGAAAAAGCCAATATCGATCCTCTCGCCTATCAAGGCAAAATCCTCCGCGTTCGCGGCTGGGTTAAACGCGATTTCGGACCAATGGTGGATGTCACCAATCCGGCGCAGATCGAGATGCTTGGCGAAAGCCCTTTGAGACCTTAACCTCGGCAGTTATGAAACTCCTCTTCATCAATGTCTCGGGCTTGCGCTTTACGGTGGCTACCCCCGACGCGGAGCCTCTCGGCGGCACGGAGTCCGCCTTGTGCTATCTCGCGCGGCAGCTGGCGAAGAACGGGCATCAGGTATCGCTTGTCGCGCACCGGCCAACGACAGGCGCGTCGGACATGGTGATGGGTGTGCGGCATCTGCCGCCGGATATTTTGCTGAATGGCGATTTTCTTGGCGGTGAAATTTTCGACGCGATCATTGTCCTTAATGCGCCGGTCGCCGGGCCTTCTTTGCGCGCGATGGCGCCGAAATCCTTTCTGCTGCTCTGGAACCATATGGCGCCCGATCATCCGGGTATGCGCGAGCTTGCAACGCCCGAAGCGCGCGATAGTTTCGATGGCTTCGTCTATGTATCGCATTGGCAAAAGCAGGCGATGGAGCGGGTGTTCGGATTCCGGAAACCCGCCGCCGTTATCGGCAACGGTTTCGCGCCTGCGTTCGAAAATATGTTTTCCTCATCTACCGAATTGCGCGCCGCCAAAGACAATCGCGCTGCTTATACGACGACGCCGTTCCGTGGTTTGCATATTCTGCTCGATGCGATGAAGGGCCTTGAAACCGGCACAAAGCTCGATCTCTATTCGTCAATGAAAGTGTATCAGACGGCAGGTGAAGACCAATATGCGCCGCTCTACGCCTACGCCGCAGAAAATCCGCTCATCACGCGGCATGGTGCTGTGGCGCAAGGGGAGTTGGCAGAGCGTCTCAAACCGGTCGCGTTTCTATCTTATCCCTCCACCTATGCCGAAACCTTTTGCATCGTGGCGCTCGAAGCTGTCGCGGCCGGTATGAAGGTGCTGACGACGGCGACCGCAGCCTTGCCCGAGATCCTGCAAAACAAAGCCGATTATGTTGCCGTCTCGACCGGCGAGCAGAAAAAGCTCATCGCCGATTTCCGGCAGATGATGGAAAAGAATGTGGGGGAGTTTTTAAACCGTCCGGAGGCATGGGCCGAAGAACGTTTCGCGGCCATGCAGGAAGTTAACCGGACCAGTACGTGGTCCTGCCGTGCCAAGGAATGGGAAAAGCTGCTAGCTGCTAGCAGCTAATACCTAACACCTCCTCATTGCCCTTCCTGCTTCGCCTTCATCGCTGTCGGGTGCGAAAGGTTGCCGATCAGCTGCTCGATAAAGGTGCTGTCATGGCCATAGGTCGGCGTCTCGCGATCGACGGGCGTAATATCCTTGGCCTCGGCAAGGTCGAGGTCGGTAACGGAGGTGACGACGCCCTCATCGTTAAAACGGATCTCGACCGCCTTTTGTTTAAGGACTTGGGGGTCGAGGAAAGAATATTGCTCCGTCTCCCGTCCGACATAGTACCAGGTCTTGTCGTCGAAAGTGCTGACCTCCGTCGGCGTACCGAGCCTTGAGGCGACTTCCTCACGCGTGGACGTGCCTGCCTTAATCTCGGCAAGCTTCTCGGGATCGAGAATATTGCCGCGATTGGCAACTGTCGGTTCGCACGCCGTCAACGTTAACAAAAGCAGAAAAGGAAGGGTTTTAAAGCGCATGGCCTTGCCGTAAGGTTACGGGAACTCTAGAACAGAGAAAGCAACAGAAACCATTGAAGGTCAAGTACGCATCATGAGCATCAAGGCTGCCTTACGGGACTTGCTGGCGGGGGAACCCGATGAAACACCCGCCGCGCTTTACGCCTCCTGCGTCGCCGCCGCGCGGCAACCGGCCTTTTATGCGACCTATGGTGTGCCCGATACGGTCGATGGGCGGTTCGATCTATTGCTTTTGCATGTGCTGCTCGTCCTGCGCCAATTGAAGGACGAAGCCTTGCGGCAGGAACTTTTCGACCTGATGTTCGTAGACATGGATCGGTCTTTACGCGAAATGGGCGTCGGCGATATGAGCATAGGCAAAAAGATGAAACCGATGCTGGCGGGTTTTTACGGGCGCGCCGGGGCTTACGAAAAAGCCCTGACCGAGACGGGCAACGAGAATCTGACAGAGGCTTTGTCGCGCAATCTTTATGGCCTCGCTTCCGGTATTTCACCGCATGCGGAAACGATCGCGCGCTATGTCCGCGCTTCGGTGGAAAGCCTCGCTGCCCAACGACAAGACGATCCGGCCGAAGGACGCGTAGCCTTCGCCGCACTTGATTAAAGAAGAAGCCCATGAAGAACAAGAGCTCCCAATCCGAACCCGAATTGTCGCGACCGTTGAGGGCCGAAAAAGTCTCGGCCAATGGCGTTGAGGAAAAAATCGTTGCCAGCGAGAACGAACGCCAAGCGCTCGCGGCGCGGTTCGACTTAATCGCAATCGGCGCGCTTGAGGCAAAGCTGCATATCGTTCCGAAGCAGGCAGGCACGGTTTTCGAAGTGATGGGAACTTTCAAAGCCGATGTGACGCAACGTTGCGTCGCGACTTTGGAGCCGCTCGCGGCGCATATCGAACAACCGATCAAAGCCAATTTCGGCGCGTCCTTTGCCGAGGCCGGGAGTGGTGCTGCCGAACAGGCCATGAGCGAAGACGATCTCGAGCCGATGATAAACGGCGTCATGGATCTCGGCGAGCTGGTCGCGCAGAATCTGGGGTTAGCCCTCGATCCCTATCCGCGCAAACCCGACATACCGCCGGTCGAAGCCGAATTTGGCGAGCCCATCGTTAAGACAAACCCTTTTGCCAAACTGGTCTCGCTCAAGGACAGGAAGAAGGAATGATTGTTTATTTCCTATATTGGTTAATGACTTAACCGTTTAGGCTTGCATTTTCCGCCATTCTGCCCAATAAAGCCCCGTATCGGCGGCGCCCCATAGTCCGGAGCCGCTTTTTTATTGATCACGAGATATGCCATGGCCGTACCTAAAAAGAAGACTTCCAAATCCGTGCGCAACATGCGCCGTTCGCATCATGCCCTGAAGGCCAAGAATTCGATTGAATGCTCGAACTGCGGCGAACCCGTCATGCCGCACAATGTCTGCGCCGCTTGCGGACATTATGATGGCCGCTCGGTTGTCAAATCGAAGAAGTCGGCTTAAACAAAGAATCATTCTTCGAATCGTTTTTCCCCTCCGGGAGTACCTGCATGACCGCTAACCCCGTAATCGCCCTTGATGCGATGGGTGGTGATGGGGCGCCGGACATAGTCGTGGCGGGTGCCGCGCTGGCGCGCGAACGGCATCCGAAATGCCGTTACATTTTCTTCGGCGACGAAAGCCGCGTCAAAGCCCTTCTTGAAAAATATCCCGAACTGCTTGCGGTCAGCGAACTTCGCCACACCGCGGACGTGATCGCGCCCGACCTCAAGCCCTCGCTTGCCCTGCGGCAGGGGCGTAATTCGAGCATGCGCCTTGCGATTGACGCCGTCGCCAAGGGCGACGCGCATTGTGTCGTCTCGGCCGGCAATACCGGCGCTTTAATGGCGACGGCGAAATTCGTTCTTAAAACTTTGCCCGGCATCGACCGGCCCGCGATCGCTTCGGTCGTGCCGACGAAAATCGGCGAGTCGGTGATGCTTGATCTCGGCGCCAATGTCGAATGCGACGCCGAAAACCTCGTCCAGTTCGCGCTCATGGGCGCTATCTATTCACGCACCGTCCTTGGCGTCAGCAATCCGAGCATCGGCCTCCTCAATATCGGCACCGAGGAAATGAAGGGCCATGACGAGATCCGCGCCGCCGCCGCGATTTTGCGCGAACGCCAGATCCCGGGACGCTTCTATGGTTATGTCGAAGGCAACCATGTGACCGACGGCGTTGTCGATGTGATCGTGACCGATGGCTTTACCGGCAATGTCGCGCTCAAGATGCTCGAAGGCACGGCGCAGCTGATCACTTATTACATGCGCCAGACTTTTAATGCGTCGCCAATTGCGCAAATCGGTTATTTGCTCGCGCGCGGCGCCATGAAGAAACTCAAGCTACGCGCCGATCCGCGCCGCTATAATGGCGCGATGTTTCTTGGTCTTCAGGGCGTGTGCGTCAAAAGCCATGGCGGCACCGATGCCGTCGGTTTCGCGAACGCAGTGAATGTCGCTTACAAACTTATCGACCGCCAGTTCCAGACCCGCATCGTGGAAGAGCTCGCGCTGCATTACGGCGCTACCGCCGCCATACCCGATACGGACGAGGATTTTGCCGGGATCGAGGACAAATCCGCATGACGCGTCGCTCGGTGATCGCCGGCTGCGGCAGTTACCTGCCGAAAAATGTCGTGACCAATGACGAGCTCGCGAAGCGCGTCGATACGTCCGACGAATGGGTTGCGCGCCGCACCGGCATCCGCAGCCGCCATATCGCCGAACCGCACGAGAAGACCTCCGACCTTGCGCTTGCCGCTGCGCTCGATGCGCTCGCGAATGCCGGATGCAAAGCCGAAGATATCGACGCCGTGATTGTGGCGACAACGACGCCCGATAATACATTTCCGGCAACCGCCGTCCGTGTTCAGGCCGCACTCGGCATGACGCATGGTTTTGCCTTTGATGTGCAGGCGGTCTGTTCGGGCTTCGTTTTCGCGCTTGCAACCGCCGATAATTTCATCCGCCTCGGCCAAGCCAAGCGCATTCTCGTGATCGGGGCCGAGACTTTTTCGCGCCTCCTCGACTGGAACGACCGCACCACCTGCGTTTTGTTCGGCGATGGTGCCGGCGCTGTCGTTCTGGAAGCCGCCGATGGCAAAGGCGACGCAAGCGACCGTGGCATTCTTTCGACGCACCTCCATAGCGACGGCGCGCATTACGACAAACTATGCACAAATGGCGGCGCCGGCTCGACCGGCACGACCGGCACCGTCTATATGGAAGGGGCCGAAGTGTTCCGCCATGCGGTCGTTAACCTTGCCGATGTCGTTGACGAGGCGCTTGCCGCCAATGGGTTAAAGCCGGAACAGATCGACTGGCTTGTGCCGCATCAGGCCAATCAACGCATCATCGACGGCACCGCGAAGAAACTACATATGCCATTGGAACGCGTCGTTACGACGATTGCGACGCACGCCAATACCTCCGCCGCCTCCATTCCGCTTGCTTTGGCTGAGGCCGCCAAAGACGGGCGGATCAAGTCCGGGCAGATTGTCCTCCTTGACGCCATGGGCGGCGGCTTTACCTGGGGCGCTGCTGTCATCCGCTGGTAAGAAACCGGAAGCGTCAGCCGTTTCACTTGGCGTTTGACGTGCCTCTTCACACGTATTAGCATTTCAGTGTTGAACCTGATTTGCTTCTTAGCCCCCACATTTATTTTTCGACGGAGTGTTCGCCGATGACCGACAGCACCGTAACCCGCGCCCAGCTTGCCGAAGCCGTTTATCAGGAAGTCGGCCTGTCGCGGAACGACTCGGCGCAGCTCGTCGATGTTATTCTTGAAGAAATCAGCCAGGCTTTGCTGCGCGACGAGATGGTCAAGCTTTCCTCCTTCGGCAGCTTTCAGGTGCGCAGCAAGGGCGAACGCGTCGGCCGTAATCCAAAGACCGGCGAGGAAGTTCCGATCCTGCCGCGCAAGG
>Ga0206851_1042_pt1 | contig 42199 bp, 32 predicted proteins | sample Alteio_BWOrgCont_13_FD_152904 | JGI IMG/M metagenome (GOLD analysis project Ga0206851, IMG submission 152904) | Enriched cells from forest soil in Barre Woods Harvard Forest LTER site, Petersham, Massachusetts, United States -... | ecosystem: Environmental > Terrestrial > Soil > Temperate forest >... | reverse complement strand
CTAAGCATACCCCGAAGTTTATGCTATCGCCCAAACGAGCATCAGAGGTATGACATAAAGTCGGTCTAAGCCTTTGTTATTTGGGCTGAAGCCCATGATTTGCAGGGTGTGCAAACCCCGCACAGAAGTGCGGGGTTACTGATTCATGTTGAAGAGTCTGTAAGTGACTGTCCAGGAATAATGTACCCGACAGCCGATGCGTCTACAGGTTTTCGAGCGGAGTACACACCCCTTCGGCCCAGCGGTAGCATTTGAGCTTGTCTTTAAAGACCGACGATTTGAAGATAGGTTTGCCCAGCAGCATGCGGGCGCATTCCTGAACCCCTTCGGTGATGCTGGGGTGGGGGTGCATCATATTGCCGAGTTCATGGATCCCTTTGTTCATGTGAATGAGCAGGGCCACGGCCTGTATGGCGCTCGATGCATGTTCGCCGATGGCACGCATGCCGAGCACGAGCATCTCGTCATCATCGGTCACGATGAGTTTAAAGAATCCGTTTGTCTTGCGCATGGCAATGGCGCGGGGGATGCAGGAATAATCGATCTTGGCAACGCGGTAGGGGATGTTTTTTGCGCGCAGGTCCTGTTCGTTCATGCCCACGGCTGCCACCTCGGGGTTGAGGAACATGATGGTGGATATATTTCTGTACACAAGGGGTTTTACGGCCGGGCCAAACATTTTCACAACGGCATGCCGGCCTTCGCGTTCGGCCACATTCACCAGGGCGATGTTGGCAATGATATCGCCGGCGGCGTAGATGGTGGGAATGCTGGTACGGGTATCGGTTTCTTTTACATAGCCGCGTTCATCCATCTCCACCCCGGCAGCATCAAGCCCGATATGCGAGGTATTGGGTATACGCCCGATCGAAAGCAATGCTTTTTCAACGCGCAGGACTTCCGTTCTTCCGTCGTTGTATTTCAACTCGTATTCAACCTTTCCGTCTTTTACTTCGAGCTTTGCAAGCGAGGCATTGCGGTGTATGGTTACCCCGTTTTGTTCGAGGTTTGCGGCTACGATAAGGGCCAGGTCTTCGTCTTCGAAGGGCAGGATGCGGTCGGCTTTGTCGATGAGGTAGACGCGGGTTTTTCCGAAATTCGAAAAGATGGTGGCGTATTCGCAACCAATAACACCGGCCCCGACAATCACCAGGCTTTCAGGAAAATCGCTCAGGTTCTCGATGCCATCGCTGGTAAAGATGATGTGTTCATCGGCAGGTATCTGGGGGAGCTGGCGTGGCTTGCTGCCGGTGGCAACCAGGATATTGTCGGCAAAGATTATCTTTTCGTGTTTTTTCTTGACAATGCGCACCTCGTTTTTGTTCAGTAATGTCGCCTTCCCTTTTTCGAGGGTGATGAGGGGGTGATGGGTGGCGCGTTGCAGAAGGTTGAGGTGTACATTCAGCTGGAACTTGCGTTCAAACACCGCCGCTTCGACTACTTTATGGGCATCTTCAAAATTCATGCTGTACGCAATGTTTTTTTCTTTCAGCTCATTGCGCGTAGCCGCATACCGGGTAGAACATTCCCAGAACGATTTGGATGAAAGGGCCCCGTTAAAAAGCCCGGCCCCACCGATGCGGTCTTTTTCGACGAGTATCACGGTCTTTCCAAAGTCTATGGCCCTCATGGCTGCTGCGTAGCCGGCCGGTCCTCCGCCGATGATGCAGAGATCGTATTTTTCTTGTGTCATAAATGAAAAATCTGTTGGTGAGATCCGGGCTATTCAACAATTTTGTACTGATTGAATAAACGGATGGATGAAGATAGAAATAAAATACAGGAAGCGATCTATCTGTTCGGGAATCTGAATGCCGTATCTTTACCGAAACAACCGGTATGGATCTCGATCAGTTTCAGAAAGCAGCAAAACGCGCATCGGGCGAAAACCGAAAGCTTATCGAACAGCTCAAACGCAGGAAGCCTGCCGATCTGGATGAACAGGTACACCGGCTGCATGACGAAGCTTTTGAACACATCGATTGCCTGACCTGCGGCAATTGCTGCAAGACTACGAGTCCTGTTTTTTATGAAAAGGACATAGAGCGGGCTTCCAAAAGCCTGCGCATGAAACCCGGGGCATTTGTCGAAAAATACCTGATGATCGATGCTGATAAGGATTATGTCCTGCAAAAAGCGCCCTGCCCTTTTCTGGACGGGGAGAACTATTGTCTGATCTACGAAGACCGGCCCAATGCCTGCCGGGAATATCCACATACAAACCGCAAAAAGATGCATCAGGTGCTCGATCTGGCCCTGAAGAATACGATGGTCTGTCCGGCGGTTTTAGAAATCACCCAGAAACTCAAGGCCTTCTACAAATAATCGGGACGTTTTTGCGAAGCACCGGGTTCATTTATTCCCCAGGGAGTCGTGTAATATCTTGATTTCTATTCTTATCGTGTGCTTTTGGGGTTTTATCATCCAACATGAATACAGCACATCTCTGAGTTGAACAGACATCGGAGGAAGTTCCTCGCATACGGGATGAAGTTCCTCCCGCACGGGAACACGTTGCGCCCGTACGGGAAGCAGTTCCTCCCGCACGGGAACAAATTCCGCCCGCACGGGAAGCAGTTCCCCCCGCATGGGAACAAGTTATGCCCGTAAGGGAACAAGTTACTCCCGCACGGGAACAAGTTCCGCCCGTAAGGGAACAAGTTCTGCCCGCACGGGAAGCAGTTCCACCCGCACGGGAACAAGTTCATCCCGTAAGGGAACAAGTTCCTCCCTTACGGGAAGCAGTTCCTCTCACAGGAGCGGAAATTCACTGCATCTTCCAGAACGTTCCTCCTCCGGAGGACGAGGTCTGATTTTGGGTTTTACAATTTCTGTTGGCAGGCTCCGAAATCAGGTCTTTCTCCATCGAAAAATAAACCTACGCTGCCGGTTGTTGAATCCTGCAAGCCTGATCCTGTTCAGTCCTGTATTTCAATAAAATAAACAGGGTTCACTCAAACACCTTCAAACACTACTCAATCAACACTTAATGTCTCATTTTCATCCTTGAGATGCAAGACTAAATACCGTTTCCAATCAAACCCCTTGCACCAAGCAGAACGTGGACGAACGTTGTGTTCAAAGGAATTTTTGCTTTCACACATGCCCGCTCAAAGACCTGCCAGGTCTTTGCCGCTTTTTGCTTGCCCAACCCCGCCTGCCGACGCGCAGGAAGCTTGAGGGGCGGGGCAGGAAAGTAACGCAAAAAAGGCCCCACGCGGACCAACTTCAAGATGGCTTTTCAGCACAGGCCATCGCTTCTCGCCAGCCATCTTGAAGTTCGTCCCGCCCTTCGGCGGGAGACTCCCCAGCGCACAGGGCGATTCGTCCTCCACTAGTTTGTCGATTTTTTGGGTGATCCCTAAACAGGGCCGGATGAGCTGAACGACTGTATAAACAACCGATTCGTAACAAGAACAAAAGCATGTACGGCTGCGGAGGATTTGTTTTGTTAGTTCATGGAAGAATAACCTGGTCTAAAGCGCTCCCCGTTTTTCATCATCCACTTCATTTTCATCCCCGAAGGCTAAATTTTACTAGCTTTGAACGTCCAAAATCAGCAGCGTTTTTTGATGCACATCCCCGAAGGGTATTTGATTCTCAAAAACGCAGGAACGGGTAGCCTCCAGTCGGCTATCTGCTGATACAGATGCACGTTTATACGATCTTCAGATGAACAAAAAATTCGCAGGCCTGCTCCTCCTTGCCGGAGCCCTACTTGTTGTTGCCTATTTCTGGCAAATGCATCATTCAACCCCGGCAACCTCGAGGCCCTCAACGGGAGGACGCTCGATGAGCGACGATGAAGAGGGCAGGGCAGCCTGGGAACTCCGCCGTCTGGCTGCTCCCAATGGCAAAATACCTGACCATATCAGGGCCCGCGAACTGGCCTTTGCCTCCACCTTGCCGGGCTTTTTGGTGGATGAGTCAAACCGTTCGCCCTTTACAGGCTGGGTCAACCGCGGGCCCTGGAATGTGGGCGGCCGTACACGCGCCTTTGGAATAGATATCTTAAATGAAAACAATATGCTTGCCGGCACGGTTTCGGGCGGGGTCTGGCGTTCCTCGAACGGGGGCAGCAGCTGGGCCATGATGACATCGCCCAACAGCTATCATGGGGTAACGTGTATGGCCCAGGATCAGCGGGCCGGTCATGAAAGCACCTGGTATGCCGGTTCGGGCGAAGGCGACGGAGCTTCGGCCAGCGGGGGCGGGGCCTATTACCTGGGCAACGGAATCCTGAAATCGACCGACAATGGTATGACCTGGACATCGCTTGCTGCTACGGCCACCGGGGTGGCTTCGGCATTCAGCACGAGTTTCCAGATTGTCTGGAACATAGCCCTCGATAAACATAACAAAACTCAGGACGTGATCTATGCAGCCTTATATGCACAGATTATGAAATCGGTAAATGGGGGTACAACCTGGACTTACCTGAAGACCGGAAGCGCTTATTACACCGATGTGGCCGTAAACGATTCGGGGGCTGTCTATATCACCATGGACAGTACCGGTGGGGGCTCCAAAGGCATCTGGCGCTCGCCCGACGGAGTAGCTCCGCTGGTGAATATCCTTCCGGCCAATTTTCCAAAAGGCTACAACCGGATTGTAATGGGCATCAATCCGCAAAATCAAAACGAAGTCTATTTCCTGGCCAATACCCCTGGTCACGGTATGAAAACCGTGAATTTTTTGGGTGATGCCGAGTGGAACAGTTTGTGGAAATACACCTACGTAAGCGGTACCGGAGCCGGAACCGGAGGCGTCTGGCAGAACCTGAGCGCCAACCTGCCCAACAAAGGAACTTATTTTGATACCTGGTGTGTGCAAGGTTCGTATGATATGATTGTACGCGTAAGCCCCACCGATTCGAACCTGGTTTTTATCGGAGGAACCAACCTGTATCGTTCTACCTCTGCCTTTGCTGATTCTCTGCATACAACCAAGATCGGGGGATATGCCGTGGGGGCCAGTTTGCCGGTGGTAAACTCGTACCACAGTCACCATCCCGATCAGCATGTGCTTGCATTTTCGGCGGCCAATCCGAAGACCATGTTTAGCTGTAACGATGGGGGAATATTTAAGACTACCGATAACACGGCTGCTTCGGTTACCTGGAACTCGCTCGATAACGGGTATGTAACCGCTATGTTCTATACCGTGGCCATGGATCACGCAACAGGAGGCAGTCAGATACTCGTTGGCGGAGCGCAGGACAATGGTTCGTGGTACACCAACAGCGCCAACCCTTTTGCCATCTGGGCCAAACCGGGGCAGAACGATGGTTCGTACTGTGCCGTTGCCGATAGTCAAAAGGCGTACTACCTTTCATTTCAGAACGGGAATACCAAACGTGCGATACTCGATGCCAATGGAAATGTCACCTCGTTTAACCGTATCGACCCTATTGGCGGAAAGCAGTATCAGTTTGTAAACCCCTTTGTGCTCGACCCCAACAACAACAACATCATGTACCTGGCCGGTGGCAAGAATATGTGGAGGAACAACAATTTATCGACCATACCGATGCTAGGCGGCCCCGACTCCATTTCCACCAACTGGCAGATGTTTCCGGATACCGTGCCCACATCGGGTTCAACCATCACCGCGGTTGCAATCTCCAAAACACCGGCAAACAGGCTTTACTACGGCACCGACAACAAGAAAGTGTACAGGCTTGACAACGCAAACACCGGAGCCCCCAGCCCCCCAACCGATATAACAGGAGCTGCATTTCCGGCAACCGGTTATGTAACCTGTATAGCAGTTGATCCGAACAATGCCGATAACGTGATGGTGGTGTTCTCCAATTATGAGATGTACAGTATTTTTAACAGCACCAACGGAGGCACATCCTGGGCCAAGGCAGCAGGTAACCTTGAGCAAGACAGCACCGGAGCCGGCAATGGCCCTTCTGTACGCTGGGGGATCTATATGCCTGTTACAGATGGATATGTTTATATGGTCGGGACCTCCACCGGCATTTATGCCACCGATACCCTGCAAGGCCTCCAGACCGTTTGGGTGCAGCAAGGCGCATCGTGGTGGATGCCACCCGGAGGATCGATCGGCAACTCGGTTTGCGATATGATCGATTACCGTCAGGTAGATGGCATGGTAGCTGTTGCCACGCATGCCAACGGAATCTATTCGGCCAACATCACCAGCATCACGAATCTGACCGGGGTGAAGAATCTCCCGGCATCGGCTTTCAACCTGAACACCTATCCCAATCCATTCAGCGATCAGTGTACGATTGCCTTCTTGCTGCCTGTTGCTGCACAGGTGCGTATTTCGGTCTACGATGAGCGGGGAAGAGAACTGCGTGTGCTGACCGATGGGCAGATGCAGGGCGGAAATCATAGTCTTGTCTTTAACCGTGCAGGGCTTTCGCCCGGCACTTATTATGTAGGCATGCGAACAAGCGCTGCGATGGAAACACGCAAGCTGGTTGTTGTTCACTAGTGCGATGAATACTGCAATGCGGCGCTGATCAGATACCATTAAGGTTGAACCTGCTCGTACCGGGCCTGCTCGTCAGTCAGGGTCTGGATGGAATGAAGGAAGAGCAGCATGGCCGTTGGCCGTAAAAAAAAGTAAACAGCACTTGTTGCTTTCTTTTACTTTTGTGGGATGGTTCATGGGTTTGATTTATACAGTTGGGTGATCCTCCCTTTGCTGATCTGCCTTTCTCGCATGTGTGATGTCACGATTGGCACCATCCGTCATATCTTTATGCACAAGGGCCTGAAAAAGGCTGTTCCCCTGCTTGGTTTTGTAGAAGTGCTCATCTGGCTCATTGTGATACGCAGCGTGATGAAGAATCTCGATAACTGGATGTGTTACATAGGGTGGGCAGGCGGTTTTGCCTGCGGCACCATGCTGGGCATGTACCTCGAAGAAAAGATGGCGCTCGGGTTGCTTGTTATCCGCATCATCACGGCTCAGGATTGCAAATCGTTCATCCAGGCCATGAAAGACTCCAGTCACGGTATGACTGTAGTAGATGCACAGGGGGCCATGGGGCCGGTGAAAATGATTTTTACCATCGTACAACGCAAACAGGTAAAAGAAATCGAAGGCCTGATACGCATACACAACCCCAGCGCATTTTACAGCATTGAGGAAGTGAAGAACGTAAACCAGGGCGTGTTCACGAATGGGGGCTCGAAGTACCCCTTGCTCCAGGAGCTGTTTCCGATCCGGAAAGGGAAATAAGGCGTGTACTACTTATGCGGTGAATCTTATACAGGATATACCCTGGGTTGCAACTATTTCAGTCAGCACTATTCAATTCCTAAAATATTCTGCCTACTATTGCGTCCGAAATCCGGGTGCGCGCATGCATTCAGTACACCTGGATCTGAAAATCACGTTGTCGTTGAGTGCAGCGTTGCGCTAAATTGCCAGAATCATGAACCAACCGATGAATACACTTTATAAAAAGGCAGGTATCCTCTTGCTTTTCTTCTACCTGCTGCTCTATATGTTTCCATTTCCATTAGACCAGATCCCGGTGATTTCAATCGCCTGCGATTTCTACTACAAAGGTATTGGTACGATAGCGGTCTGGATCGGGAAATGGCTTTTTCATTTCAAGGGTCTTTCTTACCACGAATCGGAAGGAAGCGGCGATACCTTGCTGGATTATGCAAGAATACCGGCTTCACTGGCGCTGTCGGCTGTGTTTACAGGGGCACTGTTGCTTTTTGGCCGTAAAAAATGGGATTATCGCCGCTGGTATCCCTGTCTGTTGGTGTATGCAAGGTATTATCTGGGTTTGTATATGTTGGTGTATGGGTTTATTAAGCTGTCGGCCGATTATGGTCAGTTCTCTCCTCCCAGTTTGTTCAGGCTCGAAAAAACGTACGGCGCATCTTCTCCCATGAACCTGCTCTGGACCTTTATGGGAGGCTCACACCCATACCGGGTCTTTTCGGGTATTATGGAACTTACCGGAGGTTACCTCCTGCTGTTCCGCCGCACAAAAACAATTGGCGCAATGCTCGCTGCTGCGGTGATGACCAATGTGGCGGTGATGAATTTTTGTTATGATGTTCCGGTTAAGCTTTTCTCTTGCCACCTGGTGTTTATTGCCTTGCTCATCCTGGGAACAGACCTGCAACGGATATTCAGTTTCCTGCTCGGTCTGAAAACCGAAATGCTGGATTATAGGCCCCTTGTATTTTCCGAAAAATACAAACGGGTGCTTTATTACGGTGGACAGGCATTGATCGTGCTGGGGTTTAGCGTGCTGTTTATTTATTCTGATTTTTTTTCTCCCGAATTGCTCGGGCCGGGCGCCCGGGCCGTAAAACTGGATGGTGTTTACAAGCCCGTGCTTCTGATACAGAATAGCGACACGCTTGTGTCGGCAAAGAAAGCGCCGGTAGTACGAAAGTTCATTCTTCAAAGCCAGACGGCAAGTATTACATCAGCCGCAGACAGTGTGTGGAAATACCGTACAAAGATAGATTCTGTAAAAAAAATACTGCACCTCATCGGCTATCCTGATTCCACCGAAACCTGTGATTTTACGTACCGGGAAGAAAATGGGAAACTATACCTTACGGGTACATGGAAGGGCAAAGTGCTGCAAGCCGAATTCACTAAACGCTCGGAAAAAGATTATCTGCTCATGAACCGTGGGTTTCATTGGGTGAATGAGGTGCCGTTTAACCGGTAAGTGGAGGGGGATGTCGACCAATGTCTGTATCAGCACGAACAGACTTTTTTATACATTTGTGATTCAAACGCTTAGCTAATGAAGAACTCCATTAATACGCTTGAGGTCAAGAATTTTAAATCAATCAAACATGTTAACATTGACTGTAAAAGAATTAACCTCTTTATCGGGAAGCCCAATGTTGGAAAATCTAATATTTTAGAAGCAATATCCCTGTTTGATGCCCCAGTTTGTAACCCTTCACGACCTTTTCTTTCTGAATTTATGCGGTTTGAAAAGGCGAGCAACCTATTCTATGATCAGGACAGGAAGAATATAATTCATGTAAATACAAATATTGGATGTGCAGCCCTTCGGTTTCATTTGAACCAAATTAATCAGTACGATATCTGTTTTGGACCCAGTAAGGAATTTGTATCCACATTTCATTCCGAATCGACTGAAGGCGATTTAACTCAAATTAGTGGGAAGTACCGAAGTCTGGCATCCGCTCATAAATATCAACCTGGGGGAACCTCCGTAGACCCTTTTTACGCTTCATTTTCTGACGAGATGAATAATTTTAATTCTTATTCATCAGCATCAAAAACGACGTTCGTGCCAGTAAAGCGCTACATTTTTAAGTCCTTAGAAAAGCAGGAAAATAATTTTCCGCTTTTTCTTAGGCCTCCATTTGGCGATAATTTATACACTATTATAGAGAGTAACCCTCGTCTTTATGAGGAGATTGCACATTTTTTCAGAGAGTACGAACTGGATTTATTGATAGATACTGCAAGCAATAAGCTTGAAGTGCAAAAAAGAGTAGGGAACAGGGTTTATAAGATTCCATACTCATTAGCAGCTGATACCCTACAGAGGATTATCTTCCATCTAGCTGCAATTAAAACAAATAAAGATTCTGTACTTTTATTTGAGGAACCAGAGGCGCATTCCTATCCTCCTTATGTATCAATGCTCGGAGACACCATCATTGAAGATAAATTCAACCAGTATTTTGTTGCCACACATAGTCATTATCTACTTACTTCTTTCATAGAACAATGCGAACCTCCTGATATTTCCATTTTCATCACTACCTATGAGAATTACGAAACAAAGATCCGGGCTTTAACCAATGCAGAGGTCGAGAATATTATGGAAACAGGGATTGATTTTTTCTTCAATACAAGTGCCTTTCAATAATGATAGAACTCAAACGCGTGGTACCCGAATGTAATGCCGACACCTTGCTGGTTGAGTTAATTCTAAGGCAAGGGAGAGCAGGCCATCGGCACGGAATTACGGAAGTTGCGAAAGAGTTACAGCGTCACGATGATGCCGTAACATACAGGGTCGGGCTTGTTGATACCGATAAATTCAGACGGGAGCACCCACTTGTACTTGCCTTCTCAGAGCACGTTTGTGACAAGCTGGCAGATTTTGGGATCCTAATCTGTAAAATCCCGGATACGAACATACATCTCATTCGTTTGCACCCGGAGTTTGAATCTTGGATATGGAATATGGCCATAAAATACGAAATCCAATCCGCTGAATTTGGGATATACACATTCACAGATCTTGATAAAGCATGTAAACGGAATCTTGTTAGGGAGGATGTTGGATTAAAAGCCTTCATCAATGCCATCGTTCAACATGATTCAGAAGAAATCCGGCTGCTACGCCATTGGCTGCGTAAAGTGTTTGAGAATTAGAGAGATTCTAAACAGCTTGAAGTTAGGACACCATCGGTTTTCATTAAAACGGATAGCCAATCCCAAAATTAATATTTGTCTTGGTAAACGGCCGTTTGTCAAATGTCCATCGGTCGTTTTCAGAATAGCTGGGGTCGCGAAGCGGCACTCCGGCATCGAGACGGATGATAAAGAAATCGAAATCCAGACGCAGACCGGCTCCTGTGCCAACGGCAAACTCCTTGTAGAAACGGTTTAGTTCAAATTCGCCTCCTGGCCGCTCGGGGTCTTTGTTGATGAGCCAGATATTGCCGGCATCCATAAAGATGGCCGCATTGAGCATCTTAAAGATCTTGTAGCGGTATTCTATATTCGCTACGATGCTCATATCCCCCAGTTGATACGCTGTTCCACCTTCCTGATTGTACGAGCCCGGCCCGAGCGATCCGGCAGGGAATGCACGTATGTCGTTGGGACCTCCTCCAAAGAAACTCTTTTCGAAAGGCAAGGTGGTGAGGTTGTCGAACGGCACCCCGATGCCTGCAGCTGTACGGAAAATAAGACGGTTTTGGGTGGTCTGAAGTTTGTAATATCTAAAGTCGAACCCGGCCTTGACATACTGCGAAAACTTGATGCCCTCAATGCGGTAGCTGCCCGTTGAGTCTTTCGGGATGGAAATAATTTTTAACTGATTGGATAGATTAGCCAGGGAACGCAGGATAGAACCCGACGACTCAAGGTCAATACGGAGATAGATATAATCCTTCTTTATCTTGGGTTCCTGATTGGTATAGGTATGCGAAAACCGGGTGTCGGTGGTGATGTGATCCTGATACCGGGTCTTGAGGTAAGGGTCGTTGCCCTGATTCAGGTATGCCTGGAAGGCAGGATCGATCTTAAGGAGTTTTACCAGGTTCACTTCTACCGGGAAGAAGATGTATTTTTTGTTCTTCCCTTTTTTCCAGTCATAGCTATAACCCATGTTGAACAGAGAGCGGGTATAGTCGGGTCGTTGTTGAAAATTATAATAGCTTGTCAGCGTCGTGCGTGGATTCGCTTCCTGGCCTACAGTAAAAAGATTAAAGGGGAACAACGGCCGGGGCACATACAGGTTGAACTCAGGACCAATCTCAAAGGTGTTGAAAGGGAGAAATGTTTTTTGCGATTGTTGAGAGCCTATGTCGGTAACGAGGGTCTGTACCTCCAGGGCAGCTTTCATTTTTATTTCGAATACTTCGGCCCCTCGCAGGGTGTTTTTGTTTTGATAGATAATGCTTCCGTTTACACCCATATCGCCTCCGGTGTTGGTGCCCTCTGCACCCAGGGCCATGGTTTGTTTGGATACAGGGGTAAGCCGGATAAAGCAGTCGAGTGCATTTTTATTTCCGTTTGCCGCAGGTTGATAGACAAGGGCTACCTGTTTGAAGGCCCGGATCTGGGCCAAGCGCTTATAGGTATCTTCCGATTTTTGCACTTGATAATATTCTCCTTTGTGAAAGTAAATCGTGTTGGCGATCACCCCCGGTTTGTAACGCAGTTGTTTGGCGTAGAGAAAGGTTAGTCCTTCGCTTGTTCGCAGGGTGTCGCGTGTATGGATGGTATCGAACCTGCCCATGTAGTCGGTAATGATGTAGATCTCTCCGATCTGATAACGCTCGTGGTTCATTTCGATGGTCGAATCGCTGCGCTGGTTCAACGCTACACTTCGCTTTTTGATCCCGATGCTGATATCCATCTGATGTGTTTTCAGGGCCGTGTCGAGACTGTAATAAATGTATTCCTTGTCGAAATAGTAATAGCCTTTGTTTTTGAGGAGCCGGGTGATGCGGTCTCGTTCTTTTTGAAGTACGTCGGCATCGTAGTTATGCCCTTTTTGGATGAGACAGTGGCCCGAATCGGCAAGTACAATCAAGGCTACGAGGCTGTCGTCTACCTCATACGAGAGATGTCTGACCACGTAGGGGGCAGGGGTATGGAGGTTGTAAAAGACTTTGACCCGTTGTCCGCGGCTTACCACCGAATCTTTGACGGTATTATTGAAATAGCCTTTGTTGTTGAGGTAGAGATTGATCTGCTTGACCGATTTGCGTGTCAGGGAAGAATCATAAATGCTGGGTTCTTCGCCGATATTGGCCAGCCACTCTCTAAAAGTGAGCTTGTCCTTGCTTTTGAGTTTAACGGTTTTTTCGGATTTGCCCTGGGCCTTGCGTCGTTCGTTCAGGAGGAGGTTTCGTTGCTGACGGTGTGCATTGATGGTATCGACCCGGGCTTCTTGTCGAAGCTTTTGCGCCTTGAGCTTATCCTGACTCACGAGGTTATAAATCTCGAGATAGAAGGGATAGACGAAAAACAGTTTCCTGTTGGGTTTTTGGCGTATGTAGGTGGTGATTTCGTCCTTGTTCAGGGCCGTATTGTTCGAACGGATCGTGTTTCGTTGAAGCAACAGCTCGCTCTCCTTGAGTTTTCGCGCACTGCCGCAACCGTACCATCCGGAAAGAACAAGGAAACTTAGGCTGATCAGAATGTATTTCCCGGCTTTCGGCACTAAAGTGTTCGTGTTTGTGGATGTTTTGGTACTTTTGAATCCGAAAGCAATCTGTTTCATACGAATTGACTGCCTGCATTCACCGAATCAATCAGATCAGCCTGTTTAAACGATCAGATTTGATCCGGATCGGTATAAAAGTACGAAAATTAGAGTCGCCCTTCAGCCATGCTTGCTAAAAACGAAGCCAAATTCATCAATTCATTAAAACTGAAAAAGAACCGCGAAAGTGAGGGGCTTTTTATTGCCGAAGGGGTAAAGATTGTGAACGATTTACTTCATTCGGGCATCAAGGTGCGTCAGATCTATTCCAGCCGTAACTTCCAGCTTTCGATCTTTAATTATCATGTGGATGTAATCCGCATCAAGGAAAATGAATTGGCGAGGATCTCTTCCCTCAATTCGCCCAACGAGGTCCTGGCCATCTGCGAAATACCCACCTACAAACTGGTCCCGGCTCAACTCACCGATTGTCTTAGCCTGGCGCTCGACACGATTCAGGATCCGGGCAACCTGGGTACCATGATCCGGATAGCCGACTGGTTTGGCATTGAAAACATTGTATGCTCTGAAGATACGGTAGAAGTCTATAATTCAAAGGTTATTCAGGCAACGATGGGCAGCATTTCTCGTGTAAAGGTGCATTATACCAACCTCCCCGGATTTTTTGAATCCGTCAGGTCGGGTGCGCCGGATGTGCCGGTCTACGGAGCAGTGCTTGACGGTAAAAGTCTGTACGAGAGCAATCTTGCCGGCAAGGGGTTTATCCTGATCGGGAATGAATCCAGAGGCATCTCCCCCGAATTACTCCCCTTTGTAACAGATAAAATCTGTATCCCATCCTATGGCGTACAGACCCCGGATCAAAAAACCGGAATATCCACCGCTGAATCATTGAACGCGGCTATTGCCACTTCCATCATTTGTTCGGAGTTTAGACGAAGATCCAGGAACCACGTTCAGTGATCGCCCTCAGAACGTATAATGCCCTCCTGAATGATTTCGGGAGGGCATTGTAATGAGTTGTTGATTCGGGATGCTATATTATCTTCCTTGTGGAGGTCTTTGACCTTGTTTAGAACGTTGTTCCTGCCATTTGGTATACTGGTCGGGAGTGAGGATATCTTTCAGGTTTGCATCGAAGGCATCATTGATTGTTTTCATCTTTGATCGGTCGAGGGCTTTGTCGCCTGTGCTGGATGCGCGAAGTTCATCCGATTTCTGGGCCTTGATCAAGGCGAGGTTGTAGACCTTCGTCTTTTGTTCGTCGGTGATGCCCAAACCCTTTGTCATACGTTCTGACATGGAAGTGGCTCTTTGTTCGGGTGTTTGCTGGGGGCGGGGAGTGCCTTGTGCAGGCTGCTCATCGGCTTGTTGGGCAAATGCCGCTCCGGTGGTGAGGAGGAAGAAGGCAAGGATTAGCTTTTTCATGTTTTGTTGTTTTTTTTTAGTGAACACCTGTGAGACGCAGGCGAGCGAGCAGGGTTTAACCACGGCCAGAAAAAAGAAACCCGGCAGAGCGGGAAGCTGCCGGGTTCGGGTAAAGGATATTGAAGATCGATTAGTCTTTCTGCAGAAATGGGTACTTGTAATCCACTGCCGGAACAAAGGTTTCTTTGATGGTACGTGGAGAAACCCAACGAAGCAGGTTTATTTTGGCCCCGGCCTTGTCGTTTGTACCCGATCCTCTGGCTCCTCCAAAAGGTTGTTGCCCTACCACAGCCCCTGTAGGCTTGTCGTTGATATAGAAATTGCCTGCACAATTTACCAGACGTTGTGTAGCATGTTCGATGGCATATCTGTCCTGGGCAAGCACTGCCCCGGTGAGTGCATAATTCGAGGTCTTGTCAAGCACATTCATGATGTCATCAAACTTTTCTGCATCGTACACATGCAGCGAGAGGATTGGGCCAAAGAGTTCTTCGCACATGGTTACATACTGCGGGTCTTTCACTTCTAAAATGGTGGGTTCAATAAAGTAGCCCTTGGTTTTGTTGTAGTTCCCTCCGGCAATAATGGATACGCCTTTGTCTTTCTTTGCCCGGTCTATGAAACCGGTGAGCTTATCAAATGATTTTTCATCAATAACGGCATTGATGAAATTGGTGAAATCTTCTGTTCCACCCATCTTCATCGATTTTAAATCGGCAAGCACCAGGGCTTTTACTTCTTTCCAGATGTTGGAAGGAATGTAAGCACGGGATGCCGCAGAGCATTTCTGCCCCTGGTATTCAAACGCCCCGCGCGAAATGGCTGTTGCCACTGCCTGAGGATCGGCACTCTTGTGAGCCAGGATAAAATCTTTCCCTCCTGTTTCACCAACAATACGCGGGTAGGAGCGGTAGGTATGGATGTTAGTGCCAATGGTTTTCCAGATGCTTTGAAATACCTCGGTAGAACCGGTGAAGTGGATGCCCGCAAAATCGCGGTGTGAGAAAACAACATCGGCTGCGTCCGGACCTGAAGGATAGATCAGATTAATCACTCCGTCGGGAACGCCTGCTTTCTGAAAAATTTCCATCAACACATTAGCGGCGTATACCTGTGTATTGCTTGGTTTCCAAACCACCACATTGCCCATCATGGCGCAGGAGGTAGGCAGGTTACCGGCAATGGCAGTAAAGTTAAACGGGGTAAGTGCGTAGATAAACCCTTCGAGTGGACGCCACTCAAGCCTGTTCCAGATACCTGGCCCGGAGTTGGGTTGCTCGGCATAGATCTCGGTGAGGTACTGAACATTGAAACGAAGGAAGTCGATGATCTCGCAAGCCGAATCGATTTCGGCCTGGTAGGCGCTTTTACTTTGCCCGAGCATGGTTGCGGCATTCAACTTGGCGCGGTAAGGGCCTGCAATAAGCTCGGCAGCTTTTAAAAAGATGCTGGCCCGGTGTTCCCACGAGAGGGCTACCCATTTCTTCTTTGCAGTCAGGGCCGCATCGATGGCTTGCTTTACATGTTTCTTGTCGCTTTTGTGGAAATGCCCGAGGGTATGTTTGTGGTCGTGGGGAGGGGCCAGGCGGACGAGCGCACCGCTGCGTACTTCTTTTCCTCCGATATACATCGGGATGTCGAGTTGTTTTGAACGCAGTTCCTTGAGCATTTGCTGTAGTTCCTTGCGTTCGGCGCTGCCGGGTGCATATTGTTTGATAGGTTCGTTGTGGGCTACCGGTACTTTGAATATTCCTTTAGGCATAGGATAGGTGGTTAGGAGTTGGTTCGGATGAGAAAATTAAGCAGGTTGACTGATTTTTGGCCGGTAACTCACTTCGAGTTTATGTAGATCGATGAGTGGTTTCAAAAATTCCTCGAGGTCGTACACACAAAGCTGGGATGCTGCATCACAAAGCGCCTTTGCGGGTTCCGGATGTGTTTCTACAAAGATGCCGTCAACTCCTGCTGCAACACCGGCACGCGACAGTACCGGCAGAAACTCCCGGGCCCCGCCTTTTGCATCGGCGCTCGGAATGCCGTATTTGCGGATGCTGTGTGTAATGTCGAACACTACCGGGTAGCCAATGCGGTTGAGGTGGTAAAAGCTGCGCGGGTCAACAACCAGGTCGTTATAACCAAAGGTGTAACCGCGTTCGGTAAGAATAATCTGGCTGTTGCCCGAATCCACACATTTGGATACAGGATTTTTCATGTTCTCCGGGGCCAGGAACTGGCCGTGTTTGATGTTAACCACCTTGCCTGTCTTTGCTGCTGCTTTCAATAGGTCACTCTGCATGCAGAGGTAGGCCGGAATCTGGATCACATCGCACACCTCGGCAGCAGGAGCAGCCTGGTCGGGGTAGTGAATGTCGGTAAGCAGGGGGAAGCCAAATTGCTCGCGCACCTTGGCAAGGGTTTTAAGTCCTTTGGCCAGACCGGGTCCATCGTAGAACTGCAGATTACTGCGGTTGTCTTTCTGAAAAGAAGATTTGTAGATGATCTTGATCTTCATCTTTTCCTGTACTTCCCGGAGTTTCTCGGCGGTCTTCATCATAATGCTTTCTTCCTCGATCACACAAGGGCCTGAAATCAGGAACAAGTCCTCCGTGCCGCATTCGATGTTTCCTACTTTAACAATTTTCTTGTTCATGGTTTTGTTTTCTTGGCGTTATCAACAGGCATGAATGGCTGTTGCAATAAACGGATGAATGCTTTAAAGCCGTTTGTACAGATCCTTAATCAGATTGATGGTTATAGTATCTTTCCAGTTTGCCCCGATGGCATGGTTCCACATATGGGGCAGGTTGTAGGCTACTTCGGCCATGTCGGTAATCTGTTTGTCGGTCCAATCTTTCGAAAGGTTTTGGGGCAGATCGATGTGGTGTTTTTCGATCATGGCTTTAAACTCTTTAACACCCTTTGGATAGTAGTCGGCCAGGTGGTTGAACGCAATGCAATTTGCATAACAGTGACGGGTGCCCAGAATCTTTGACAGGCCATAGGAGAGCGCATGACAAACGCCTACCTCGGAATACGTAAGGCTAAGCCCGCCCATGAGCGAGGCAACCATGAGTTTCTCATCATTCACAGGGCTCTGTCCGCACCCTTCGTTGATAAACACTTCCTGACAAAGCTTCAATGCCTGATCGCCATAAGCCTGGCTATAGGTGTTCTTGAGTGTGCCGTTCTCGGCTTCCACGCAGTGGATGAAGGTATCCATGCCTGTATAAAACCACCAGTTGCGCGGAACAGTGGAAATCAGATCGGGATCAAGGATGAGCTGGTTGAACACCGTCCAGTCGCATTTCAAGCCGAGTTTCTTTACCGGTCCGGTCAAAACAGCAGTCATGGAGCATTCGGCGCCGGTGCCCGAAATGGTAGGGACACCGAGGTGATAGATGCCCGGTTTCTTGATCAGGTTCAGGCCCTGATACAAGGCAGAAGATCCTTCGTTGGTGAACATCAGCGATGTTGCTTTTGCAATATCCATAATGCTGCCACCGCCAATACCCACGATTCCGGCGGGCAGTCCGTTTGAGGCCATGACTTTGTCGCGTATGCGGTCGATCTGATCGGTGGTAGGTTCGTACATATCCACATCAATGAACATGACCACATCTTCGGGTTTGGCAGGGATGCGTTTTTCGAGGGCTTTCCCCTTGAAATAGTAGTCCACTATAAACAAGATGAACTTGTTGTTCTCCCCGCGTTTCTCGGCGAGGATGGCATCCATCTGATCAAAACTACCGCGACCGAAGACGGTCTTGTCAATATTCTTGAAATTCTTATGCATGAACGGCTGTCAGGGCTTTGGTTACACAGGCAGAGATGTTGGAGGCCAGGTTTTTCATTTCGGCTTCGGTCCAGGTACACCGGATGCCGAACGAAATGAGCCGCCCGATGACTTCCTGCGATTTGGGAAGAGAAAGGTTTTTATAATCCTGTGGGGCTCCGAGTACCTGGACAGGAAGTTTGGAGGCAGTACGTAGTTCCTTGATATGGTCCCACTGATTGATGAAATGGTACATATTCAAAAACCAGTAATTGAAACCGGCTACACCGGCTTTGTTCATTTCATCCACAGTTCTCTTTGCCGATTCGGTATCGGGCAGGAGGATATTCAGAAAGGTTGCAGAATCACCGGCCGTGTCGCAGATCTTTGAAAAGCTGATGCCTGGAGTTTTGGAGAGTTCGTTGGTAAGAAATGCCTTGTGGTCCCGGTTCTTTTTTAAGATGTAAGGAACCTTGCGTGTCTGGGCAAGGCCCACGGCGGCATGCAGCTCGCTGATGCGGTAGTTGAAACCAAGCATGGGGTGGTTTTCCATGCCCCGGTTGGTGCCTACATGGTCATGACCATGATCGGAGTATACATCGGCAATTTTATAGGTGGCTTCGTCGTTGGTGACGAGTACGCCTCCTTCGCCGGCGGTGGCAATCTTAAAATAATCGAACGAAAAGCTTCCGGCTTTGCCGAACAAACCAACGGCTGTGCCTTTGTAAGACGCAGCAAATGCCTGTCCTGCATCTTCCACCAGGATAAGTTTGTGATCGTTTACCACCTTCATGATGGCATCCATATCGGCCATTGCGCCGCACATATGCACCAGGCAGATGCCTTTTGTCTTGGGCGTGATTGCTTTTTTCAGCCCTTCGGCGCTGAGACAGAGTGTTTCGTCAATCTCGGCAAAGACCGGTAACGCGCCCACAAACAATACTGCTTCGATGGTGGCAATAAAGGTGAAGGGAGGCACAATCACCTCGTCGCCCGTGCCTATGCCGGCGGCGGCCAGCGCAGTGGCAACAGCGGTAGAACCGCTCGACATGGCATGTGCATAGTTGGCTTTGGTGATCTTGCAGACTTCGGCCTCGAATTCTTTGGCCTTGAAATGACCATTGCGTAAATGATCGTTGGTATAGCGGATAAGGATTCCTGAATCCATTACATCGTTTACTTCCTTGCGCTCTTCGGCGCCAAAGAGTTCTGTTCCGGGCATAGGTTGTTGTTTTGGTCGGGCAAATATACGGTTTATTGTTCAGAGAAAAGGAACTTCAGCAACGGGCAGGAGAGGGTCTTTCTTGGTTTAGCGCAGGCCGGTGAGGCTATTGTCTTGCAATGTGAACCGCTACTGATGTGTTATCTGTAAAACCCCTGCAAGACCGGTCGTTAATTCTCCTATTTGTTAAGGATTCAGCTTGCCGATTTTTTTGATAAACCCTAACTGAGAAACCGATCTAAGCAGAAAGCAATCGGCAGAAGAAATTTTCGTCAGCCCATGTTGCTGGCTTGGATCCAACCGAACCATCCAGGGAGAGCCGATATAATGGCTCTTTCCAATCGGTGATTGGGACGATAACACGTAGCTGAAGTTTACCTAACTGATTTGAATTTACGATAATAGCAGGTCTGGTCTTTTTGATCTCAGCGCTTAAAGTAGGATACAGGTTCAGAAGCCAAACCTCTGCGCGGTTCATTGAATTCGTCTGAATCAAGCGCCGTAAATGCCGTGAGCTCTTTGTCGTTTTGGTAATCGGATAGTAGGGCGGGGACTGCCTTTTCCATTTGAGGATCAGGAGGGTTCTGGATGTCGCGGAGTATTTCTTGAATAACAAGCAAACGCTTCTGAACAGGAAGTTTTTTAATGCTTGCAATCAGTTGCCTGGTTTACATACACTAAAGATTCAAAGAAGGAAGATTCGAGCAATGAAACATCTCATCAAGTTGGTTTGGCTGAATTAGCTGTAGTTAAACTACAAGGCCGCTAATTTCAACCCGCTGTCAAACAGCTCTTTTGTAACGTTTATTTAGCAAACCTCCTCCTCCCTCAATATCTCCCGGCTCATCTGAATTTTAACCGTTGATGGGCCATTGAATATGCTGACAATTCGGCGCTTTTTTGTATTGTTTATGTAATTTTGACTGGATGAATGAATGCTTCAATTTTCAAAACAATGGGCAAGAACAAGAAAGTACTAACCATCCAAAAACACCAGCACCGCCGTCCTGAAACAATTGGCATCCTGATCGACGAAGCGTGGATGTCGTCCAACGTCAGGGTGCTGGAATACCGCGACAAGGATACTCTCGACATGATAATCCTTGTGCCTTCCTTGACACTCAAAGCCACGGGGGCAACACGCGAGGAGGCCATGGCGAAGCTTCTGCTGGCGGCTGAAGAGTATTGGTTTGGGTTGCTGAGCATGCCCCCCGGTGAAACAACACGTCAGCTCGCCAGGCTGGGGTGGGGGATCACAGGTATCCGCAAACAGGAGTTTGCCAAGGCCTATACCGATATCTCTTCAACATTCAAAAATCTGAATGCGCTGGATGGGATAGTTACCGAGCGAATGATTACGATATAACAACACGCTCACCGCGTCATGATCGCCAAATTCATCATGCCGGCTGTTGTGAATGTCCTAATCTTCTCTGTCATTTCTGTAATCGGTGAACAGAATCTGTATCCGCGAACGCGTTTCGTCGGCGGGAAATATACCCGTTCTTAGCCACTTTAAGGATTTTATACCTGAGAAAGAGGCTTAGAACGGGTTATGCCGAGGGGGCTGCCCTTATTCTCATTTACTTTCGGTATAAACCCACTACATCCCCCCCCAACTCCAGCACCCTGTCAAACTGTTCCTTGGTAACGGCCGCCACCGAAAGCCGGCTCAGCTTTACCAGTTGCATCTCTTTCAACAGGGCATCGCTTTTAACAACAGGCAATGTAACCGATTTTTTGAGTTTTTTAAAAGGCACCAAATCAACGGCCAGCCAGGCGGTTTCCTCTGTTGTCGGGTCCTGATAGGATTCTGTCTTGACCTTGGCAATGCCGACAATGTCGAGCCCTTCGTTGCTGTGGTAATACAGCACGAGATCGCCTTTCTTCATTGCCCGAAGATTGTTGCGTGCGGCATAGTTACGCACCCCATCCCAGCAGGCTTGACCGTCTTTTACAAACTTGTCCCAGGGGTATTTAACGGGTTCTGATTTTACGAGCCAGTAGTTCATGGTAGATTTCTTTGCAGTATTTGTTCCTTTGCCGCCGACGGGATAAATCCCGGCCTAATGAAGGATTTTAAATGTCAGCTCTTTCATCAGCTCCCCATGCGTAGCGCTCCCGCTGTCAACGCCCTTGCTTTTGAGATCATATTCATGCAGGTACGCAAAGATCTGTTTGAGCTTGCCTACGCTATAGCCCCGTGCGGCATTCATATACTCGGTCACGATAAAGGGATGTACGCCGATGGCCCGGGAAGCGGCTTCCTTGCTTTTGTCGGCCAGGAAATGGATGATGAGGAGTTTTTGAAAATAGTTGTACAACGATGACATGGTCACCACCATCGGGTGGTCTTTGTCATTTGCCCCGAAATAATTGATGATGCGGTTGGCCTTAAGCACATCGCGTTTTCCGAAGGCATCGTTGAGCTCAAAACTGTTGTATTCCTTGCTGATGCCTATATTGGCCTGGATAATCTCGGGTGTTATTTCAGCGCCGGGCTTCAGGCTGATCATCAGCTTATCGGTTTCATTCACAATCTTGCTCAGATCGGTGCCCAGATACTCGGCCAGCATCATAAGGGCTTTGGGGCCAACGTTGAACCCCTTGTCTTTCATGTAATGTGTGATCCATTCCTGGATTTTGTAATCGCGTATCTTTTCTGAATGAAAAAGCGCTGCATGTTTAAGCAATGCTTTGGCAAAGCTGGTGCGCTTGTCGACTGTTTTGTATTTACAACAGAATACCAGGATGGTGCTGGGTTGGGGATGCTCGAGGTAGGCAACAAGCGGGTGTTTCTTGTCTTTCTGTTTCTCTTTTTTTTCGCTGCCTCCTTCCTCATCCACATCTTCTTTCTCGATGAGCCCCTTTACATTCTGGGCTTCTTTAACGATTACCACCTTTCTTTCGCCGATCATCGGAAAGCCCTTTGCTTCGCTGATGATGGCCTGTAGGTTTACATCCTGCCCGTAGAGTATGCTCAGGTTGAACTCGCGTTCGGTTTCATCGAGGATGTCTTTCTCCAGATGGTTGCTGATGATGTCAATGAAATAAGGCTCATCGCCCATCAGGAAATACACCGATTTGTAGTGTTTCTTCTTGATATCGGAGAGTATGGTATTGAAATCTGACACGGTGAAGCTGGTTTTATACTTGCCTTGTTGCAGTAAACGGGCTGAAACTGAACGAAAGTAAGAAGGAATAGGGAATGGGGGAAGAAAAAATATGAACAATGTATATGAAGACAGGCTCTTATTGCCTGCTGTCATTTAGAAAAGGAACATAAGTATTGAAGAATTGTGGGCTATCGGATTCAATTCTATTCATCTTCACTGGTTGAAAAGCGGCAAAGAATCGCAAATCGGCGACAATCTGCCGTATGTGCGCCCCCTTTGGGGTCGAACAAACGGACGTATGTCCGGAATTCAATATTCAGATAATAGGTTCGTGATGAACAATCGCACAGGAAGTAACAGCAAACCTTCATGAAAATAGAGTCAGGGAAGAATAGCAGGGGTATAGCTATCAGCACAGGTCTGTCGTTGAGTGAAACGTACGATAAGCAGGGATCTTGTTTTGCCAGAATTTTCTATCTTTAGTGCCTATAAACTCTTTATGCAACCCGGTAACTTCAACACCACCCGTGCGCAGCTTGCCATCAAGAACATGGTAAGCAACAGCTGCATCAAACTGGTGAAACAGGAATTGAGCCGTACCGGGTTTATTGAAGTGATCAGCATCAAACTGGGCGAAGCCGAAGTAAACTTCGACGCACAGGTAATGAGCCTCGATACCATCGATATCATCCTGAAAAAGAACGGTTTTGAGCTTTTGCGCGATGCCGGCAAGGCCCTGGTCGAACAGATCAAAAGCGCCATCATCCAGCTTATCTATTTTGGAAACAATGCTACTTCGCTCATGCGCAATTCTGATTACCTGAGCGAGAAACTGGGGCAGCCATACTTACACCTGAGCAAGGTGTTTTCTGAAAAGACGGGGTCTACCCTCGAAAAATACATCATCCTCATCAAGGTTGAAAAGATCAAGGAACTAATAAGTTACGACCAGGTTACCTTGAGCGAAATTGCCTATATGATGGGTTACAGCAGTGTGCAATACCTGAGCAACCAGTTTAAACAGGTAACAGGTGTTACCGTAAGCGAATATAAGGGGCAACGGAATAAAGACCGCAGACCTTTGAGCTCGTTTTAACCCCTCCCCCCTCCCCCCACGACTCACGGAATAAGCACATCAAAGAGCGCTGATCAGACATTCAAAAAGATAGAAGCTCTCCTAACGGCCTAAGATCTCTTTTTCTGCTGAAACAGATTGATGGGGTTAGTTTGTTTCATGCTTTGGGGGTTGTTCCTTCTGCTGATGATTTTCTTTCTTCTTTTCCTCCAACAACTCCGCCATCAAAAACGCCACAATCACAATCAGCACAAGCACCAGGAACGCCTTTTTGTTTTTATACAAAGGCACCCTGCTACGGGTTGTGACCGACTCATAGTTTCCTCTGAGTTTTGAAAAATCCTTGTGCTTCCCGATTTCGTCATCGGTAGGGGCGGGCACATCGGTTTTAAATTTATAGTTTGCCATGTTAGCTTCTGCCCTTCAGGAGGGTCTTTAGTTTTTCCAAAATCCGGTAGATCCTTACTTTCGCATTGTTTTCGGTAATGCCCACGATTTCGCCAACCTCTGCAAAGGCGCGTTCCTCAAAAAAGCGGAGCTCGATGAGTTGCATATCGGGTTCAGATAAGCGGCCAAGCGCCAGCATCAGCCGCTTGACAGAATCCTCATCCGGGCCGGCAGGGCTTTCGCCTGCCAGGGCCCTCACGGCTTTTGACTCGAGCGAAACGCAACGTTCAGTCTTATGCTTGCGGTAGTACATGTTCACCTCGTTCAAGGCTATTCGAAAAAGCCAGGAGGAGAATGGAAGCCCGCGGTCTGTATATTTCTGTATGTTCAACATGGCTTTCAGAAATGTGAGTGAACACAGCTCTGAGCTTAGTTCTTCATTGTCTGTACGGCGGTTGATGAAGATATAAATCTGTTTGTAGTATTTTTCGTACAGCACCCCAAAACCATCGGGGTTGATCCGGGCTTTTTCAATCTGTTCCAGCTCTTGACGAAGATAGGTTTCGTCTTTGTGGTGTGGGTTCAAGGGCGGGTTTTAGAAGTCCTAATGCAGGAGTTGGTGAAAAGATACAGAATCAAGAAAATTTAGTTTCATCGGGAGCAAAAGGTCTTGAAAGCGCAATATTCGCAGGTTTTTGGTTCTGTGGTTTGGGTGAAAGCAAGATCTGTATTGAAGATCCCTGCAATCAATGCCAGCAGCATCTGTTCGAATTCAGCGAGGATGGTTTTGTCAAGCGCTTGTTTCTTGCCAGGGGCCGATACGCTTTTCAATCCTGCGCTCAATTGCCTGAAGGTGATGATGCCCGAATAAATGCTCTTTTCTGCATTCCCCGGTTGTTTGTGATAAAGCCAGGCGTAACAAAGCAACTGAAAGGCTTTGTCGAGCTTGTTATCATCCAGCAGGTCGGGCCAATTGTGCACCATGAGTTCGTTGTCATCGGCTTTCCCTGTTTTATAATCTATTATCCGGATGTTCTTTCCAACTACCTCTATCCGGTCAGCCTTTCCTTTGATAGTAACCTGCCGGCCTGCGGTCTGAATTGCCGTCTCCATTTCTTTTTCCAATGCTTCAATAAAAGGAATGGCGCCAGCATGGATCTGTTTTTCTTCGGCAGCGATAAAACTGCGCAGGAATTTGAGCGAAATGCGATAGGTCAGGTGATTTTTGCCATACCCCAGTACTTCGGCCGGGAAATACTTGCCAAAAACGGCCTGCAGCTTCATGTCCAGGTCTTCCTTCATCTCAGCGAGGTCGGTAAGCTGGGGTATTTTGCCCACAAAGGGGGCATAGAGTGTTTCAAGCACTTCGTGGATGACAGTACCCATGGTATCGGCCCCGATTTCTTCCTCTACTTCTTCGGTTTCGCGTATGCCTGCCACATAGTGCAGGTAAAACTTCAGAGGGCATTTTCGAAAGGTGTTTAGCAGGGTAGGCGAGAGACCGCGTTGGGAAAGTATTTCCAGCTTCTTTAGCACGGCCTCATCTTTCTGCACGCTGATCGAGGCCGTGGATGTATTTCCATAATCAAGCTCCAGCAAAGACTCGCTGATTTCGATATCGGGGTTCAGTTTGCTGAGTTCGTTCACCACCTGGGTGATGAAACGGCTTTTTTCTCCATCCCCAAATTTATCTGATTCGGTATTGTAGACCAGAAAAATCTGTTTGGTGCGTTGCAGCAAACGGTAAAAGTGATAAGCAAAGACAGCATCTTTGTCGGCATACAAAGGCAGGCCAAAGAGCTTTTTAAGGTCATGCGGAATAAAGCTGTTCTGAGGCTTTCCGCTGGGCAAAATGTTTTCGTTGGCCGAAAGGAGGATGATGTTTTCGAAATCAAGCGTACGGGTCTCGAGCATCCCCATTATTTGCAGACCGCTCAGGGGCTCGCCATAAAACGGGATGGTGGAGCTGTTCGCCAGCTGATCGAACAAGGTCTGCAGGGTCTTGAGTTCGGTTACGTGTTTATACGTGGAGCATAAAGAACGAAGTCTTTTCAAAAAGGTATTGAACTGAAACAGCAGTTCTGTTTCGACATTGCCAAGGGGTGTTTTGTTCGGGTCTGGAGCTTTGGTATTAAATGTTCCGCGGAGCATTTGAATCAGGTGTTCGAGCGCGGTGAAGGCCGCCCCCACATCATTCCAATGTACAAGCAAGGGCTTGAGTTTCTCCCAGGCATCATCGGGAGTTTCGGTGCAAAACCGTTCGAGCTGTTTGAACCCGATGAAGATGATGTTGTAGCGAAGGATATACTGGCAGATTTTTTCGGAAAGACCCGATTCGCGGAATGATTGACGGATATAGGGGTGACGGAGCAAGGCACAAAGATCGTCGTGATAAAACCGCTTTTCCCCTTTTCTCCCCTTCCCGAATTTTTCGGCATTGACATGCAGCCTGAAAAGCGCCTGGAAGATGGATGCCATAGCCGTATTTTTCAGCGGATACCCCATCGTTACATTGATCTCGTCGATCTCAGGAGGGATGCTGTTCAAAACAGGGAACAACAGGTTTTCATCGGCAAGGACCAGGGCCGTAGAACGCAAGCTGGCATTTTCCTTCCGAAGGCCCTCGAGGAGATTTCCGGCAAGCTTTGCCTGGGTAATGTTTTTTGCCGCGCCGATGATGTGTATTTTCTTGGCCCCCTGGAGCAAATTGTTTTCTGTCCACTTAAATTTATTTTCGTTGGTAGTGAACTCGCTTTTGTACCGGCGCAGGAATTTACCGGCTTCCTGGCCGGTATCGGCGAGGTAGTACTGATCGGCATCCCAATAGATCTCTGCCTTGTCGGTATGCAGGAGGCGGTTGAATATTTTTTCTTCAGCGGCATTCAGGGCATTGAAACCGGCGAAACAGATCATTTTCCATTGGTGCTGTTCTGAAAGTTTTGCGATATTGTCGGCTACGAACCGGTAAGCAAGGCCTTGCCAGGCTTTGTTTTCGGCCTCCAGTTTCATTCTTAGACCATGATAGTAAACCCCAAGCGATTCCCAGAACCTGATATAACTCAGCTGAAACGGGCTCAGCTCTGTGCTGTTGAGGCTCCAGTTCTCGATTTCGCGAATGCTGCTGAGGTTGATAAAGAGCTGTCGGGCATCGACCAGGTAACGGTCTATCTCATTAAAATCGGCGATGAGCGCAGGGGCCCATTTGCTAAAGAGTTCGAAGCTGTCGGCTTGGCCAGCCATCGTTTCGGCGTATACCGAATAGAGTTCAAAAAGAAGCTCGTTGTTGTCGATGATCTGCAGACCGCTGAGCTTGTAGATAAAATCTTCGGTCGAATATATTTCGGGAGCGAAGATAGTTTTTTGGGCTTCTTCGGCCAGGTATTCTTTGAGGAACAAAGCACCCCGCCGGTTTGGCAGTACCACGCACACATTCCCCAGATCAGGCTGATGCCTGGCCCAAAGTTCTTTGGCAAAGGTTTTTAGGAATGGGGTCAAGAGCGAAACAGGGTCTTCAATTTTAAGTTAGTTGGCAACTGTATCCTTTCAGTGGCGGGTCTAAAGGTCGCCAATAATACCAGAGAATCGTGCATTGCACATCGAATATTGAATACTATTTTTGCGGGGCTATTCTTTTCCGACTCACTAACCTGCAACTCTTCTGAAAAGCCATGGAAATGAGCTATCCCCAATACCGTAGATACAAAAACGGAAAAAGTTATTTTCGAATTGTTTCTCCAACAGAATTTGAGGAAATTCAAGCGCTTGGCCAACGCTGGTTTTTTCAGAAGTTTACCGTAAAGATCCTGCCCGATCGCAATTTTATTCAAGACATGACCTTTGCCTATCAGGAACATTGGGAGGTTGTGAGCGCCGATGAATTTGAGGTAATCCGTTCTCTTTCCCGGGATTCGGGAGCCGGTCAACAAACCTGAGCACGTATCAGGTGCGTTCGGGAGTAATCCATTGTGGAGAAGCCTGTATCTTGAAGTCGTTCATCTGAGCGAGCAGACCGCTGAGCGTTGTATCTACGAGCAACATCCGGCGGTTTGGTTCTTTCAGAAAACCAGCTGAAACCATTTTATTGCTCATGGCAATGAGCTCATCGTAAAACCCGTTTACGTTCAGCAACCCGATTGGTTTTTGATGAAGACCCAGCTGGGCCCAGGTAAGCATTTCGAAGAGTTCTTCGAGTGTGCCGAACCCGCCAGGAAGGGCGATGATGCCATCGGAGAGTTCATGCATTTTCAGTTTACGCTCATGCATGGTCTCTACCTCGATGAGGGTGGTAAGCTTTGTGTGGGCGATCTCGAAACTGCTCAGAAAAGCGGGAAATACCCCCGTAACCCGTCCTCCGTTTTCCAGACATCCATTGGCCACTTCGCCCATCAAGCCAACATTGGCCCCTCCAAAGACAAGCTCTATGTTCCGTTGGGCAAGTGTTTTTCCGGCCAGGTAAGCCTGTTGCTTGTATATAGCCTCAAACCCTGGGCTGGCTCCACAAAAGATGACGATTTTTTTCAAAGGAGATACGTGTTGATTTGGGATTTAGGATTTTGCAAGGTTCATTCAGAATATTTAAAACCCCACATCGTGTGTTTTGGAGTTATATTAAACTCACTAATTTACGGGTCAGAACAGGTGCTTTTTAATCTCTTTAGGGGTCAATTCCCCTCAGCTCGCTGAGGCGTCTTCACCAGTGTGTTAGCTCTTTAGATACCTCGCAGCTTGCTGCGAGGAGGTTCATTAGTTAAGTAAAATTAGCATGTAGGGCATCTCTGATAAAGAGAGTCAAAATCACAGATCCCAATCCTCAAACTCTAAACCCAATCACCAGGATATCATCCACCTGTTCCAATTCACCTTTCCATTGCTCGATACTGTCATTGAGGGCCTGTTTTTGATTGGCCATGCTTTGTGTACTGAGCGAAAGGAGCAAGTCTTTCATTTGTTTGTATTTGAATTTCTTTCCGTTAATACCCCCGAACTGATCGGCATAACCATCGCTGGCAATATAGATGCAGTCGCCTTGTTTAAGGCTGAGCTGATGGCTGGTAAAGGGTTTGTGCCCACCTTTGTAAACCCCGATGGGTTGTTTGTCGCCCTTGATTTCCAGTAAATCGGTATTGCTGATTACGTATAAGGGGTTGTTGGCCCCTGCAAAGTGAAGCTCCAGGGTTTTCTTGTCGAATACACAAAGCGCGATATCCATTCCGTCTTTGTTCTCGCCGTCAGCGCCGGTTTGTTTTAAACATTTCATGATATTCTCACGCAGCTGGCCCAGGATTTCGTCGGGGTTGAGGATTTCTTTTTCATTCACAATCTCGTTGAGGAGTGTATTCCCGATCATGCTCATAAAGGCGCCGGGTACCCCATGACCCGTACAATCGGCAACGGTGATGATGAGTTTTTCGTTTTTTTCAGAAAACCAGTAGAAGTCGCCGCTAACAATATCACGGGGTTTAAAGAGGACAAAGGAGTCGGGGAATGCTTTGGAGATTTCTTCCTGGCTCGGAAGGATCGCTTCCTGGATGCGTTTGGCATAATGGATGCTGTCGCGTATTTCCTTGTTTTGTGTTTCCAGTATTTCTTTTTGTATAATGACCTCTGCCGTACGTTCATCTACTTTTTGTTCGAGCAGTTTTTTCTCCTTGAGTAATTTGTGTTCACGGTTCTTGATATAAGCCAGTACGAGGCCGATTGCCGCCAACACACAGAGGATCAAAAACCAACTTGTTTCCCAGAAAGGAGGAGTGATGATGATGCGTATGCTTGCACCTTTTTCATTCCATAAACCATCATCGTTAGATGCCTTGACATGAAACGTATAGGTTCCCGGCCGGAGGTTCGAGAAATTGGCAAAGCGCACATTTCCGCTGAATTTCCAGTCTTTATCGAGTCCCTCAAGACGGTAGGCATACTGGTTTTCATCGGGGCTTGCATAGCTCAAGGCCACAAAATCGAACGAGAGTGTATTTTGGTTGTAGGGGAGGGTTATTTCGTGGATATCTGCTATTGGTTTGCCGAATTTCATTTCAGATCCGCTTTGATTGATCCCCGTAATAATAACCGGAGGTATGTATGCATTGTTTTGTATCCGGTCGGGGTAAAAGGCGTTGAGCCCTTCGGTACCCCCAAAATAGACTTTGCCATCAACAGCTTTGCAGGAAGAATTTGGAAAAAACTGCCGGCCCTCTATGCCATCGCTCAGATCGTAATTGATGAACTTTTTGGTCTGGACATTAAAATGAGAAATACCGTTCTTCGTACTGATGAGCAGTTGGTTCGAGTCATCTTCTTCAATGGCCATGATGATATTGCTTGGGAGCCCGTCGTTTACCGTAAAATGGTCGAATGATTTTGATGAAGGAATAAACCGGTCGAGCCCATCCCTTGTGCCGATCCAGAGGGTGCCCGCTTTGTCTTCAAAGACCGTATAAATGGTGCTGTGGCTTAGGCTGGCGGGGTTCTGGGGTTCGTGAAAATATCGGGTAAATGCTTTTTTATCGTAATCAAATTTGTTGAGCCCCCGGTCTGTTCCAATCCACAGACTGCCGTCTTTTGCCGGGTAGATGCAATTCACGGTATTGTTGCTCAGGCTGTGGTCGTCAGCGGGGTCGTTCCGGAAACGGGCGAATTGCAGGGTAAGCCGGTTGAAGATGTTCAGACCGTTGAGCGTTCCCACCCAGAGGTTGTCGCGCTGGTCTTCATGGATGGTGTATACATAATTATCGCTGATGGATACAGGGTTGTTTTTGTCATGCAGGTAGTTTGTAAAGACCCCGGTTTTTTTGTCAAACAGGCTCAGACCGCCTCTATAGGTGCCCAGCCAAATGGCTCCGGCGTGATCAGTATAGATGGCCTTGATTTTATTATAGCCGTTGGCAGATTCATCGCCTGCAAAGTTGTTTTTATAATTGATGACGGTATCGGCTATCAGATCGAGTTTATCCAGGCCACCTTCCCAGGTGCCGATCCAGATAATCCCGTCAGCATCCTGATGAACGGCTCTGACCGAATTCCGGCCAAGACTCAAGGGGTTTCCGGGTTCATAATTGAAACAGTCGACCTCCTTGCTGATGTTTACAAACTTGCTCAGCCCGGCGCCCTCGGTACCGATCCAGAGTATGTTGGAGCGGTCGAGGTGCATAGACCAGATATCATTAAAATTAATGGAGTTGGGGTCGTCGGGGTCATGAACAAAACGGCGGAAGTCTTCGGTGCGCGGATCAAACCGGTTGACTCCTGCGCCATAGGTGCCGATCCAGAGGTTACCTTCCCAATCTTCAGAAATGGGCCAGATACGGTTGCTCCCAATGCTCTTGGGGTTATTGGGGTTATAGGTAAAGCTCCTGAAGGTTTCTGTCTTGCGGTCGAATTTATTCAATCCGCCTCCAAATGTAGCGATCCACATACGTTTTTGTGAATCTTCGAATACAGGCCCGATAATATCAAAGCTGATGGAAGCCGGGTTTTTGGGGTCGTGTTTGAAATGCCTGAAGGTGCTTGTTTTGGGATCGAATTTATCCAGTCCTCCTCCCCAGGTAGATACCCAGATGACGCCTTCCGAATCTTCGAACAGGCCCCAGATGCCACCCTCGGTAAGCGAGTTTTTTATTTTGGGGTTGTTTTTGAAGTGACCTTTGATCTTGCCTGTTTTCAGATCCATCACGTCGATGCCTGCATCCCAGGTTCCGATCCACAGTTCGCCTGCCCTGGTTTGGAGAAGGCTGTATACATTGTCGCTTCCGATGCTGGATGAATTGTTTTCATCGTGCAGATAGCGGGTGAATTTCTCGGTGTTCGGGTCAAAACGGTTTAATCCTCCATTTTCGGTGCCCATCCAGAGCATGCCTTGTTTGTCCTGGATCAGGCAAAAGATATTGTTGTTCGAAATGGTGGTAGAGTCTGATGGGTCGTTCTGGAAAACTTTAAACTCATACCCGTTGTATTTGTTGAGCCCATCCTGGGTAGCCACCCACAGAAAGCCCTGTTTGTCTTCGATGATGGCCGGAATAGACTTGTTCGAAAGCCCCTGTTCGGGCGGTATCGCTTCAAATTTAATCTCATCGTGCTGTGCAACAAGGGCAGGATGGATAAGCGCCAGAAAACAAAAAAGCAAGAGGATATACGAATGTGTTCTTTTCATAGTAAACTAGAATTCCTGGGCTGATCGGGGGCGATTAGAAAGATATTGGGTTCCGTCCATCAGCGGGGACATAAAAGTATAAAAAAGGAGGATTGGATAGGCAGGGGAGAAGGAAAAGCCATTCCCCGGCAATTCACCCCCGGCCCCCTCCTCTCTGCATGCAGCGTGGTGGCGGCCTTTGTGTTTTTAGTGTTTCAACTGAATTCAACTGAATTCTTTTAAATTCTGTTAAATGAACGATCCGGCGTCCTCTCCTGATTTTTTCTCCCCCTCACCCGAAGAGACAGAGGGCCGGCTGCCTTTGCTTGAACGTACTTAGCCTTCCGGCCCGGGCAGCTAACAGGAGGTGAGTTGCAGGGTAGGCCTACTAACTGAGTTATGCCCTATATTTGCATCACAACCCATACTATGTCGGAAGCAAGATCCATTCAGCAAACAGCCATCGACCGGCTCAATGATTCAGCCTGGGAGCAGCGGTACAGCAATACGCTTCAAGCCTTTGAATCGGCGCAGCTGTCACGTAAGATGGCCAATGATGCTGCCTATGCAACAGGGGCTTTCTATGCCGGTTTGAATGTTTCTGTATGTGGTTTCTTGCTGGGGAGGAATGAGGAGACGATGCTTCCTGACCTGCGGAGTGCCGTGAACCATTTCGAGCTGAAGGCAGATGGAATCGGGCTTACCCGTGCCTTGAATGGCCTGGGCAATGTGTACGACAGCTATGGTCAGTACGAAAAAGGCCTGGCTGTTTGTATCCAGGGCCTGGCTGTGGCCCGGAGGATAAACTATACCGAAGGCATTGCCGATAACCTGAGCACCACCGGAAACATCTATTCCCGTTTGTCGGATTACAGTCATGCACTCGAAGCCTATCAGGAAAGCCTGCACATCCGCGAAACGATGCACGAAGGCAAGGCGGCAGCTTCATCGCTCAATCTTATTGCCCGAACCTATACATCCATGGGTGATTTCGAAAACGGCTTGCGTTATTATCAACGGAGTATCCGTCTGCGCGAAGAACTGAACGATCTGGGGGCCCTGCCCTGGAATTACCTGGGCCTGGCAGCCCTGTACGAAAAGAAACAGGAACCCGAGATGGCCCTGGTGTATTATTCCAAATCACGAACACTCAACCAGCAGAGCAAAGACAAACGGCTTGATCTGCATTGCCTCATTGGTATTGGCCGCTACCGCCTCCTCATCCGCGATACGGCAAAGGGTTTGGCCGAACTCGGCGAAGCCCTGAATATTGCCCTGCAACTCAATGCCCAGCCCCTTTTATACGAAGTACACCTGTTGCTTGCACAGATGTCTGAGCTCGAAGAAAAAACAACGCAAGCGCTGATTCATTACAAGAAATACCACGAAGTAAAAGAAGCAGTGCTTAACCAGGAAGCAGGCAACCGGCTTAAAAACCAGCAGATCACATTTGCCGTGGAACGCTCCGAACAGGAAGCAGAGATACACCGGCTCAGGAATGTGGAGCTAAAATCGGCCCACGATGCCATTGCCGAAAAAAACAAGGATATCACCTCCAGCATCTCTTATGCGCAACGCATCCAACAGGCCATCCTTCAAAAAACAGGCATGCTCCAGGAATGGATCCCCGCTTCGTTTATCCTTTTTAAACCCAAAGACATTGTAAGCGGCGATTTCTACTGGCTGGGCTGGGGGGGAGCCAGCACGCGCCTGCTAAGCAGTGAAGGCGTTGTGCAACATGAAAACAAATCCCTCCCTTGCCCACGTATCCTCATTGCGGCGGCCGATTGTACCGGTCATGGAGTGCCCGGAGCATTCATGAGCCTGCTGGGTGTAGAAAAACTTAACGAAGCCCTGGCGTTCAGCCCCGATACATGCGAAATACTCAGCAAGCTGAACAAAAGCATCCGCAAAGCCTTGCGCCAAACTGGGGAAGAAGGACAAAGCCGCGATGGGATGGACATAGCCCTGATCAGCCTCAATACCGGGCCTGACCTGCAAAATGGGTTGCCCGACCCCGTGATTCTTGAATATGCCGGGGCCAACCGCCCTTTGTGGATCCTGCGCAAAGCGGCCCCCGAGATGGAGGAAATCAAGGCCACCAAGATGGCCATAGGCGGTTTTACCGAAGATGAACAACAGTTCGTAAAACACGAGGTGACGCTTTTCAAGGGCGACCGCATCTACATTTTCAGCGATGGGTATGCCGATCAGTTCGGCGCATCGGGCAAGAAACTAAAGACCTCTAAATTCAGGGAACTCCTCATCGAATCGCGAAGCCTACCGATGGAGGACCAACAACAATACCTCGATACTTTTATCACCAATTGGAGAGGAGCCGCTGAACAGACCGATGATGTGCTGGTGATTGGGGTAGAGGTATAGGTTGCGTGCGACGAACCGGCTGACAGCGTCTGATCTAAACAGAAGACGAGAAGATACCCGGGCCAACGTGACGTTTCGCCGAACTCGTTCTGTTTTTTTGAGATTCTAGACTGAGCGGGGCCGCGGAATAAAGACCGCAGGCCTTTGAGCTCGTTTTAATCTCTCCCGGCGAATGTGTAATTCGCTATAAATCAATCTGTTTTAGCTCAATTGAGGTTGATTTTAATGCATATTTTGATGCTTCAAGTCGCTCCAGTGCTGATCACGATCGTGATAAGCATTATCCCGATCGCGGTGATGTCTGACCCGACCGTGATAAGCATTATCCCGATCGTGGTGATGCCTGACCCGATCGTGATAAGCATTATCCCGATCGTGGTGATGTCTGACCCGACCGTGATAAGCATTATCCCGATCGTGGTGATGCCTGACCCGATCGTGATAAGCATTATCCCGATCGTGGTGATGCCTGACCCGATCGTGATAAGCATTATCCCGATCGTGGTGATGCCTGACCCGATCGTGTTAAGCATTATCCCGATCGCGATCAGCACTGGAGCGACTTGAATCATTGATTTGGCGATGTGAGTGGGGGGGAGGCCAATGCCAGTAAGGCTTTTGCTCGGGGTGACAAGATATTCTCCCTGAATAAGCAGCTTCTGTTCTGGAAAAGAACACCCTTTTCTGATCCAGGGTATTCGTCGATTAACCGCAAGAAGAATGCTTCTGGTAAAATCAATGCTTCTTTTTATCCCTTCCCTCTAATCTTATTAAACATTCATTTTAAACTATAACACCACAAAACTTGAAAAGAAGCAATTTTGTTTCAGCTTACAACACATACACCTTTAATCTTTCAGCTCATGCAAATAAAACGAAACATCGCACTAAGCGATTCAGGCTTCATCTTCGATCCTTCTACGGGCGATTCATTCTCCACAAACCCCATTGGTCTTGAAATCATCAAAATGCTGAAGGAAGGGAAAGCGAACGAGGAAGTGAAAGCCCTCATCGTGAAACAGTATATGACTGATGAAGCGACGTTTGAACGCGACCTGTATGACTTTGTTAATATGATCAGCAAACTGAAACTTTCAGAAAATGATGAAAAGGAAAAAGATTAACATAGCCGTCACCGGCCTCAATGCTATAGACAGTCCCGGTCCGGGTGTGCCCGTGATCCGCGCCCTGCGCGAAAGCAAGCTGTATGATGTACGCATCATCGGGCTCTCGTACGAAACCCTTGAGCCGGGCATCTATATGCACGACCTGGTAGACAAGACCTATCAGATACCCTTTCCTTCATCCGGCAAGGCAAGCCTGCTCACCCGGCTTAAATACATCCACGAACAGGAAAAGATCGATGTGATCATCCCTAATTTCGATGCAGAGATCTTCAACTTCATCAAACTCAATGATCAGCTGAAAAAAGAAATGGGCATACACATGTTCCTGCCCACACTCGATCAGTTCGAAGAGCGGCATAAGAGCAACCTGCCTGAATTCGGAAAGAAACACAAGATCAAGATCCCCTACAGCAAGATGATTTTCAGTACGGCCGAAATCCCATCGCTGCGCGAAGAGTTTACGTATCCGCTGGTGGTGAAGGGGAAATTTTATGATGCTTCTATTGCGTATACACCCGAGCAGGTAGTCAGCCATTTCAACAAGATAAGCGCCAAATGGGGCCTGCCTATTATCATCCAGCAGTTTGTATACGGACAGGAAGTGAATGTAACTGCCCTGGGCGACGGGCTTGGCAATGCCATAGGGGCTGTGCCCATGCGCAAACAGTACATCACCGATAAAGGAAAGGCCTGGTCGGGGATTTCGATCGATGACAAAGAACTGATGAGCCTTACCCGCAGGCTTATGAAATCGACCAGGTGGAGAGGGGGCATGGAGCTGGAGATTATCAAGACAGCCGAGGGCGATTACTATCTCATTGAAATCAACCCGCGTTTTCCGGCCTGGGTCTATCTGGCTGTGGGCTGCGGACAAAACCATCCCGAAGCATTGGTGCAACTGGCGCTTGGCAAAAAGGTTGAACCCTTTAAGAAATATGATGTCGGGAAACTGTTTGTGCGCTACTCATTCGACCTGATTGTGGAACTGGCCGAATTCGAAAAGATATCAACCCTGGGTGAGTTGTAAGCCTCCCGGAGTCTTCAAACCATCCCCCCAGGCAACTCAATGAATACATACAACGCATTTAACCCGATCAAGCTATGAAAAAATTGCAATATGAACGCCCGGTCATCCAGAGGCTTAATGTAGGAGTGATGAACAAATTCGGCACCAAGACCGAATATGCGCCGGTTACCCATATAGACGGGGTATCTGTAAAAGGCCTGATCGGGAAACACGGTTCGCCTTTGTTTGTTATTTCCGAAAAAACAATCCGGCAGACCTTTAAAGATGCCAACCGTGCATTCAAGACACGGTACCCCAAGGTGCAGTTTGCCTGGAGTTACAAGACCAATTACATGAATGCCGTGTGCAATGTCTTTCACCAGGAAGGATCGTGGGGGGAGGTGGTATCGGGTTTTGAATATCAGAAAGCGTTGAAGAACGGGGTTCCCGGAAGCAAGATTATCTTCAATGGCCCCGATAAAACCGAAACCGATCTGCGTCTGGCCATCAACAACGATTCGTTGCTGCACATCGACCACCTCGATGAGCTCTACCTCATCAAGGAACTGGCCATGGATATGAAGAAAAAACCCCGTGTGGCCATACGCGTGAATATGGACACAGGCGTATACCCCATGTGGGACCGCTTTGGTTTCAACTACGAAAACGGACAGGCCTGGGATGCCATCAACAAGATCATGCTCAATGATTGTATGGAGCTCGTAGGGTTGCACAGCCATATCGGCACTTTCATGCTGGCCCCAAGTGCGTATGGTGTGGCCGCAGCCAAACTTTCTGATCTTGCGCTTGGCATCAGGAAGAAATATAAAAAGAACATCCAGTACATCGATATGGGCGGAGGCTTTGCATCCAAGAATACGTTGAAAGGTTCTTATCTGCAGGGTGTGGATGCATCCCCCAATTTCGATCAGTTTGCCGAAGCCATCAGTACGGCCATACTCAATGCCGGTTTTCTCGAAAACGAACTACCTTTGCTCATCCTCGAAACCGGCCGTGCATTGATTGATGAAGCCGGATATCTTTTGGGAACAGTCATCTCCAACAAACGCTTATCCGACGGCAGACGCGCTACGATTATGGATTTTGGTGTCAACATCATGTTTACCTCGTTTTGGTATGATCATAAGATCAGTCCGGCTCAATCATTCAGCCAGTATACCGAAGATGCCGTTTTATACGGGCCGCTTTGTATGAACATAGACGTGATCCGTGAAAACGTGACCCTGCCTCCGCTGAAACGCGATGATCATGTGGTGGTGCATTGTGTAGGGGCTTATAACATGACCCAGTGGATGCAGTTTATTTCACTCCGTCCGGCCATTGTCTTGATCGATATGAACGAAGAGCCCCATGTAATCCGCAAACGCGAAACCTTAGGGAGCATTGAAGGCGATGAAGTATTGCCAAACTATTTAAAGGATTTTAAGATCTGATATGCCAAGCAACCCATCTGCCCAATTCAAATTCTGGAAAAGCAGCATCCTAGGCAGCTACAGTCAGGTATTTTTTTCTGACAACAGCCAGCTGGCTGTCCTGGTGCTGCTTGCATCTTTCAGCGACCCCGTAACGGGTGTGTGTGGGTTGATGGCGGTTGTGTTCAGCAACGTGTTTTCGAAATTCATGGGGTTTAACCCGGCCTTCATCCGCACCGGAACCTATGGATATAACGCGTTGCTGGTGGGCCTTACCATGGGTGTGTTTTTTAAATTCGGATGGGCCCTGGTGGCGCTTATTTTTGTGGCCGGCTGTTTGACCGTGCTGCTTACTGTCTGGCTTGCATCGCTCACTGCTGCCTACCGTGTTCCGTTCCTGAGTCTTCCGTTCATTGCCGGTGTATGGATGATGCTGCTCAGCGCCCGCAGCTTTGGTGTGCTTCAGCTCAGCGAACGTGGCATTTATACCTTCAATGAATTGTGGAACATGGGCGGGCCCGGGCTTGTTTCGTTCTATCAGCAGATGAATGCCTGGGCTATACCCTTTGTGGCCACGGTCTATATCAAATCGCTTGGGGCCATCTTTTTTCAATACAACCTGTTTTCGGGCCTGCTCATTGCTGCAGGTCTGCTCGCATTCTCCCGAATTGCCTTCAGCTTGTCTGTTCTTGGTTTTTTGAGCGGTTATTTGTTTTGCTATTTTGTGCAGGGCAATCTTTCTGAACTCGATTACAGCTACATTGGGTTTAACTACATCCTTACAGCTATTGCACTCGGCAGCTTTTTTCTGGTGCCGTCTCCACGTTCGTACGCCCTGGCCATATTGAGCGCTCCGCTTATTGCCTTGTTTATTGCTGCGCTCGGAAAAATTACAGGCACCTGGCAGCTGCCGCTTTATTCATTGCCCTTTAGTCTGGTTGTAATCCTGGCGCTGTTTGCATTGAACAACCGGTATGCCACCGGAAAGCTAAACCTGGTGCAGTACCAGCAATACTCGCCCGAAAAGAACCTGTATGCGTTTATTACAGGCAGGGAGCGGTTTAATAAGGATACGTATTTCCATCTTCACCTCCCGTTTTATGGGGAGTGGAATGTGTCGCAGGGGCATGAAGGAAAAATAACCCACCGCGAAGATTGGAAATATGCCTGGGATTTTGTGGTGGTGGATGATACCGGCAAAACATTTAAGCTTTTGGGAAAAGAAGTGACCGATTTTTTTTGCTACAACCTCCCGGTTCTTGCCCCGGCAGCAGGCTATGTGGTGAATCTGGTGGATGGCATAGACGACAATGCCATAGGCGATGTAAACCTGGGCGATAACTGGGGCAACTCCATCGTCATCAAACACGGCGATTATGTGTTTACCCAACTCAGTCACCTGAAAAAGGAAAGTTTGAAGGTGAAGCTTGGCGATTACGTCTGTAAGGGCGATGTGCTGGCCGCCTGCGGCAATTCAGGCCGTTCGCCAGAACCGCATATTCATTTTCAGGTACAGGCCAACGCGTTGGTTGGGGCAAAAACCATCGCATACCCCTTTGCATACTATGCAGACCGAAGCGCGGATGCTTACTCTTTTCATTCATTTGCGTATCCAACCGAGGGCCAGCATCTTTTACCGCCCCGTTCCACTCCGCTTCTTGCAAGCGCCTTTCATTTTATCCCGGGCATGAAGCTGATGTTTGATGAAGAACGGGGAGGGAAGAAGACAACGGGCAGCTGGGAAGTGGTTGTGGATGCGCTGAATCAGGCTTGTCTGTATTGTCATCAAACCGAGTCGGCGGCCTATTTCAGCAACAACGGCAGCCTGCATTATTTTACTTCGTTTGCAGGAAACAAGCAAAGTGCGCTTTATTATTTCTACCTCGGGGCACACAAGATCCTGCTGAGTTATTTTCAGGACATGGAGCTGACCGATCATTTGCCAATAGAGGGTTTTCACCGGGGCATTGCAAAGCTTGCCCAGGATTTCATAGCGCCGTTTTATGTTTATCTGCATTCTGAATACGTCTCCCGTTTTGCATCGATCGATACTATTCAGACGCCGGCACACGTTCGTATTGAAAGCGCTGCAGTGGCCAGGGCGGGCAAGGCTGTCAGAAGACGCATTGATTTTGAACTTATCCTGGGCGAAAACCGGTTGATGAAATTTATAGCTAAAGAAAAAGACCTATGCATTGCCCTAAACTTTATGGGTTAGTTGTACTGATGTTTCTGGCGGCTCCCGGTTTCAGGGCACAGGATACGTTAAGTTCTGCTCAGGTGGAGGAAAAATCGTATGCCTTGTTTCTTGCTAAAGATTGGAATGCCCTCGAATCTTTTGGGAAGAAGGCCCTGGCGGCAGGCAATGATTATTATTACCTGAGGTTGAGGATGGGTATTGCCTATTTTTCAGAATCAGATTATCTGCTTGCTGAACATCAGTTTCAAAAAGCGTTGGCATTCAACACGGCTGACCCGTTGGCCATGGAATATCTTTATTTTGTTTATGTCTATACCGGTCAGTATGAAGAAGCACGAAAGCTCAGTCTGTTGTTCCCGAACGAAATGAGTGTGCGCCTGGGTACAGATAAGCTCAGCCCGGTAGGTTTTGTATCGCTCGAAGGCAAGACTTCTGTCACGAACGATGCAGAACGTATTCATTACTACCAGGCGGGGCTGGGGCATTCCATCAAAGATCGTATTTCCCTCTTCCATGCCGTGACCTATTACACACAGGATGATAATACGGCGAGCTTGAAACAGTTTCAGTATTATATCAAAGCGGCCATCCCCATTGCGCAGACCTGGGTCTTGTCGGGCGCAGTCCATCTCCTGAACCGTGATCTGACACCAAGGCCTCAGATAGATTCGGTTTGGTTCTATCCTAAGCCACCTCCGCCAAATCCTCAGAACCCACATCCCATGAATCCTCCTCCGATACGCGAATTGCAGCTTGGGCCACCGCCACCAACACAGACAACCAACTTTATTGTGTATTCGGCCCAGCTCAAAAAAACAGTCAACCGGTTTGAGTGTATCCTGGGCAGCAGTGTTTCCAATTTTGGCAACGAAGCACAGATTAATCATAATCTGGGGCTTACCTGGTATCCGTTCGGCAATGCACGCGTTTCGGTAAACTGTACGGGCTACGTCTATACATCCGATTTGTATTCCACGCTTCAGACAGCTGTCGTGCCCAGTATCACTGTTTTGCCATACAAGACCTTTTGCGTCTCGGCATCTTATCTCACGTGCAACGGATCTAATCTGGTTGAATCAAACGGGTATCTGGTAAACAACCTTCCCGATGCGCTGGTATCGCGTTGGTCGTTCCTGGCTGCTGTGCCCCTGGGTAAACATTTTGCAGCGTATGCTGTTTATCAGGTAGAGGATAAGCTAAGCGCCGCGAATAATTCGCCGTATAGTTCAAATCTTATCCTTATTGGCGTAAAAATTAAACCCTAAAGCATTAACAGAAACCGGAACCAACAGAAACGCAATCTCCTCACACATCCCAAGTAAGAACCAGTACATAAACCACCGCGTATGAAAAAGATCAATCGGGTTATCTTCGTTACAGTCATGGCTTTTGGCCTGAATCAGGCAACGGCTCAAACCGATAAGACAGCCACCGCCTTTTCGGCGAGTTTTGAAAAGGAAACAAAGAAAGACTATACCGGAGCAATAAGTACGATGAAGGAAGTGTATGACCCGGCATCGTACGAAATAAATCTGCGTCTGGCCTGGTTGGAGTACGAAGCGGGCCAATACAAGGAGAGCATGGCATCGTATCAAACGGCCATGAATCTGATGCCGTATTCTATCGAGGCAAAACTGGGCTATGTATACCCGGCAGCGGCGCTCGGGAATATGGATCTGGTGGCTGCACAATACACCAGGATACTTTCCGTCGATCCTCAAAACACCACAGCCAACTACCGCATGGGGCTTCTTTATTACGATAAGAAGGATTACCAGAAAGCCTTTGCGCACCTCGAAAAGGTGGTTAACCTCTACCCCTTTGGATATGATGCCCTGCTGATGTATGCCTGGACCAATTTTCAACTGGGCAAGACACGCGAAGCCAAAGTACTTTTTACAAAAGTATTGTGGTTGTCGCCTGGCGATAAATCGGCTACGGAAGGATTGGGGCTGATTAAATAAGGTTCACTCAAACACCTACAACCATCACCCAATCAACACCTAATGT